>ERZ857922.26-NODE-26-length-187651-cov-12.607081_pt1 | contig 187651 bp, 196 predicted proteins | sample MGYA00519579_ERZ857922 | MGnify/ENA primary metagenome ERZ857922 (study PRJEB31778, sample SAMEA3449375) | human gut metagenome | biome: human gut; feature: human-associated habitat; material: faeces | place: United Kingdom | collected 2010/2012 ... | reverse complement strand
TACTGACCCCTCTGGGGTCTGAGCAAACCACTAGTTTACTAGTGGTTTTGATTTTCTGCTTCAGGCGCTTGGTTATTTATAGGCATACGCGCGGACATAATCCACCGTCATCTGGGCGGGAAGGTTGCCCTCTTTGTTATTTGCCATGTTGCCTGCCCAACTGTCGCCTGCAACGCCGCCGCTGCCGCCGACCTCACAGGAGATAATCATAAACTCCGGCACCATTGGTGTGCCCTGGAAGCTGGTGCGCGCCGCGACGCGGCCGTTTACGTAAAAGATATATTCCTCTTCATTCCACTCGAGGCCGTAGGTGTTAAATTCATCATATGGGCGGTTTGCAAGCGTGCTGCCCTGGCCCTCGCTTTTGAGGTCGCTGCCGTAGCCATCCACGTGCACGGCATGGGAAACGCTGTTGCGCACCTTCCAATCCTGATAATTGGCGGATTCGTAAATATCGATCTCCGCACCGTTGCGGCCGCCGTCCGTCACATCTGCCATGGAGTCGCACAACATCCAGAAGGCGGACCACATGCCCTCTGCCTTCGGCAGGATGCAGCGAATTTCGAAATAGCCGTGCGTCTGCTCAAACAGGCCTTTTGTGTTCAGCATACCGGTGTAGTAGCCGGGGCCGTATTTACCGTTTTCTTTATATTCTGTTGTGATTTTCAGAGTGCCGTCGCTCACTGTGATCTGCTCGGGGTCCCAGAAGCCGCCCTGGCGGATATAGTCATGGTCGTTGTTCCAATATTTTTTTGTGGTCCATTTGGTAGAATCGAGCTGTTCGCCGTCAAAAGTATCCTCAAACGTCAGCTCAAATTTGTCAAGATCAATTTTTGGGCCCCATGCAACGCCAACGCCATAGCAGATGGCAATGAAATTCCACACGCCCATAAACAGCGCGAGGAAAAGGGAAAATAGACGTTTCAACATTTTTATTACTCCTTTTCTGCATCCGATTTGTTCCTATTGTATAAAATCGCTGGTAAAAAGTAAAGAGAATAATTTGAAATCCATTGGATAAAATGAAAAACGAGCCTTTCATTAGGCTTACGCGGGGCAGGATGGACAGGGAAAGGGTGGTAAAAAATTAAAAAAATGCTTGACAACCCCCCGATGATATACTATAATGTCTCTTGCCGATGCGGAATTGTGTAAGGGTAGCACGACAGACTCTGACTCTGTTTGTCTGGGTTCAAATCCTAGTTCCGCAGCCAAAGTTCATAAAGAGAAGTGGACAAACTGTTGTAACACAAGGGTTTGTCCACTTTTCTTTTTTATTTCAAGAATATGATAGAAAGTAGTCAAACCTTGTAGTAGGATCATTCCGGCGGGGCACTTTAATATGCAGGGCTTATAGCAAGCACAGGCGAATTACTGCGTAAGGAGCCAGAGCAGTAAGTAGAAATTTATTTAGAGGGAAATCGCCCGGAGCAGCTCATCCGAAAGGAGGCTGCTCCGAGCTTATTTGTTTATTAATGGTAAATAAGGACAAATTGCACTTATAGATAAAATAATATAATATTATAAATTATAGTTTACATATTATATATAAAGTGTTAGCATAAAAATGGGGGGAGTGATACCAATGTTTTAATTAAGATGTACATAGAAAAATATTAAGGAGGAGAAAAAAATATGAAACTGAAAAAATTCTTATGCTTGTTTTTAGGCTTGTTAGTTGTGTCCGCATTAATCGTACCAGTTTCCGCAGGTTCCCTGGATGCGTATTTTTCCTCTGGCGGTGAAAAGGACTATCGATTTGTAAGCGGAAATGAAAATTAGTATAAGCGTGCGTGGGCACAGATGGGCGATTGTAAAAGGAGCTACTACCTGCGTGCTTATTTAGGAAATGAATTGGAAGATACGGGAAAAGTAGTGATTGTTGCACCTATTCCAACGAATTTTAGATTAAATACCAACTGGCATTTTACGGGAACTGGGCTTTCAGGTAATTTAGGCGCTTCCTTTTTACGCGCTTACGCGTTTTATGGTCTTGCTTAAGTAACATAATAGCCGCATGCGGGAGTCATAGTGAAAGCATTTCCGCGTGCGGCTTCCTAATTAGTACGAGCATATTTACATGAGGAGATGATAGGATGAGAATGCTGAAAAAAAGGGTTCATATCATTTCCCTGTTTTTGATTCTGTCTTTTTTGTTTCTGCCTGCCGCCTCTATCTTGATGATCCACCACATCACGGTGAGTTCGTCAATCGTCAGCATGGACGCCGGCTTTTTTGGCGCAAGCTCCAGCGCATTTGCCATCCGGGAAGAATCCATCACCATGCGCGAAGCCGCGGCGGTTGCCGCAGCCTGCGGCAAAAATATTGCCGTATATCAGGATTACAAGGGCCCGGAGCAGGTGCGCGCCATCTATTTCAGCGGAACCTATGCGAATCTCCCCATGATGGAGGGCCGCTTTTTTCAGGAATCGGATTTTACGGTCGGCAACCGCTGCGCGGTGATCGGCAAAAACCGGCGGAGCGAGCTCGTCCAGCGCGGAGGAAAGGCCTATATCGAGCTGCAAGGCGTTCCCTTTGAGGTGTTGGGTGTCATGGGCCCGGAGGAGGAGACGGCGTTTGACTCCACTGTGCTGATCAATGGGCTGGCAGAACCGGAGTTGTTCCGGGATATCCTTTATCGGCTGGATTTTTTCCGGATTGACGGAGAGCAGCGGGCGGATGCCTTTGCCGCCAAAATGCAGGCCGATTATGGGGCGGAGGCAGAGGAGATCGCGCAGTCCGCTGCCACTCTGTCGCGTTTGATCCCCAATGTGGTCTATGGCAGGTGGTTTTTGGTGATTCTCCTGTGCGACCTGCTCTGTGTTGCCCTGCTCTCTTTGGAGTGGAAAAACCGCAAGCAGAAGGAGGTTTGCATCAAGCGGCTGCTGGGCTGCCCCACGCGGCGTGTCGGCTGGGAAATCTGCCTGGAATATGGTGCGATGGTGGTGGCAGCCGGGGCGGCGGGCGCATTGCTTTGTGCGGCTCTATTCCCGCAGTATCTCCGTTTTTTGGGGCTCGGCTTTGCGTGCTATCTGCCGTGTGCGCTGGTATTCAGCCTGATTATGGTGTGCTCCCTGCTGGAAAAGCCCATCACGGAGGCGATGAAATGAAACGTTTTGTTTGGAACGCCGCCCAGTCCGGCCGGATTCTCAGACGGCACCGGATGCTGGCCCTATTTCTGATCCTCCAATGCGCGCTCTGCCTCGGCATGGCCGGAACAGTGGCGAATCAGGCGGTGCAGAGCGGCCGGAAGATCGAGGATTTTCAGACGCGGATCGGGGGAAAGCGATATTATACCGTATCGGAAAGCATGAGCGAAACGGATTTTTACCGCTTCCTGCATGAAGAAAATTTGTATTACCCAGAGCTTGTGCATTTCGTGCAGGAGATGATGGCGGAAAAACAGTTTTCTTATATTGTGGCCATGGGTCAGCCGATTACTATTATAGACTACTCTATGCCGAGAGAACTGATTTATGGATATGAGGAGGGGCAGGTGGACAATTTTGTTCAAAAGGATGAAAAGGGTCGCCTGTATACAACGGTCAACAGCTATCAGGTGTCGGAGCCTTTTTTCTCCGAATTTCAGCTCCGGGCGCAGGAGGGCAGGCTGCTGGAGGGAGCGGATTTTGCCGATGTGAAGGCGGAAACGCTGCCCGTCGTCGCGGGCAGCGGCTACCGGGCGGATTTTTCGCTGGGAGATACTTTGAAATGTAATTATCTGGGCCGTGAGTTCACACTTCAAATTGTGGGCTTTTTGGAAAAAGATGCATCCTTCTCCCGAGGAGGGATGCCGGAGTATTGCGACCGGTATCTGCTCCTCCCCCAGTTGAATCCTCAGCAGAACAAGCCGACAGAATTCAATAAATGGCGCCTTTCCCAACAAGCCTCCGGTTTTATCGTAACGGATCAATCTTTTGAAGCGGTTCAGGCGATCGTTTCGGCGCATCTGCAAGCGGCGGGGCTTCCGGATTTTATCCATTTGAATGATCCCACAGCCACGAGCTCGGAGCTTGCCGACCTTTCTGCGATGACGCAGGAGGTTTCCGATCAGTTCAACGCATTGCTGATGATCCTGACGGTTTTTGTAATTCTGTGCATTTCCATCACGGTCAATGGATTTATCCGCGAGAAGCATTATGAATATGGTGTTTTCCTGCTCAACGGCGCACGATGGAGCGATCTTGTGTGGGATGTTGCGGCGGTTGTAGGAGCCGTCGTGCTGGGTGGCGATATATTGGCAACTTTGTGCCTCTGGCTTTCGCATCAATCCTGGCAGGCGATTTTGTATATGCAGGGCCTTGCGCTTCTGATTGGGGCGGCGGCCTGTGTTGTGCCGCTTTCCCACGTCCACCGGATGGATATCAGCGATTTGATTGGAGGGAAGGAATAATGCAGATGCTTGCTTTAAAGGAAATCCACATGACGTATGGCAAGGGGGATGGGGTCGTTCATGCGCTGCGCGGCGTAGATATGGAGGTGGAGCGGGGAGAGCTTCTGGCTGTCACCGGAAAGAGCGGCTGTGGAAAATCGACGCTTTTGAATATTCTGGGCGGTGTGTGCAAGCCGACAGGTGGTTCCTATTTTTTCGAGGGGAAAGAGGTCTCCCAATTTTCTGCCCGTCAGCTCGCGGACTTCCGGACTCAAAAGATCGGCTTCGTGGTGCAGCACTTTGCGCTGATTCAGGATATGACAGTTTTTCAGAATATCGCGCTTCCGCTGCGCTACCGCGGCTATTCCAGAAAAAAGATCGAAGAGCGCGTCTATGAGCTGCTGGATCAGTTTGAATTGGGCGAAAAGGAAAACACCATCCCGCCCGAGCTCTCCGGCGGGCAGTGTCAGCGCACAGCGATTGCCCGCGCGATTGCCGGGCATCCGGAGCTGCTACTCGCGGACGAACCCACCGGCGCGCTCGACGAGGAAACAGGCGGAAAAATCCTGCGTATTTTTCAGGAGCTGAATCAGAAGGGGATGACAGTCCTCATTGTAACGCATGATGAAGAGATCGCAGCAGGCTGCCACAGAAGAATCCGTATGCGGGATGGCTTGATGGAGTGAAGCGCCTGGAGAGAGATACCATACAAAGTATACGATGATGAAACTGTTATTTCACTATTGTAAAACAAATGAAAAATGTTTATAATATGAAAGGAAAAAAGTAAGATGCCTGATTGATTCTCTTCCTAATCATTCGTTAGGCTGCTTGAAAGGGCCAAGCTGTTTGGTAAGCGCATTAGAACAGGCATGTTTCACCGTTCAGACAGGCCGTCTCTAAGAAAGACGGCCTTTTGTTTTATTTCCGTGATTTGACTGATCTTCATGCCCAAAGTGGGAAAAGCTAAATAAAAAGAAAAGAAGATCGGCGTTTGAAAGGATCGTGGTTTTGTGTTTCAAAGAAGCGCGGGTGTTTTGATGAATCTTTCCTCCCTGCCGTCGCCGTTCGGCATCGGGGATTTTGGGCATGGAGGCTATCAGTTTGTCGATCTGCTGTGTGAAATGCGGATGAGATGGTGGCAGATCCTGCCGCTGTGCCCGATTGGAAAGGGGAATTCCCCCTATTCGAGCGTCAGCGCGTTTGCACTCAACCTCCTTTATCTTGATCCTTATGGGCTATTGAAAGATGGATATTTATCGCAGGCGGAGGTGGACGCGGCAGTTTACAGCGGCTCTCCTCATCAGGCTGATTACAAATGGGCCGCCTGTGTAAAAGCGGCGTTGATGCGCAAAGCTTATGAGAAAGCAGACGTTAGGTGCGCGGAGCTGAAGGCATTCCGGGAGGAGCAGGCCTTTTGGTTGATAGACTATGCGCGCTTTATGGCGGCTCGGGATGCCAACGGCGGGAAGCCATGGCGCGCATGGACGAAAAACGGGGCGCAGGAGGCCATCGACTATTATATTTTTGAGCAATTCATTTTGTTCCAGCAATGGAATCGGCTCAAGGCTTATGCCAACGCGCATGGGATTTCTATCTTAGGCGATATGCCGATCTATGTTTCTGATGAAAGCGCCGATTTCTGGGCGAACCGCACTCTGTTTGAAACCACGCCCGAGGGTGAGTCGAAGCGCGTTGCGGGCGTGCCGCCGGATTACTTTTCCGAGGATGGTCAGCTTTGGGGTAATCCTCTCTATGATTGGGTCAGAATGAAACAGGATGGCTATCGCTGGTGGCTTCAGCGCATCGGAAATAGCTTAAAGATTTATGACGCGGTACGCATCGATCACTTTCGAGGTTTTTATCGCTATTGGGCCGTGCCGGCGGATGCGAAAACAGCGAGGGTTGGCACCTGGGAGCCAGGGCCGGGGATGGAGCTGTTTCATGCGGTCAATGCGGCATTTTCAAATCCGCAGATCGTGGCGGAGGATCTCGGCTGTGAGGAGGAGGGGTTGGTGCAATTTCTTCTGGAGGCCGGTTATCCCGGCATGAAGGTGATGCAGTTTGCCTACTATGGGTGGGACAGCATCCATTTGCCCTATAAATACACGGAAAATTACGTTGCCTATACCGGCACGCACGATAATGATACGATGCTTGGCTGGCTCTGGTCGGCTAAGCCGGAGGAGCGCAGCCAACTGCTTGCTTATTGTCGCTTTACGGGCGATTGGGGCTCCGGTGGGCCGCAGAGCCCCGTGCTGCGCGCGATTTTTGAAACGCTTTGGCAAACGCCCGCACGCATGACGATTCTGCCGGTGCAGGATCTCTGCGGCTATGGAACAGATACGCGCATGAATTTGCCCGGCGAAGCGGAGGGAAACTGGTGCTTCCGCATGACGGAGGAAGCGCTCCGGCAGATTGATACCGCGTATTTCCGGCAGCTTAATGAGCGATATGGCCGTGCGTAGAGAGCGAAATTTCAGAATGATAAGTGAAAATAGGTGAAAGCGGGGCGAGGCAATTTTTTTGTCACGCCCCGCTTGATTGAATGACTAATCTGTAGGTTTTGTCCAATTTGCAAACAGAACGTATTGATTTTTCATTCACTCCATGCTAAACTATTTTCGAATCATTCCAAGCATCCGTGAGCAAGGGGAAACAACGCCGTTAAGGAGATACAACCACACGCTGACTGCGTTCTCAGCCCAACCGGCGCCAGCAGGCCTTTATCCTGCGGTTGTTTCCCCGTGTCCACTCATGCAAGAGAGAGTTGGAGGCGATTTCATTGTCTGAGAAGAAAACGGTATTTTTAACTGGTGCATCCGGCAATATGGGGTTTGCCGGGTTCCAAGAGCTTTATCAGAGAAAAGATCAATTCAATCTGGTGCTGCTCAACCGCGGTAGCGACAAAAACAGGGAAAAATTCAAATTCTATGCCAACGATCCGAGCGTGAAGCTCGTCTGGGGCGATCTCACAAACTATGAGGATGTGCTCGCGTGCGTAACCGGTGCAGATTATATCCTTCATGTGGGCGGGATGGTCTCCCCCGCGGCGGATTACTTCCCAAAGCGCACGATGAAAACCAATATCGGCGCGATTGAGAATATCATTCGTGCGATCAAGGCACAGCCCGATCCGGATGCGGTCAAGCTCGTCTATATCGGCACCGTCGCCCAAACGGGTGACCGCAATCCGCCCATCCACTGGGGCCGCACGGGCGATCCGATCAAGATTAGTGTTTACGATCACTATGCAATCAGCAAAACGATCGCCGAGGCAAAGGTGGCTGAATCTGGCCTGAAGCACTGGGTTTCCCTGAGGCAGACGGGCATCCTCTATCCGGGGATTCTCAAAAATTTTGATCCGATCATGTATCATGTGCCGATCAACGGTGTGCTGGAATGGGCGACAATTGAGGATTCCGGCCTACTGCTTGCAAATGTATGTGGCGATGATGTGCCGGAAAGCTTTTGGAGAAGGTTTTACAACATCGGTAGCGGTGCGGAATACCGCATCACAAATTATGAGTTCGAAGTTTATCTCCTGCGGGCAATCGGCCTGGATTCTCCCAAAAAGATTTTTGAGCCAAATTGGTTTACACTGCGTAATTTCCACGGCCATTGGTTTACAGATTCCGATACGCTTGATGATTACCTGCACTTCCGTCACAATGTGCCCATCAAGGAATATTTTGCGCAGCTTTCTCAGCATGTGCCGGGCTACTATAAGCTGGCGAAGGTGATTCCGAGCGGACTGATTAAAAAGGCCGGCATGATCAAGATGGCTTATAAGGAAAAGTATGGAACGCAGACGTGGATTAAAAATAACATCACGCCCCGTGTGACCGCTTATTATGGCAGCCATGAGAACTGGAAAAAGATCGGCTCATGGAAGGAATTCAAGGTGGAAACGCCGAGTATGGAGCCCTCCTTTTTGGATCATGGATATGATGAGACAAAGCCGGAGGCAAGCCTCGACCTAGAGGATATGATTCGGGCGGCGGAGTTCCGCGGCGGGGAATGCCTGTCGAATACAATGGTCAAGGGCGATCTCTTCACACCGTTGAAATGGCGCTGTGCGTTGGGGCATGAGTTTGAGATGTCCCCCAATCTGGCATTGAAGGGTGGGCATTGGTGTCCGGACTGCCTGCCGTCTCCATGGAATTACGATGCGATAGCAAGGGTCAATCCGTTTTTTGCACAGGTATGGTACCCACTGCATGACCCCAGCGAAAATAACTACTATGACGATAGCATTTTTGACGGTATGGAAGATTGACCGCCGGAGGTGCACCGGGAGTAAGAAAAGAAACATGGGCTGTTGCAAAATGCTTTGCAACAGCCCATGTTTCTTTTTTTTAGCGCGGATTTAAAATCCTCTGGAGCCGCCGCCCCCGCCGAAGCTGCCACCCCCGCCGGAAAAACCGCCGCCTCCGCCAAATCCGCCCCCGCCGATTCCGCCGGAAAAACCGCCGCCGAAGGTGTCGTTTCCGCCGCCTCCGCGTGGCCCTCGCGGCCCGCCGAAGAACCAGAAGAACGGAAATCCTCGCCCGTGGGAAACGAGCCGCAGGATCAGCAGAAGGATCACAAGTGCAATCGGTGAAATCAAGGTTAACACAGTGGGAATATCCTGTCTGTTTCCAGTATTTTGGTTGTTGGAAGCCTCGTAACCAGAAAGCTCTGGGGCTTCAATCCCGTATTCCTGATAAATTTGGGACGCGACCGCCTTATAGCCCTCCAACATGCCTGTGGAATAGTCGTTTTGCCGCAGGGAGGGCGTCATGTATTCATCCATGATGCGCCCTGTTTTGCCATCCGGCAGGGCTCCTTCGAGCCCAAGCCCCACTTCCACGCGAAGCTTTCGTTCCTCCACGGCGATCAAGATGAGCACGCCATTGTCTTCCTCTGCCTGGCCAATGCCCCAGCTGTTTGCCAGGTCAATGGCATAATCCTCCACGCTTTGCCCGCCAAGGGAGGGCACCGTTACGGCAACGGCCTGCGCCCCCGTCTGCTGTTGCAGCGCCCTGCCGAGTTCCACGATCTCTTGCTCTGTCTGCGCTGAGAGCACATCCGCAAAATCATTCACAAAAAACTGCGCGGTGGGTTGATAAGCAACCTCCGCCGCAGCCGCCAGGCAGAGCGTCACAGCCAAAACAATCGCGGCGGTGCAGGCTAGGACTCTTTTCAAAATCCGCTGAACGTTGTTCACCCCGTACCTCCTTTATACATCGCCCACATAGCCCCACAATCAATCGAAATTGACGGACGGAACCTCCTGCGCGCCTTCGTTTGCCTGGAAATAATCAAATGCTTCGAAATTGAAAATTCCTGCAATCAAAGAGGTGGGGAAACGTTGAATCTTTGTATTATAGGTTTTTACCGCATCATTATAGGCGCGCCGCGCTTGGGTAATGCGGTTTTCCGTCCCTGAAAGCTCGTCTTGAAGCTGGATGAAGTTTGTATTTGCCTTCAGGTCCGGATAGTTTTCTGCGATTGCCAGCAGGCGATTCAGCGCAGAGGTCATCTGCTCGTTCGCAGCGAGCTGGTCGCCCGTGTTGTTTGCGCCTACGAGCGCTGCGCGTGCATCGCTGACTTCTTTCATGATGGATTCCTCATGCGACGCATAGCCCTTGACGGTGTTGACCAAATTGGGGATCAGGTCGGCACGGCGTTGCAAAGTGGTCTGGATATCCGATTCCTTCTGCGTGACCTCCTGCTTCAAAGTGACGAGGCCGTTGTAGCTTTTGACCGTGTAGCCAACGAGCGCCACTGCGAGCACCGCCACGACAATGAGGATGATATGCCAGGGTTTCAACCGTTTGTTCATAGCTCTGTCTTCCTTTCACAGCGGGCAAAGGCCGCTGCTTTCCACATATATTCTAGCTCTGCGAAGCCCGGCAGCCGGATGTTGCCGGTTTGCAGGCTATGAGATCATTATAATATAAGTATCCCCCGAATACAAGGAAAACCACGCGGCGTCATGCGATGCGCCTTGACAAGGTTTTCCTGGTTGGGTATGATGAAGAGGAAGAAAGGGGAGACGAAACGGATGCCGCTGAGAAAATACCTGAGCCTGGGGAAAAGATGGGTGCTGGAGCGCTGCAATTTGCTGCTGAAGGCGGTGTTCTCCCGGCTGCCCATTCAAAATCGTGTCTTTTTTTATTCCATCCGCGCTGATGGGAAGCTGTTGGAAAACAGCCAATGTGTTTATGATGCGCTGGGGAATGTGCAAAAGGTGGTGGTGGCCCGGATGCTTCCCCACCCGGTGCTGCTCAAGCCGAAAATTTATTATTATCTTTTGACCAGCCGTGTGATCGTCACAGATGATTATCTGCGCTATCTCCGCCATACCAAGCTGCGCGCGGGGCAGAAGGTGGTGCAGATCTGGCATGCCTGCGGCGCGTTCAAGCGCTTTGGGCTGGATGCGCCCTCTCTTTTAACGCCGCAGGAGGAGAGGCTGACTCACTGCCAATATACGGCCGTGTGCGTCAGCTCTGAGCAGGTGCGCCCTTTTTATGCGCAGGCGTTCGGGATTGATATTGCCCGGGTCCTGCCGCTCGGCACGCCTCGCACAGATGCACTGCTGCGGGATCAGACGCGCAGCGCCCTGCGTGAGGAGCTGCTTACTCGCCGCCCGGAGATGCGGGGAAAACGCATTTATCTTTACACCCCCACATTCCGGGAGCAGAATGGAAAGCCCTGTGCATATGATCCGCAGATCAACTGGGAGGCGTTAGATGATGCTCTGGCAGACGATGAGCTGTTCGTCATTCGCCGGCATCCGATTATGAAGGAGTCCTTCCTCGGCGGCCGGTCGTTCCGGCATATAGTGGATGCAACGCGCGAGCCGACGCAGGCCCTTTTAACAGTGGCCTCACTGGTTGTAACGGATTATTCCTCTGTGATTTATGACGCGCTTCTGTGCGGGCTGCCGCTGGTGTTTTACTGCCCGGACCTCAATGCCTATGAACGCGATTTTTACCTTTCCTATCCGCAGGATCTGCCCGGCCCAACCGTGCTCTGTGCAGAGAAACTGCTGGGTGTGCTGCGGGAGGCCTGCGCACATCCGCCGTTCGAACAGCTTGCCGTCTTTCGCGCCGCCCAGCTCGGCGCGTGTGACGGGCGCGCCTCTGAGCGTGTTGCACAATTGATATGCGGTTATCTGCAATGAGCAGAAGAGGGCTTGCAGTGGGAATGCGGATTTTGGGATATTGATATGGATGAGGCGGAAGCGCCTTGTAGGAAACGGGCGATTTAGCCAATTGCGTTTCCCGTGTTAAGTAGCCGTCCCCTGGCGGGGACGGTATTTTTTATTTGCAGCATTGCTCGCAGCCGCTGTGGCGGTTCATCGTCTGGCTGCATGGGCAAACTCCATAATAGGCCTGCCAGGCGGCAGAAATGGACCTACAGTCGTCGCGTGTGCAAGAACAGCCTGAGCGGGCAGCGCCTTGCCTGCCACAATTATTACAGTTGCACATTGCTCTCTCTCCCAATATTTAGTTGCGCCCTGATAAAGGGCGTTTGGTTGGGTAAAATTACACCCCAATTCAGAATATGCGGTGGATAAAGCTTGCGTGCGCATTATCTGCCCGTATTGGGATGGGAATGGCCCTGCCCATTTTTTTGTTTTTCATTTTGCAAGCCATGCTGAGCAGCCTCCTCGTCACTCGAAAGCGGAATGTCATAGATCGCGCTGTAAGAGTCAATCTCCGGCTCTGACACCGGGGCCGCAGGGATTAGCCCCGTGCATTCTGTCATGGAGGAAACGCTCATCGAATCATTGAACAATTCTTCGCCATCCTGCGCATCGTAGGGGAGCGGTCGTTTTTTGGGTTCATCCATATAAAATCCTCTTTTCTCGTTGGAAGATTGAAATGGTGCACGCGCCGTGGCACGGCCCGTTTTCTGTTTTAGTGTGTCGTAAAACGGGCCGGCTATGCAGGTGGCACTGGCCGAATTGTTTGATTTTGCGGTGGGCTGTGCTATAATAATACGGTATGAAAACGGCTTAAAACCGTTTGCTGAATTTACAAAAGTTGAACCATGTCGTTCTGGAACTATCCTGAAGAGAAAGGATCATTATTAGTATGGAAAAAACAGTGGATCTAATTGTGCCGTGCTTCAATGAGGGCGAGGTGCTCGAGCTCTTTCACAGCGAGGTGAGCGCTGTGCTGGACGGGTGTGAAGGATATGCGTTTCATTTCATTTTTGTAAACGACGGCAGCAAGGATCAAACGCTTAATCTCCTGCGTCGTTTTGCAGCGGAGGATAAGCGGGTGCGCTACCTTTCGCTTTCACGCAATTTTGGCAAGGAATCCGCCATGCTCGCGGGCATGAAGTATTCTACGGGCGACTATGTTGGAATTCTGGATGCGGATTTGCAGCATTCGCCGGAGCTGATACCGGAGATGCTCAGCGCGCTGGAGGAGGGCTATGAGATCGCCGCGGCGCGCAGGGTAGACCGCTCCGGGGAGGGCAAGGTAAAAAGCGTGTTTTCTCGTGCGTTTTATAAGGTCATTAATCGCATGTCCGATGTGGATATTCAAGATGGCGCGCAGGATTTTCGCATCATGAAGCGGCAGGTCGTGGAGGCAATTCTCTCCATGCCGGAATACAATCGTTTTTCCAAGGGGATTTTTAGCTGGGTTGGCTTCCGCACTAAGTGGTTTGAGCATGAAAACCGCGAGCGGGCAGCGGGCTCAAGCAAGTGGTCGTTTGCAAAGCTTTTTCGCTATGCGCTGGATGGGATTATCGGCTTTTCCACTGCGCCTTTGAAGGTTTCCCTCTATATCGGCGTTGCATCGAGCGGGATTGGCGTGATCTATGCGCTGTATATTCTCATTCGCACGCTTATTCGTGGCTCCGATGTGCCGGGCTACCCCTCCATTATCTGCGCGATCTTCTTTTTTGGGGGGTTGATACTGTGCTCGCTTGGCGTGATTGGGGAGTATTTGGCGCGGATTTATCTAGAGGTCAAAAGGCGCCCCATTTTCCTGGTGGCGGAAACCAATATTATCCCGGGGCCCGCTGAAACAAGCGGCCCGTTGGAAGGGTGACCCGATTTGAATGAACAACTCAGACCACTGCGTGAAAAGGCAATGCGCCTGCCTCTTACGCCGGGCGTCTATATCATGAAGGATAAAAAGGGAAAAATTATTTATATCGGCAAGGCAAAGGCGTTGAAAAACCGTGTCAGCCAGTATTTCGGCTCACAGGAGCGCCACGCGGTTAAGGTGCGCCGGATGGTGGAGCACGTGGCGAATTTTGACTATATTCTGACGGATAGTGAATTTGAAGCGCTGGTGCTTGAATGCAGCCTCATTAAGCAGCACCAGCCAAAATATAATATTTTATTGAAGGATGACAAGGGGTATCATTACATCCGGGTCACCGCTGGGAACTGGCCCGTGATCAGCGCGGCGATGCAAAAGCTGGATGACGGTGCGCAGTATATCGGCCCGTTTACAAGCTCCTTTACCGTGAAGCAGTCGGTGGACGAGGCGTTGCGGATTTTTCGTCTGCCTCAGTGCGGCAAAGTGTTTCCACGTGATATCGGCCGGGGGAGGCCATGCCTAAATTATTTTATCAAGCAGTGTTCTGCGCCCTGTGCGGGCAAGCTCACGCAGCAAGAATATCAGGAGACGGTGGATGAGGCGCTCTCCTTTCTACGCGGCGGCAGCACAGAGGCGCTCAAAGAGATTCAGCGCCGGATGGAGGAGGCGGCCGAAAACCTAGAGTTTGAAAAAGCGGCCCGCCTGCGCGACCGGATGAACGCTATCCGCCGCATGCAGGATAAGCAGAAGGTGGTGTCGCTCTCTGTGAAAGAGCAGGATGTGTTTGCCGTTTCCAACAGCGCGCAGGCTGCCTGCCTAATGGTGCTACGGTTTGCACAGGGAAGGCTGTACGACAGCGAGTATTTTTTTATTGACAGCGTGGAGGATTTTCCCGCGGCGCGCGGGGAGCTGATCCAGGGCTATTATTCGATGCGCGATCATGTGCCGCCGCGCGTTACGGTTGATGGAGAGGTGGCGGACGAATCACTTTTATCCAGCTGGCTGAGCGAAAAGGCGGGCAGGCGTGTCCAGATCGCCGTGCCGCAGCGCGGGGAGCAGGCACAGCTGATGGAGATGTGTCGCTCCAATGCGGCGGAAAAGCTTGCGGAGCACCTCGGCCGAGCGGGAAAGCAGACGGCCGCGCTCGACGAGCTGGCCCGGCTGCTGGGCTTGGAGGCCCCGCCGGAATATATTGAAGCATATGATATTTCCCACACGGCCGGCAGCGATAATGTAGCGGGCATGGTCGTGTTTCGCGGCGGCGTACCCTATAAGCAAGCATATAAGCGGTTTTCGATTAAATCCTTTGAGGGGCAGGATGATTACGGCTCTATGAACGAGGTGCTCACGCGCCGCTTTACGCATTATGTGGAGGAAAAAGAGACTGGCGAGGGCTTTGGAAAGCTGCCGGATCTGATCCTGCTCGACGGCGGTCAGGGGCAGGTGAACGCGGTGCGCCCGGTGCTTCAGCAGTTCGGCCTGAAGGTGCCCTTATTTGGCATGGTGAAGGATGACCGCCATCGCACCCGCGCAATCGCGGCGGATGGCGGGGAGATTGCTATCAACTCTAAACGGCAGGCGTTTACGCTTGTCTCCTCCATTCAGGAAGAGGTGCACCGCTTTGCCATCGGCTATCATAAGCAAAAGCACAAAAAAAACACGCTGGTCAGCTCGCTGACCCAAATTGAAGGCATCGGCGAAACGCGCGCACGGGCGCTGCTGCGCTCCTTCCAGACGATCCGCGCCATTCGGGAGGCGACGGTTGAACAGCTGCTTACCGTGAAGGGAATGACGGAGCCCGCTGCCAAAGCAGTGTTTTTCCATTTTCATCCAGAGGAAAGTTAAAAGATTTTTTTCAACTTGTTTGTGCGGACAAGGCGGCCCATGCGCATGAAATTTATGCCAATTCATAAAAATTGGAATTATTTCTCTGCGAATGTTGACAAACACCGGCGCAAAATAGATAATAATTTAGATAAGATTTTAGGAAGAGAGTCCGTTTTCATTGATTGAGAGCGGCACGGGAGTTGTGCGTATGAGAGTCATCACCGGCTTTGCGAAAGGCCGTAAGCTGAGAACCCTATCCGGAGAGGATGTGCGGCCCACCACTGACCGCGTTAAGGAAGCGTTATTCAGCATTATTCAATTTGAAATTGAGGGCAGGCGTGTGCTTGATCTGTTTGCCGGTTCCGGCCAGTTGGGGATCGAGGCGCTCAGCCGCGGCGCGGCAAGCGCTGTTTTTGTGGATTCCTCCCGTGATTCCATTGAAGTGGTGCGGGAAAATTTGAATACAACGCAGCTCGCTCAGAGCGCGCAGGTGATACAGATGGATAGCCTCGCCTTTCTAGCCGGCCAGTGCGGGCCGTTTGACATTGCTTTGCTTGACCCGCCCTATGGCGCGGGGCTCGTGCAAAGGGCTCTACCCATGGCGGCGCGCCGCATGGCGCCTGGCGGCGTAATGATCTGCGAAGCCCCGGCAAAGGAGGATTTGCCCGAGCAGGCGGAGGATTTTTGCCTGCTGCGGCGGTATTCCTATGGGCGGATTTCGCTTGCGCTTTATCGCAGAGAGGGGGAGGGAGCATGAGAATCGCAGTCTGCCCGGGCAGCTTTGACCCGGTTACGCTGGGCCATCTCGATATCATCCGCCGCTCCTCTAAGCTGTTTGATAAGGTAATTGTTGTTGTTATGGTGAATTATCATAAGAAAGACAGCAGCTTTACGGCAGAGGAACGGGTGCAGCTGCTACACCGCTGCACCGGCGATATTGAGAATATTGAAATTGATACATATAATGGCCTGCTTGCCGATTATATGCGCGAAAAGGGCGCTGTTGCAATTGTAAAAGGCCTGCGTGCGGTATCAGATTATGAATATGAATTCCAGCAGGCGCTGACGAACAAGCGCCTCAATCCAGAAGTAGAAACGATTTTTATCACCACCAGCGCTGAAAATATGTTTTTAAGCTCCAGCGTCGTTAAGCAGGTCTGTATGTTCGGCGGAGATATTTCAACGTTTGTCCCCTCGGAAATTCGGGAAGATATCATTGACCGTTTAAAACAGGGTTGAACCTGTCTATGATTTGGAAGGGAAGGATGTGTCAGTATGAGCAGTGTCAACATTGCCGAATTGTTGGATCAGATGGATGAAGTAATTGAAAACGCAACTGCCTCCATGTTATCAAGCAAGCGGTATATCGACATTCCCGCGATGCAGGAGTTGATCGCACAGGCGCGGGAAAATTTGCCCACGGAGATTGAACAGGCCACGCAGATTGTGCGTGACCGGAGCGCGATTCTCAAGGATGCAAAGCAGGAGGCGCATGAAACGCAGGAGGCTGCCATCCGCAATGCGGATAATCTGCGCGAAAACGCTCGCCGCGAGGCGGAAGCGCTCACGAGCAAGGCCCGTTTGGAAGCGGATACGATGATGGAAAAAGCCCGCCGCGATTCCAAGGCGATGATGCAAAAGGCGCAGGATGCGTCGGATGACATGGTTGCCAAGGCGGAGGAGAAGGCCAAAGCACTTGTTTCTGAGGATCAGATTACCAAAACTGCAACCGCGAAGGCTAACGAAATGCTCACCAGCGCCCGCCATCAGTCACAGGAGATGCTGGAGAACGCACAGGCCAAGGCACGCGAGGCGACGGAAACCGCTCAGGCTCGAGCGACCGCCTTGCTGGAGGATGCGCAAACCAAATCAAAGGATATGGTGGAAACCGCACAGGCCAAGGCTGCTCTCTTAACTAAGACGGCAAACGAACAGGCGGAGGAGGCGATCTCTCAGGCACAAAAGTGGTCGCACGATATGCGCACGGGTGCGAGTGAATTCGTCGAGCGGATTATGCGCACGTCAGATGAGCAGCTCACCCAGTATGTCAATGAAATCCGCAGGGCGCGCCAAAGCCTACGCGCTTCTGGCAAAGTGGAGGAGGAGCCTCAACCCGAGCCAAAGCAGGACGCTCAAAAATAATCTGCTCTTTCAAACATATAATAAGACGGGCCGCAGCCGGGGGGAAGAAGCAATCACGGCTTGCGGCCCATTTTTTAAATGGGAGGAGTTCGTATCCGTCGTGTTACATTGCACATTTGGGGAAAAGCAAGCGGGCGCTTCCTATAGGACCAGGCCAGGCGCCTATTTGATTGCAGTGAGCGGCGCTCAAATCGCTTCAATCCGCACACCCAAAGGTTTCTTTCTGCCCGGCGGCGGTGTGGAGCCAGGTGAAACGCATGAGGCCTATATTCTGCGTGAATGTTTGGAGGAAACAGGCTTTCTGGTTCAGGTAGGGGAATTGTTAGGCTCTGCGGAAAGCTATCTCATGCATGAAAAAATTGGAGCTTTTCATCCAGTGCAGCATTATTATGCGGGCGCCTTTTTGGAATTCGTTTGCGCTCCGGTGGAATTAGACCATACGCTGGTATGGCTGCCCTGCGAAAAAGCCGCCGAGCAGATGAACGTAGAGCAGCAGGCCTGGGCTGTCCGTAAAGCGTTGGAGAAGCTAGCATGGATGAAGGAGCATATTGAATGAAAATATTGGTTTTATTCACCGGCGGCACGATCGGCAGCACAGTTGACGGCGCAACCGTCCATACGGATCCGGCTGCGGCCAGCCGTTTGCTATCGCTGTATCGGGCGCGGTTTGGGGAGGATGTTTTGTTTGAAGTGCGCAGGCCGTGCAACTTGCTCAGCGAAAATGCCACGCCCGAGCTGTGGTCTCTTTTGGAGCGATCGGTGCGGGAGGAGGAGCTGGCCGTTTACGATGGAGTCATCATCACACATGGCTCGGATACGCTGCCCTATACCTGTGCCGCACTCGCTTTCCTGCTGCGGGATGTGCCGATTCCATTGGTGCTGGTCGCAAGCAATTATTCCCTTGGGGATAGCCGCAGCAACGGCCTTGCAAATTTCCGCAGCGCAGTCGAGCTGATCGCTTCCCGTCAAGTTCGGGGTGTGTTCACCGTGTTCCAGGATGAAAAAGGCGCCAATCGTGTGTATCTTGCCGCCCGCATTCAGGAGGCGGACACGGCCCGCGATCAGTTTACAAGCTATGGCGGCGTAGATTTTGGGGAAATCCGGGGCGGAAAATTTGTGTGGAACGAACATCCTGACAATCCTTCGCCAAGTGAGATCAATCAAATCCCTGCACGCCTGCTGCCCGCAAATTGGGTGTTTCAGGAGCCGGTGCCCGCGTTGCGGCCCTATCCGGGGCTTTCTTACCAATGGATTCGCTATGATCCTCAGCCGCGCGCTCTGCTGCACTATCTCTATCACGCTGCTACTGCCTGCACACAGGGGAAAGCTTATGATTTAACGCATTTTCTACAGGAATGCCAAAGCAAGGGGACGGATTGTTACCTCGCGCCTTTTAAAGCAGAAGGAGATGCGTTGTATGAAACGAGCCGGGCATTGCTGGCCACGGGGGCAATCCCGCTCTACCGGATTTCCTTTGAGGCGGCGTATGCCAAACTAACGATTGCGTATAATCAGGGGGAACACTCCTCAAAAAGGTTGATAGAGCAGTGCATCGCGTTTGAACGGCTTCCAGAGAGAGCGGTTTAAGATGCGAGATGTATAAAACAGCTTTATTGGCCGAAAGTGTCATTATACTTTCTCTGACCCTGATGCCCTGAAAAAGCACCATCAAAAGCCCCCAATTTGCCTTACAGAGGCAAACTGGGGGCTTTACGTGCCCGGCGCTACGGATTTTCTCATAACCAGTTTTCGCAATGAGCGTTTTTCAATGCATCCATTTTGGGGCTTCGCCGTTTCTTATTTTTTCTGCCGTTGGAGTTGATCATTCCAATCCAATTCATAGCTCGGGTTGCCATATTGAAACAGAATCTGGCTATTGATCCTGCGGATCAGATTTTTGGCAAGGGCAACGCGGTTTTCTGCATAGTTTACACCAAAAGCATCCAAGATGGGCTTGAACTGTTCCCACCGCGCCAGGAAGCTCTTGAAATCCCGTTTTTCCTTCGGTGACCAGGCTACCTCGCTGAGCGCTTGCATGCGCGGGAAGAGGAAAAGCTCGAGACGACGGACCGAAGGAATGAACTCCGTCCACATCTCCGCCTCCACACCCAGCACATTTTTTACGCTTTCCGGGTGGATGCCGCCCTGTACGGGTTCGAATTTGTATGTATTCTGTAAAGGCCGCTGCGCATAGGTCATGTCAAAGTAAAAGGCTTGGTGGCGGCTCATAATCATTTCGCCGCCCTCATTGATGTATTTTTCCGCAAATTTGTCGCGCTGCGGCGTCCAATACTGGCCGATGACGGATTTGTCGAGATTTTCGGCCTGGAGCGCTTCGTTCCATACGATTAGCCGTTTGTCCTTCTCCTTGAGATGAGCTGCAATACGGTTGTTGAATAACCCCTGTAACTCCTCCACATCCTTGAGGCCATGCGCTTTGATGGCCTTTTGGCAGTGCGGGCAGGTTTTCCACTCGTCCTTCGGCGCTTCATCGCCGCCAATGTGGAAATAGGGGGCGGGAAAGAGGGGCAGAATTTCATCCAAAACATCGAAGATGAATTCGTAGGTGCTCTCCTTGCCTGCGCAGGCGGGGCGGTTCCAATCCTTCCAGCCCAGCGTTTTTTCCGGGATGGTGCTCCCGTAGAACCAATGCACCTCGCTTGGGATTTCACGGCAGGCGAGATAGGGGTAAGCGGCGATTGCGGCGGCAAAGTGTGCGGGCATATCGACTTCCGGCACAACCATGATAAATCGCTCGGCAGCATAGGCCACGATTTCACGGATCTGCTCCTGCGTGTAAAAGCCGGGTGCGTAGGGCTTTCCCTCCAGCCGTTTGCTTTTCCAGCCGTACAGCTGTGTATCCTTGCGTTTAGAGCCGATCTCCGTGAGCAGCGGATATTTTTTGATTTCAATGCGCCAACCCGCATCGTCCGTCAAATGCCAGTGAAAAACGTTGAGCTTGTGCATAGCCATAAAATCGAGATAGCGCTTCACATAGTCCACGCTCCAAAAGTAGCGGCTGGAATCCAGCATCATGCCGCGCCAACGGAAGCGAGGCGCATCTTCGATTTTGACACAGGCCATGGAGAGTGTTTCCGCGTTTTTGGAGACGTCTAGCTTCAAAAGTTGGCGTAGGGTTTGGACGGCGTAAAATGCGCCGGCGGGTGTGGAGGAGAAAACCGCGATGCCGCTTTGCGTGCAGTCGAGCTGATAGCCTTCTTCCGGGATACGAGTGTCATATAAGAAGCGGATGTCGGCCATTTCATTGCCCTTTTGGAGGGGAAAGCGGGCGGCTTTTTCAACGAGATCCTTAAAAAAATGGAATGTTTCTTGTAACTCCGGCGCAAAATAGCAGGAGGTATCCTGTGTGAGCCTGAATGTGCCGGTCAACTGGGATACTTTTTTGGGCAGGGGAATCAACTGGATCATAAGTCCTCCTCAAAACTACTGGATTGAATTTTATACTCAAAATTAGCGTTGTTGCTTTGCCACTGATTTTTTAACCTTAGCGTCGTCAATCAAATTATGCAGGCCTGCCCAGTGTAGGTGCCGGCGGTTAAACCAGAGGGAATAGCCCTTTGCGCGCAGGGCGCCCGGCATTGCCTGCTTGAGCGTTGCGGGGTGTTCCACGCCGTATACGGACAGCAGGCGGTAATAATCCTCAAGCTTTTGCTGAAAGTGCGCCCAGCTTCTGTTCTCCGGCGCTGTCCAGGCAATTTCTGCAATGGCGCCTAAACGTGGATATGTGCAGTAATCAGCCTTTTTCATATTAGGCACATATTCCGTCCAGAGCGGCGCTTCCAAGCCAAGCAAATTTTTGGCCGATGCTGCATCGATGTGGGGAATTTCCGGCGTGTTTTCATAGGTTGCTCGCAGGTTGAACCAGCCGTAAGGCAAATCAAGATAGTAGGGGAAAGATACGGAGTTTACCATGCGGCGGCCCGCTGTGATTTCTGCCTGGGTGTTTTTCGGCATGCCACACATCTGCCATATGATATCGCGGTCGAGCCACTGCGTGGCCTCCACAGAATCCCAGTTCCACATCATGGAAGCAACGCCTTTTTCTTTTAAATACCGGCTGACGCGGCTCATGAAGAATTGCTGAAGCTCCTCCTCATCCTTCAATCCGGTCTTTTTCATGAAGGCTTGGCAGTGGGGGCAGAGCTGCCATCGCATTTTGACAACTTCGTCGCCTCCGAGATGGAAATACCCATCCGGGAACAGCGGAATTAACTCATCAAGCACGTCAAAAATAAATTGATAGGTGCTTTCCTTTCCAGCGCATAGAATATCATGCTTCACGCCCCAATGTGTTGCCACGGGCAGTGAGCGGTTAAAGCAACTCAGCTCCGGATAACAGGCGATGGCGGACTGCATGTGGCCGGGCATGTCAATCTCCGGGATCACCTTGATGTATTTGGAGTGCGCGTAGGCGACTACTTCGCGGATGTCCTCCTGTGTATAAAAACCGGAATGGGGGCGAAAGCCAAAATTCGTGTGGGAGCGTTTGGAGCCAAACTCCGTCAGGCGCGGATATTTTTTAATTTCCACGCGCCATCCTTGATCCTCTGTTAGATGCCAGTGAAAAATGTTGAGCTTATGTACCGCCATGAGATCTAGGAAGTGCTTTACCTCCTCAACCGGATAGAAATACCGGCCGACGTCGAGCATAAAGCCGCGGTAATGATAGAGGGGAGCGTCATTGATGCTGAGGCTTGGAATTTTGCAGCCATTGGTCAGCAAGATTTGCTTCAACGTTTGCAGCGCGTAAAAGAGACCGGCCTCCCCGGCGGAAGAGATGCAGATCTCCTGCTCGGAAACCTCTATCCGGTATGCCTCAGGATCCCCTTCTTCCATTCGGGCGAGCACAAGCCGTGTTGCTCCCTCGGACTGAGTCAATCCGAAATGAAAATTTTTCTTTAAAAAAGATTGGAAGTCTTCCAGCGCAGCTTGCGCAAGCACAGAATTGACCAGTGCGGTTTCGGCGGAAAATGGAAAGCAGCCTGCGCCTTGGTGGATCGTTATATCCTTTGGTTCAGGGATGATATGCATCATTCGTTAAGCCACCCTCAAAAACTTTATTTTATACCATTATAGCAATGATTTGTGGCAGGTGCAAGCGGCGGAGCGCGGAAAGCATTCGCCAGAAGAGATTTTTCAATTGCTTCCATTCATAAATTCCTCTGTTTTGCTCAAACTAGGAGTGGACATCAATCGGTGCATAGGCCGCAATTGCCAGCCTGCCCGTTGTCCATGAAGGGAGGTGAACGGAATGTCCCAGCAGAACCAGAACAACCAGAACAATCAGTTCAACAACCAGCAGAACCAGAACAATCAGTTTAACAACCAGAATAACCAGCAAAATCTGAAGAACAACAAGGCGAAGCAGCAGGCGAGCAACAGCCGCAACCAACAGAACCAGCAGAATCGCCAGAATCAGAACTTCCAGAACCAGCGGCAGGAAAATGAAAATCAGTTTTAACCATTGATTTTAACAGCCTCTGTTTCAAACGCAACCATACGCTAATCCGGGAAGAACCGGCCGGTGCACATGCAGCGGCGGGTTCTTCCAATTTTTATCCTGTTTTTTATTGCAACGTTAAAATCTGCATATTAGAACATTGACTTCTTTCAATTTGTTTGGTATTATAAAAATACAGCATATTGCATATGAATTATTAAGAATAATATATTTTATTGTGCTTAAATTTGGCGTTATCAAATAATAGAAATGGGGTTGAGAAAATGAAAAAACATGGGTTTCGATGGCTTTCCTTCTGCATGGCTATTTTCATGGTGCTCTCAATGGCAGCCTGTGGTGGCGGCGGGGAAACAGACACGTCATCCGGGGAGAGCGGTCAGCCTGTGGCCTCAGCGGCGGGCCAAGGCGAAACACTGGGCGAGGTGGAAAGCGGGTCGGCAGAGGAGAGCGCCTCTGTGTCCGATCCATCCACAGCTACTGTGCCTTCGGAGGAGGGCTCCGCAAAGCAGGAAGAGCGACCCGGCGCCTCTCAGGCGGAACCGACCGGGGCGCCGCAGGCTGAAAGGCTGCCGTCCACAAAAGCGGAAATTCTTGCGCTGTATACGACTGTGATGAACAAGGCTAAGGCGGGAAAACCCGGCTTTAAAAAGGTGGAGTATCAGGAAATCACCAAAAAAGAATTTGACAGTAATGCTGTTAACTGGGTTTTAGATCAAGCGGGGAATTATATGACAAGCCCCGAAAAGGCCAATGCCAATCCGGCAATCAATCAAAAGGGCGGGGATATGACATGGTTCCCGGTATATAATGGAAGTGCTGGTTGTTTGATCGCGCAGGGTGATGCAGATAAAGCGATTCAAAGCGCGAGTTGCACAAAGCTTGATAACGGCAACTATAAACTCGTTATTAAGCTGAGGCCGGAAACAAACCCTGAGCCTTTGGCAAGTTACCATGGGAAGATGTTCTCGCCGCTGTCGAAAAAAGATATTGATAATGAATTGGATAAATTATCAATTTTAATCCGGGTGGATCATTACGCCGTGAAGTACCGCGATTGTACGGCAACCCTGATTTGCAACCCCAAGACAAATCAAATCGTATCGCTGGAGCAGATCATGTATTGTGACATTACGGCAAAAGGGCGTATCAAGGTTTTGTTTATGGATATTGACGGAGGAGCAACGCTGCGCAATACCCTGAAGATAACAAACTTCCGGTATTAGCCCATATTCATTGGAAAGCGCCCCGCCTGCGCGGGGCGCTTTTATACTATCTATCAATAGCGGATATTCCATTTCTTTATCCACGAAGGCGGCGTTTGTTTTGCCAATCATTTTCTGTTGACATCCAGAACATTTGCGCGTATACTAGCTGTGAACAAATGTTCTAATACGCTTTCAGGGATGTAATGACGATGGATCTTTTTGATAAACTGCGTATCCTTGCCGACTCCGCGAAATATGACGTCGCCTGCACGAGCAGCGGGGTAGATCGCTCCTCCTCCGAGGGGGGCGGCTTCCGTATCGGCAACGCGGCCTCCTGCGGGCTTTGCCACAGTTTCGCGGCGGATGGTCGGTGCATCTCTCTTTTGAAAGTGCTTATGAGCAATGCCTGCGTTTATGACTGCCAGTATTGCGTTAACCGTTGCTCCAATGATGTGCCTCGTGCAACCTTCACGCCCAAAGAACTTGCGGAGCTGACGATCCATTTTTATAAACGCAACTATATTGAGGGGCTGTTTTTGAGCTCCGGTGTGATCAAAAATCCGGATTACACCTGTGAGCGCATGATCGAAACGCTGCGCATCCTGCGGGAGGAATATGGCTTTGGCGGCTATATCCACGCCAAGGCGATCCCCGGTGCGGATGACGCGCTGCTCTCCCGCCTTGGCCAATTGGCGGACCGCATGAGCGTCAACATCGAGCTGCCCTCACAAAAAAGTTTAAAGCTGCTCGCACCCAACAAATCAAAAACAGATATTCTCCGCCCGATGGGCCTCATCAGCACGCGCATTGCGGAAAACACGACGGACCTCGTGCGCTACCGTCACGCGCCAAAATTTGCGCCCGCAGGGCAGAGCACGCAGATGATCGTGGGCGCGACGCCGGAAACGGATTATACAATCCTGAACCTTTCCGCCGCGCTCTACAAAAAATATGGCCTCAAGCGTGTGTTCTATTCCGCTTATATGCCGGTTTCCAGCAACCCGCTTTTGCCCGCGGTGGATACCAAGCCGCCGCTTCTGCGTGAGCACCGGCTTTATCAGGCAGATTGGTTGCTGCGGTTTTATGGCTTTTCGGCCGGGGAGCTGCTCGACGAAGCACATCCAAATTTTAACCCTTATATTGATCCCAAATGCAATTGGGCGCTCAACCACATGGCGCTTTTCCCGGTAGAGATTAACACCGCGCCGCAGGAAATGCTGCTGCGCGTGCCCGGCATCGGCGTCAAAAGCGCCAAGCGGATTGTTGCCGCCCGCCGCGTTGGCAGGCTCGATTTTGCGGGGCTGAAAAAGATCGGCGTTGTGTTAAAGCGCGCGCAGTTTTTTGTGACCTGCAATGGGCGCATGGCGGAGGGACTCAAAGTAACACCCGATCGGGTGCTGCAATCGATGCTGTCGGAGCGCTCCCGGCAAATGCTACCGACGCTTTCGGATGAGCCGGAGCAGTTGAGCCTGTTTCAACACGAGGTCACAAGGGAGGATGTGATGAAATGCCTGACCGGGCAAATGTAGCCTACTGCTATGATGGTTCCTTTGAAGGACTGCTGTGCTGCATTTTTGAGAGTTTCGAGAAAAAGGAACGCCCTGTTTCCATTCAACCGGAAGGTATGGGGCAATTAACACTCTACCCGCCGCGCGCGGTGCAGACAGAGCTTTCGAAGGCGCGTCGCGTGGAAGCGGGGCTTCGCCGGAAAGCCTCCGATGAATCCTACCGATTGGTGGAGCTCGGTTATTACTCCTGCCACGAGCAAAAGGAGCTTTTACTGCTTGATTTTACGCGCCTTGCGATGCGCTATGGAAGAAGAGCGCTCTCCATGCTCGCGGATGATACGGTAAACGAGCTGACCCGCGCTGTGCAGAAGCTGACGAACGAGGCGCACCAGTTCAAACAGTTTGTGCGCTTCTCGATTGGGGACAATGGCGCGATGTCCGCTGTGATTGAGCCGAAGAATTTCATCTTGCCGCTGATCGCGCCGCATTTTTGCGACCGGTATCCATGTGAATCCTTTTTGATTTTTGACGAAACGCACGGTGCTGCGTTGGTTTCTACGCAGGGGCGGTACGCAATTGTTCCGGTAGACGGTTATGAACAGCCGAAAGCGGGAGAGGAGGAACGCAGGTTCCGTGCGCTGTGGAAGCTATTTTACGATACGATTGCCATCGAAGGGCGATATAACCCGAAATGCCGGATGACCCATATGCAGAAGCGGTTCTGGAAGCATATGACGGAGCTCAATGGGGAGGGGGAGATTCCTATCATAAAAACGCTGCCGATGAAATAGGGAATCTATTTATCTGGCGGTTAATCTGCGATAGGGGCACAAAAAATAGCCGGCAGCCAGTAGCGCTGCATGGTTTGACATCCTCTTTAACCTGCATTATACTATATTCTTCAGAAATGATGGGGATGTGTAAACGCGTGAAACGAGAAGAAACCACACAGGAAAGATTTAACCGTATGACGCAGACACCGGTGAAAAAGCTCGTCTGCACGCTTGCGGTGCCTACGATCATCAGCATGTTGGTGACCTCTTTTTATAATATGGCGGATACCTTTTTCGTCGGCCGCATCGGCACGAGCGCCACGGGTGCGGTGGGCGTGGTGTTTTCCCTAATGGCGGTGATTCAGGCGATTGGCTTTACCTTCGGCCATGGGTCGGGCAACTATGTTTCACGCGCGTTGGGGCGGCAGGATATGGAAAACGCCTCGCGCATGGTATCCACCGGCTTTTTCTCAGCGCTGTTTTTTGGTGCGGGCGTGAGCGTGCTGGGGCTGATCTTCCTTGACCCGCTGGTGCGGATCTTGGGCGCCACTCCGACGATCTTGCCCTATGCACGTGGTTACGCGGCTTATATCCTTCTTGGCGCGCCTTATATGACAGCCACCTTTGTGCTCAATAACCAACTGCGTTTCCAAGGCAGTGCCATGTATGCGATGGTAGGGGTCATCAGCGGAGCGGTGCTTAATATTGCGCTGGATCCGTTATTCATCTTCACCTTCCGCCTCGGTGTGAGCGGCGCTGCAATTGCTACAATCATCAGCCAGTTTATCAGCTTTTGCATTCTGCTTTATGCTTCCTCAAGGCGCGGGAATATCCGCATCCGCTGGAGGGATTTTACACCGAAATGGGCCTTTTACCGGGAGATCCTGCGCGGCGGCCTGCCTTCTTTCTGGCGGCAGGGATTGGCGAGCGTGGCAACGATGTGCCTGAATTTGGCGGCGGGCCCGTTTGGCGATGCGGCGATTGCAGCGATGTCGATTGTGTCGCGCGTCGGGATGTTCGCAGGCTCCGCGTTGATTGGATTCGGGCAGGGCTTCCAGCCGGTGTGCGGCTTTAACTATGGCGCGCAGCTTTATGGGCGCGTTCGCAGAGCCTTTTGGTTTTGCATCCGTGTGGCGACTGCTGTGCTCCTTTTGATCGCCGGAATAGGCCTTGTTTATGCGCCGCAGATTATTGCGCTTTTTCGCGATGATCCTGCGGTGATCGAAATTGGCGCTGCGGCGCTTCGCTTTCAATGCTTGACCTTCCCGCTTAACGGTTGGATCATCCTTAATAATATGATGCTGCAAACGATTGGCAAGGCCGCGAAGGCTACAGTGCTCGCAATGGCGCGTCAAGGCCTTTTCATGCTGCCTGCTCTGCTGATTCTCACGCCGGTTTTCGGCCTGCGAGGAATTGAGTGCAGCCAGCCGGTCGCCGATATTGCCACTTTTCTGCTGGCCATACCGATGGGCCTGAGCGTCCTGCGGGAAATGCGTGTGCAGGAAAGCGCGATGAAGCTGGGAGAATAGAAAGGTTTGGCAGAGCGCTTTATAGGGGCTGCGCCACATAGTCATACCAAAAAACGCACCTTGAAGGGGCCTTTAAGGCTCCATTCGCAGGTGCGTTTTTCTATGTTTTGGGATAGTTCAGCAAGCCCTAAGCCGCATCTATTCCTTGCTGTGTTGGAACGCCGTTTCCCACTCGGCCGGCCGGAAGCCGGCGAGCACAAAATCTTTTCCTATTAGAATGGGGCGCTTGACGAGCATGCCATCCGCTGCAAGCAACTCCAGCTGCTCATCCTGCGCCATGTCCGGCAGCTTATCTTTCAAGGCGAGCGCCCTGTAGGCAAGTCCGCTCGTGTTGAAAAAGCGCTTGAGGGGAAGATTGCTTGTTTGCAACCATTCCCGTAGCTCGGCTTCCGTGGGATTTTGTAGCTTAATATCCCGCGTTTCATAGGGGATTTCGTGTTCGTCTAGCCACTGTTTTGCTTTTTGGCAGGTGGTGCATTTAGGGTACCAGAGAAAGAGCATAGAAGCAGCCTCCTTGTTGCAATCGTATGATTTTGTTAGAGAAGAGAAGGTTGCAGTCAGCTAATCTTCTCCAGCATAATATTCAAAATTTCCTCGTCCGTTTCGCGCATTCCATCGCGCCCAATCCGGCCAACGCCCCGGATGGTATCCTCCACATCTCCGCGGACAATTCCGTCTCCGGGCCGGAAGCTGCGGTTTTGCAGCGCCATGCAGTGGCCTAGGATCGCCGCATCCACTGCGGAGGCAATTTTGGCCGCGCAGGAGGGTTTCGCGCCGTCGCACACAATGCCGGAAACATTGGCGATCGTGTTGGTGATCGTATCGCAAACGGCCTCGTAGGAGCCGCCGTAGAGGTAGGTGATTGCTGCCCCGCTGCCCACTGCCGCGCTGACCGCCCCGCAGTAGGCGGAGAGGCGGCCGAGGCCCGTTTTTTGGTGAATGGCAATCAAGTTGCTTAGCACAAGCGCGCGGTAAAGCTGCTCCCGCGTTGCGCCGATGTGCTGGGCATATTTAATCACGGGCAGCGAGGCCGTCATGCCCTGATTGCCGCTGCCGGAATTGATCACCACCGGCAGCACGCAGCCGCTCATGCGCGCGTCGCTCCCGGCGGCGGGGAAGGCGCGCGCCACATTTTTAATATCATCGCCGTAGCTTTTCAGCAGTGTCACACCCACGCTCGCACCGTAACAATGCGCAAGCCCCTCCTCAGCGATTTTGAGATTGTAAGTGATCTGGCGATCCAGGATTTCCTGGACTTCTTCGATTTGCACCGTGCATGCAAACGCATAAATATCCGCCACGTTGAGCGATTGATAGTCCGCACAGGGCTCGTCTTTCTGCTCATCGGGCTGTGCCGTATAGAGCGGCTCGCTGTCGCGCTCTACGCGGATGATGCGGGTGTGCTCATCCCGGATTTCAACCATCGCCGTGTGCGCTTCACTCTCCGCTGTGATACGGATATGCAGGCAGGAATCGCTGCGCAGCAATTCTGTTTTGCACATACCGCTTTCCAGCAGGCGGCGCGTCTGCTCCACATCCTCCGGCTGCACGCAGGAGAGCACCTCCAGTTCACGGTCCGCGCGGCCCGCAACCGCGCCCAGGATCGCGCTTGCCTCAATGCCGCGCAGGTCGCCGGTGGTGGGCACGATCACGCTCTTCACGTTTTTGATGATGTTGCTGCTGCAAGCGGCGATGATGCGCTTGGGCATTTCGCCCAGCACCCTGCGCGCCACGGCAGCGGCATAGGCGATTGCAATTGGCTCCGTGCAGCCCAATGCTGGCACGAGCTCCGCGCGCAAAATTTGCAGATAGGTTTCATAGTGGTTGCAGGTTTTGTTTTTACAGTCTCCGGGGTTCAAATCGTCACCTCATTGTTTTTCGTTTTCAGTTTCTCTTTTGGAACCGCTCTGGTTGCTTGTTTAGTTTATCGCAATTGTGTTGGGAATGCAAGCGTTCGCCGCCTAGGCTCAAATGGAAAAAGGGAGGATGGAAGGAAAATAGCATTGACAAAACAATCCAGTTTCATATACTATAATCATACATTATCATCAAATACAGGGTAAAAATCATATGGATTTGGGGAAAGAGATGGATTTCTAGGTAAATAAATATTTAAAAATAGAGAGATTGGGTTGGGAAGGCATAAAAAATGGTGGAAAGCAATTGCATGTGTCGGATGTTCGCTCCTTGTGCTCGCATCATCTCTGCTGGCGGCTTATGGCTTCGATGCAGAACGATGCTATGCGGTTTTAGCGGTGAAGGACGCGGAGCGGATAATGGTTGATTTCGGATATCCCCAAAATTTATTGCATACGATGAAGGATGCGCAGAAATTGGAGTTAGCCTCTAAAATCAAAACTTGCCCCGAATCGGTATCGCTCCAAACAGTTGTCAGCCCAATTGATGAATTGAGCATGATGGAATTGCTGGTAAATGCTACGGATGAGCAGTTGCGATGCGTCGGCTTCCGTGAAGAGGATATAATGATGAACCGGCAGATGATTACAAGCATGCGGGCTATGACAAATGAGGAACTGGCAGAATATTATGGAAAAAATGATGAAGAAATCAAGCTGTTGAGAATGGCGATGGAGCAGCAATCAGATTATCAAAGCCCGGAACAGGTGAAGCAGGAGGACCAAGTCACAACTTCAGCCTCCCTCATCAGCACTTCCACATTAAAATATGCCTGGGTAATCTACGATAACCGGGCGGAAACCAAAAAACCGGTTTCTTATTTTGTGCATATTGGTTTTCAATGGATGTCAGATCCCATTGTGTCCGTATTGAAAGATAAAATTGCGATCTCCTGGGGCTGCGATATGGATTCTATGAATGAAATGTGTGAAGTGGAATTGAGAGGGCCAAATCAAAGCTCCGTCCGGACCGCGCAGATGGAGGTTGTTCCAAACAAAGGGCTGGTCTTCACCTTTTGGCAAAGGGCGTCCCACGGCTTGTTTTTTGATCTGATTTCATCCGGCTACGCCGCCTGTACGGTTTTTCAAAATTCCAGAAGAGATCTCTCGGCCCGCATAGAATCAAAATATGGGCATGGCGTGTTTACGGTAACAGGCGGAGGCGTATCAATCGGAGTAGGGGAAGGCGGGGTAGGTATAGATTTTGGTTTCGGATTTCGTGAGTCAATCCAGCTTCAAGATGCTTTAAATGTGTAGATTATAAAGTGATTGAGGGGAGATAGGCGGCTGGTTTTCCATGACAAAACGTAGAAAATACATCATATCATCGGCCATTGCCGTGTTGTGCATGTTAGGCATCATTGCCATATTGGTTTTGATAATGCAGCATCAGAAAAATGCCCTATCCAATTTACCCGCTTCCTTTGAGCAGCAATGGGCGCTTCGGAATCACGGGCAGGCAATCGAAGGGATCAAGGGCCGCAGCGAAGTGGACCTCAATATTCTGAAAGCGTGGGAAATAACCAAAGGCTCGCCGGAAGTGCTCGTAGGCATTCTGGATACCGGGCTCCAGATTGAAAGCCCGGCGCTTTCAGCCAGCATTTATAAAAACCCCGTTGAAAAGCAAAATGGGCGCGACGACGACCAGAACGGTTATATCGACGACCTCCATGGCTGGGATTTCTTCGGCGGCAGCGCATCTGTTTTTGACAGCTATCTCCACGACCATCACGGCACCTATCTTGCGAGCATCATTGCGGCCTCCCACGCGGAGGGTTCCCCTATGGCCGGCATTGCGCCCGGCGTGACCATCGTGCCGCTGAAATTCATGAGCGGCTCTTCGGGCGACCTCAACGATGCGATCGCGGCAATCGAATACGCGCATGCGCTCGGCGTTCGGATCATCAATTGCAGTTGGGATTCAACGAACTACAATGCAAAATTGGAAGCGGTTATGAAACGATACGGCGATATCCTGTTTGTCTGTTCCGCCGGAAAATATGACGCTGATTTGGCGCGAACGCCCGTCTACCCGGCCTGTTTCCCTCTGGAGAATGTGCTGTGCGTTGCGGCGGCAGACAACCGGGGAAATATCTGTGAACTCTCAGGTTACGGGCGGGAGGCCGACGTCGCCGCGCCAGGCAAGGATATCTTGGGCTTAACGCCGGACGGCAGCGTTATCTACAGCGGCGGCTCCTCCGCTGCCGCCGCCTGTGTCACCGGGATTGCGGCCTTGGTGAAAAGCGCCAACCCCGCATTGAATGCGGCGGAGATCGCAACCGTGCTGAAAGCGGGTACGAAAAAGCTGAATGCACTACAAAATCAAGTGATGTCGGGAGGAATTATCGACGCGTATGAATGCGTTAAAAAAGCCGAGCGTTGGGAGGAGATTTCTAGATGGAAATGAATTATCTCAAAGAAAAACAAAAGATGTCGATCGCGCTGATCGTTTCCTGTGCCGCAGTAGTGCTGTCCCTGCTGGGGGTCGCGGGCGGATTGTTTCAGGAGACGGCGTTTTATCTGCATGAGTGTTTGGCAGTTATCGTGTGGATTGGCATGCTGATCATTCCCCTTGAGTTGTTTATCTGGCTGCGGCTGATCCGCCTGTGCAAAAAAGAAGGCTTGCAAGCGAAGTCGAAATTCTCCAAAGCGTTATCAGTATTTGTCGTATTTTCGCTCCTGTTTACGATTTTTTCTGGTTTTGTGTTTTCACAGAGCGTACATTCTAATATGGAATTTGTGAATGGTGTAAAAAAGCTTGAGACGAATGGAAAATATTATATTATTGCAGGTAGTCAAAAACAAAAGCTTAAGGTGACGGAAGAACAGTATAACCGGATCAAGGAAGGCGAGTTATATGTGATTGACTACAATTGGAATCGTTTCTTCACTGGCTGGTCGGATGTTCAATTTATTGAAGATAAAGAGGGCAATCAGTTTTAAGTGTTCTGCGGCAGGCTAAATGAGCGGCTATTTGATAGGCTTGTTGGGGATGGAGGAATGGTTTAGTGAACGAGGAAATGAATTATCTCAAGGAAAAACAAAAGATGTCGATCGCACTGATCGCTTCCTGCGCCGTGGAAGTACTCGCCCTGCTCGGCGTCGCTTTCGGCGTGTTTGAGGAAACCGCTTTTTACCTAACGGAAATCATTGCGGTGATAGCCAATCTTGGTCTTATCGTAATCCCGATCGAGGTGTTGCTCTGGATACGGCTGCTCTATTTATGCGGCATAAACGATATCAAACCAAAAGGTGCATTGAAGAAGGTGCTTTCTATCGGAACTGTGCTGGCCGTTTCGTTCACCTGCTTCTCTGTTTTTGCGTTTTCACAGGGGTTCCATTCTACGAAAGAGATTCCGGACGGATCACGAAAAATTGCAGAGGATGGGAAATATTATGTCATGGTCGGAGAGCAGAGGATTCGGTTAAGTGAAGACCGTTTTCAAAGAATGGAAAGTGGAAAAAGCTATTCGATTAATTATATGTGGAGCCGTTATTACAAGGAATGGACTTATGTTGTGTATATCGAAGATGAGACCGGAAATCGTTTTTAAAGCATAAAGTTCAACAAAGGCAAATGCCCGGCGCGGTTCACCATGAACCGCGCCGGGCATCGTTTGATGGTATTTTCTTCTGTGGCTTACAACCCCGCCGTCCTGCGGATATACTCCCTCGCCATCACGGCGTATTCAAACGGGTTCGCCTTTGCCGGGTCCTGCTCGGCCTCCACGACCACCCAGCCCTCGTATCCATTCTCCGCGAGGATGTCGAACACCGGCTGGAAGTCGAAATCGCCGTCGCCCGGCACCGTGAACGCGCCTGCGCGCACCGCGTCGAGGAAGGAGTAGCCCCCGGCTTTTGCCTTTGCCACCACGTCGTTGCGCACGCTCTTGAGGTGCACGTGCTTGACGCGCTTCGCATATTTCCGGAGCACCCGCAGCGCATCCTCGCCGGAGAAGGCGAGGTGGCCCGTGTCATAGAGCAGGTAGACCAAATTCGGATCGGTCAGCTCCATCAGCCGGTCGATCTCTTCTTCGGTCTGCACGCCCGTGCCCATGTGGTGGTGCACAGTGAATATCATATCCTTTTCCCGCGCGAGCCGGCCCATCTCGTTGAAGCCGCGCGCGACGAGCGCCCATTCCTCCTCGGAATAAACCGGCTTGTCGCCAAAGATGCTCACGGGCTTGCCCTGGATGCTGTTGCCCTGCTCAGAGGCTCCGATCACCTTTGCGCCCAGCGCGTGGAGAAAATCGCGGTGCTCGATGAAAGCTTTGATCGTCGCGTCATATCCCTCGGAGAGCAGGGTGGAGGAGAACCAGGCGTTGCAGATTTGCAGCCCGCGGATTGCAAGCTTCTGCTTGAGCGTTTCGACATCTTTTGGATATTTGTTGCCGATCTCGCTGCCGGTAAAACCGCTGAGCGCCATCTCGCTGATGCACTGCTCAAAGGTATTCTCCGCGCCGAGGTCGGGCAGGTCGTCGTTCGTCCACGCGATCGGCGCGATGGCCAGGCGGACTTTGTTTGCGTCCAGCATTGGTATACAACCCCTCTTTATTGTATGTTTAATATAACCGCGCTTTTTTGATGTTTTCCTGCATCGCGCCGTAGGCCTTTTGCACGGTTTCGCTTGCGGAAACCTCCGCCACGCCCACGCGCCACCATGCGTCGTACCCATGGCTCATGCTGCCGTGGACAACCTTGATGTCGATGAGCGTCGGCACGGTCTGCCGTTTTGCGTCCGCCAGCGCCGCGCGCAGCTCCTCCACATTTGTGGCCGTGTAGGTTTTGCAGCCGTAGCCCGCCGCGCACTTGGCAAAGTCAATGGGCACAACAGCCCCGTCGAGCAGGCCTGTTTCCGGGTTGCGGCGCGTAAAGCGCGTGCCAAAGGTTTCGGTGCCCTGCTCGTTTTGCAGGTTTTCGATGCAGCCCCAGCCCGTGTTGTCAAAGAGCAGAACGTTGATCTTCGCGCCCTCCTGCACGGCGGTGTAAAGCTCGCTGTGCAGCATCAGAAAGCTGCCGTCGCCCACCATGGCGTAAACCTCTTTTTCCGGTTCCGCGAGCTTCACGCCCAGCGCGCCGCAGATCTCGTAGCCCATGCAGGAGAAGCCGTATTCCAGATGGTAGGTGTGCTTTGCGCCCGGTCGCCACAGCCGCTGCAAACAGCCCGGCAGGCTGCCCGAAGAGCCGACGATGATGGAATCCTGCGCGATCGCCCGGTTGATTTCCCCAAGCGCGCGCGTCTGGGAAAGGCCCTCCGGCAGATCAACGGCATACTGGCGGTCGACCTCCGCAGTGAATGCATCCTTCACTTCCCGGATTCGCCCGCCCCACTGTGCCTGATAGCCCGTTTCCGCCAGGGCGGGGAGGAGGGCGGAGAGCGTTTCCTTCGCGTCCGCGATGACCGTTTGCGCATCCATCTTCAATGCGTCGAAAGCGCAGACGTTGACGCCGAGCAGCTTCACATCCGGGTGCTGAAAGCCCCATTTGGAGGCGGTGGTGAAATCCGTCAACCTGCTGCCCACTGCGATGACGAGATCGGCCTCCTTGGCGAGCGCGTTTGCCGCCGCGCCGCCCGTCACGCCGATGCCGCCTAGGTTGAGCGGGTGGTCCCACGGGAGCTGGCCCTTGCCCGCCTGCGTCTCCCCGATGGGGATGGAGAAGCGCTCGGCGAACGCGAGCAGCGCATCCTCCGCCTCGCTGTAGGTCACGCCGCCGCCCGCGATGAGCAGGGGACGCTTTGCGTTTGCGATCAGCTTTGCCGCCGCTTCGATTTCCCGGGCAACGGGGAGGCGGCGGTCCAGATACCACACGCGCTTTTGCAGGAAGTAATCGGGGTAGTCGAACGCTTCGCCCTCCACATCCTGCGGCATGGCAAGGCAGACTGCGCCCGTCTCGGCCGGGTCCGTGAGCACACGCATTGCGTTGATCGCCGCCGTCATGAGCTGCTCGGGGCGGGCGATGCGGTCCCAATATTTGCACACGGCGCGGAACGCGTCGTTGGCAGTGGTCTCATAGCAGCCCGTCTGCTCAATCTGCTGGAGCACAGGGTCCGGCTGGCGGCAGGCAAAGGTATCGCCCGGCAGGAGCAGCAGCGGGATACGGTTGGCCGTGGCCGTGCCGGCGGCGGTGACCATATTCAGCGCGCCGGGGCCGATGGAGGAGGTGCAGGCAATAATTTTGCGCCTGCGGTTCTGCTTTGCATAGGCCATGGCGGCGTGCGCCATGCCCTGCTCGTTGTGGCCCTGGTAATAGGTGAGGCTGTGGCCGCCCTGCTCGAGCGCCTGCCCGATGCCGACCACGCAGCCGTGGCCGAAAATGCCGAACACGCCGTTTACAAATTTCTCCTCCCGCCCGTCGAAGCAGACGTACTGGTTATCGAGAAATTTCACAAGGGCCTGCGCCATGGTTAGCTTCATGATAAGATCACCTCTGTTTTAAGTGAAGGGAAAGGGAAGCGAAGGGAATCGTCTCGAATCGTCTCGAATCGTCTCGGCGCTTTCCTTTTTGTCATTTTTCAGGGGGCCACATCTCCGCGCCCGGCTCTGTCACCCACAGGTGCTCCGGGAGGAAGGTCGGCGTGATATACGGGTCGTTCTCCAGGTGGCGGATCACCCATAGGTACCACATCGCGTAGCCCGGCGCGGTAGTCTGCGGATGCGTCTCTTTTTTGGTGATCAGCACTGTGCTATTGTTGTGCGTTTTGACCACGTCCTCCGAGAGCTCCGCGAAGCCGTAGCCATTTTCCGGCAGAAAGCGGTAAAAATAGATCTCCGGCTGCGGGTGCCAGTGCGGCGGGTAGCTCGACCACTTGCCGGGGAAGCCGATTACCTCGCCCACCACCAGGTTGGCATACGGCGCATTGGAATGATCGAACACCGTGCGCACAATCCGCGTGGAGGCCTCCCGCATTGTGCCCTTGCCGCGCTCCTCGCTGGCGCATTCCTCCGGGGTGTAGAGCTTCGCGTCAAACATGGTTTCGTTATCGGTGCGGTGAACGGTCAATTCGCTGTCCGCCCCCGCGGTGATGGTCACTTCCACGTCGTTTGGCACATGCAGCACCCAAGGGGAGAAATCAAAGCAGTTTTCGCGCAAGACCGTCTGCTTTTCGCCATCCCATTCGAGGGTGACCTCGCCGTGAATGAGCAAATAGGCGCGCTCCAGATGCTGCGCTTCGGTAAAACGCTGACCGGGCGCGAGGCGCAGCAGGCCAAAATCCATGCGCGTGTTCTGCTCCTGATCGCCCATTGTGGTAATTGGCGTATAGCCGAACGGATATTCTTTCGGGCCTTTGATATGCATAATAAAACCTCCGATTACAGATTGCAGAGATTAGATTTTAGATGATACAAACAGAGATTTTTGCAGGACATTATTCACCGTATACTTCGCACAGCTCCACCGGCCGGCCTTCCGCCACGCTCTTCTTCGCCGCGAGACCGACGAGGATGGATTGCAGCCCATCTTCCCCCGTTGTGGGCGTAGGCAGGTCGTAAAGCACCGCGTCCACAAACGCGATCATCTCATCGCGGAAGGATTGCATGTACCGCTCCAAGAAGAAATAGAGCGGTTTGTCGCCCATCACGCCATCCTGCGTGGCGAGCGTAACGGTGGTGGGCGTGTCGTTCTGCGCCTGCGCCGCGCCCTTGGAGCCGAATACCTCGATGCGCTGGTCGTAGCCGTAGGCCGCGCGGCGGCTGTTGTCGATCACGCCGAGCGCGCCGTTTTTGAATTTCAGGGTGATAACGGCGGAATCCACGTCGCCCGCCTCCCCGATGGCGGGATCCACGAGGCAGGCGGCCTGCACATAGAGCGATTCGATATCGCTGCCCGCCAGAAAGCGCGCCATATCGAAATCATGGATCGTCATATCGAGGAACATGCCGCCCGAGCTCGCCGCGTATTCCGCGGGTGGCGGCTCCGGGTCGCGGGAGGTGATCTTGACAAGCTCCAGTTTACCGATCTTCTCCTGATCGACCAGCTCGCGCAGACGCGCAAAGTTGTGGTCAAAGCGGCGGTTGAAGCCCACCTGCAATTTGACGCCCGCTTGTTCGACTGCTTTGAGCACGGCCTCCACCTTTTCGGGCGTGAGGTCCACGGGCTTTTCGCAAAAGATGTGCTTCCCCGCCTTGGCCGCCTGGATGGCAATATCCGCGTGCGTATCCGTGGAGGAGCAGACGAGCACCGCGTCGATTTGATCGTCCGCGAGCATGTCGTCTATGGATGCATAAATTTTTTCAATGCCGAACTTCTCTTTGAGCTCCGGTAGCCCATCTGTGCGGACGTCCGTGATGCCGTAAACGCGCGCAGCGGGCACGGCGTATGTAATGGACTGCGCGTGGAGCTTGCCGATCCGCCCGGCGCCGATGATGCCGATATTGAGCTGTTTCATAGGGTACCTCCTCTTTTATCGTAAACGTTTGCATGACTAAAATCATCATAGCATAACTTTACCGCCGGAACAAGCGGAAATTACAAAAAATTCCGCAAAATTCCGGCGGCAATGAACGAATTGATGGAAGCAGGCTGGTTTGAACGCGCCGATTCTACCGATACAGCGCGGGGGAAGCGTTTTTCCGCGCCCTGCGCGAAAGGAAGGGATAGAAAAGGATTCCGGCTAAGTCCGCGAGCAGCCATCCGATCGGAACGGAGACCCAGATCCCCGTCACGCCGATTGATGGGATGGCGGAGAGCGCATAGGCGAGCGCAACCCGCGTGCCGAGGGAGATCACCGTCAACACAACGGAAACGCCGGGCTTTTGGATCGCTCGGTAAAAACCATAGAGTAGGAATAAAAGGCCGATGCCGCAATAAAAGGACGCTTCGATCCGCAGATAGCGCATCCCGGCGGCGATAATCTGCGTCTCCGCGGGGGAGACAAACAGCCCCATCAGCGGGCGGGCCAGGAGGCAGACCGCTGCGCTGACTGCAAGGCAAAACACCATGGAGCAGGCCGCCGCGCTGCGGATTCCCTTTCGAATGCGCTCCTTTTCGCCTGCGCCGTAGTTTTGGGCAATGAAGGTGGAGAAGGCGTTCCCAAAATCCTGCACGGGCATATAGGCAAAGGAGTCGATTTTTACTGCGGCGGCGAAGGCTGCCATAATAACCGGGCCGAAGCTGTTGACCAGCCCCTGCACCATCAGAATACCGAAATTCATGATGGATTGCTGGACACAGGTCAGAAGCGATAGGCTCGCAATATCGCGCAGGATTACCCTATCCCATTTCAAATGGCGTTTTGATACACGCAGCTGGGGAAAGGCGGTCAGCGTGTAAACGGCAAGCCCCGCCCCGGAGAGCGCCTGCGCGATCACGGTAGCCGCCGCCGCGCCTCGAACGCCCCAGTGGAATTGAAGGACAAAGAGCAGATCAAGCGCGATGTTGAGGATGGCGGCTCCCCCTAGAAATAGGAGTGGGATCGTAGAATTTCCGATGGAACGCAGCAGGCAGGCGAAGAAGTTGTAGCAGAACGTGGCGCCGATCCCCCAGAAGATGATTTTCAGGTAGCCTTTCATCAGCCCCGTCACCTGCGCCGGCACCCGGAGCAGGCGGATAATCCCATTCAGCCCGCAAAGCGCCCCTGCGTTCAATAGAAAAGTGACGGCGGCAATTAAGAGAAAGGAAAGGGAAACGCTGTGTTTTAGCCGCTCTGTGTCATGCCTGCCAAACTGAATGGAGAAAACGGCGCCGCTGCCCATGCAGAGGCCCAGCAGGACCGACGTCAGAAAGGTCATCAGCGTATAGGAGGAGCCGACCGCGGCGAGCGCGTCCGCGCCCAGAAAACGGCCTACGATCAGGGTGTCCGCCACATTATAGAGCTGCTGGAGCAGATTGCCGAGCATCATCGGTAGCGCAAACTGTAAAAGCCTGCCGGTGATATTCCCTGTAGTCAGATCTTGCTGCATTCGCTTCACGTCCGTTATGAAATATACAGATTACATATTATTTATAATAATAGCATATATATTAACAAACGTCAAATTTGATATTTCTATTTGTGGTTAAAAGAGAACTGTGTTATACTATGTGATTAATCAATGAATCATTGACAAGAAAAGGGAGCGATGCGCATGTATCTGGATCAACTTGACAGGCTGGATCAGAAAATATTAACCCTGCTGATTGAAAACGCACGCTACAGCTATTCCGAGATCGGGGAAAGAATCGGCATATCGCGTGTTGCCGTGAAGGCCCGCATCGATGCGCTGGAAAAAAAGGGGATTATTGAAGAGTATACCACGATTATTAACCCGCAAAAAATCAGCGGAGCGGTTTCCTGCTATTTTGAAATCGAGGCGGAGCCCGCGCGTTTGCAGGAGATTGAAGAGCGGCTTTGCCGCAATGAGACCATTACGCAGATTTATCGCATGAGCGGGAACTGCTGCCTGCATGTGCATGCCGTTGCCGCATCGCAGGAGGAGTTGGAATCGCTTCTGCGCGAAATCGACGGCCTGCCCGGCGTTGTGCGCGTGAGCAGCCGGGTCATCCTCTCCCGGGTCAAGGATGTGAAGGGCCTTCGTTTGTAAAATCGGCGAAGAGAGCGCCGCAGGAGGGAAATTATTTAAAATCCTTGCTTGTCATCATGGCGGGCTTGTGCTATCATATTGGCGCAAACGTTTACATATCAGAAGGAGGTATTTTTCTATGGATAAAGTAAAAGTCGGCGTCGTGGGCTATGGCACCATTGGCCAGCGGCTTGCGGACGGAGTCGCTCTACAGGGTGATATGGAACTCGTCGGCGTGGCGGACGTGGCTCCCACCCTCGCCATCCGCGCGCTCAAGGAGAAGGGGATGCCCTATGCCCTCTATCTCTCTATGGAGGATCATCGCGCGGAATTCGACGCGCTCGGCATCCCGGTTTCCGGCACGATTACGGATCTCATTCAGCAGTGCGATGTGCTGCTCGACGCGACCAACGCAGGCGTGGGCGCGAAAAACCGCGCGCTCTATGAGCAGTATGGCAAAAAGGCCATCTTCCAGGGCGGCGAAAAAAACGACGTGGCCGACGTGTTTTTCCACGGCTACGCAAACTTTGAAAAGGGCGTGGAGAAGCAGTTTTTGAAGCTGACGAGCTGCAACACCACCGGCCTGATCCGCGCGGTGGATTGCCTGGACCGCGCCTATGGCATGGAGCGCGTGGCGATCACGATCGTGCGCCGCGTGGCGGACCCCGGCGATTATCACAGAGGGCTGACCAATGCCCTGCGCATCGATAAGGCGCCGAGCCATCAGGCCGTTGACCTCATGACCATCATGCCGCACGTGGCGGCCACGGGTATTCTCATCCACACGCCGGTGACGCACGGCCACATCATCACGGTCGTCGCGCACGGCAAGGAGAAGATTACAAAGGAAATGGCGCTCAAGGCGTTCAACGACCACCCGCGTATCCGCGTTGTATCCACGGACGAGGGCTTCCTCGGCAACGCGTCGCTCTTCAAATATGCGCGCGACCTCGGTAACCCGCGCGGCGATATGTATGAGATCGCCCTGTGGGAGGACAGCATCGTCGAAACCGGCGACGATATCATGTTTGCCATCAACATTCCGCAGGAGAGCGTGACTATCCCGGAAACGATGGATGGCGTGCGCGCCTGCATGGGGATGCAGACAAACCGCGAAGCCGGCACGGCTGAAACAAACCGTTATTTGGGGATTGGAAAATGGAAGTAAAAATGACGCCGCTGAACGGCATGGACGTAGCAGGCAAGCGGGTGCTGCTGCGCCTTGATATCAATTCGCCCATCGACCCGCAGACAAAACGGATCGTCAATGATAATCGCATAAAAAAGAGCCTGCCGACGCTGTGCTACCTGCTCGACGGCGGCGCGAAGGTGGCGATCATCGCCCATCAGGGCGATACGCTCGATTATCAAAATCTGATCCCGCTCAAAGAGCACGCGGAGAAGCTCACCATCCTCTCCGGGCGCGAGGTCAAATATATCGACGACGTGTGCGGCCCCGCCGCATGCGAAGCGGTCAACGCGCTGCGGGAGGGGGAGTGCATTCTGCTCGGCAACCTGCGCTATCTTTGCGAGGAGATCAGCGGCTTTGAAAAGGAAGTCAAGCTTCAGCCCTGTGAAATGCTCGATACCTGGCTTGTGCGCACGCTTGCGCCGCTGTTTGACCTCTATGTCAACGACGCGTTCTCTGCCGCGCATCGCAACTGCCCGAGCATGACCGCTTTTCAGCAGGTGCTGCCCACGGCGGCCGGCTTTCTGCTCTTTGATGAATACAAGGCGCTCTATAACGTTTTGCATGGGGCCCAAAAGCCCGCGGTTTTCGTGCTCGGCGGCGCGAAGATTTCCGACGCCTTTGGCATGATGGAGGCTGTGTGCGCCAACGGCACGGCGGATAAAATCCTTGCCTGCGGCGTGACTGGGCAGGTGATGCTGCTTGCACAGGGCGTAAAGCTTGGCAATACGACGGAGGAGTTCCTCAAGGCCCGCGACCTGTGGTGCTTCGTCGATCAGGCGAAGGGGCTGCTCAGCCGCTTCCCCGACGTGTTCGAGCTGCCGGTAGATCTCGCCTTCGAGCGGGACGGTAAGCGCGAAGAGATCAAGGTGGAAGCTCTGCCCGTGGAGATATCCTTCTGCGACCTTGGCGCAAAGACGATCGCGGCCTACAGTGCGGTCATCGCCCAAGCGGGCACGATTTTTGCCAACGGCCCGGCGGGCGTGTATGAAAACCCGCTGTTTGAAACGGGCACGCGCGCCATTTGGAACGCCGTGGCCAACGCGCCCGGCTATTCCGTCATCGGCGGGGGCGACACGGTCAGCTCTGCCACAAAGCTTGCGGATATTTCCAAAATTGATTACGTCTGTACGGCAGGCGGCGCGATGGTGCGTTTTATGTCCGGCAAAAAACTCGCGCTGGTGGCCGCGATGGAGGGCGCTTATGAGCGCGCGCAGAAGCATTCCTAAATCGGATGATTTTTGGAACGGGCGGGGCTTGTAAACCCCGCCTGTTTTGATTTAGAATGGAGACGTGTAAAAAGATCGTATAGAAATCAGAAAAGGGTGTTGTTCGGGGTGTTAAAACAGGAAAATACGCCGCGGCTGGAAACGGAGCGACTCATCCTGCGAAAATTTCAACACGATGACCTGGAGGATGTATTCCGGATTTACAGCGATTTGGAGGTCAACACTTTTCTGCCGTGGTTTCCGCTGCGCTCGATGGATGAGGCCAGGGCATATCTGGCGCACACTATCCTTCCGGAGTATGAAAAAAAGATCGCCTACCGTTATGCGATCGTAGAGAAAACGTCCCAAACGGTGATCGGTTATGTGTCGCTCAACGGCATCGACGAAGGAAAATGCTGCGCCGACCTCGGCTACGGCCTGCGCAAAGAGGCTTGGCGCAAGGGTTATATGAGCGAAGCATGCCGCGCCGTATTGCAGCGCGCAAAGGAGGCGGGGTTCCGTTTTCTCACCGCCACGCACGATGTGAACAACCCGGCGAGCGGCGAGGTCATGAAGGCGATCGGCATGACTTACCGATATTCCTACGACGAGCAGTGGCAGCCCAAGAATTTTAAGGTGACATTTAAGCTCTATCAAATTGATTTGATCTCGTCAGACGCTAACTGAAATGATACAGGAGGGCTTTTCCATGCTATTATCCTTTGGCTATGATAAAACAACCCTGCAATATAACCTGCCCGACGAAAACCTCCTCGGCGTGCTCTTGCCGAACGAAACGCCCGCTGCCCTCACCGGCGAGGCGGAGGTCAAGCGCGCGTTGCAAAACCCGATCGGCACGCCGCGGCTCAGCGAAATCGTACGCCCCGGTGAGAAAATTGCCATCGTCACGAGCGATATCACCCGCCCGATGCCGACCTACGCCGTGCTGCCGCATGTGGCAGAGGAGCTGGCGCTCGCCGGTGTGCGGGATGAGGATGTCACCATTGTTTTCGCCCTGGGCATCCATCGTGAAATGACACCGGAAGAGATGAGGAAGGCGGCGGGGGAGGAGATGTTCAGCCGCTTTGCCTGCCTTAATGCGAGCAAGGACTACACACACCTCGGCGTATCCCAAAACGGCACGCCGGTCGACATCTTTACCCCTGTCGCAAAGGCGGACCGGATTATTTGCCTGGGCAATATTGAATACCATTATTTCGCGGGCTACAGCGGCGGCTCCAAGGCCATTATGCCCGGCGTTTCCACGCACGATGCGATCCAGGCGAACCACAAGCGCATGGTGGATGAGCGCGCGCATGCGGGCAACCTGGATACGAACCCCGTGCGCATCGACATCGACGAGGTGGGCTCCTTTGTCCATATTGATTTCATCGTCAACGTCGTGCTTGACGAGCACAAAAAAATCCGCCACTGCGTGGCGGGCCACTATATTGAGGCGCACCGCGCGGGCTGTCGGCTCCTTGACAAACTGTATCAGGTGGCAATCTCCGCAAAGGCGGATATCGTCGTCACCTCGCCCGGCGGATTTCCGAAGGATCTGAACATTTACCAGGCACAGAAGGCGCTTGACAACGCTAAGCATGCCGTGCGAGACGGCGGCGTGATCGTCTGGCTCGCCGCAGCGGGCGAGGGCTTAGGGGAAGCCACGTTTGAAAAGTGGATGCTGGGCCATGAGAAAAGCCGCGACATGATCGACCACATCAACCGGGAATTTGAGCTCGGCGGCCATAAGGCGGCGGCGATTGCAATGGTGCTGGAAAAATGCCGCATTCTCTTTGTCAGTAGCCTCGATGCGGATTTTGTGCGCAAGATCCATTTGGAGCCCTTTGCAACGCTCGACGAGGCGATGGAAGAAGCCTTCCGCGCGATGGGGAAGGATGCAAAGGTGCTCGCCATGCCCTATGGCGGCTCGACGCTGCCGGTGCTGGCGAATCCTGTATGACTGGCTTTTCGTAAGCAGGAGTGAAAGGCATTGTGCGGATCGTTATATGATGAGCAGGCAATTCAAACGCGTTTGAATTGCCTGTTTTCTATTATAATGAAAACACGACAGGATTTCCTGCCGTGTTGTTATTTATAAGCAAGTATAGTAACAAAATCACTTTAATAATACAAATCCGATATTGATAAAGCAGCAGTATTTCTAAATAATAAAGCGCTTTTTCTTAACTATTTTTCTGCATAAAATAGTATAATTAAAATGAATTTATATGGCTGTACACCGTAATTTGAAAAAGCGGAGGAACTTTGGTTTGGAAAAAGTAAAATGTATTTTGAATAATAAATCTGTACTAGGCGAAGGTCCTGTATGGGATGAAAGCAGGAAAAAACTGTTTTTTGTTGACATTATGGGTAAAAAAATCAATTCCTTTGACCCCATTACAAAAGAATTTGACTCTATTGAAACAGAAAATCCTGTTGGATGTATTGTGTTTCATAAGGACAACAATATCATTTCAGCTCAGCAAAATAAGCTTGTTAAAATCAATCTCGACACGAAAGAAAGCGTCAAAATTCTTGATTTTAATTTAGATGAATATTTGCGTTTCAATGACGGAAAATGTGATATTAACGGCAGGCTGTGGGTTGGCACAATGGCTACCGATCAAGCGCATCCAAAGGCAAGGGTCTGCGGTTCACTTTTTTGTGCAGACGAAAAAGGAAATATTAAAGAAGTGTTTGACAAAATGGCAATTTCAAACGGAATCGCTTTTAGTAGTGACAACAAATATATGTATCATATTGATACGCCTACTCAATGTATTTCAAGATATGATTTTGATGCAAAAACAGGTAAGCTGTCAAATAAAACAACTGCTGTAAAAGTGCCGGAAAATGAGGGAAGCCCCGACGGTATGACGATAGACTGCGAGGGTATGCTGTGGGTTGCCTTATGGGGCGGTTATGCCGTTGCAAGGTATAACCCCGAAACAGGCGAACAGCTTTTGAAAATTTCTGTTGACGCTGAAAATATATCTTGCTGCGCTTTCGGCGGAGAGAATATGGACGAACTTTTTATAACCTCTGCAATTAACGATAATGGCGAGGGTGGAGAACTGTTTTGGTATCAAACAAATACAAAGGGTATGTCCACATACAGATTCGGAGAGTGAAAAATGGAAAGAAAAGTTGCGCTGATTACAGGCGGAGCAAAGGGTATAGGCAGGCAAATTGCTTTAAGCCTTGCGGAAAACGGCCACGATATTGCCGTAAATTATCATTCCGATAAAAATTCTGCCGATGAAATTTGCAAAACTGCAAAAGAAAACGGCGTTAATGCACTATCCTTTTACGCCAATATGGGTAATGTTGATGAAATTAAAAATATGGTTTTTCAGGTGGATCAGAAATTCGGCAAAATTGATGTGCTGATAAACAATGCAGGTATCAGCAGTGAGGTATATTTTTTAGATGCCACGGAGGAAATGTTTGACCAAATGACCGCAATAGACTGGAAAGGCGTTTATTTTTGTTCCCAATTTGTTGCAAAAAAGATGATTGAACATCAAACAAAGGGCGTTATCGTTAATCTTGCGTCAAATCAGGTGGACGGCTGCTGGCCCCGTGCAACAATTTATGCCCCCACAAAAGCGGCAGTTGCCAAGTTTACAAAAAATGCCGCAATGGAACTTATACCCTATAACATCCGTATGGTTGCCATTGCACCGGGGTATACGGATGTTGGTTGGCAAAAGGGCGATATTAGGCTTGAAGCGGCTAAAAAACTACCCATGCGCCGTTTTGCAACAACGAAGGAAATTGCAGCAGGTGTGCTTTATCTTATATCCGATGAGGCGGCTTATATGACAGGCTCAATGCTCACCATTGACGGCGGTGCAACTTTGCCCGTTACTGCGGCAAATGATTTTGAATAGGTAAAAATATGGAATATTATAATTCACTTTTACAGGGCGATCAGGGTGCTTTAAAAAGAGCGCTGTATAAATCGATGGGATTTACTGACGAAGTCTTATCAAAGCCTTTGGTAGCAGTTGTTAATTCATACACAAACGCAACACCGGGGCATTTTAATTTGAATATTTTAAGTGAGCGGGTGCAAAAGGGCATTGAAGCTTCCGGCGGAACGGCAATGACCTTTTCAACCATTGCACCCTGCGACGGTATTGCCGAGGGACATATCGGTATGAGATACTGCCTGCCGTCAAGAGATGTTATTGCAGACTCGGTTGAATGTATGGTTATGGCTCATAAATTTGACGCAATGGTACTTATGGGATCATGCGACAAAATTGTACCGGGTATGCTTATGGCGGCTGCAAGGCTTAATATACCTGCAATTTTCCTTAACGGCGGACCTATGTATCCTGCCGAGTACAAGGGTAAACATTATGACGGAAATATTGTTACCGAAGCGGTTGGCTGGAAAAAGCAGGGCAAGATTGACGAGCAGGAATTTAGGTATATTGAAAATATAGCCGAGCCCTGTGCAGGCTCCTGTGCAATGCTCGGCACGGCAAATACAATGGGCTGTATTGCCGAGGCTTTGGGAATGTCCCTTCCTGGCTGTGCAATGATACCTGCCGTGTCAGCCCAAAGAAGCAGAATTGCTTTTGATACAGGCAAAGCGATCATGAAGCTTGTTGATGAAAATATTACCCCGAGGGATATTATGACAAAGCCTGCCTTTGAAAACGCAATTCGTGTGCTTATGGCAATCGGCGGTTCAACAAATGCAATTCTTCATTTGCAGGCAATTTATCACGAGGCAGGGCTTGGCAATTTACCATTGTCCGAATTTGGCCGCTTGAGCAGTACAACACCGCAAATTGCATCCGTTTATCCTGCTTCAGAATATGATGTTGTGGATTTTTATGATGCAGGGGGAGTTCCCGCTGTTATGCTTGAGCTTAAAAATATTTTAAATAATGATTGCATAACCGTAACAGGCAAAGCAATGGGCGAAAATCTAAAGGCCTTTTTAAAAGCATCAAGGCGAGAGGTTATTCGCAGTTTTGAAAAGCCTTTTGCAGATAACGGCGGTGTTGCTGTGCTTTACGGTAATTTAGCTCCTAGTGGTTCAATCGTTAAGCCTGCGGCTGTGCCTGATCATCTGATGACCTTTACGGGCAAGGCAAGAGTTTTTGTCAGCGAGGACGATGCGGTTGACGCAATTTTAAACGGTGATATCAAAGAAAATACGGTTTTGGTGCTTGCATATGAGGGCCCTAAAGGCGGTCCGGGTATGCCTGAAATGTACCGTCCTATGAAATCCTTGGAGGGTATGGGGCTGAGTGACAGTTGTGCTCTTATAACAGACGGTCGTTTTTCAGGTTCAAACAGAGGTTGCTTTGTAGGCCATATTTCACCTGAGGCAAGCGAGTTCGGAAGCATTGCAACAGTACAAAACGATGATGAAATTTTGATAGATATTCCGAATAAAAAAATATCTCTGCTTGTCAGTGATGAAGAAATTGAAAAAAGAAAATCAGTTTTAAAACCGATTGAAAAAGGTGTGCCGAGCGGCGTTTTAAGCAGATATAAAAAATACAGCAAATCCGCCTCGGAGGGTGCGGTTATTGAATAGGAGAATAAATATGATTAGTTGGGCAAACGATGACGAACTATTTGAAATCATGAAAACCGAGCTTTATACCGCTGTTGTAGGAGACATACTTGATACAATGCATTATTATCATCAGTTTTTACCGCAGAAAATTCAGCCGATGAGCGAAAATATGATTGTTGCAGGCAGGGCAATGCCCGTCGCAGAATGTGATATTGACAATCTGACTGATGAAATGAAAAACAGTCCTCTTTTCAATCAGCCCTTCGGTTTAATGCTTGACGCACTTGATGATTTAAAGAAAAATGAGGTGTATATCTGCTCGGGTGCTTCGCCCGACTATGCGCTTGTTGGCGAGATTATGTGCACAAGAATGAAGCATCTTGGCTCGGCAGGAGCGGTAGTAAACGGCTTTCACAGAGATACAAAGGGCATTTTGGCTATTCATTTTCCCTGCTTTTCCTACGGCAGATATTCTCAGGACCAAGCGCCCAGAGGTAAGGTTGTTGCCTATAGAGTGCCTATTGAAATTGACGGCGTAAAGGTAAATCCCGGTGATATCGTTTTCGGTGACCTGGATGGAGCCGTGATTATTCCGCAGGAGGTTGAAAAAGAAGTTATTGAAAAAGCCTATGAAAAAGCGACAGGCGAAAAGACAGTAGGCAACGCAATCAGAGACGGCATGTCTGCAAAAGAAGCCTTTACAAAATACGGAATAATGTAATTACAATTTTCAGGAGATAAATATGCCTAAATTTTTAACGAAAGAATACAGAGTCTCAAGCTTTATTGACAGCGGAAATATGCCCACACTTTCTGCCGATAGAGAGGAAAAAAGTTTTGCCTCCACCATAACAGATTATGAGGGACTTTACATCAATTATGGTTATAGAGAAACATCATATCCCTACACTCAGCAGAATTTATATAGCGAGGAAAAGGAAACTGATGTCCGTGTTGCCGTTCTTGAAAATGCGTATTTATATGCGGAATTTCTTGTTGATTTTGGCGGTAGACTGTGGAAACTTTATGATAAGAAAAAACAAAAGGATATTATTTACACAAATGATGTGATCAGATTTAGAAATCTTGCAATAAGAAATGCTTGGTTTTCCGGCGGTGTTGAATGGAACTGCGGGATCATCGGCCATTCTCCCTTTACCTGTTCTGCCATGTACTGTGCAAAGGTAACAGGCAAAAGCGGCGAAGATGTTTTGCGCTTTTACGAATTTGAAAGGGTAAGAAGTATTTTCTATCAAATAGACTTTTGGCTTGATAAAAACAGGCTGATGACCCAGGTCAGAATTACCAACCCGAACGATAAGGTTGTTCCTATGTACTGGTGGTCAAATATGGCAACACCCGAATACGAGGGCGGTCGCGTTATAGTAAATGCCCAAAGTGCCTATAATAACAGCGACGGCTTGGGTGTAAAAAAGTCAAGCATACCCAATGATAAAGGCGTTGATGTTTCCTATCCGCAGAATATCCCCTCAACTATTGATTATTTCTACCGTATACCCGATGAGTCAAATAAATTTATAGCGAATGTTGATAAAAACGGCTACGGGCTTTTGCAGTTTTCAAGCAACAGGCTTAAGGGCAGAAAACTTTTTTCCTGGGGACATTTGACGGGATCGGATAACTGGCAGAATTTACTGACTGACAAGGCAGGCTATTATGTTGAAATTCAGGCAGGACTTGGTAGAACACAGTATGAGTGTATTCCTATGCCGCCAAAGACCTCTTATTGCTTTTCGGAATGTTACACCCTTGCGGATCTTTCAGGTATGGATATTAACGCACCTTATGATGAAATGATAAACGCTGTGAACAATCAAATCAACAGTATTCATTCATCAAAGGAAATGGATGCTCTCACCGAGAAAAACGAGCAGGATATTTCACTTCTAAAGGGTAAGGTAATTTATAAGGGCAGCGGTTTTGGTTATCTGTATAATGCAATGACTTCAAACGCGCCTAAGCATTTGGAATTTTCCAACGAGGCTGACAGCCAGGGCTTTTTGAATTTATATGAAAACGGCTACATTTCAGGCAATATTTCCTTTGCTTTCGGTGATGAAATTGAAACACTTATTAATGATCATATAGATGAGCCCGATTGGCAGATTTGCTATCAAAAATCACTAATGCTTTATGACAGAAGAGATTTTGCAGATGCAAAGAAATATTGCGAAAAAAGTTTTGTTTTTGATAATAACTTATATCAAAATCATCTGTATGCACATATCCTTTATCAGTTAAAGGACGGTAACTTTACATATTTTGCAAAAAAGGCTGTTGAAAAGGGCAAAGATAATTATTCTCTTTGCGAAAGCCTAATTATTCTCCTGTTAAATGCAGAAGAATACCAAACCGTTATAGACTGCTTTGGTTTGATGGATGAAAAAATAAAGTCTATGCCAAGGCTAAAAATGTATCTTTCAAAAGCGTATTTTGAAGTGGGTAACGCCTTTCAGGCAGAAGAAATATTGACGTCAAACGGCGGTTTAAAACTTCTTGATTTCAGAGAGGGCGACCGCTTTCTTGATCGTCTTTACAGAAAAATAAGAACTGCTCTTTATGGCGAGAATTATAAAGATATAGTTGTACCAAAACAGTTTGATTTTATCGTTTCAGACTTTAAAACGGATTGATAAGTGCATTTTTATTAATTTTATTTAAAACTCTGGGTGGTACTTTGCTTACCGTTGATAAAGAACACCATATAAATATTGAAATAAAAGATTTTTGAGTGTGGAAACAATACAGCCGATTCCTCGTGTGGGGAAACACTCCTTAGCCCATTGCATGGCTGAGGGGTGTTTTTTATTGTCGAGTGGTTTTGATTTGCGAACATCTCAATCGCTCATTTGGCAAGAAATTGAACCGGCTTTTTGTTATGGAGTCTTCCAATTGTGATGAGAGACGGTTCTATTTTTGCTGCTTTACGCGGCAGGATTTGGATTTGACAACCAGATGCACGATGTGATATTATTCATAAAAAGATCTGCATTTTTGTTCAATTTATGTATAATTATATAACAGAAATGTAGCTCATTCTAACCAAAGGAGAGAATCGCATGAAACAGCACCGCACCAGATCAGATTCCTTCGGCCTGCGAGATAAAATCGGCTATATGATGGGAGATTTCGGCTGCAACATGTCATTCCAGCTCGTGAGCTCCTATGCCATGATTTATTTTACCCAGGGCATGGGCTTAACGCTTGGTTCCTGGGCTGTGATCGTTGTGCTGGCGAAAATCTTCGATGCGATCAACGATCCGATCATCGGCGCGTTGGTGGATCGACGCAAACCTTCGAAAAGTGGCAAATTTAGGCCGTGGATCTTTTATGGTTCCTTTGCTACCCTGCTCACCACAACGCTGTTTTTCATTGATATCCGTGCGCTGTCCTATGGGTTGCGCTTTGCCTACTGCCTGACGATGTATTGCCTCTGGTCGATCGCCTATACGGCGACAAACGTTCCCTATGGCTCGCTCAACGCAGTTTTGACGGACGATATCGCGCAACGCGCGTCGCTTTCCTCTCTGCGCAGCATCGGCGCTGGGCTTGCAGTGCTGCCGATTATGATCCTCATGCCCAAGCTGATCTATGGCGAAAAGGATGCGGCCACCGGCATCTCGCCAATTTTGCCCGAACGGTTTGTATGGATTGCTCTGGGCGCTGGGTTGATTGGGCTGATAGGCTTTATGCTGCTCTATTTTTTAACGCGCGAGCGCATTGCCTCTACTGAGAAGGCACAGGCCAAATATGAATTCAAAACGGCGCTCAAGGCGTTTATGAAAAATCGCCCTGCGATCGGCATGTGCCTTGCTTCCTTTGCCCAACTCGCCTGCTTTATGACAATTATGACGATGTTCCAATATGTGTTTCAAGTTTATTTCAAGAATACGGATATGATTATTCTGGGCAGCGTTATCACCTCGCTGCCGATGGTTTTGCTGATCCCCTTTGTTTCAAAGCTCACCAAGCGGTTTGGCAAAAAGGAGATGTCCGTCTGGCCGATGATCGGTGCAATCGTCATTTTGCTGGTGATGCTGTTCGTTGATTTTCCACGCAATGAAACGGGAGGCTGGATCTATTTGGCGCTCATGGGCCTTGCCAACGGCTGCACGGGGCTCTTTACGCTTGCTACCTGGTCGTTCGTTGCGGATGCGGTGGATTATCAGGAGATGCAGACCGGCCGGCGCGAGGAGGGCACGGTTTATGCCATCTATTCTTTTGTGCGCAAGGCTGCGCAGGCGGTTTGCCAGGGCATGATGGCCCTGTTGCTTGCGGCTGTCGGCTTTGATACGGAGAATGTGGTGGCCACAACCGATCAGGCGGCGCACAATGTGATGCGGCTGTCTATCTGGCTGCCGTTGGTGGGCGCTGTGCTCATGTTCCTCGCGTTGATGTTTGTTTATAATTTGGATAAAAAGAAAACCATTGAGATGTCGCAACGCCTCAAAGGTGTGCACCATGGCGAAATGGAAACGGGATCAATTGAAGAACTTCAATAAAACATCATTCCATCCGGCGCAATCATTTACGACAGAAGGAGAACCTTAATATGAGAAAAACGATATCGCTCAATCAGGGTTGGGATTTTCAAAAACAAGGCGAAACAGTGCGGGTGGATCTGCCGCACTGCTGGAATGCTGTGGATGGGCAGGAGGGTGCGGATTACTACCGCGGTGAATGCATTTATACGCGGCCGCTGCCGGAAACTTCAGGGATCACTTACCTGGAAATCGGCGCCGCCAATTCGGTAGCCTCTGTGTCGGTGAATGGCAAACTGGCCGGCACGCATAAAGGCGGCTATTCGCTCTTTCGTTTTGATTTGACCTCCTACATCAATGCGGGCGGGCCCAACAGCGTTACCATCGCCGTGGATAATAGCGATTTTGAGGATGTGTATCCTAGCAACGCGGATTTCACGTTTTATGGCGGGCTCTATCGCGGAGTGAATTTGATTACCGGGCTGGACCAGTGCCATTTTAGCCTGAAAGCAGGGCTTTGCGGCGTGTATGCGGACGCCTCCGTTCAGGGGAACACCGGTGTGCTGCGTATCGAGCCGCATATTGAGGGGGATAGAAGCGGCGTAACAGCCGCCTATACTGTATGGAATCGGGACGGCGAAGCCGTGGCGCAACGGAAAGCGGAAGCAGGTGAGGAGCTCACCATAGAGCTTGCGGACCCGATCTTGTGGAATGGGCTGGAAAACCCCTATCTCTACACTGTGCGTGCCGCGTTGGTGCGCGGCGGTGAGGAGATTGATGCGGTAGAAACCCGCGTTGGCTTCCGTACCATATCGTTTGACCATGAAAAGGGCTGTTTCCTGAACGGAAAGCACATAAAATTGAAGGGCGTTTCTCGGCATCAGGATCGCTATCACATGGGCAATGCGCTCACGGAAAAAGAGCACAGGGAGGATCTCGCCCTCATCCGTGAAGTCGGGGCAAATTCGATCCGCCTGGCGCATTACCAGCAGGATCAAAGATTCTACGATGCATGCGACGAAATGGGCCTCTTGGTTTGGGCGGAGGTGCCCGTTATCTCCCACTTTGTGGATGCCAAATTTGAAAACGCAAAGCAGCAGCTCACGGAGTTAATCACGCAGAATAAAAACCACCCCTGCATCTACTGCTGGGGTGTGCAGAATGAGATTACCATGAGCGGAAAAACCAAATCGCTGGAGCAGGGCATCCGCACGCTTAACGATCTGGCGCACCGGCTCGACCCAACCAGGCCCTCCACCTCTGCGCAGGTGATGATGTGCGGCATCTCCTCGCCAATGAACCGCATTACTGATTTGCAGGGCTATAACCTGTATTTCGGTTGGTATGTGCAAACCTATCATGCAATTGACCAATGGCTAGATCAGTTCCACAAAGCATATCCGGAGATCAAGCTTTGTCTCTCTGAATACGGTGCGGAGGGGATTATAAAATACCAGGCTGAGCAGGGTGTGCAGGGGGATTACAGCGAATCTTATCAGGCCAGGTTCCATGAGCACTATGCCCGGGCAATCGCCGAACGGGAGTGGCTCTGGGGCAGCTATGTATGGAATATGTTCGATTTTGGCGCTGCCAACCGCGACGAGGGCGGCGTGAAGGGGCGCAATAATAAAGGGCTCGTTACGATTGACCGCAAAACCCGCAAGGATAGCTTCTATGTCTATAAGGCCTTTTGGTCAGACGAGCCGTTTGTACATATCGGCGGCGAGCGTTTTGTAGACCGCGTGATCGGCGAAACGACGGTTCCGGTTTATAGCAATTTGCCGGAGGTAACGCTGACGGTAAACGGCGAGCCTATCACGAAGCCTTGCGACAGGGTTGTGTATTTTGAAAAAATTCCTGTAACGGCAGGGGAGACGGTCCTTACCGCCGAAGCAGGAGGCTGTACGCACTCCATTCATATCCGCGGTGTGGAGGAGGAAAATCCGGCTTACAAAATGCAGGGGGATTCAGGATCTTTCGTCAAAAACTGGTTTGTGAATGCAGACGGCAAGCGAAACCCTGATTATTTTTCGGTTGACGACAGGGTGGGCGCGTTGCTGAAAAGCAAGGATGTGCAGTCCTTGATCCGGATGGGCCTCGGCTCGCGGAAAGTGCCCTCTGTTTTGTTCACGATTGCCAAGCCATTCCGTGTGCGGACGTTGCTGAAACTCATCAAGCTGGATGACGGAATGAAAGAGATTGCAGATCAATATCTGCAAACGATTCATAAATAAAGCACATAGCTGTGCTCCTTGGATGAGGGCTCCGCAAAATGCTATGCATTTTGCGGAGCCCTTTTTTATTCTGCATATTTGCCCGTTTCATTTGAATACTGTTTTGAAAAAACAAAAGGATTTGTTGTAACCCAATCGGCCAGCGCATAGATTTAAAACAGGATATTTCCAGAATCAGCGAATCTAGCCTGCGCGGCTGCGCATGTGGCAGTGATAGCCCGCAAAGCTGTGATTTCAGCACCCCACCGTAAGAAAGGAATGGTATCCAAATGAAAATGAGCCGAATGTTATCCCTAGCCACGGCTGCGGCGCTTTTGGCGTCTATGAGCCTTCCGGCGTTCGCCGCCGAAATACCAGTCGAAATTCCGCAGCGTGTGATCTCGGAAGAAGAAATCCTTGCGGCGGCGCAGCCGCAGGATGCCGTGCCGAAAGATCCGCAGATGGTCAAGGACGGCAACCTCCCTGTGTCAATTAACGCCAAGGCCGCCGTTTTGATGGATGCATCTACGAAAAAGGTGCTGATGGCCTACCATGAGCATGAAAAGCTACCGCCCGCGAGCGTGACGAAAATTATGACGCTTCTGCTTGTAATGGAAGCGCTGGATGCGGGTAAAATATCATTAACCGATAAGGTGACTGCCAGCGCCGCTGCGGCAGGCAAGGGCGGCTCTCAAATCTGGCTCAAGGAAGGGGAGGTCATGACGGTTGACGAGCTGTTGAAAGCCACCGCAGTCGGCTCTGCAAACGACGCCTGCGTTGCTTTGGCGGAGCTTTTGGCAGGCAGTGAGGAAGTGTTCGTCTCCATGTGCAATGAGCGCGCCGCTCAGCTTGGCATGAAGGATACGCATTTTGAAAATTGCACGGGCCTTGATGACTCCGCGCAGAATCATGTAACCTCTGCCTATGATATTGCGCTGATGAGCGCGGAGCTGCTCAAGCATGAGCAAATTCAAAATTATACGACAATCTGGATGGATAGCTTGCGCGGCGGGAAAACGGAGCTTGTGAACACCAACAAGATGGTTCGCTTTTTTAAGGGCACGACCGGGCTGAAAACCGGCACGACCAGCAAGGCGGGGCATTGCCTCTCCGCCACGGCCAAGCGCGATAGCACGCATTTGATCGCCGTCGTTCTCGGCAGTGATACAGGTGCGCTGCGTTTTGAGGCGGCAAAAGCCATGCTCAATTGGGGCTTCGCAAACTGGGCGGTCGTCACGCCGAAGGTGGATGCTTCCGCCATCGCGGATGTAACGATCCTGCACGGCCTGCAAAATACGGTGAAGCCTGTTGTGCCCGCCGCGCAGCCGGTGCTGATCCCGAAGGGAAAGGAGGCAGAGATCACGCAGAAGGTGGAGCTTGCCGCGAATGTAGAGGCGCCGGTTGAAAAAGGGCAGGTGCTCGGCAGCGTTACGCTGAAACTCGGTGAAGAAGAACTGGGTAAATTCAATTTGACCGCAGCTGAGGCGGTGGGCAGGCTCACTTTTGGGCAGGCATTTCTGCGCCTACTGCGCTCTTTGGCCGCTTAACGGCCAAGTGTGAAAAAAGGTGTGAATTTATTTTGAAAAATTTCGGATGGACTTGCAATCATACGGCCAATCATGTAGAATGATATCAAACAAAAATGTGAAAAGCACCACAAGATGTGGGGGCCAAAGGAAAGGGCAATCTGCAATGAGTATTCGTTTGGACGATCGTTACGCGCAGAATTTTGCGCAGCCGGGGGAACTGGCTGCAATGGCGGCCGAAGTGCAGGCCGCGCAGGAAAAGCTGCACAGTGCTACGGGAGCTGGAAGCGACTTTTTGGGTTGGCTGACGTTGCCAACCGATTATGATAAGGAGGAATTCGGGCGTATCCAGGCTGCTGCAAAGCGCATCCGGGAGAACAGCGATGTGCTGATTGTCATTGGCATCGGCGGCTCCTATCTCGGCGCGCGCGCCGTGCTGGAATTTATAAAGTCCCCGCATTATAATCTTTTGGCGAAAGATACGCCGCAGATCTATTTTACCGGCAACAGTATCAGCTCCACCGCGCTGAGCGAGCTGCTCGCGCTGTGTGAGGGCAAGGACGTCTCTGTTAACGTCATTTCCAAATCCGGCACAACCACGGAGCCTGCGGTGGCATTTCGTGTGTTCCGCGAGCTGCTGGAGAAAAAATACGGCAAGGAGGCTGCCGCAAAGCGCATCTATGCCACGACCGACCGCGCGCGCGGCACGCTCAAGGAATTTGCCGACCAGGCCGGCTATGAAACCTTTGTTGTGCCGGATGATGTGGGCGGTCGCTATTCTGTGCTCACGGCTGTGGGATTATTGCCGATTGCGGTCAGCGGCACGGATATCGAAGCGCTTATGGCAGGCGCGCAGGATGCCCAAAAAGCTTTGATGGAACCTGATCTGATGAAAAACGACTGCTACCGCTATGCCGCATGGCGCAACCTGCTTTATCGCCAGGGCAAAAAGATTGAGATGATGGTCAGCTACGAGCCGGCCTATCAAATGATGAACGAGTGGTTTAAGCAGCTGTTTGGCGAGAGCGAGGGTAAGGAGGGCAAGGGGATTTTCCCGGCCTCCGCGATCTTCTCAACCGATCTGCATTCGCTCGGCCAGTATATCCAGCAAGGGGAGCGCGAGCTGTTTGAAACGGTGGTCCGTTTTCAGAAACCGCGCGCTGAGCTCGTGATTGCAGAGGATGCGGAGAATGTGGACGGATTAAACTTCCTCGCGGGCAAAACGATGGATTTTGTCAACAGCAAGGCTTTTGAAGGCACGATCCTCGCCCATACGGACGGCGGCGTACCGAACCTTGTTTTGGAAGCAGAGGATATGAGCGAGCATACGCTCGGCTATCTGATTTATTTCCTAGAGAAGGCTTGCGCTGTTTCTGGCTATCTGCTCGGCGTTAACCCCTTCGATCAGCCAGGTGTGGAAAGCTATAAAAAGAATATGTTCGCCCTTCTGGGCAAGCCCGGCTATGAGGCGCAGCGCGCCGAGTTGGAGGCACGCCTGAAAAGCCACTGATATTTCGTTGATTGCCGCCATTGGCGGACATTAAATACACAGGAGGAGATTATAATGATATCTCTGATTATTGGGCATAAGGGTTCCGGAAAGACAAAGCATCTCATCCAGATGGTCAATGAGGCCGTCGAGAGCTCCAAGGGCAATGTGGTCTGCGTAGAGAAGGAAACCAAGCTCACTTATGATGTCAACTACCGTGCGCGGCTTGTTGCAACGGATTACTTCGGCGTAGAAGGCTTCGATGCGTTCTATGGCTTTTTGAGTGGTATTTGTGCGGGCGATCATGATATCACCCATATTATGATCGACGCGACGTTCCGCATCTGCGGGCGTGATTATGAGGCGCTGGCCGACTTTATGGAGAAGGTGAAAAAACTTTCAGACCTGACGGAAGTAGAATTTGTCTTTACAATCTCCACTGATGAGTCGGATCTGCCGAAGCGTATCTTTGATGTTTGTCAGAAGGTATAATATTGATGATGAAGTGGAGCCGGTGACTAAACGAGGCCTACCGTGATTACACGGAATAAAGGAATGCGCACTGCTCATGGGAGCAGGCGGTTACTGGTTGCTTTGAATGCTGTTGGATAAATTGAGTCCGCCGCCGGCCGTTCTGACCGGCGGCGGTTTTCAGAATCATTGGAGGGCAGCGCCCGTGAACAAGGAAAAACAATGCCGCGAAAGGGCTCTAGATACATGCTGTCTACGTTCTTAGGTCCGGCTGGCGTCAGTTAGCCGAACCCTGTGGCCTTGCTACCCGGTTGGCCGTTGCACCATGTTTCCTGATGCTTTGAAAAAGCGCGAAAAAGCCCTGTTTTTCCCCTGATTTTGCCCGAATCAGGTCTTGACAAACGATTTACAGCGGGATATAATTATTCGTGCGCTATATTTGAGGTGGAGTATGTTAATTGAACTCGAAAACCTGTTTGAAAATGAAGGCGAAAGGCTGCTGATTGATCAATCCTTTGATTTTTCAGGTGAAGAGCTGAATGGCGTGCGCCCCTTCGTATCTCCCGTCAAGGTAAAAGGCGAGGTTCGCAACCGTGCAGGTATTGTTTCGCTGCATGCGCGCGCAGCTTTTGTGTTCAGCGCGCCGTGCGACCGCTGTGCGGCGGAAACCCGGCGGGACATGCTGGTGCCTCTGGAGCATGTGCTGGTGACGCATCTTGATGAAGAGGATACTGGCGAATTCATTGTCGTAGAAGGCATGCGCCTGGATTTGACCGCCTTAGTGCGGGAGGATCTTTTACTCGCCCTGCCGGCGAAGTTTTTGTGCAGGGAGGATTGCAAGGGCCTTTGCCCGATATGCGGCAAGAATCTCAATGACGGCTCCTGCAGCTGCAAAAAGCCGATCGATCCACGTTTGGAGGCTTTGCGTCAGCTTTTGGATCAATAATCAGAACATGTTCTTTACAGCAAGCTTAAGGAGGTGCTGACATGGCGGTACCAAAGAGAAGAGTTTCCAAGGCAAGAAGGGATAAGCGCCGCTCCAACGTCTGGAAGATGGATGCTCCGGAGCTCGTGAAGTGCCCGAACTGCGGTGAGTATAAGCGGCCGCACCGGATTTGCCAGAGCTGCGGCTTCTACAAAGGCAAGGAAATCGTAAAGAAGGACGCTTAAGGGCCCTTTGAAGCGAGTTTGCACGCCACACGGGAAGAAAGGTAGAGGAGGGGTTTTCCTTCTCTGCTTTTTTCTTTTTTGCCTATCATTTGCGTTTTTTATGTTTATGAGCTTAAGGGGGTGCGGCAGATGGCCGTGACGATAGCTGCTGTGAAGCCGAAATCCATCTGTTTTCGCCATGGCGTGCGGGCTGGTGAGATGTTAATGCAGATCAACGGCCATGAGATTGTCGATATCCTCGATTATCAATTTTATGCCACCGAGCGAAGGCTGACCCTCACGCTGCGCAGCACGGGGGGAAAATACCGGGAGATCAGGATCAAAAAGGATGAATATGAGGATTTGGGCCTCACCTTTGACACCTATCTGATGGACAGGCAGCGCCACTGTGCGAATAAGTGCGTGTTCTGCTTTATCGATCAGCTCCCCAAAGGGATGCGGGAAAGCCTTTATTTTAAGGATGATGATTCGCGCCTTTCCTTCCTCTTTGGCAATTATGTAACGCTGACCAACCTCTCTGAACGGGAAGTGGAACGCATCATCCAGATGCATATCAGCCCTGTCAATATCTCGGTGCACACCATGAACCCGGATCTCCGTGTCAAAATGATGAAAAACCCGCGTGCCGGGGAGTCACTTCAAATCATAAAGCGGTTCGCGGATGCGGGGATCAAGATGAATACCCAGCTTGTGCTATGCCCTGGGTTAAACGATGGGGACGAGCTTTTATATAGCTTGACAGAGCTGGGCAAGCTATATCCGGCGGTGCAGAGCATTGCCGCCGTGCCTCTGGGCATGACGAAATACCGCGAGGGCTTAGCAGAACTCGCGCCGTATACGCGAGAAGGCGCCGCGGCGGTTGTGGATATCATTGATGATTTTGCCGCGCATTTTCTCTATTTTAAGGGGACACGCCTCGCCTTTGCGGCGGATGAGTTTTACCTCAAGGCCGGGCGGGAAATCCCATCACCTGAGGCCTATGAAGAGTTTGCACAGCTGGAAAACGGCGTCGGCCTTTGGGCGCTTTTAAAAGATGAATTTTATGCTGCGCTGCGCAGGATGGAGCCTGACGATTTCCCTAAGCAGCCGCGCCGGGTAGCGCTTGCAACGGGGCAAGCGGCTTTTCCGCTGCTTGCGGAGCTGGTGGCTGCTGCGCAGGAGCAATGCCCAGCGCTCATTGCGCAGGTGTATGCAGTGCGCAATGATTTCTTTGGGGAATCGATCACGGTGGCGGGTTTGCTCACCGGGCAGGATTTGATTGCCCAGCTAAAGGGGAAACCACTTGGGGAGAAGCTGTTGATTCCCGCTGTGATGCTGCGCCGGGAGGGCGACCTGTTTTTGGATGACTTATCGCCTGCGGATGCGGAAAAGGAGCTGGGCGTGCCGGTTACGCCCGTGCCGAACGATGGCGGAGAGCTGTTGGACGCTCTGCTGGGCCTCCAAGCATAAGCGCCGGAACCGGCCCAATCAGAAAGGATTGATGATATGGCGAAACCTGTTGTTGCGATTGTGGGGAGGCCGAATGTTGGGAAATCCACCCTATTTAATAAGCTGGTGGGCAAGCGGCTCTCCATTGTTGACGATACGCCGGGCGTAACACGTGACCGGATTTATGGCGACTGTGAGTGGCTTGGTCACAACTTGTTGCTCGTCGACACGGGCGGCATTGAACCGCGCGCAGATGATGTGATTCTCTCCCAAATGCGCAGGCAGGCGCAGTTGGCGATTGAGAGCGCGGATGTGATCGTGTTGGTCACAGATTTGCGCTCCGGCGTTGTGGCGACGGATGCGGAGGTTGCCGCCATGCTGCAAAAAAGCGGCAAACCGGTGGTGCTCTGCGTGAACAAATGCGATTCCATCGGCGCGCCGCCGCTTGATTTTTATGAGTTTTATAACTTGGGGTTGGGCGACCCAATCGCTGTTTCCGCCGCGCATGGCCATGGCACGGGCGATTTGCTGGATGCCGTGCTTGCCCATCTCCCGTCCGAACGGGAAGAGGAGGAGGAAGACGACGCGATCAAGGTGGCTGTGATCGGCAAGCCAAATGTGGGGAAATCCTCGCTTGTCAACGCCATTGCGGGAGAAGAGCGCGTGATCGTATCCAATATCGCAGGCACCACGCGCGATGCAACGGATACGCTGATCGAAAACAGCCATGGTAAGTTCGTTTTTATTGATACGGCTGGCCTCAGGCGCAAAAGCCGCGTAGATGATACGATTGAAAAATACAGCGTCCTGCGTGCGCGCATGGCGGTGGAGCGCGCGAGCGTGTGCGTGATCATGATCGATGCGCAGGAGGGCTTCACGGAGCAGGATTCCAAGGTCGCCGGCATTGCGCATGAGCAGGGAAAAGCATGCATTATCGCAGTGAATAAATGGGATGCGGTTGAGAAAGATGGCCGCACAATGGACACCTTCCGCAAGAAGCTGATGCAGGATTTTTCCTTTATGTCTTATGCGCCGATCATCTTTATTTCCGCTAAAACGGGGCAGAGGATTGATCGGCTGTTTGAGCTGATCTGCTATGTGGATGGGCAGAACGCCATGCGTATTTCAACCGGCAAGCTCAACGACGTGCTTGCCGCCGCCACGGCCAGGGTGCAGCCGCCTACGGATAAGGGCAGGCGGCTGAAAATTTATTATATGACGCAAGCTTCCACTCGCCCGCCAACCTTCGTCTGCTTTGTCAATCGCAAGGATCTGTTCCACTATAGCTACCAGCGGTATCTTGACAACCAGATCCGCGAAGTATTTGGCCTGGAGGGCACGCCGACGCGCTTCGTCATCCGTGAGCGAGAGGAAAGGAAATAGCACTCCGCCGCGCCTCGCAATAGAAATCATTTGACCATGGGTTATAAAACGAGGGGCTGCTGCAAACTACCAAGTTGTTTGCAGCAGCCCCTCGTGCGGCTATCAATGGCCGAATGGAGTCAGCTATCTGTTTCCTGCTCCCGCTCCGCCTTTAGCATCCGGTATCCAACGCCGATATGCGTTTGGATGTACTGTGGGGAGGAAGGGTCGCTTTCGATTTTTTTGCGCAGCGTTGCCATGAAAACGCGCAGTGAGGCAACGTCATTGTCCCACGAGCTGCCCCAGATTTCCTTTGTGATAAAAGTATGTGTCAACACCTTGCCCACGTTTTTGGAGAGCAGACATAAAAGCTTATATTCAATCGGGGTTAGGTGTAGTTCACGGCCCTCCAAATAGACACAGCCAGCCGCATAATCGATTTTTAGGCCGCCATTGAGAAACACAGAAGGCTCTGCACCGGAACGGCTCTGCATAAAGCTCAGGCGCCGCAGCGTCACGCGCAGGCGGGCGAGCAGTTCTTCTACGGAAAATGGTTTGGTCAGGTAATCATCCGCCCCAGCGTCCAGCGCGTCGATCTTATCTGTATCTTCACTTCTAGCGCTGATAACGATGATCGGCATATTCGACCACGTCCGGATTTTATGGATTACCTCAATGCCGTCCAAATCCGGCAGGCCCAAATCAAGCAAAACGATATCAGGGTTGTGGGAAGAAGCCTCCACAATCGCGGCCTGACCGGTGGGCGCGATGTGGAATCGGTAATCATGTGTTTCGAGCGTTGTGGTAATCAGGTTTCGCACAGCGGTGTCGTCTTCCACAACTAAAATCAATGGTTTATGCATGAAGCGTGACCTCCTCGGCAGGTAGTGTAAAGCGGAAAATAGTACCGGATGGCTGATTGTCTGCAACCGAAATTTCTCCGCCGTGTGCGTTGATAATGGATTTGCATAGGGCAAGCCCTAACCCAAGGCTCCGGCGGCTGTCGGCGGAATGTGCGCCCGCCGTATAGAACATATCGAAGATTCGGGGCTTTGCGTCGTCCGGGATGCCTGGGCCGTCATCCGCGATTTCAACAGCGGCCCACTTGCCCTCTTTTCTGGTGGTAATTGTGATGGTTGAACCCTTTGGCGTGTATTTGACGGCATTGTCCACAATATTGATGATAACCTGCACAATGAGCCGTGCATCCATTTTGGCCAGCAAAAAGTCCTCCTGCTGCCTTATAATGATGTGGTGCTCCGCGCTTTGCCGGCTGATGTGGCGCACTGCTTCCGCAACGGCCTCATCCACCAGCTCCGCCGTCAATTTCAGCTGCATTGTACCGTCTTCAATCCGGGTGACGGAGAGCAGGTTTTCCACAAGGTTAATGAGCCAAAGGGAATCGTCGTAGATCGCGGTATAGAGCTGTTTGCATTTTTCCGTCCCCAGGCCTTCTCCGTTTGCCATCAGAACCCCGGCGTTGCCGGAAATGGAGGTCAGCGGCGTGCGCAGATCGTGGGAGATGGAGCGCAGGAGATTGGCGCGCAGTTGCTCGTTTTTTGCAAGAACAGCGGACTCCTCCCGTTCCCGTATGGCGCGTTCATTTTCAAGTGCGAGTGCGCATTCCCCGAGGATGGACAGGACAATGCTGTTTTCAAAGGAGTCGAGAGGCGCCTCGCCGGCCAGGCCGATGCCGACCACGCCATATACCATATCGCTCACCCGCACAGCAAGGTAAAGGCATTTTGCGCTGCCCAGCGTATCTGTTGTGGCTCCTGCGCGCTTGTTGTTTTTGTGCACCCAGGCGGCGACCGCTTGCTCGTTGGGCAGGATGTAATCCTCCGTTGTAGCGCCCGCATTCGCGGGAAAGAGAGCGGGCGGCAAAAGCTTGCCGTTTTCCGCTAGATAAAAAATAATATCCTTTTTCAGGAGCTTTACGAGCTGATTTGCCGTGATGGAGACAATTTCTTCCTTTCCATTGCCCTTTTGCATGAGCTGATTGGTGTCAAAGAGGATTTTGGTACGGAAGGCGGTTTCCGCCGATTGTCGCGCGTGCCGCTTGATCTTTGTGGCGAGCGAGCTTGTGAGAAACGCGGCGACAAACATGATGAAGAAGGTAACGGGATACCCGCTGTCATAGGCGTTGAAGGTAAAGCGCGGTGCGGTAAAGAAAAAGTTGAAAACAAGGACGCTCGCCAATGAAGAGGCAAGGGAGTAAACCCGTCCCGTGGTGGCCACGGCGGTGATCAGCACGCCCAGGATATAGATCATAATGATATTTGCCTCGCTGAAGCCAAGCAGCTCGAACAGGTAGCCGATAGCCGTACAGGCCGCCAGGATCAGAAGGGTTTTCAGCAGATCAGCCCAAGAAAAATGCAGCGGCTTCGCCTGCGTACGCTTGGGGCGGCGGTATGCGGTCGTGGCTTTATCCGGGATGATATAGATATCCAGATTGGGCGCGGCGTTGGTCAGCCGCTCCGTCAGGGACGGCTTGCCAAAAAATTTTCGCCTGACGCTCGCGCGCCCCATCACAATTTTGGAAACGCCCGAGAGCCGTGCAAATTCCGCGATCTGGAAGGCGATATCATCCCCATATACCGTTTCAATGGCCGCCCCCATCTGCTGCGCAAGGCGGATATTGCTGCGCAGCTGCTGCTTGTTTGCCTCGCTCATGGAGGCAAACTCCGGCGTTTCTACGAACAGCGCGGTTAAGCTGCCCTTGAACGCGTCCGCCATGCGGGCCGCCGTGCGAATGATTTTTGCATTGGTAGGGGAGGAGGATAGGCAGATCAGGATGTGCTCATCGGTGAAATAGCCGCTGCCGCGGGCGGATTTCACTTTCTCTGACATTTTGTTGATCCGATCCGCGCAGCGTCGCAGGGCGATCTCACGCAGTGCCGTCAGGTTTTCAATGCTAAAAAAATGCTCTAGCGCCCGATGTGCCTGCGCTTCCTGATAGATCTGCCCGGCATGAAGGCGGTCGATCAGCTCCTCCGGCTCAATATCCACCAGTTCTACCTGATCCGCATCGTCAAATAAATGGTCTGGCACACGCTCTCGCACGGTTACGCCTGTAATGGAGGCGACCATATCGTTTAAACTCTCGATGTGTTGAACGTTTACCGTTGTATATACGTCGATGCCGGCCCGCAGCAGCTCCTCCACATCCTGATAGCGCTTGCTGTGGCGGCAGCCCTCGGCGTTGGTGTGGGCAAGCTCGTCAACCAGGATGAGCTGCGGTGCGCGTTTGATCGCGCCATCCAGATCGAATTCATGCAGGGAGATGCCCTTATGGCTGACCGTGAGCGTAGGCAGCTGCTCTAGGCCGTCCAGTAGAGCCAGCGTCTGCGGGCGGGTGTGCGGCTCCACATAGCCGACGACGATATCCAATCCCCGGCGTTTTGCCGCGTGGGCAGCTTTGAGCATCGCGTAGGTTTTGCCGACGCCGGCGGCATAACCGAAAAAAATTTTTAGATGCCCGCGGCTTTCAATGTTGGATTCCTTTTTGATCCGGTGCAGAATCTCATCCGGATTGGCTCGTATTTCATCCATTGTTTTACCTCTTGCATAGATGCTTTTAAGATGGTTTGCGTCTATTCTACCATACGCAATAGGCTAACCTCAGCGAAAAATGGAGTTGCCGCTCTGCGGCAGGAGGCGTTTCGCGCCGACAACCATTTTTCCAACGCTTCAAGCTTTGTTTGAAGCTATTTTACCATATACGCAATAGGATAACCTTAGCGAAAAATGGCGTTGCCGCTCTGCGGCAGGAGGCGTTTCGCGCCGACAGGCATTTTTCCAATGCTTCAAACTTTGTTTGAAGCTATTTTACCATAAAAGTGGGTTGATTACTATGTGCAGAGCGCCACGGCTACGGAATGTCGTTTTAGCATGCTGTTCCGAAAACCAACTTGATTTCTATGCGCCGCGGCGAACAGTAGGTTGCTCAATGTGCTGCTTCCCGGGGCGGCTCACTCGGGAAGAGGAGCTTGAGAAAGAGCCGCTCCGCAGCGTTGCTGCTGTCGTAGCGATAGAGAAGCCTTGCGCCGTTCTGATCTATCACATGGAATCCGCCGTTTTCATATTGAATCGAAATTTTTGCCTGGCTCAGCGCCAGCCGCAGAGATAATTCCCACGAAAAGGCAGAGACGCGCCCCTCTTGCAACGCGTTGAAGGCATCTTCAAATTCAAGAGGACTAACCCCCTCCACAAGGAAGAGCAGCCACAATTCCTTTTGCAGAGGAATTGGAAGCGCATCAAGATAACTCCCGCCCTCCTCATTAAAGGGAAGGTAGCGGTAATGGGTGTCTGCGCTGTACTGTGGCGCATCGGCAAAGAGCTGCTCCGTCAGCTGTGTGCGAGCTATGGGCAGGTAAGCCTTGCGGTAATCCATGTGCTGAAGGATTTGGCCAAACGTTACCGCCTGTGTTTCGTCTGGAAAGGTAATTTTGGCGCATAAATCGGAAATCAGATCGAAATCACGCGCAGAAACATCCTGCTTGCATAATTGCAGGTTCTCTCCGGAAAAGCGGGCAGAGAGCCTGCCTCCCTCTAGGCCGTGTACATTTCCATAGATGGAAATCGGACTTCCCTGGGAAATAAGGGCCATAACCACGCCGTATTCTTCTAAGAAGGCCTCTGCTTCAAAACAGCTGTGTTCAAAATAGGCCCAGAGAACTTTGTCGCGCGTGGCATAGAGCTGTGGGTTCATGGAAACTTCAGCGCTTACCGCATAAAGCAGGCGTACCAGCTCCGCGGCCCGGTTGACACAAGGAATTTTTTCACCAAAGTAAATATCTCGTTGCCATGCGATACGTTTTTTTTGCATGCTTGCCCTCTCCATTCCATACGATAGGAAATAGCCTGCTGGAAATAAGGGAATCCAGACAGGCTATCCCAATAGGCCTTAAGATCGCATTATTTCAAGATGCCGTCCAGCCGTAAGTTGACCTCTAGGACGTTGACGGTTTTTTCTCCGAGCACACCGAGAAACCTGCCCTTTGTGCATTTTTCCACAATCGCATGCACCTCGTCCTCCGTCATGCCGTTTGCTTTCGCAAGGCGTGGCACCTGGTATTCAGCGGCGGCAGGGGAGATGTGCGGGTCCAGGCCGCTGCCGGAGCAGGTAACAAGGTCAACCGGGATGGGTTCATCGCCTTTTTCCGGATGAGCAGCACGGATTTTTTCTACCCGCTCTGCAATGGCCTGGGCATACTCTTCGCTGGCAGGCGTGAGGTTAGAAGGGGTTGCGTACATCAGCATTTTGCCATCTTTATCCTTGTAGGTGGAGACGTCAATGTTCATAACACGCCCCCACATGTGCGTTTCATCTGTGTATTGCTGGCCGAGCAGCGCGGAGCCGTATTTTTTGCCATCCACTTCGATGATGCTGCCGTTTGCCTGCTCAGGGAAGATCAGCTGTGCAATCCCGGTTACAACGCCGGTGTAAAGCACGCCGCAGAGGATTGTGAAAATTAGAAAGATGAGAGCTGCCCGCGGCAAAATTGATTTGAGTGTTTTCATGAAAGACTTACCTCCAGTTTATCATGGCAGTCCTGTTTGGCCTTATGCAAGGCCGAACAGGACGAGGATCATATCAATCAGCTTGATAAAGATGAACGGAGCGATCAGCCCGCCCAGGCCGTAGATCAGCAGGTTCCTGGAAAGAAGTTTGCCTGCGGATACCTCACGGTATTTCACCCCCTTGAGCGCCAACGGGATCAATGCGATAATAATCAGCGCGTTGTAGATAATCGCCGACAGAACCGCACTGAGCGGGGATTGAAGCCCCATGATATTCAGCGCAGACAGGCCGGGATACAGCCCCATGAACAGGGCGGGGATAATGGCGAAATATTTTGCCACATCGTTGGCAATAGAGAAAGTGGTGAGGCTGCCGCGCGTCATCAGAAGCTGCTTGCCAATGCGGACGATATCAATCAGCTTCGTCGGGGAGGAATCGAGGTCAACCATATTGCCGGCCTCCTTAGCTGCCTGCGTGCCGCTGTTCATCGCCACCGCAACGTCTGCCTGCGCAAGGGCGGGGGCGTCGTTGGTGCCGTCGCCGGTCATTGCCACAAGGTGGCCCTTGCTCTGGAAGTCACGGATCATCTTCAGCTTACCCTCCGGGGTAGCCTCTGCAAGAAAGTCATCTACGCCGGCTTCGGCAGCGATGGCCGCTGCGGTCAAGGGGTTATCGCCCGTAATCATGATCGTCTTTATACCCATCTTGCGCAGATCGGCGAATTTTTCCTTTACGCCTCTTTTGATAATATCTTTGAGGTAAATCACGCCGAGGATTTTATGGTTTTTTGCTACGACTAGAGGCGTTCCGCCCTGATTGGAAATGGATTTGACCGTTCCATCGCATTCTGTGCTATAGGCGCCGCCATTCTGAAGGACATAATCGCGCATCGAGTCTGCCGCACCCTTACGGATCTCAACGCCGTCATAATCCACGCCGCTCATGCGGGTTTTCGCGCTAAAGGGGATAAAGCGCATGTTTTTATCCTCCAGCGTTCTTGCGCGGATACCGAATTTTTCCTTTGCAAGAATCACCACGCTGCGCCCCTCCGGCGTTTCATCCGCCAGAGAGGAGAGCTGGGCCGCGTCGGCCAGCTCCTCCGGCGTTGCGCCGTCCACCGGGATGAAGGCGTGTGCCTGACGGTTGCCAAGTGTGATCGTACCGGTTTTATCGAGCATCAGGATATCTACGTCGCCTGCCGCCTCGATCGCGCGGCCGCTCATGGCCAGCACGTTTGCCTGGTTGAGCCTGCTCATGCCCGCAATGCCGATTGCGGAGAGCAGCGCGCCGATCGTGGTGGGGGCAAGACATACGAGCAAGGCCACCAGAGTGGTGACGGAGGTCGGGTTTGCGATCCCGGCCTGCTTGGCGGAGAAGATGGAGTAGGTATACAGAGAGACCGTGACCAGAATAAAGATGATGGAGAGTGCCACGAGGAAGATTTGCAGCGCGATCTCATTCGGCGTTTTCTTGCGCGCCGCGCCTTCCACCATGGCGATCATCTGATCGAGGAAGCTTTCGCCCGCTTCGCTTGTAACCTCCACGACGATCCAATCCGACAGAACCGTTGTGCCGCCAGTGACTGCGCTGCGGTCGCCGCCGCTTTCGCGGATAACAGGCGCGGACTCGCCGGTGATGGCGCTCTCATCTACGGAAGCGGCGCCTTCGATTACTTCGCCGTCCGCAGGGATCTGCTCGCCGGCCTTCACGATGACGATGTCGCCCTTTTTCAAAGAAACGGAAGAGACAACGGTGATCTCGTCCTTTTGAGCTGCGCAGGGGATTTTATGCGCGTCAACATCCTTTTTTGCAGCGCGCAGGGCGTCCGCCTGCGCTTTGCCGCGTCCCTCCGCAATGGCCTCTGCGAAGTTTGCAAACAGCACGGTAAACCAGAGGATCACTGCGATGGCGAGCGTGTATCCGGAGGGAGCGTCCTTGATCCCGAACAAGGATACGATCCACAGTCCGGTGGTTAAAATGGCAGAGAGAAAGACGAGCAGCATCACAGGGTTTTTCACCTGTGTTTTGGGGTTCAGCTTGAGAATGGAATCCTTGAGCGCCCGTGCGACGATCTTTTTGTCGCGGAAGGCGCTTCTTGCTTTTGTAGCCATAAAAACACCTCCTTATGCAATGCTGCTGAAGAATTCAGCAATCGGCCCGAGTGCGAGCGCGGGGAAGAAGCTTAGCGCGCCAACCAGCAAAACGATGAAGATCAGCAGGAAAACAAACAGAGCGTTGGTCGTGGAAAGAGTGCCCGCCGTTGTGGCGATACGCTTCTTGCCGGCAAGGCTGCCCGCGATGGCAAGCGTGCCGATGACCGGCAGGAAGCGCACAAACAGCATGACAAAGCCAAGCGTTAGGTTCAGGAAAACGGTGTTGGCATTGAAGCCTGCAAATGCTGAACCGTTATTGCCGCCCGCTGAGGAGTAAGCATACAGAAGTTCGGAGAAGCCATGCGCACCTGGATTGTTCAAACTGTCCGCAACGCTTGGGACTACCGCTGCGATACCGCTGCCGACGAGAATCGCAATGGGAGTGGCCAGGCATACGAGAACGGCCCATTTCATCTCGTAGGGCTCAATTTTTTTGCCCAAGAATTCAGGGGTGCGCCCGACCATGAGCCCTGCAATGAACACAGTGAGGATTGCAAAGGCCAGCATCCCATACAGGCCGCAGCCCGTACCGCCGAAGATCACTTCACCGAGCTGCATCAGCAGCATTGGCACCATGCCGCCCAGAGGCGTGTAGCTGTCGTGCATGGAGTTGACGGAGCCGTTGGAGGCCGCCGTTGTGAACGTGGCCCATGTGGCGGAGGTAGCAATGCCGAAGCGGGATTCCTTGCCCTCCATGTTGCCGCCAGCCTGATCCACGGTGGTCATATTCACACCGTCCTGCGCAAGCTGCGGGGTTGCGATCTGTTCGCTGGCCGCGACGCAGCCCAGCGCGATCACCAGGCAGATAAACATGGCCAGAAAGATTGCCACGCCCTGCTTCTTGTTCTTTACGCTGCGTCCAAAGGTGAAACACAGCGCAGCGGGGATTAGCAGCAGAGAAATCATTTCAAGGAGATTGGTAAAAGCGCTGGGGTTCTCCAGCGGATGGGCGGAGTTGACTCCCATGAAGCCGCCTCCGTTTGTGCCGGATTGTTTGATGGCGATTTGGCTTGCCGCCGGGCCCATGGGGACAAACTGATCTGTTACGATTTCCGCATCTGGGATGATTTTTCCGTCCACGGTAACCGTATTCTTTTCTTGATCAATTACGGCGTTCTCAATGACCTCGCCCTCCGCGCTGACGGCGATCGGCTCCACAAGGGAAACAGTTTCCGCAGGCTTCAGGTTCTGGATGACGCCGCCGCCAACCAGGCCCAGCGCAATGACGAGATTCAGGGGGATCAAAATGTGAATGATGATCCGCGTCATATCTACCCAAAAGCTGCCAAGGCCTGTGGATTTCACTTTGATAAAACCGCGTATCATCGCAAAGAGTACGGCGATGCCAGTTGCAGCGGAAACAAAGTTTTGTACGGTAAGGCCTAGCGCTTGCGACAGATAGCTTAAAGTGGATTCTCCGCTATAGGCCTGCCAATTGGTGTTGGTAACGAAGCTGACGGCTGTGTTAAAGGATAAATCCCATTTTACGCCCGGCAAATTTTGCGGATTACCGGGTAGAACGCCTTGCAGTAGCTGAAGCAGAAATAAAAAGATCAGCCCGATGCCTGAAAAGATGAGGACGGAGACGGCATACTTTTTCCAGCTCATCTCCTCCTCCTTTTTGATTCGCATTACCTTGTAAACCGCATTTTCACAGGGCGTCAGGATGCGGGAGAGGAATGTTTTTTCCCCATCCATCACTTTCTTTATGTATGCTCCGAGCGGGATTGCCAAAATTACAAGGATCGCTAGGTATAATCCATATTGCAAAATAGCGCTCATTGCTGCTCATCTCCCTTCATGAGAATCCAGAAGTAATAGGCGAGAAGCGCCATTGCTGTCAGCCCAATGACGGCTATGATGATTTGCATAGGGCCGTGACCTCCTTTTCTTTTCCTAAGTTGAAGTATAATGAATGCCACTTTAAAACGGCATTAGCATTGCGCGGCATAAGATTAAGATTCCATTAAGATCGGCTCATAGCCAGCCGAAAATCAGGGCGACTGGGAGCATGACTGCTGAAGTCAAAAAAAACACGGCAGTGAGAACCAGCACGGGCATGCCAAAAAAAATAATCGGATAGGCCATATGTGGGTAGCGCGAGATAAATCGATCCAAGCGTTCATCCAAACGCAATTCGAGGGTTTGCAGTGACCGAATGATTCCTGCCATAGCGGATAACCATCCTTTCCTAAGTGGAACAAAATATTCAGGGGAGAGCATAGCCTGCCAGCCCCTTTGTATTCATGCTAGCATGCACAGTGTTAAGATGGTGAAAGTGATTTGTCATTCATAGTTAAAAGATGATAAAGATTCCTTTTCTCACCGTAGAGAGATCAGATGATTTTCACCGCCTGATCTGCAAAAAAGGAAGTGGAAATCCAGCTTTTTATATTTTAGGAGCAAAGAATAGGAAAAGGGAGGAAATTAAAGAAATCGAGAGCTTTTGATAGCCCCATTTTCGTTCATCTGCACTTTCTTGCAGTTTCAGTAAAAAAAATGTTGACAATTGCAGGTTTTCGCACTATATTTGTTACGATTCCTATCATAGGCTGTAGGGGCGGAAAGGGGCTGCATAATTGGAAAATAATGTGATTATCGATTTAAAAAATATCTCCGTATCCTTTGACGGCGAGCCGATTTTGAAAAACCTGAATCTTTATATTCGCGACAAGGAGTTTATCACGCTGCTGGGCCCATCCGGCTGTGGAAAAACGACCACGCTGCGGATCATCGGCGGCTTTTTGGAGCCGGATGAGGGTACGGTCATTTTTGACGGAAAAAAAATTAATGGTGTGCCGCCTCATAAGAGGCAGGTCAACACCATTTTTCAGCGTTATGCGCTTTTTCCGCATCTGGATGTATACGAAAATATTGCCTTTGGCCTGCGGGTGAAAAAATGGCCGGAGAAAAAAATCCGCGATAAGGTCAATGAGATGCTGGCGCTTGTCAACCTGAAGGGCTTCAAACGGCGCAAGATCGCCTCCCTATCCGGCGGGCAGCAGCAGCGCGTCGCCATTGCGCGTGCGCTTGCCAACGAGCCGCGCGTGCTGCTTTTGGATGAGCCGCTCGGCGCGCTCGACCTCAAGCTGCGCAAGGATATGCAGGTGGAGCTGAAAAATATTCAGCAGCGCATGGGCATCACCTTCATCTATGTGACCCACGATCAGGAGGAGGCGCTCTCCATGTCCGACACGGTGGTGGTGATGGACAGCGGCGTGATCCAGCAGATCGGCACGCCGGAGGATATCTATAACGAGCCGAAGAACGCCTTTGTGGCGGATTTTATTGGCGAGAGCAATATCCTCGACGGCGTGATGCGGGCGGATTATCTCGCGGAGTTTTCTGGCCATCGGTTCCAGTGCCTTGATCAGGGCTTCCAAAAAAATGAACCGATAGACGCGGTCGTTCGCCCGGAGGATGTGGATGTCGTCCCCGCAGAAGAGGGGATGCTCTCCGGCACAGTGACGAGCGTGACCTTCAAGGGCGTGCATTTTGAGATTATTGTGGATATCGGCGGCTTTAAGTGGATGATCCAGTCCACCGACCATCAGGCTGTGGGTGATGTGATTGGCCTGAAAATTGATCCGGATGCGATCCATATCATGAAGAAATCGGCCTATTCGGGTGCGTTTGGCGACTATAGCTCCTTCAGCGACGAGCTGGAGCACCTTTCCGACCCTGAGGAAGAGGAGGCGTAGCATATGGAAAAGAAGCCTTCTCTTCTGCAAAAACTCGCTTCGGCGCAATATATCGTCTGGTCTGTGATCTTCATTATCGCGCCGTTGATTCTGGTGGTTTATTATGCGTTTACCGATGCGCAGGGCAATTTTACGGTTGCCAACATTCAACAGCTGGGCAGCTATGGCAACATCTTTCTTCGCTCAATCGGTTACGGCTTAGCGGCAACGGTGATTTGCCTGCTGCTCTCCTATCCGTTTGCCTATCTCCTATCCCAATCCGGGGCAAAGCGGCAGAGCACGATGATCTTGCTGGTTATGTTGCCCATGTGGATGAACTTCCTGCTGCGCACCTATTCCTGGATGACGATTTTGGAAGATACAGGCCTCATCAACACAGTGCTTGGATTCTTCGGCATTGGCCCGCTGCATATGATTAATACGGGCGGCGCGGTAGTTCTGGGCATGGTTTATAATTTCATTCCCTATATGATCCTCCCGCTGTATTCCGTGATGTCCAAGCTTGACAAGAGCATGGTGGAGGCGGCGCAGGATCTGGGCGCAAATCGGGTGGCTGTTGTTCGCAAGGTGATTTTTCCTTTGAGCATGCCCGGCGTCGTTTCCGGCGTCACTATGGTGTTCGTGCCGTGTGTAAGCACCTTTTATATTTCTCAAAAGCTCGGCGGCGGCACGTTTTCCCTCATTGGCGATATTATCGAGATGCAATTTCAAACGGCGTATAATTATAATTTGGGCGCGGCGCTATCGCTCGTGCTGATGGTGCTTATCCTCATCTGCATGGCGTTCATGAACCGGTTCGCCGATCAGGATTCCGGGGCAATGGTGATTTGAAAAAAGGCGCTCTGCTTTTTGCAATGCAGAGCGCTGCCTGACCGAACGCCACAGATTCCGAGTAAGGGGGGACCATTTGTATGAAACCTGTATCAAAAATTTATATGGCGCTGATCTTTCTGTTTTTGTATGCGCCGATTTTCGTGCTGATTTTTTTCTCGTTTAACGCATCCAACAGCACGAGCCTGTTCGCCGGCTTTTCTCTGCGGTGGTATGAGTCGCTCTTTCAGGATAAGGCAACGCTTCAGGCGTTGTATAACAGCCTGATTTTGGCGGTGGCCTCCTCACTGGCTGCTACTGTGCTTGGCACGGCAGCTGCGGTCGGCATCGATACCATGCGCAATAAGTGGCTTAAATCGAGCGTTTTATCCGTTACCAATATCCCAATGATGAATCCGGAGATCGTTACGGGTATCTCCATGATGCTGTTGTTCGTGTTTGCGGGTAAGCTGCTGGGCGCAAGGGACGTGCTGGGCTTCTGGACGCTGCTGTTTGCGCATATTACATTCAATTTGCCGTATGTGATCCTGTCGATCCTGCCAAAACTGAGGCAGATGGATCCGCATCTTTCCGAGGCAGCGCAAGATCTGGGCTGTACGCCGGCACGCTCCTTTTTTCAGGTTGTTTTACCCGGTATCATGCCCGGTATCGTCACTGGGCTGGTGATGTCCTTTACGATGTCGCTCGACGATTTTATCATCAGCTATTTTACAAACGGTCCGTCCTTTCAAACGCTGCCCGTGCGAATTTACTCGATGACAAAGCGCCGTGTCACGCCGGATATCTATGCATTGTTCACCCTGATTTTTGTCGCTATCCTCGTGCTGTTGATCCTGTATAATATTGCGCAGGCGCAGGGCGAGAAGCGCATAAATAAAAAAATGGCTGTAAAGGAGACTGAAAATTGAAAAAATTTGTGGCAATCCTGTTTGCCGTGGTTATGGTGTGCTCCACGGCGCTTCCCGCGGCGATTTCTGCTTCTGCGGTGGATACGTCCAGCCTAGCTGGGACGACAATCAACGTTTATAACTGGGGTGAATACATTTCTGATGGCTCTGAGGGCTCGATGGACGTAAATGCGGAGTTTACCAAGCGCACTGGTATCAAGGTCAACTATAACAATTACGATACCAATGAAAACATGTACGCAAAGCTTAAAAGCGACGGTGTGAGCTTCGATATCGTTATCCCGTCGGATTATATGATCGAGCGCCTGATTGCAGAGGGGATGCTGCAAAAGATTGATTTTTCAAATATCCCGAATTATAAGTATATCGACGCAAAATATAAGGGCCTGTATTTTGACCCTGAGGATGCGTATTCCGTGCCCTATAATGTGGGCATGGTCGGCCTAATTTATAACACCAAGCTGGTGAAGGAGGCTCCCACAAGCTGGAATGTGATGTGGGATGAGCAGTACAAAGGCAAAATCCTAATGTTCGACAACCCGCGCGACGCATTTGGCATTGCGCAAAAGCTGCTGGGCCAATCCTTTAACACGACCGATGAGGCCGAGTGGAAGGCGGCTGCAGAAAAGCTCAAGGAACAGAAGCCGGTTCTCCAGGGATATGTTATGGACGATATCTTCCGCAAAATGGAAAATGGCGAGGCGGCCATTGCGCCCTATTACGCGGGCGACTTCATCACAATGTATGACAATAACCCCGATCTTGCATTCGTTTACCCGCAGGAAGGCGTCAATGTTTTCGTCGATTCAATCTGTATTCCGAAAAACGCTAAAAACAAAGCGGCGGCAGAAGCTTATATCAACTTCCTGCTGGATCCGGATATTGCGGTGGAGAATGCGAATTACCTTGGCTATGCCACTCCAAATACGGCGGTGCTTGCCCGTGATGACTATGAGCTGAAGGGCAACGAGTATCTCTATCCGACGCAGGAGAAAATGCCAAAGACCGAGTATTTTTACAACCTGCCGCAGAACACTCTGACCTTGATGACCGACCTTTGGAGTGAGCTGAAAGCCAGCCAGAGCGGGGAAGCCGGCCAGGAGCAGAAAACGGATTATACCTGGCTGTATATCGGCATTGGCGCAGTGGCGGTCATCGCCGCCGGCGTGATCGCATATAAAGTAATCCAGAAGAAAAAGCGCGATTTTGCGGATGCAGAGGACTAAGCCGAACGATCGCGGGAACAAGGAGAGGGATACACAATGGCATCACAGCTTCGCAAACCGCAGGCGGGGGATATCACCGCTACAATGAAAACGACGATGGGGGAAATTCAGATTCTCCTCTTTCCGGACGCCGCTCCAAAGGCGGTCGAGAATTTTACGACGCACGCCAAAAACGGTTACTATGACGGCCTGATTTTTCATCGCGTCATCCCGGATTTTATGATTCAGGGCGGAGATCCGACGGGCACTGGCATGGGCGGGGAGAGCATCTGGGGAAAGCACTTTGAGGATGAATTCAGCCCGGATTACCATAACCTGCGCGGCGCGCTTTCCATGGCAAACGCGGGCCCCGGCACCAACGGCAGCCAGTTTTTCATCGTGCAGGCGCCCGCCGTCAGCGACGATCTTCTCGCACAGATGGAAACCCTCGGCGAGAGCGCTTTTCCAGCATGGGCCGTGTCAGCCTATCGCACCAAGGGCGGCACTCCGTGGCTCGATTTTCGCCACACGGTATTTGGCCAGGTGTATGAGGGGATGGACGTGGTCGATGCGATTGCAAACGTCCCCTGCGGCCGGAACGATAAGCCGGCGGAGGATGTTGTAATCGAATCGATCACGATTGCACAGTTATAAGCAATGCAGAAGGGGCTGTTGCGAACGGCGGAAGGTACCGTTTGCAACAGCCCCGGCGAGTTGTTCGGGGGGATTTCCGAACAACGTTTCCCTTGCCGCTATGCATCCGGATGCATAGCGGCGATCGCCTTCTTCGTACGTTTCATTGGGCGCTAAGCCGGCGTGGTTTCCGAGCCGTTTTCCCCAGCTTCCCACTCCGCCTGTAGTGTGATAGTGGCGCCGAAATCAAAACGCCGGATTTGGAATGGAAAGTGCTGCGGCATTGACAGTTCGCAGGAAGCCTTATCCAAACATAAATATTCTGTTTGCCGGTCAGCAGATCGTTCCATGCGACGGAATCATTTTTATCTGTAAAACCAATGAATCCAAATGTTTCCGGGTTGCTGATACCGTAATGTACCTGCACGTTGGGCAGGGGATTTCTTTCAGCATCAATCACTTGGAAGGTCAACTGCCTGGGGGCCTGCCGACATTGCGATTGGAATCACACAGTTTGCTTCCCGTCTGTTCCCGCCTTGTAAACTTTCTCCCAAGGCCTGTTTTGTCATTGACGGGGCCCGGCTTTTTTGTATGCCGGATCAGGGCTTGCTTTTTCTTTTCAGAGACGGTACGATAAAAGCAATTGGAAGAGGGAGGCGTGATCAATGCCAAACAGCTACGAGCGGATTTATGCCGTCGTCCGGCAGATTCCCTATGGCAGAGTTGCAACCTATGGCCAAATTGCCGCACTTGCGGGCAACCCCCGCTGGTCGCGCGTGGTGGGCTATGCGCTGCATGTGAATCCAGATCCGGCACATATCCCGTGCTTTCGTGTGGTAAACCGTTTCGGCGAGGTGTCAAGCGCGTTCGCCTTCGGCGGAGAAAATGAGCAGATTGCGCTGCTCCAGCGGGAGGGTGTGCGCTTCCTGCCGGATGGGCGAGTGGATCTTGCACATTTTTGTTGGGATGGCGGCACAGCGGCCGGTGATGAAATCAGTTGTGACGGGCTTGGCTTGTAAGAAAGGCGATTTCTTTTTTATTTATGAAGGGATGGATGATTAATATGAAAGACTTTTTTGACCTGATCGCACGGCGTGAGAGCTGCCGCAATTATGATCCGAACAAAAAGGTGGAAACGGAAAAGCTTGTCAAATGCATTGAGGCGGCGCGCCTTGCGCCCTCTGCTTGCAACAGCCAGCCTTGGAGCTTTGTTGTAGTGAACAGCCCGTCTGTATCCCCACAGGTTGCAAAATGTGTGCAGGGAATGGGGATGAATCGATTTACAGATAATTGCCCGGCATTCCTTATAGTAGTTGAGGAAAAAGCGACCTTGACGGCGAAAATCAGCGGTGCGTTCAAAGATCAGCAGTTTGCGCAGATCGATATCGGGCTGGCCACGTCGCAGATTTGCCTCGCCGCCGTGGACCAGGGCCTTTCTACCTGCATTATGGGATGGTTGGATGAGAAAAAGCTGAAGGAGCTGCTTCAAATCCCCAAATCAAAGCGGATCCGGCTGGTGCTGAGCGTCGGCTATGCCGCAGATGAACGCCTGCGGGAGAAAAAGCGTAAGAACCTGGATGAAATCATGCGAATTGTTGATAAATGAGCGCATTTTCGCTGTTTGGAAGGGCTTACCATCCGGTTTTAACCGTTGCTTTGCTTGACGTGGTGTGTGTGCATTTGGTATAATAACCTCACGAATCTCGAGCTTCGGAGAACATTGGCTTTCGAACCGCGCTTACGCTTTCGGTTCTCGGCTAGATAACCTCACGAAACACGAGAGTCACCGATTTTTGCGTATTTTAGAAAACATTGAATCATTGATTTGGGCTGACGCCCTGCGGCTGCGCCGCCCATTGCACTTTGCGCAATGAAATCATGGTAATAGCATCAAACCGGTTGTAAAGTTTCAAAGTTTGAAACTGGGTTGCATTGGAAAAATGTCTGTCGTCGCAAAACGCTTCCTGCCGTGTGGCTGCAACGTCATTTTTTGCGGAGAAGAGTTTTGTGTGGAAATAATTCCACTTCGATTCGATTCGATGCGGCAAAAAGGCCGGGCCTTCTCCGGCATTACGTGAAAAGGAGAAAATCAATGGATAAGAAAAAAACCAAGATCATTGTGATCGTGGCGGCAGTATGTGTTGTGATTGCCATTGCCGTAGGCATTGCGTTTGCAGTGCGCGGCTCAAAGGAGCCGGAAATCACAGTTCCAGCGAACAGCATGGGAGCTGATACGCCCGCGCCAAGCGAATCTGTCGGCGAGGTATCAACAGATGAGCCCTCTTCCTCCGAAGAGAGCACGGAGCCTACGGTGCCGGAGGGGACGACGGCTGAGGCAAAGCCTACGGCGACGAAACCGCACGCAACCGCCCCAACAAAGAAACCGACGACGACGAAAGTTGCGCCCACGAAGGCGACCGGACCGGTTACCAACGGAGAAAATCCCTTTGTGGAGTTTGATGAAAACGGCAATCCAGTGCCGATTGGCGCAACGGATTTCCGCCGCAGCCTTGGCTATTGCGAGTTGTATGACAATATGGCGCCGTATGCCGCGATGGATTTCGATACGGTGCGTATTAAATTCCGCTATGACAACCTTGACTGGATGGTGCAGATGTGGAAAGGACAGTACGGCCCTTCCATCGGTTGCGAAATTGGCGTTTACCATAAGCCAACCACGCGTATGGTTGAGTTTTATGATTGTGCTACGGATGAAAATTCATTGGTGATGGAAGCCTCCCTTTACCGGAAGGGGAAATTCGTTTTCCGTATGCCACGCCGCCTCTATTGGTGGGCCGCGGCGTTTGATCCCGGCATGCTGGATAACGTTTCGGACCGTTCGGAGCTGAATGTGGTTGCCCGCATCACGCTCAAGGATAAAGAGATGTGCAACGCCTTTGCAAATTCTCTCCAGAAGCAGAAGGATGCCCAGGGCCGCACCTTTCAGAATGTTGGAAGCAGTTACAATAAGAACCAGCCAACGGTGACCCCGGTGTTCCAGGTGGTCGGCAACGACGTTTACTTTACCTGGTGATAAAATCATGCCGTTATACAAATTGTAGTTGACTTTATACTATTTTAGTGGCATAATAACGAAGTAATACAGTGGCGCTTGCCGTTGTAAATAATACCAAAGAGAAGGGAATGTCAACCATGAAAAAAGTTCTCAGCGTAGCGCTTGCTCTGGTTCTCTGCCTTGCAATGTGCGTCCCGGCGTTTGCAGCCGACACGAAGGACCCGGTCGATCAGATCGCAGACGCTATCAGCGGTGCAGGCATTGATCTCGGTGCAATCACTGACATGCTGTCCGGCCTGGGCGATTTCGATATCAGCTCCATCACGGGCGGCGATTTCGATATCGGCGCGCTTACCGAGATGCTTGGCGGCCTGAGCGACATCGATATCTCCAGCCTTAAGGATACGCTCCTGGGCGCTCTTGGCGGAATTGGCGGCGGTGATTTTGACATCGCTGGTATCCTCAATGGCCTTCAGGACAACGAGCTTGCTCAGTTGATCGCGAAGCTCTACTCGATCGCTCCGGTGGAGAAAGAGACCGAGGCTCCCACCGAGGCGCCGACAGAAGCTCCGACCGAGACCGAGCCGGAAGAAATCCCCGAGACGGGCGATTCCTCCGTCGGCATCGCGGTGCTTGGCGTTATCTCTGTTGCGGCCGCTGCGGCGTTTGTCTGCACCCGCAAGAAGGAAGCGTAAGCAACCCTCTTTTTTAGCAAATAAAAACCCCTTCCGGGTAATGCCGGGAGGGGTTTTTGTGATGTAATGAGGCTGAGAAGACGGCAGACGAGGAAGAGAGCCTGTTTTGCGCGTGGATTTTGATGAAGCTTTGCATCAGTGTGTAGCGTACACATCGGTTTTTAGCACTGTGGCCGCGCCCCTGGCTGCGTTATCCTCCTTGCTTTCCAGCAAGGAAAGCTGCGTCGTCTGCCTGTCGCCAGTCGAGCCCGAGAATGCAGTCAGCATGCGCTTGGGCACGCCCTGATGGCGATGTTCCCCTTGTACACTGATGTTTCCGTTCGATTCCGGAACGGTTGGCGGCCTTCTGAATCAGCGCTGTTACGTTCCTACACAAATCTTCCGGTTAAAATTCTATTTACAGTGTTCCTTCCTCAAATGCTGTGCGAAACCATACGTTCTGCACGGTAAAGGTTTGCCCATCAAGATAGGCGAGGTGCTCAGAGTCCGTCTGAAAGTCGAATTGAAGCTTGTAAGAATAGAGGCATTGTTTTTTATATCCGCCAAATTTTTTATTTTGTGTGTTCACGCCATATTTCCCATCGCCCAGCAGGGGGTGGCCGATAGAAGCAAAATGGGCGCGGATCTGATGCGTTCGGCCGGTTAGCAGCTCTACCTCAGCAAGCGTTAAACCGTTGCGATATCCGAGCGTCCGGTAGCGTGTGCGGATCGTTTTGGCGCCGGGGCAGGGCTGGCGGCGCACATAAACACGGTTTTTCTTTTCATCCTTAAACAGATAGCCTTCCAGTGTGCCCTTCGGCTCATCCAACGCGCCGATCAAAATGCAGAGGTAATATTTATGCAGCTCGCGGTCTTTCATTTTTGCATTCAATACGCGCAGTGTGGCGGCATTTTTTGCTGCGATGACGATTCCCCCTGTATTGCGGTCAATGCGGTTGACAAGCGCTGGAGTGAAAGATTGCTCGCTGGCAGGATCAAACGCCTCCTTTTCATAGAGATAACGTTTGACACGGGTGATGAGAGTGTCTACATATTCATGCTCATCCGGATGGCAAAGCAGGCCCACTTTTTTATCGAGCAGCAACAGGTTTTCATCTTCATAGACGATATCGAGGCACGGGGAAGCGCCCATAAAATCATATCGCTTTTCCGGCTGAATCAGAAATTCATCGTTGATATAGAGGTCGATCGTATTGCCTTCCTCCAGCCGGGTTGCAATCTCTGCCCGCTTGCCGTTTACCTTGATGCGCTTTTTGCGGATATATTTGTAGAGCAAAGACTGCGGCAGGTTTGGGAGGGCTTTTGTCAGATATTTATCCAGGCGCTGGTTCGCATCGTTTTTATTTATGGTAAGCGTTTTCAATAATCGTCATCCTTCTATCAATAATGGTCTCCAATTCTTCCAAGTTTCAAAACTTGAAGCTTTGCGGCCTCGTTTGAAGCTATTTTGCCATATATGAATAGGCTAACCGCTGCGAAAAATGGCGTTGCCGCTGAGCGGCAGGAGGCGTTTTGCGCCGACAGACATTTTTCTAATGCTTCAAACGACCCGTTTGAAGCTATTATATCATATCCCATGGCTTTTCAAAAGGCGGGAAATGCGCTATAATGGCCTCATTCAAATAAAGCGTTTTGTGCGCATTTTCGTAAATCAGGGCGGGAGAGGCTTCAGTGGGCTCTGCTTTGCGATGTATAAATAACGAAAATCCGGGAGGGCTTGCCCAATGAGCAAAAAAGCGTGGATTGCCGGCGTACAGATCATCGCACCGAGCTCACTTGCCTCATCGGCCGGAAAGGACGTGTCCGGAAATGGATAAAGGGATGCATGATGGCCATCGAAACCGGCTCAAGCGGCGTTTTTTGGAAGAGGGAATGGAGCAGTTTGAGCCGCACAATGTGCTGGAGCTTTTGCTTTTTTATTCCATTCCACGGCAGGATACAAATGAAACGGCGCATCGCCTGATCGACACCTTTGGCTCCCTTTCTGCTGTGTTTGACGCCTCTGTGGAGGACTTGGTGAAGGTGGAAGGGGTCGGGATGAATACCGCTATATTAATTAAGCTCGTCCCAGCTGTCAACCGCCGCTATCTGGAGGACCGTGCGCTGCGTGGCATGCGTGCAGTCTCCTCTGAAGCGTGTGGGGAACTGCTTGTCTCTAAATTCAATGGCGTAACGGTGGAGCGTGTTTTGCTCCTCTGCATGAATAATCAAGGGCGGGTGTTACACTGTGTATCTATTTCTGAAGGGACGCAGTCAATGGTGGATATCAACAACCGCCGGATTGTGGAAGCGGCGCTGCGCCATAATGCCTCCTGCGTAGTACTGGGGCATAACCATCCCAACGGCGTGGCGGTACCGTCTCGGACAGATGTGGAAACAACGTGCATGCTGGCGCGGCTGTTGCGCTCCATGGATATTTGGCTATATGATCACATTATCGTGGCGGATGGCGAATATTTTTCGATGGCAAGATGCAATAAATTTGAGGCAATTTTTTCTTAAAAATCCAAAAAGGGGCGACGAGGAGGATGCGCTGTGAAACATATCCCCTGCATACGCTGGGAACCTATCAGTTTGTTGTGATCATATCCGTCTATCGTGGAAAGCTTATGCTAAGCCGCCATAAAAATCGTTCCACATGGGAAACGCAGGGCGGCCATATTGAGGGTGGGGAATCCCTTATAGAAGCAGCCGGGCGGGAATTATATGAAGAATCAGGCGCTGTGAAATACCTGCTTTCTCCGGCCTTCGATTACAGGGCGGGTGATGAAAATCTGTGGGGAAACGGGGTTGTATTCATTGCCGAAATTGATGAGATCGGCGCATTGCCAGAGAGCGAAATGGAAGAAGTAGCTTTTTTCTATCAATTGCCGCCGAACCTTACCTACCCGGAGATCACGCCGGTTTTGCTGCAAAAGGCAAAGGAGGCAGGGCTGCTGTGATCGGGCAGTATGATCGGAGAAAATGGTAAAGTAAAATCCCCTCGCTTGCTTGTGAGGGGATTTTGTGTTGCAAGTAAATTGTTTCCTGAAAAGCTCATCATAAAAGCAACCCCCAGCGCTTTGCGCAAGAGGCAAAGCGGTCTGAAAGCGCTTCGAATCAAAGCGCTATAATTTAGAATACCCAAAGCTGTTCACCATAGCGTCAATCGGCCGGTGCGCTTTGCAGTCCGGGCAGTCGCCTGTTGAAAAGGATGCATAATCCGGTAGATCCTTTGTGGAGAAGAGGGATTGAATTTCAATATCCTCTACCATTGGGATCGCGCTGAACACGGCCGCGATGCCGCAGGTGCGCCCGCCAAAATACCGGATACAATCCAGTGCGCGGCGGATGGTTTTGCCGGTGGATACAGTGGAAATCAGCAGCAAAACGCTTTTATCCGCAACCATGGGCTGAAGATTCTCGCGGAAAAACATTTGCCCGTTTGCATCGTATTCTGGCGAAATTACGAACAAGCTGCTTCCTTGATTGATGGAGCGCATGCCCGATTTGGTCAGCTCACGGGCTAAAAATGCGCCGAGGATTTCGCTGCCCTCCATGCAGACGATCGTGTCAATGATTTCAAACTGGAGGTAGGGCGCGGCAAGCTGGGCCGCAGCGTCACGAGCCATGGCATGCTCATGCTTGACTTGGGTAATATTCAGGCAATAATTGATGTGGGAATGGCTGGTGACAAAATGACCTGGAACCGCTTCAATCCGGATGCGTGGATTGGATTCGGATTTGATGACGAATGCTCTACTTTCCATATTGTCCATTTGCAATTCCTCCATCTCGTTTATTCTTACCATTTTCTGTTTTTATTATAAGCTTATTTACTGGATTTTGCAATAGATATTAGGATGAGTATGTATAAAATAGTCAATTCGGCTTAATTGAGAAAAGGTAACCCCTTTTTACAGTTTTCGATACCCTTGACTGCATTGTCTAGGCTATCTTGTGGAAATTTTTGAAGCAGGGTTCCGAATTCACTAAGAGATAATTCTTTTCCGTTTAATATATAATCGAAAACAGATATCATTCCATCAATTCCAGTCAGGAACCCCTCGTGCCCGTTTTTATAAAGTGGAGGCGGGGAATAGCCCTTCAATTCCTGAACCATTTTATTGCAATCTTCCTTTTTCTTATCACAATAGGACAGCAACTCTTCCACCGTGGCTTTCGGCGATACTGAAAGCAGGCTTGTCCATCTGAAGTTCAAGTTGTTTGTAAATTCTGTAATTATACTGTTCAATTGACTATAATCCTTTTTGATGGAAGCTATATAGGGGGTTTCATCAAAAATATCGCTGTTTTGGATTTGATAGTTCTGTCCATCGAAATTCACAGTGATTGCAAGGCCCTGAAGATTATTTGCCACCTCGTTCGGCAGATTGGTTAGCACATACATCATGCGTTCGGCCAATGGCTCCACCTTATCATTATCTAACAGGCCCGTGCTATCATTATAGAATTTCGCTTTGTATTCTTGTTTTTTCTGATAAATAACATCGCATCCTCGATAGAGCGATCCCATTTTGATTGTTTTTTCTCCGGTGTTTTTTATTTTCCAAATTTGAAGCAAATAGCGGGAGTTATCCTTCTTATATCCCACCAGTCCCTCCAAATCAATTTCATCAGCTAGCAATACAGCTTCTAATGTGCAATCCGCTTTTGCATTAATTTGAATTTTTTCCCCAGATGTAATTGATGTGGCAACGTCCGTCTTACCACATCCGGCCAGGAAGATGCAAAGTAATAGGGATAATACAAATATTGGTCTTGTTTTTTTCATTTTTATCACCTCACTGGAAATATATCATATTCTCTACCCTGTATCAAGAAAATAAATGTCATAATTGTTCTGAAAATGTCGTTTGGAAAAAATAATTTAAAAGCCTAGATGCTTTACATGGCGGGAAAAAAAGGTATAATAGAGATACTAAAATAGGCGGCGTCTATGGATGTGAGCCTATCGTAGAATAAACCAGACAGGAGATTACACGATGAAGGAATGCAGGTTTCAGCTCACCTATATCGCCGACGGCCAATTGCACCGTACATGTGGAAAAGCGCAGGAGCAGCAGCCGTTTGAAACGGAGCATTTTTCCCTCATGACGCAATATGAAAAGGGGCGCGTGCGCGTCCGGATTCTTCCAAAGGAGCCCGTATCCTTTACGCAGTTTGAGATGGTTTTCCGTTATCCGTATCAGCCGGACAGCCGCGTGTTTGTTAACGGCTATCAATCCTGGACGGACAGCAAGGAATATTTTGTGACGGACCGCATGACCCACTTGAGCCCGCTGAGTAAGGCGTGGATTAAGGAGATGAGCCTGGATAAATCCGGCGACTACACCTTCCACGATTATCCGAAGACGAGCGGCGTGTTCCATGGATACTCCTATTCCTATGTGCGCAACGGAGAAACAGTTGATCTGTTCGGCTCCATGACGGAGCGCGGCGGTTATACGATATTCAATTTTGATTGCAACCGGAACCTTCTTATCGTGGAGAAGGATCTGGAGGGCGTGGTAATGGAGGAGCCGTATGACGCGGTGGATATCGTCCATCTGCGCGGCGGCTTCGATCAGGTGTTCGATCGTTATTTCCAGCTCATGGAGATCCCCAAGCCCCGTGTGCAGCATAAGTGCGGCTACACCACCTGGTATAATTATTATCCTCATATCAATGAAAAAATTGTGACGGATGATCTGGAAGCGTTAGCAAAGGTGCCGGAGCAGATTGATATTTTTCAGATTGACGACGGCTACCAGACGGCTGTGGGCGATTGGCTGAGCACCGATCCGGAAAAATTCCCCAATGGTATGAAAGCGGTTGCCGATCAGATCCATAGCAAAGGAATGCTTGCCGGCTTGTGGCTTGCGCCCTTTGGCTGCGAATATCACTCGACCATCGCAGAGAAGCATCCGGAATGGCTTATCAAAAATGAAAAGGGCAAGCCTGTTGTCGCGGGCCTCAACTGGGGTGGCTTCTATGCCATTGATTTCAATCATCCGGAGGCGGCGCAGTATATTCGCAATTGCTTTGATGTGATCCTCAACGAGTGGGGTTACGACATGGTGAAGCTCGATTTCCTCTATGCCGCGTGCATTCTTCCGCAGTATAACAAATCCCGCGGCCAGCTGATGTGCGAAGCGATGGATTTCATCCGTGACTGTGTGGGCGATAAGCTCATTCTCGGCTGCGGCGTGCCGCTCGCGCCCTGCTATGGTAAGGTTGATTTTTGCCGCATCGGCGCGGATGTGTGCCTTGATTGGAAGCCCACCCTGCATGGCTACTTGACCCATCGTGAGGATGCGACAACGAAAAATGCCGTCAACAACACCATTTTCCGCCGCCAGCTCGATGGGCGCGCCTTCTGCAACGACCCTGACGTTTTTCTGCTGCGCGATTATAATATGCAGCTGAATATGACCCAACGGAAAATTATTGCGAAGGTTAATAAAATTTTTGGCAACCTGCTTTTCATCTCTGATAATGTAGACCGTTATGACGCGGAGCAGATGGCGGTGTTTCAGGATACGCTCAAGACAAGCGATACAAAAGTGCTGAGCGCAGAATATGTGAAAAAGGATGTTGTAGAAGTCCGCTTCCTGGAGGATGGTGTGGAAAAGCACCTGCGCTTTAACATCACGGATGGAGCGCTCCTGGAAGGCGAATTTTAAGCAGATAAGGGATGACGATTCTGCATGCATTACCATACAGTGGTTTTTGATTTGGATGGGACGCTGCTCGACACGCTGGATGACCTGGCCGATGCAACCAATGCCGCCCTGCGGGCATGCGGGTATCCGCCGCGCTCTCGGGAGGAGGTGCGCCGCTTTGTTGGCAACGGCGTGCATTTGCTTATCGAGCGGGCCGCCCCCCATGGGGTGGAGGAAGCCGCGGTGGAACGCTGCTTTGCCCTCTTCAAGGAGCAATATGGCAAACGGATGTGCTGTAAAACAAGGCCTTACAGTGGCATTTTGCCGCTGCTGGAGGCCCTGCGGGAGGCCGGCGTCCAATATGCCGTCGTCTCCAACAAATACGATGGCGCGGTCAAACAGCTCTCTGATACACAGTTCGGAGGTTTGATGAAAGTCGCTATCGGGGAGCGGGTGGGCGTGCGCCGTAAGCCTGCACCGGACAGTGTGCTGGAAGCGCTGCGCCTGCTCGGCAGCGGGGTGGAAGGCGCGATTTATGCCGGAGATTCAGATGTGGATGTGCAAACAGCCCACAATGCCGGCCTGCCCTGCATTGGTGTTACTTGGGGCTTTCGCAGCAAAGGAGTATTGGAGGAGGCCGGTGCGGATTTTCTTGTGGATACTCCGGAGCAGCTTTTAGAGATTGTGATGGGGCAAAAGGGCGATTAACCGCCCTGGCTTACATATAAGGGAGGGCAAACAGTTTGAGAATCGGCTGTTTGTCTGTAAAAGAGGAGGTTTTTTGTAAAAATGAAGCTTTATTTGATGATTCGGCGTGTGGTTGCGCTTATCATTGCCTCAGTGCAGTTCCTTCTTGGGCTGTTTGGCGTGAGTGTCAACCCAATGAAGAATGTGATCGAGGAGCCGAATCTTGCGCCGCAGGCTGTTATTGCGGGGCAGAGCGGTTCCGCCATTGCGGATGCGCAATACCTGACGGACGGTAAGATCGAAACCTACTGGTCCTCTGGCCAGAAGGAAAACGCCTATGTGGAGCTACAGTTCCCGGAGGCGGTCACCTTCAATACGGTGGTGCTGCGCGAATTGACCGCCAGCGTGAAATCGTTTGCTTTGCAAACATATGAAAACGGTAAATGGGTCGATTTCTTCAAGAGCGATCGCATTGAAACCTATCGTTTCTGCACCTTTGACCCGGTTACCACACAACGGGTGCGCCTTGTTGTGCATGAGCAGGCGGGCACCTTCCGCTTGCAGGAGATGGAGATTTATAACATTGCGCCGAAAGAGCTCGACGAACCCTTGCGCATCGCGGCCTATAAACGCATTGATTTCAATAAGTCCTGGAAAATCACAGACAAGGTACATGAGATGAAGGCGGCCTATGGTGAAAACAGCGCGCAGTACAAGGAAGCCTATCAGGCGATGAAAACCTATTCCCGCTATTTTGAGGTGATTAATGAAGTCATCCTCTTCAACGGTGTGGATTGGACGACGGAAGGCGGCGTCCATATCCGTGACGGCGCAGACGATTTCCGCCGGGAGATTGCGGCGCTGCATGAGATTTTCGATGTGCGCGATATCAAAACGGACGTGCGCATCACAGCCACGATCCTTTGCCCGGGCAATAATGAGGTAACAGCGCAGTCCCTCACGGATCATATGGATACGCTGGTTGAAAATATCGTAGCTTTTGTGAAGGAATATGGTTTGGACGGCGTGGATTTTGATTGGGAATACCCGGATCAGAGTGCACAATGGAGGGTTTACGGCCAATTCATTAAAAAGCTCGACCAGGCCTTTGACCGTGAATTCGGCGACAGCGTGACCATCGGCGTTGCCCTTGCCAGCTGGGGGGTTGGCTTCAGCCGTAGCGCTATGCGCGCCATTGATGAGGTGCATGTGATGGCCTATGATCTGTTTGATGATGATGGCTGCCACTCTACCTTCATGACGGGCGCATACAACCCGATGCGCTATTTTAACGGTCTGCAATATCCCCGTGAGCAGTTCAACCTCGGTGTGCCGTATTATGGTCGCCCGGTCGACGGCGGCGCCTACTGGCCCTCCTGGAGCCAGGTGGCCAATGAGCCGGACGCCTATTGGAGCAATGCCTTCCCCGGCAATTATACGGATGAAAACGGTAACCCAGTAGTGCTTGACGATTATTACAACTGCCCCTCCATGGTGGCGGATAAAACGGCCTATGCCGTCAGCCTCGGCATCGGCGGCATGATGCTCTTCCATATGGATTGCGACCAGACGATGGACAATCCGAATTCCCTGACGCTCGCAGTGGAGAAAACGTTGGAGCAGCGCGTGGCGAATTACCGCGCAGAGGCAAAATAAGTTTTTATCAGGAAAAGAGAAGATAAGAAGGGGCTGTTGCAAAATGCTTTGCATTTTGCAACAGCCCCTTTCATGATGCATCAATTTTTAAATTTTTCTTGACAATCTGATCAATCTTGTTTATTATGTGATTAGTTAATTAGTTGAGTAGTTAACTAATCATAAGAAAGGGAAGTGGGTGTATGCCAGGTGGATTTCAGGAAGACCGGCCGATCTTTTTGCAGATCGCCGAGATGCTGGAGGATGCGATCCTCACCGGCGCCTTCCCGGAGGGAGAGCAGGTTCCCTCCACTACGGAAATATCCGTGCGTTATCAGATTAACCCTGCAACGGCGCTCAAGGGAGTGAATCAGCTTGTTGAAGCGGGCATTCTGCATAAAAGGCGCGGCGTTGGGATGTTTGTGAGCACAGGAGCGATCCAGCAACTACGGAAAAAGCGCCGGGAGCAATTTTACCGCGCCCATGCGCTGCCGCTGGCTCAAGAGGCAGTCCGGCTGGGAATTAGCCGGGATGAAACCAGTTCAATGATAGAAAGAGGGTTTATAGAATGCAGGCAATCGAAGTAAAAAGTGTGACAAAGGCCTACGGTGAGGTGACCGCCCTGCGCGACGTTACCGTATCCTTTGGGGAAAACCGGATTTACGGCCTGCTTGGCCGCAACGGGGCGGGGAAATCAACGTTGCTGAAAATCATCGCTAATCGGATTTTTTCGGATCAAGGTGAGGTGACAGTTGATGGGCTTCCAGCCCGGGAAAACGACGGGGCACAGGCGAAGCTCTATCTGATGAGCGAAGAAAATCTCTATCCGGAGACGATGCGGGTGAGGGATGCATTCCGCTGGAGCAAAGCCTTCTATCCGAGCTTTCAGGAGGAGAAGGCCCTTGCGCTTGCACAGCAGTTCGGGTTGGATACTCGGAAGAAGGCCGTCACCCTTTCCACTGGATACAAATCGATTTTTAAAATCATCCTTGCGCTCTCGCTCGATGTGCCTTATCTGCTCTTTGACGAGCCGGTTCTGGGGCTCGATGCAAACCACAGGGAGTTATTTTATAAGTTGCTGTTGGAATCCTACGGAGAAAAGCCGAAAACGATTCTTATTGCCACACATCTCATTGAGGAGATCGCCCATGTGATTGAGCACATTGTCATCATCAAGCGGGGTGAAATTCTGCGTGACGAGCCAGTGGAAACGCTTTTGGAATCCGGCTATACCGTAACAGGAGCGGCGGCAGTAGTGGATCAATTTCTCCAGGGCCGGCATCCAATCGGCTGCGATACGCTCGGCGGGCTAAAAACAGCCTATTTTTTGGGTGTCAGGCCAGATCAGCTTCCGCATGGGTTGGAAATCACGCGGCTCGATCTTCAAAAGCTGTTTATCCAGCTCACGAACGCATAAAGGAGGGTTTTATAGATGAAACGAAAAGCGGCGGTGCGGTATTTGCTTCATAGCTATCGCAACCCACTTCTTATTTTTTATGGGATTATTTTGCTGGTTTCTCTTTTGGTATGTACACTGATGGAGGTTCAAGTGGCAGGGGAGGGGAAAGTCAGCTCCGTCAATGGAGCTAGTGTGATTTTTTTATTCGTCTGCGGGCTGAACGCTTTTAAGGAGGATTTCTGTTTCTTCCTACAAAACGGCGTATCTAGGAAAACGCAGTTTTCCGCAACTTGCATTGCGTTTTTGCCGGTTGCACTTCTAATGGCGGTTGTGGATTCTCTGATGACTGCCTTGTTCTCCACCCTTTTCTCCTACGAGGGAATCCTTGGCCTGATCTATGGCAGAGCGATGGAAACCGGCTTCACCGGCTTTCTGCTCCAAATTGGCTGGCTGTTTTGCCTGTATCTATTCGCCTTATTGTTGGGCTACCTGATCACTACGCTGTATTATCGGATGGACTCCAAGCGCAAGGTGCTGGTGTCGGTCAGTGTGCCGGTTCTGCTTGTCTTGGTGCTGCCGCTCATAGATACTGAGCTGTTTCAGGGGCGGATTTCCCAAGCTCTGTCGGAGGCGCTGAAAGCGGTATTCGGGCTGCAAAACGGGCCGAATCCAGCTTTTGGCATGCTGTTCCTGCTTATCTGCTGCGTGGCTTGTGGGTTATGCGCCGCGGTCTTGCAACGAAAAGCGGTATTGAAATTAACACACGCCTTTTATGTAATAACAAGATAGGCCCGGCAGCATGCTGCCGGGCCTGCTATTATCTATCTTCTTTTGGGCCATACATCAATTCATCAACGCTGACGTGAAAGATCTTTGCGAAAACATCCAGCTCAATGTCTTTGACCATCCGCTTGCCGCATTCAATGCGCTGTATGGCGTTTTTATTAATGTTAAGCCCTTCCAGATGCATTTTGGCGGCCAGCTTTTCCTGTGAGGGTGAACCCGCGAGTAAATTTCTGAATTTCGCAACGTTTTTACCGCAGAGATTACGGCTTTCCATAGGTGACTTTTCCTGCGTCATAGCTGAAACACCTCATTTTTTCACAATATTATAAGAGATAGCATAAGTATATTATATAAATAGGTGTTTAGTGACACTTTTCATATGTCGATTTTAACGAAAGCATTTCTATTGATCTGCTTCTTTTTTACCGAGCAGCACATCTGAAGAAACGCCAAAAAAATCCGCAAAAGCCGCTAGTTCAATATCTGTAACAAAGCGGTCTCCATGCTCAATTCGTTGAATCGCGTTCTTATCCATGTCAATTCCTTTTTCTTGCATCCGGTCGGCCAGAATTCTCTGTGAAGTTTTGTCGGGTAATTGCTTTCGAAGTTTCGCAATCTGTTCCCCACAACGATTACATTTTCCATCGATATGCTTGTTTTTAAACATGACATACTCACTCCATTCATTTTCTTTTGACATTTATAACTTGCCAATGGAACAAGTATATGGTATAATTCAACTGAATTTGACATGTTGAGCGTGTCAATAATGGGAAAATTTCAACAAATTCGAAAACTCGATAATTTAATTCAGAAATACGTAGTAATTTTCAAAATTATGATTCTGATAAGGCGTTATGAGATCGATTTCGATCCATTTTTTCGCCGGTCAAGCAGCGATGTTGCCTGCACAGCGCTTTTCCTATTTTCCACCCCAATTCCGTCCGAAAAGTCATCAAATTACCGCAAATAAACGGTGGCAAACAAGGCAAATTAATAGGGCGGCAGTTTCAATTTTGCCGCGCTATGGAGGTGGATAATGCGAAAATTTTTCAAAGCATTGACCCTTCTGGGCTTTGTCTGTGCGGCAGTGATTTTTGGTATGCTTGGCTTTGCTGAGCGCACAGTGCCGGATGAATTATATGTCGCACAGGATCGTTCACCATGGGTTGGGGAATTATGCGTTGCCAGAGCGGAGGATGAGGCCTCTCAAGCACAGCTGCATTTGCAGAGCAACAATGTGGCCACTCAGGAGCAGGGCTATGATGTTGAGGTAAAGCTGCTGAATCTCTTTCCCGTCAAGAATTCTCATGTTACGGTAACGCAGCGCAGCTACGTGATTCCGGGTGGGACGCCATTTGGCCTGCGGCTTTACACCAACGGCGTTGTGATTGTTGGAATGGATTCCGTGGAAACCAAAGAGGGCAGTGTTAATCCGGCAAAAGAGGCCGGGTTGAAGGAAGGCGATGTGATCGTATCGATGGACGGCCAGCCTGTTAGCCGGAATGAAGATGTTTCCCGGATTTTCAAAGGCTGCGCAGGCCATGCGCTCAAATTGCACATCCGCCGGGGGGCACAGGAATTAGACGTGACGTTCCAACCGGCTTGTTCCATTTCGGATGGCAAGTTTCGCGCCGGGCTTTGGATTCGGGACAGCTCTGCCGGCGTTGGCACACTCACCTTTTATGAGCCGGAAAGTAGGGTGTTCGCCGGGCTTGGGCACGCTATTTGCGATGTGGATACAGGGGAAGAAATGCCTTTGCTCGCGGGTGACATCGTGGATGCGCATATTAACGGCTGCTATAAAGGCACAAAAGGCGCGGCCGGCGAATTATGCGGCGTGTTTGGCAACCGCGTGATGGGATCGCTTGCGGTCAATGGCAACACGGGCGTGTATGGTGTGATGAATGCGGGAAATGTTCTCTCCGGGAAGGCAATTCCAGTTGCGCTGCGTCAGGAGGTGAAAACCGGCCCGGCGCAAATCATCTCCACTGTCGATGGAAAGGCGCCTCAGTATTATGATGTCGAAATTACAAAAATTTATTCCGGGCCTGACACACAGGTTAAGAATATGATTGTAGAAGTGACCGATTCAGCGCTGATCGAAAAAACAGGCGGTATCGTGCAAGGGATGAGCGGCAGCCCAATTATCCAGAATGGGATGCTCGTCGGCGCAGTCACACATGTGTTTGTCAACAATCCGCTGCAAGGCTATGGCATTTTTGCGGAAAGCATGCTGCATACCGCAGAAAACGTTGCGGCTACGCAGGAAAAGCAGGCTTCCTAACTCCTTTAAAACCGCAAAACATGCGGGCAATAAGTGTTTTCCATGTTTTACCAATTATTTTTGCGTTTTCTCTTGACTTTGGAATACAAACTTGTTAATATATGGTAGAAGTTGAAAGGAAGGTAGATAAAACATGGAAAAACCAATGAAAGTAATGCTCGCAGAAGAAGGAAGCGAATATGGACAGACCTGCGCTAATGTGCTGCGCTCCTATGGCTATGAGGTAACGCTTGTGCCGAAGGATGGCTCAGAAGTCATTTCACGGCTGCCGATTCACACGCCGGACGTGCTGCTGATGGATATGTTTATGCCTCACGTGGATGCACTCGGCGTGATGAAAGCGTTGCCAGAGCTCAAGCTAAGTAAACGCCCGCTCATTATGCTAACGTCGAGTGTGGATAATGTTCGGTTTGAGCAGGAAGTTTTGGCAGCCGGAGCAGATTACTATTTTCTTAAACCCTTTGATCTTGACATCTTGGCAGAACGGATTTCCCAGCTGACCGGCTGGAACACAGCCGGTCAGGAGAACATACGCAAGGTTTCAAGCGATGTGCAGGGAAACTTGGAAGTTGTGGTATCAGAAATTATGCACCAAATTGGCGTGCCTGCGCATATCAAGGGCTATCAATACCTGCGAGAGGCGATCATCCTTTCGATTAACGACAGTGAAATGATGAATTCTGTTACTAAGCTACTCTATCCTACTGTTGCCAAAACCTTTAAAACCACTCCTTCCCGCGTGGAACGTGCAATTCGCCATGCCATTGAGGTGGCATGGGATCGCGGCGATGTGGATGTACTGAGCTCTTACTTTGGCTATACCATTCAGAACTCGCGTGGCAAGCCTACAAACAGTGAATTTATCGCTATGATCAGCGATAAGCTCCGCCTTCGTATGAAGGTTTCCTAACATTTGATTTTTTCTGTTCTCATCCTACTCCTTTTTACAGGGGCCGCTGCTTTGCGATTGCTTTGGCAGCGGCTCCTGCTTTATTTTGATTGGGATTGCAGCTGATGTGGAAGTATGGTATGCTTTTTATCGTAAAGAATATTGCTAATCCAATGAGATTAGAGGAGGGGTTTTTATGGAGCATCCCGTTGTTCTTGCCCTGTTAGGCACGAGCTTTACCTTCTTGGCAACGGTTGCCGGAGCGGCAATGGTCTTTTTTGTGAAAAAAGAGGCGTCTATCAACACGCATAAGGCGTTCCTCGGTTTTGCGGCCGGCGTGATGATTGCTGCGTCTGTCTGGTCGCTTTTAATACCAGCAATCGATATGGCGCGTGAGCAGGGAAAAAACGAATGGCTGCCCGCTGTAGCCGGATTTTTGGCCGGCGGCGTGTTCCTGTTTTTGCTTGACCGGTTGCTGCCCCATCTGCACTTGGGGGCGGAAAAGCCCGAGGGTATGAAAAGCTCGCTTAAGCGCACGACAATGCTTGTGCTGGCCGTTACGCTTCATAATATCCCGGAGGGTCTAGCAGTCGGCCTTTCCTTTGCCGCTGCGGCAGAGGGCGGGTATGCTACGCTGGCGGGCGCGATGGCGCTGAGCCTTGGCATGGCGCTGCAAAATGTGCCGGAAGGGGCGGCCATTTCTCTTCCGCTGCAAAAAGAGGGTGTGTCAAAGGGCAAAGCGTTCTTATACGGTGGGTTATCCGGCGTGGTGGAGCCCGTGGCAGGTGTGTTCGGCGCGCTGCTTGCTATCTTGATCGCCCCGATTATGCCGTTCACCCTGTCGTTTGCCGCCGGCGCGATGATCTATGTGGTGGTAGAGGAGCTGGTGCCGGAAATGCATATGGGAGAACACAGCCATGCCGGTACGGCGGGCGCGATGCTAGGCTTTGCAGTGATGATGGTGTTGGATATTGCGCTGGGATAGTGAAAACCTGCTGTTGCTTGAGCTCCCGGATCAGTTTAAAAATCAACCGGCCTGATTGGATGAGATAGAAGGCCCGATAACAGTCGTTTTGTTCGATTTTTCATTAGAAAGAGTGCGCCTTCCCCTTCACTTTTCTCTGATATCATGTTAAAATATGACGCATACCAACAAAGGGGTGGGAGGATTGAAAGAAACAATTGCCATTGTGGATTATGGAGCTGGCAACCTGCAAAGCGTGAAAAAGGCGCTGGATTTCATCGGCGCACCGTCGGTGATCACCAAGGACGCCGAGGCGATCCGCTCAGCGGATGCGGTGATCCTGCCGGGCGTTGGTTCATTTGCAGATGCGATGGATTCCATGCGGGCCAGCGGCCTGACGGACACGGTGATAGAAGCGGCGCAGAGCGGCAAGCCTTTTTTGGGCATTTGTCTGGGGCTTCAGCTTCTGTTTGAGGCTTCTGAAGAGTCCCCCGGAGTGGCAGGGCTTGGCGTATTACAGGGCAAAATTTTACGCATTCCACAAAAGGATGGGCTGAAGGTGCCGCATATCGGCTGGAATTCTCTTTCCATCACCCAGCCGGAAGGGATTTTCCAAGGGATCTCGCAGGACGCTTACGTTTATTTTGTCCATTCCTATTATTTGCAGGCAGCGGATGCTTCCGAGGTAGCGGCGCGCACAGAATATGGCGCATTGATTGACGCGGCGGTTCAAAAGGGCGGCCTTTGCGCCACCCAGTTCCATCCGGAAAAGAGTGGTCGGGTTGGCCTGCAAATCCTGCGCAACTTTGCCGCTATGGCGGGAAAGGAGAGAGGCTAATGTATGCGAAGCGGATTATTCCCTGTTTAGATGTAAAAAACGGGCGCGTTGTCAAAGGCGTGAGCTTCGTCAATCTTCGAGACGCAGGTGATCCGGTTGAATGCGCGATTGCCTACGATCAAAAGGGCGCGGACGAGCTGGTGTTGCTCGATATCACGGCAACCCATGAGGGGAGAGGCACCATGGTGGAGATCGTCACACGCGTGGCAAATTCCATTTTCATCCCATTCACGGTTGGCGGCGGCATTTCGAGTGTGGAGGATTTCACGCAGCTTCTGCGTGCGGGTGCGGATAAAATCAGCGTCAATTCCGCGGCGGTTCGCAACCCGCAGCTCATCAGTGATGCGGCCTATAAATTTGGCAGCCAGTGCGTTGTGTGTGCGATTGATGCAAAACGGCGCGGTACGGGCGGCTGGGAGGTTTATCTCAATGGAGGCCGGATTCCGACGGGGATCGACGCAGTCGCATGGGCTATGGAGGCCGAGCAGCGCGGTGCGGGTGAAATTCTCCTGACCAGCATGGATTGTGACGGCCAAAAGCAGGGCTATGATCTTGCGCTGACGCGTGCGGTCTCAGAGCGGGTCGGCATCCCGGTGATCGCATCCGGCGGCGCGGGTGCAAAGGCGCATTTCTATGATGCGTTTACACAGGGGAAGGCTGATGCGGTGCTGGCCGCGTCGCTGTTTCACTTCAACGAAATTCCGATTAGGGAGCTGAAGGAATATTTGGGCGGGCGCGGTGTGCCAGTACGGATGGATTAAATAGAGAAACGGCCCGGCGGTCATAGACTGCCGGGCCGTTGGTATTTATTTTTAAAAGAGGGAATATGTAGATTGATGATCTGAGCTGGCTGTGTGATACGTTTGAACAGGGGGAGCGTCTAAAAACCCATCGTGCAAATATCGCAGCCATATCAAAAATTAGGAGAGCAATTCATCAGGCGTTATCCGAAATATTTTTGATAATAGAACCGGATTTTTGATCGAAGGCCTAAAAATGCCGCTCTCATGCTTCATGTAGGTATCTAAACCGATACCTGTTAGTTGGGCAACTTGCTTTTGAGATAGATTTTACTTTTTTCGGTATAATGATATTTTGTCCCCTAATCATGTGGTTTTCATGAAAATACTCTTTTCTATTCTTTTTGTATCATTTTTATAACCGATCTTACCACTTCAATCGCGTAGAATCAATAAAAAGTGCAAAAAATGATACAAACGCTAGAATGGAGAGAACAATTATGCCAAAGCCGCGTGGACAATTGGGAGAGAAAAACTTAATTGGTTCCCGGCTAAAGGAGCTGAGAAAGAGGGAGCATCTATCTCAACGGGATTTGGCACAGATTGTACAATTAAAAGGGTTTGATATTGATAAAAACGTCATTACTCGTATTGAAACCAATAAACGTTTCGTAACAGATATTAGGTTGCGCGCCATTGCTGAAGTATTTCAAGTGACCTATGAATTTTTAATGGATGGGAAAGAAGATTCCTAGGCTTATAAAAAAATAGCCGGTAGTTAACTGCTTACGTAAGAGATGCGTATCTCTGTGATTTATGTGGTGATGGCTGGTATTGCTTTGTTACTCGCTTCGCTTCGTAATAAAAAACCACGCCGCAAAATGCAAAAAAGCATTTTGCGGCGTGGTTGCCGTTTTATCCATTCAGGCGGCATCGTTTTTATTCCGCTTTTCTTGCTTGGATCAGCGTTGCACCGTCAAAGCAGGCCAATGCCTCCACCGCCTGAAACCCGGCCCGTTCGAGCAGCTCTGTTTCATGCTCCAATGTCAACGGCGTATCAAAGTGCACGAACAGCCCCTCAGGGATGCCTTCCCGCGCGCGTTTCTGCGCACAAACATCCATGAGCAGCCTTTCTTCCTGCGCACAGCAGGCAATATAGTCGCATTCTAGATATAGGCCGCCAGGCTTCAAGGCCTGATACAGCTTTCGGAACAGCCCTTCCTTCTTAGCGGGCTGAAAGTGATGCAGGCTTTCAAACGATATCGCAGTGTCGAAGGCCTCCATGCCAAGCTCCGCCTCGAAATAATCCTCACAGCGCAAAGTGAGCAACGCGCTCGGGTGTTTTTTCCGGAGCACCGCGAGCATCGGTTCGCAAAGGTCGATGCCGGTTACGTGCAGGCCGGGAAAACGCTTCAAAATGGCATTTAGCTCCAGCCCTGTACCACATCCAAGATCAAGCAGGGAGCCGCAATTGTCTGGGATGCGCTCCGCCATGGATCGATAGGCCTCGTTCCAGCGCGCCATATGTTCCTCATAGGTGGATACCCGTTCCGTAAAAAAATTGCTCATCTCTTCTAGCGGATCATCCCGGGTTTCCGCAAGCCAGTGGTTTAAGTCCGCCAAATAGGCGGGGATATTTTGTCGTATTTCAAAGTGCATTGTTTTCTCCGTTCCCGATTCTTTTATTCTACTCGCTCCTCGATCGTGCGGCGGATCGCATCCGTCAGGCAGAGGGGATTCCCATGCGGACGGTCTGCATTCAGCGGAAAGATCATCACGCCGCCCAGCCCCATCTGCAAGGCAAAGGCCGTTTTATCCGCCACCATGCCGGGGCAGTTATAGTAGGCGTCCATTTCAATGCCGTCAAAAGTGATTTGCGGGGCATAATTCTGCCAATAGCCCACCTGGGCGTCTTTCCAGAGGGGCCAATACTCCCCCTTGTAGGTCGGGCGGCCATAGTAGGGGAGGCCCAGGTTGATCTGCTCTCGGCGGAATCCACATTTCTCCGCATATTCCACCGCGCGCACTGCGGCGCGGCCGAAGGAGGCGTGATAGCCGTTTATATCGTTGATGTCGTATGCCATGTAAGAGAGCTGGTCGATCGCCCGCACTGCCTCGGGCGAGAGATGAACCCCCCAATCTGCCAATGCGACCGCCAGGATCCTACCGTCCTGCATGAGCCGCTGCTTTAAGTTCACAAGAAATTTGCTGAACAGCGCCCATTCCCTTTTGCCCTTGGGGAATTCCCAGTCGAATTCAATGCCGTCGAGCTTCGCCTCCCGCAGGAAAGCGGTAAGCGCTTCGATAAGCGGTTCCATATGGTTTTCTAGGGATTCTACAGTGTCCTTCCCGGGCTGGAAGAAGGAGGCGAGCACTTTCACCGGTCGGCCGCTCTTTTCAATCACTTTGCGGGCTTCGGCGGCATGTTGAAACCAGGTCTGTTTGGCCTCCTCGTTTGTCTGCGAGGCGTCGCGGTAGTTAAACCATACGGCGCCGCTCTTCGACCATTTTAGCGTATCAAAAAGAATTACCTCGTTGACCGTTTCAAAATGCCGGGAGAATGCGTCGCGCTCCTTCTGTGTAAAAGCGAGGAATTCTTCTGTATCAAAGCGCATGTAGGCACTCACGCGGAAGGGTTGCTGCCGATGCTGTTTGGATAAATCGTAAAAAGAACACTCTGTCACCTTAGCGGCGCCCCAGGTTTTTAAAATGAGCAGGCGGTATTTTGTGGATTGCTGCGCCGGGAAGGAGCAGTAGCGGTAGCGCTCTACCTTATCGCTCTCATAAAAGCGGAGCCATGCGCCGTCTTTCCAGCATTCCAAGGCGAAATGACGGATGTGGCTGCCTGCCTCCCGCAGCACAAGGGTATTGACGCGCGTTTTTTTCGGGAAGGCAAACGTCATTTCAGAAACGCCTTTCCCAGCGCATCGCCATCCTCCCATACCCTTTGTGGCAAGAAAACCTTGCGCGGCCTCCAGATGAATGCTGGAAACGCAGGCGGCGGGGGTGCGTTTTTGCTCTGGCGGCATTTCGCATCCCGCCGGGTGTAGGTGCATGGAGGAGTAGAAGGCGGCGATACCAAGCCTTGTTGCAAGGTGGGAGAGCAGGTAACGGGTGCTGTTTTTCATCAGGGGCGGCCTCCATTTCATGATAGGTAGAAAAAAAGCATGAAAACCATCCGGATGGCAGGCATCCGATCTGATTTTCAGGCAATGGGCATTCGATTAACGATCGGAAAGCGCGATATAAGGCCTGCGCGCTGCCACGTTGCGGTAAGCTGGGCGAATAATTTTGCCGGCGTTGATGAGCTCCTCAATACGGTGCGCGCTCCAGCCCGCAATGCGGGAGATGGCAAAAATCGGCGTATAAAGTTCCATTGGCAGGTCGAGCATGCTGTAGACAAAGCCGCTGTAAAAATCAATATTCGCGCTGACGCCTTTATAGATTTTGCGTTCTTCAGCAATGATTTGCGGGGCAAGCTTTGCAACGGTGGAATAGAGCTCATATTCATCCGTGCGGCCCTTTTCCTCAGACAGCCGCTCTACAAAGCCTTTAAAGATATTGGCGCGCGGGTCGGAGAGAGAATAAACAGCGTGCCCCATTCCGTAAATCAAGCCGGCGCAGTCAAATGCCTCTTTGTGCAGGAGCTTTTTGAGGTAAACGGCAACCTCATCTTCATTCTTCCAGTTTGCAATGTTGCGCTTCATATCCTCAAACATCTGCACAACCTTGATGTTTGCGCCGCCGTGCTTCGGCCCCTTGAGCGAGCCGAGAGAAGCGGCAACGGTGGAATAGGTGTCCGTCCCGGAGGAAGAGACGACGTGCGTCGTAAAGGTGGAGTTGTTGCCGCCGCCGTGCTCCGCATGGAGCACAAGGGCAAGGTCGAGAATTTTGGCTTCCAGCTCCGTATAGCTACTGTCCGGGCGCAGGATGCGCAGAATATTTTCCGCTGTGGACAGCTCCGGCAACGGGTTATGGATAAAGAGGCTCTCGCCGTTGTGGTAATAATTGTAGGCGTGATAGCCGTAAACGGACAGAAGAGGGAAGGATGCGATCAATTGCAGGCATTGACGCAGCACGTTATCAATGCTGATATCGTTTGCATTGTTGTCGTAAGAATAAAGTGTCAGCACGCTGCGCGCCAGCGTATTCATCATATCAGAGCTCGGCGCTTTCAAAATCACATCACGCACAAAGCTTGGGGGCAGAGAGCGGTAGCGGGCGAGCAGTTGGGTGAATTCATCCAGCTGCTCCTTCGTCGGCAGGTCGCCGAACAGCAAGAGGTAAACGGTCTCTTCAAAGCCAAAGCGCTTTTCTTTCAAAAATCCGGCAACAATATCCTCAACATTCACGCCGCGGTAAAACAGCTTTCCTTCGCAGGAAACGGTCTGCCCGTCCACCTCCATGGAGGATTGAATTTCAGAAATTTCCGTAAGCCCTGTCAAAACGCCTTTGCCGTTTAAATCGCGCAGGCCGCGATTGACCTGATATTTTGTATAAAGCGTAGGGTCGATTGCGTTTTTGCTGACACACCGCTGGGCAAGTTCGTGAATCTGCGGCGTGATCTCCGAAAAGTCGATGTTGTTGGAATTGATCATATTGCTGACCATCCTTTCCTTGGAGACTGATAGGTTTGAATAGATTCTGAGAATCCGGCCCCCGGAGACCCTTTCCGCCCGGAAGCGCAAAACCCTGCTCTCTCTTTATTAAAAATATACGCCTCTATCATACCTTTTTTTGGCCGGGATGTCCAGCTTTTTATCCGCCAGGCAGGCGGAGGCGGCAGCGGATGGTCAGAATTTATGGCGCAAAACCTGCTGCGCATAGCATCGGAACAGGCAGAGCCATTGAATATATCGGATCGATGCGAGCGTCGTATCATGCGTCAGGCCGGCTTCTCCGAGTGCGCGGGAGAGCTGGCGGCGGGTAAATAGGCCGACGAGGCCGGTCTTCCCGTCATATGCTTTTGCAAGAAACGCCCGATAGGCTCGCGCTGAGGCGGCCGGCAAATCGGGGTGGGCCCGTTTGGCAATATGTAACATTACGATATCCACGGACGGCTTGGGATGAAAATCTTCGCGGTGGAAATGGTAGAGAATCTCCATTTTAAAAAAGGGCTTCAGGCTCAATGAACGCAGCGTTTCCCGCGGCTGTCCCATAAAGCGCTTGGCCGCCCCTTTTTCCAGGATCAGATATGCGTCCGTGGGAGGGGTACGGCATTCTGTGAGGCGGCGGATGATATCCGTTGTCCGGCTGAAGGGGATATTGGCAAACACCTTGTAGGGCCCCTTTGCCGGTAGAGAAAAACTGCAAAAATCAGCGTTTCGCAAGGTCAAGTTTGCTGCGCCTTTGAATTGCTCCGTCAGGCGGAGATAAAGCGCCCGGTCCAGCTCCACTGCGGTCACATGGCAGCAGCGTTCCAGAAGGGCGCGTGTGATATGGCCCTTGCCAGGGCCGATTTCAATCACATGGTCGTTTTTCGTCAGGTTTGTTCGTTGAATCAGGCGGTGGATGATCGCCCTGCTTGTCAGAAAGTTTTGCGACGCCCATAGCGGCGGCATAGCCGTTGATTTTTCATTACGAGGCAACGCGAGTAACAAAGTATTTTTATTTTTGGGCATGAAAAAAACACCTCTTTCAATTTGCATTCCAGATCAGCGAAAAGGGCACAGCAACGCAAACCCTGCCTTGGGCAGAGGAGATTTACTGTACCCGTTTCAGCGAATCCGAATGCAAATTGCCATCAGGTGTTCTAAGCTCCTTTTGAAAGGTTTGGCTTCAGTCTAGCATGCTCCGCGCGCGGTGTCAACCCTCCTGGTTTTTGATTTGGCTGAGAGCTCCTTTTTCCAGCCGGGAAACCTGCGCCTGCGAAATGCCGATTTCCTTTGCAACCTCCATCTGCGTTTTGCCCTCCATGAAGCGCAGGTGGAGGATTTTTTTCTCCCTGGGGTTCAAATTGCTGATGGATTGACGCAGGAGAATTTCATCTACCCAGCTGTCGTCGCTGTTCTGATCGCCGATTTGATCCATGACGTAAATGGTGTCGCCGCCATCCGAATAGACCGGTTCATAGAGAGAAACCGGCTCCACAATTGACTCCATTGCAAGCACAACGGTCTCCTTGGGGAGATCTAGCTCCTTGGCGATCTCCTCAATGGTAGGATCGCGCTGTAATTCATTGATAAGGCGCTCTTTTGCCTGCATGGCGTGGTAGGCCGTGTCGCGCATGGAGCGGCTCACGCGCACGGAATTATTATCCCTCAGATAACGGCGAATTTCACCAATAATCATGGGGACGGCATAGGTGCTGAACCGTACTCCCTGATCCACATCAAAATTATCAATGGATTTAATCAGCCCAATGCATCCCACTTGAAACAGGTCGTCCAGGTTTTCCCCTCGGTTGACAAAGCGCTGTATTACGCTGAGCACCAGCCGTAGGTTGCCGCTGATAAGCTCGTCGCGCGCTTTCATATCGCCCTGTTTGATGCGGTGCAAAAGCTCCATTTTCTCGGATTCCTTCAAAACCTTCAGCTTTGCGGTGTTCACCCCGCAGATTTCAACCTTGTTGAATTGCATGTTGTTTTCCCCCTCGCCGGATCTGGTTTGCTTCTGCAAAGAATGTGCAGCAAAAAACCGGCGCCCTGGCCCCGTTTGGCATGCCGTGTGGATGGCGGCTTTGCGGATGCCTGCCGGCGCTTCCTTAAAATTATTACCAGCGGCTTTGATTTTCATGCGGGGGTGTGCAGATTTTGTTCTATGACCCGTTTGTACATGCATATCTATGGTGCGAGGGGCTGAGAATGCCCTGCAATGGAAAAAGGAGGTATTCATCATGGCAGAAGAAAAAAAAGCGCCGGCCATGCCGCACAACCTGATTTTGGAGGATCGGCGGACGCTGACTGTTTCCGGCGTGTCGGATGTGGATAGTTTTGACGAACAGACAGTAGTGGTTTTCACGGATATGGGGGAGCTTACTGTGCGCGGCACGGATTTGCACATCAACCGCCTGAGCGTGGAGGTAGGCGAATTGCTGATGGAGGGGCATATCAGCTCCCTGACCTATACGGATGAGCCACAGAAGGGCGGCGGGTTCTTCAGTAAGGTGTTCCGCTGATATGTATATGCTGACAATTGCCGACCAAACGCGCCTGTTTCTCCTGGCGCTTGGGCTCGGTTTTCTGCTGGGTATCGTTTATGATCTGTTTCGCGTTGTCCGCATGGCGTTTACCATGCGGCGCGTGGGGGTCTTTATACAAGATGTGCTTTTTTTCCTCACCTGTGCCGCCGCCACCTTTCTTTTTTTGCTTGCCGTCAATCAGGGGGAGATCCGTGGGTTTATCATCGCTGGGGAGGGCCTGGGGTTTCTGATCTATTATTTTTCCTTCGGCCTTTTGGCCGTGCGTGTGAGCAGTTTTTTGGTGCATGCGATTCATCGGTTGTTTTTCGTTATTTCCGTGCCTTTTCGCGCTCTTTTTCGCCTCTTGAAAAAGCTTTTTGTAAAAATTGGGATATCTGCAAAGAAAACCTCAAAAAAAATTGCAAAGAAATCAAAATTTAACTTGAAACACCATAAAACTTTATTGTATAATCTTAGAAAGAACGCTGGAGCAAACCGGAAACAAAAAAAGAAGCAGAAGCGAGAGGAGGGCGAGGGTTCATCATGAAGAAAAAAAAGAAGCGCAGAAACAGTGTGATTCTCGTCCTGCTGCTTTTTGCGGTTGCAGGAACGTTTGCTGTGCGGTTGGTTCAATTGCAGATTGGGATTCGGGAGCAGCGGCAGGCGTTGGATAACTTGCAGGTTGCCTATGAGCAGCAGCAGGAGGATAACAACGTTTTGCGCAAGAAGCTGGACAACGCGGATGAAGCGCAGTATATTGAGCGGGTCGCGCGCGACAGCTTGGGCCTGATTAAGCCTGGCGAGAAGGTCTATGTGGATGCGTCTCCGGGCGACTGATCCGTTCCTTAGGTTGTGAAAGAGATGAAGGAGGCTTGTGTTTTTTTTATGCAAGTAGAGGTTGGAGCAATAGTTGAGGGAAAAGTGACAGGTTTGACGAATTTCGGCGCCTTTGTCAGCCTGCCGGATGGCAAAACGGGCATGGTGCATATTTCAGAGGTCGCGCCGACCTATGTGAAGGAAATTCGTGATTATCTGACGGAAAATCAAGAGGTCAAGGTCAAGGTTTTAAGCGTGGGCGACGATGGGCGCGTCAGCCTTTCGATCAAGCGCGCCATGGAGCCGGAGCAGCAGCGTCCCCCTCAGCGGCAGCAGCGGCCGGGTGGCGGGCATCAGCGCCGTTCTTCCCCGCCGGTGTGGCAGGGCTCTAAGCCTGTGCAGACGGAAAACCTCTCTTTTGAGGATATGATGGCGCGTTTTAAGCAGGTGAGCGATGAAAAGATCACCGATCTCAAGCGCTCGTCCGAGAGCAAGCATGGCGGCGGATTTTCCCGGCGCGGCAATGGGTCCAACCGGTAAGGCTCCGGCAGCGGACGCAGCTCGATCGGCCGGACAGGCTGATGGGCGAAGCGTGTGGCATGAGCAGATTTTTTAACAAAAAACGGGTGTGCAGCCGCACACCCGTTTTCTATCTTTTATGCTTGTTCGTCAGCGGCCTGTACACCGCTGAGAAGGCCTCACGCCACATTGGGCTATGAAGGCCCGATACCCCTTAATTTGATCAGGGAAGAGCCAGCGGAATCTTGCAAAACAGGTGTAGATATGCTAAAATAACCCAACAGAAGCGGTTCTCTTCTGGCTGTTCCAGCAGCAGCTCGGATAGGGCTGCATTTGAGAACAATCAGATGAGAATCCAAAGGGGCGGGGCAGATCCGCCCCTTTGGATGTCTTTGAGGTTTTGCCTCCCATCTGATGACGAGAAAGGAAGTTTATTCCCTTTGGAGCAGATCGAACAGCGCAATAAAATGGCTGCGAAGCCTGTATTTCCCCTGCTGATGTCTATGGCCTTTCCACCGATGCTTTCCATGCTGGTGCAGTCGATGTACAATATTGTGGATAGCATGTTTGTAGCACGGTTCAGCCAAGATGCCCTGACGGCCGTATCCCTAGCCTTTCCGCTGCAAAACCTTGTGTTGGCAGTGGCGGTTGGCACGGGGGTGGGCGTGAATTCTTATATTTCGCGCAAGCTTGGCGCGCAGGATCAGGATGCGGCAAACGCAGCGGTGACCCACGGCTTTTTGCTATCCTTTGCCCATGCGGTTTTCTTTGTAATATTCGGCCTGGTTGCCATCAGGCCGTTTTTTCGGTTGTTTACGGATTCTGCCGAGATATTCAGCCTCGCGTGCGATTATAGCTATATCGTTGTGCTTGGTGCTTTCGCACAGTTGTTTCACATCATGGTGGAAAAGCTGCTTCAGGCGACGGGGCGGATGCTGGCCCCCATGTTGCTTCAGGCAATCGGCGCGATTGCCAATATCATTTTAGACCCGATCCTGATCTTTGGTTTGTTTGGCGCGCCGCGGATGGGCGTGCGCGGAGCAGCCGTCGCCACGGTGTTGGGGCAGGTGCTTTCGATGACGCTTTCGCTGTTGGTGTTTTTCTTGCGGGATCAGGATGTGCGTATGGATCTAAAAAAATTCAAACCAGATCTACATGCCGTCGCCCAGATTTATGCAGTGGGCGTGCCTACTATGCTGATGAATGCGCTTGGCTCTGTGCTGGTAACGCTGCTCAACTCGATCTTGATCCGTTTTTCAGAGTTGGCGGTGTCTGTGTTTGGCGTGTATTTCAAATTGCAGACCTTTGTGTTTATGCCGGTCAGCGGCCTGACGCAAGGCGCTTTGCCTATCATGGGCTACAATTATGGCGCACAGAACCAAAAGCGCCTGCTTGCAACCCTGCGCTGCGCCGTGCTGGTGGCGGTGGGGATTATGGCGGCAGGGAACCTGCTCTTTGCCCTGATGCCGGATAGGCTGCTCCTGCTCTTCGACGCTTCGCCGGACATGCTCGGCATTGGCGTGCCTGCGCTGCGCATCATCAGTTGCAGCTATGTTTTCGCTGCAATTGGGCTGATCCTTTCCAACCTCTTTCAGGCAGTCGGCAAAGGCGCCTACAGCTTGACTGTGTTTTTAATGCGGCAATTGATCGTCGTTGTGCCGCTGGCCTTTCTGCTCTCGCGGACAATGGGGCTAAACGGCATCTGGGTGGCCTTCCCCATTGCGGAGGCGGCAGGTGCGGTTGCAGCGGCACTCTTTTTCCTGATCTTTCGCCGGAAGGACGCTATTTTTCATCAAGCCGCCGTTCCTCAACCAGAGGCGGGGGACTAGATAAAATACTTTTGATCCCTGCTTCGCAAATTTACAGGTTTGCAGGAAAATATTTTTTAAACGGAGCCGGTGCACATTCCTGCCTTTTCGCACACATAATAGAAAAAAGTTTGAACGCTTTTCCTTTTGAACTAGATAAGAATAGAAAAGGAATTGGCCAAAAGGATGGATAGGCATGAACGAAAAGGAATATGCATTTGATGCAGTCATTCAAAAAGTGACGGATATTGACGGCGCGTATGTGCAAATTCCCTTTGATGTAAAAGCGGAATTCGGTAAAGGCCGTGTGAAGGTGCATGCCACCTTCGACGGCGTGGCATACGACGGCAGCCTAGTTCGCATGGACACGCCGGGCCATATCCTCGGTATGCGCAAGGAGATTCGGGCGAAGCTCGGTAAGGCGCCGGGCGACACCGTGCATGTTACGTTACGGGAGCGCTCATGACAATTGGCAGGAAGGTGTTTATATGGCCGGATTTGAAACGGTGCAGAAGCGGGTGCAAGAGCTGCGCAGTCTGCTCAATTATCATAGCAAACGCTATTATGAAGAGGATGCCCCCGAGATTGAGGATTATGAATACGATCAGATGCTGCGTGAGCTGGAGGAGCTGGAGCAGGAGCACCCGGAGCTCATCACGCCGGATTCGCCGACCCGGCGCGTTGGCGGTCGGGCAGATAGCCAGTTTACGCCTGTGACGCACACCGTGGTGATGGAGAGCTTGCAGGATGGCTTCAGTGAGGACGAGGTGCGAGATTTTGATCGCCGTGTGCGGGAATTGGTGGAGCATCCTCAATATGTGGTGGAGCCAAAAATTGATGGGTTATCTGTTTCGTTGGAATATGAAAACGGCCTGTTTGTGCGCGGCTCCACGCGGGGCGATGGACAGGTTGGCGAGGATATCACGGTCAACCTGCGCACGATCCGCGCGATTCCGTTGCGCCTCAAAGAGATACTGCCATATTTAGAGGTGCGCGGCGAGGTGTATATGCCGCGGGAATCCTTTTTGAAGCTGACGGAGCAACAGGAACTCAATGAAGAGAAGCCCTTTAAAAATCCCCGCAATGCGGCGGCGGGCTCCCTGAGGCAGAAGGATCCGCGTGTGACAGGCTCCCGCGGCCTCTCTATTTTTGTGTTCAACATTCAACAGATTGAGGGAAAAACGCTCTCCGGTCACCGGGAATCGCTCGATTATTTAAAGGCGCTCGGTTTCGAGACAGTCCCGTTCTATAGCCGATATGACGATATTGAGGCCGTGCTCGGTGAAATCCGGCGTATTGGTGAAATTCGTGGCACACTGCCGTTTGATATCGACGGCGCTGTCGTCAAGGTGGATCGTTTTGCCGAGCGCATCTCTCTTGGCAGTACCTCTAAATTCCCCAAATGGGCGTTGGCCTATAAATACCCTCCCGAGGAGAAACAGACAAAGCTGATCGATATTGAAATTAACGTTGGCCGCACCGGGGTGCTCACGCCCACAGCAGTGCTTGAGCCGGTGCTGCTGGCTGGGTCAACGGTCAGCCGCGCAACACTCCACAATGAGGATATGATCCGCGAAAAGGATATCCGATTGGGCGATACGGTGATCGTGCGCAAGGCGGGCGATATCATTCCAGAGGTGCTCTCTGTGGTGTCTCACCGGCCGGATGCCGCGCCTTATGAAATGCCGAAGGTATGCCCCTCCTGCGGCGCGCCTGTGCACCGGGAGGAAGGGGAATCCGCCCTGCGCTGCAACAATGCGGAATGCCCCGCGCAGTTGATGCGGATTCTAATCCATTTCTGTTCTCGTGATGCAATGGATATCGAGGGCCTTGGCCCTGCGGTGCTTGAGCTGCTTGTGGAGCAGGGCCTTGTCCGCACGCCTGCTGATCTTTACCGGCTGCGCGCTCAGGAGCTGGAGCCATTGGAGCGTATGGGCAAAAAATCAGCCGAAAACCTGATTGTGGCGATCGAGCGCTCCAAACAAAACGATCTTTCCCGCCTGATTTTTGCCTTAGGCATCCGCCACATCGGCCAGAAGGCGGCAAAGCTTTTGGCTTTGCGGTTTGGTGATATGGAAACGCTTTCAAAGGCCTCGGCGGAAGAGATGGAGGCAATCGATGGATTTGGCGCAATTATGGCCGAAAGTGCGGAGAGCTTCTTTGCCCTGCCGCAAACAAAGGCTCTGCTCGCAGAGCTGCGCGGCTATGGAGTTCATATGGAATCGCTCGAAAAGCCGCAGAGCGATACGCTGGCCGGAAAAACCTTTGTTTTGACCGGCACATTGCCCAGCCTGACCCGTGCGCAAGCCTCTGAGATGATTGAAAAAAGCGGGGGAAAGGTATCTTCCTCCGTATCGAAGAAAACCTCTTTTGTCCTTGCGGGCGAGGAGGCGGGTAGCAAGCTGAAAAAGGCAAATGATCTGGGCATTCCGGTGATTGATGAGAATCAATTTATGGATATGGTGGGAGAAAAAGTTTAAAAAACAGAGAAACGGCAGTTGTTTTTCCTCCTATCTACTGTTATAATAAAAAGAGAAGAATGGTAACGGGAGGCACACGCCATGGGAGAGGAAGCCCAATTCCGCAATGCCGCATGGGGCGGTTTTAATAAAGAGGATGTTCTGCGCTATATTGAAATGATGAAGCAGTCAGCGCTGGAGACGAATATGAAGCTTGATCAGGCGACCCGGCAGCTTCAGGATGCACAGCGGCGCGTTCAGGTGCTGGAGGCGCAGCTCAAGCAAAAAACGGAGGAGGCCTCCCGCCTGGCGGCGGACGGCCAGGCTCATCAGGCGCGGTTGCAGCAGGCACAAGAGCAAGTGCGGCGCTTGGATGCCCGCCTTTCCAGCTATGATGCGGATAAATCTAAGCTGCAAGCAGTGGAAACGCAGATCGGTTCACTTATGGTCAGCGCGCATATGTATTCCAATCGGATCATCTCCCAAGCGAAACAGGAGGCAGAGCGCATCACGCAGCAGGCCTCCCTGGCGATCGACCAAGCCACGAACCATATTAATATTCTCTCAGTGGATGCCGAATCCGCACAGGGAAGGTATCAAAGCCTGTTCAACGAGGTGTCGGCCAAGATTCAGGCGCTTTCCTCTTCCCTACAGGAGGCGGGCGAGCAGCTGCAAGCGAACATTCGCCGCAATGTAGCGGAAGCGGAGCAGGCATTGCGAGCAGAAGCGCCGCCACCGGAAGACGCGCATGCCAGTGATCTGCCGGTGAGCGACCCTGTGCGGCCGGAAGGGGCCGTGGAGCCAGAGCTGGAAGAAATGCAGCAGCAGGCGGAAGCCGTGCCGCAGGAAAGTGCGCCGGAGCCTCACAGGGAGGACAAGCCTGTTCCCCCACAGCAGAGTCCGCGTGAGCCGGATAGCGGGATAGATTACAGCCGGTTTATCGATGTGATTTCCAATGAAAGTATGTTTTCGGAAGAATAAGAAAGATTGATACATAGAGGTGTCACAGCATGGCAGTCTATCATCTGGATTGTGCACAGCTGAAAGAGGCGGCGCCCAGCCTGCGCGCGGGCGATCGTGTTTTGCTTTCCGGCACGGCTTATACCGCAAGGGACGCGGCGCATAAACGGATTGCGCAGGCGCTTGAGGCGGGAGAACCATTGCCCTTTGCGCTTGAGGGGGCGGTGGTCTATTATGCTGGCCCCACACCCGCCCCGGCTCATTTGCCGATCGGGAGTTGTGGGCCGACGACCTCCGGCCGGATGGATGTTTATACTCCTGATTTATTGGATCATGGGATTGCCGCCATGATCGGCAAAGGGGAGCGCAGCCAGGCCGTGTGCGAAGCGATTTGCAAAAACGGGGCCGTATATCTCTGCGCGGTTGGCGGCGCTGGCGCGCTGGCGGCAAAGTGCATTGATTCCTGCGATGTGATCGCCTATGAGGATTTGGGCTGTGAATCGGTCAAAAAGCTGCATTTCAAAGAGTTTCCGCTGACGGTAGCGATTGACTGCACAGGTGGAAACCTGTTTGAGCGCTCATGATATCTCACAAAGGGCGCGTTGCATTATGCATGATATGTGCAGAATAGGGGGACTGTTGCAAAATATTTCACTTTGCAACAGTCCTTTTCTATGGGGAGGGCATTGTGATGGATCAGAAAATGAGGCTTTTCAAGGACTGGGTGCGGGAGAGCGGCAGCATTGTCTTTTTTGGCGGCGCGGGCGTATCCACTGAGAGCGGCATTCCGGATTTTCGTAGCACGAATGGGCTCTACCGCCAGCAATATGATTACCCACCGGAGGAGATTTTGAGCCATACCTTCTTTATGAAACGGCCGGAGGAATTTTTTCAGTTTTACCGCGCTAAAATGCTTTGCCTGACCGCGAAACCCAACGCGGCGCACCGCAAGCTTGCCCAGTGGGAGCGGGAGGGGAAGCTGAAGGCCGTTGTCACCCAGAATATCGACGGGCTGCACCAGGCGGCGGGCAGCAAGCAGGTTTATGAGCTGCATGGAAGCGTTTTGCGCAACACCTGCATGCGCTGTGGCAAGTTTTATGAGGTGGAGGCAATTCAGGAAAGCGACGGCATTCCACGCTGCGTGTGCGGCGGGATCATTAAGCCGGACGTTGTGCTCTATGAAGAGGGGCTGGATCAGCGGACGATGGAAGGAGCTGCCCGTGCCATTGCCAATGCTGATCTTTTCATCGTGGGCGGAACTTCGCTCGCGGTTTATCCCGCTGCGGGACTGGTGCGTTACTATGCCGGAAACCGATTAGTGCTCATTAACCGGGATCAAACGCCGCTTGATGGGAGCGCCGATCTGGTGCTGCATGGGAGGATCGGTGAAATTTTAGGGCAGGTTTAACCGGCTGGCTCGTGGAAAGGATTGGACTGAAATCATGAAAAAGACGAATGCAATCCGCTTGTTGGAGCAGGCGGGCATTGACTATGAGGCGCGCATGTATCCGGTGGATGAGAGCGACCTCTCCGGCACGCACGCTGCCGCGGTGTTGGGGCTACCGGCGGGTCAAGTGTTTAAAACCCTGGTGCTGCGCGGAGCTAAAACCGGCTATTTCGTTTGCTGCATCCCGGTGGATCAGGAAGTCGACTTGAAAAAGGCAGCGAAGGCGGTTGGGGATAAAAAGGCGGAGATGCTCCCCATGAAGGATTTGCTGCCTGTGACGGGCTATCTGCGCGGCGGCTGCTCGCCGGTGGGCATGAAGAAAAAGTTCCCGACCTTTTTCGACGCTTCTGCACAAAAATGGGAACGAATTTCTGTCAGCGCGGGCACACGCGGGGAAATGGTGCTCGTCGAACCGGAGCAGCTGCGGGAATTGACCAGTGCTGTCTATACAGAGCTGACGCTATAACGTGTGCAGTATGGCGGATCCATATGAATTCATAAAAAATAGCCGGTAGTCATGTGCACCCGTGAGCAGCGCGTATCTCTTTGTTCTATGTGGCTGCGGCAGGTCTTGCTTTATTACTCGCTGTGCTTCGTAATAAATATCTCCTTTCTGTTGGGATACAAACAGAAAGGAGATATTTTTGAGCCCTATATCATATGGGAATGTTTTTTTAGTTTGCTTTCTTTTTGCGGTGGATCAGGAAGCGATTGCAGGGGTAGGTCCATACAGTTGCAAGGAGAGCGGCGAACGGCTTTCCGATGATGTCACCGAAGGTGGCCATGCCGCGCTGTGTGAAAAATGTGATGACCGCGTTGCCGATCAAGGTGGTTGCGCAGATCGTAAACAAAACCATCAGGATGTAGAGAATGATGCTCAGCGTCGGGTTTGCATCCGCCTGGAAGGTCACTTTGCGGTTGAGCACAAAGGCGATGGCATAGCCGATAGAGGTGGAAACGATAAAAGCCCACATGTAACCCTTGCCCTCAAAGGGAAAAATCCAAAATTGAAACGGGCCGTCGTTGAGCGGCTGAAACACCCAGGCCTGCAAAATATAGTGGATGACCAGCTCAACGATCGTAGACAGGCCGCCTGCAAAGGAAAACTTGATGAATTTCCACAGCTCTGCATGCTTTGAAGTAAAGCTGTGGCCATTTGCGTTTGTTTTGGAATCGCTCATATATAGTTCCTTTCTGCTGCAAGATAGCATTGATTTTTCATTCCGGTACTCCACGGAGGAACGATCTATGATAGAAGCTTTTTCAATAGGACGATGAAGGCTACTGAAGCGGTGACCACGCCCAGCGTTTTGAGAATCAACGGGACAGCTGCCTCTGGCGTCGTCGGGGAATGGACGTAGAAAAAGTCCTTAACAGGGTTTGAAACCTTTTTGCCGAACAGCTCTTCATAGCTGAGCGTATGGCTCTCATAGGCGTGCGGCTGGTTTTCATTCAGCTCGATCACACGCACCGCCCGTTCCACGCCGGGGCCGTAAACATTGAAGCCGCTGCCTGGTGTGTATACGAGATCGACGTTTTGATAGTGGCCGACAAAGCTGTTGATATGGTCATGCCCGACGAACATAGCCATCACGTCGCCTTTCTCCGCAATCGCGTCGAATTCCCCCGTGTTAATATCCGGAATCGCAGGGGATTCCCGCATGAAGCCGCCTGCATCCACCATGTCCGGATTCAAGATATAGGATTCATTTTTGTGCGTGCGGTAAGCACGCACCGCGCCGGGCGTTTTGTGCGGCACCTGTAAAAGCACGTTGTAATACTCTGGCACGGGGATGTGCTGGAATACAAGGGAGGGAACCGGCTCGCCGTTGTTTTCCTGCGTGAGGCGGTCACGCGTTGCGCGATACCATTCAATCTGCTTCGGATCAACCGGCGCATAGCCGCCACCCTTCGCGCTACCGTGTGAATCGATGAGATAAAGGTTAAAAAGAATTTTTTGCCCATCGTTGGAATAAATGGGCAGATCATAGGTGCCACAGCCGGGTAATGCCGGGTCGTCCATGCCAACGCATTGCTCATAACGCTGATAAATCTGCATCTGCTCCTGGTTAGTGCAGCCCACCTGCCCGTCGTGATTACCAAAGAGCGGGGCAAAGGGAATATTACGTCTGACCACTGGCTCCAGCAGCCGGTGCAGGGTATCCTCCACCTTTTTCTTGCGGTCGCCGCCCCGGAAGGTGATGCCGTAGCCTTTGATCTGATCTCCTGTAAAGACGACAAGATCTGGCTTTTCCCGGTCAAGCGCAGCGTTCATGAGCTTGAGCGTATCAGGCGAAATGGCGGGAATCTCCTGCAAATCGGCAATTTGCATCACCTTGAAGCTTCCATCCGACCGGACGCATAATTTTTTTTGTGATGCCATAGGCGAAACTATTCCTCCTTTTTAATCGTGATCTTGTCCATGTTAACGCGAAATGTGATCGATTTCAAGTATTCCCGCCATAATAAAAAAGATTAAAGTTTTGTAAAAAGAAGGCGGAGTGCAACACCGTGGCGTTGCACTCCGTTCATTGATATTATTTGTGAAATATTGCATTGAAATATGCTGTATGTAAATTCTTTATTTTTCCATAAACATAACCGTGGCGGTTTTAGGCCCACAGTGTGCGGAAATCGTACAGCCCGCTCGGATGATCTGTACCTCTTGAAAGGGTGCGCACCTCAAAATTTCCTTCTTCATGGCCTGTAATGTTTCCTCAGAAATTCCGCCGCCGGAATGAGAAAGAAACGCCCGGCTCAAATCGAGCTTGTCCGGATCGGAAAGCTGGTCTCGAATATACTGGCCGTAGACTGTTTCAATTTTCCCCCGGTATTTTTTGCCGACCTCCAGCGCGCCGTCTACCATTTCAATGCTCGGCTTGATGCTCAGCAAATTGGCGCCAAAGGCTGTCACAGCAGAGCATCGGCCGCCCCGGCTCAGATAATCGAGTGTGTTGAGGATAAAGGTGGTATGCACCTTTTCACGCAGCAGGGCAATCTGTTCGGCAATCTCTTTGGCCGGGAGCCCGGCATCCCGCATTTCGCAGGCTTTGATGACGAGCAGCGCCATACCAGTGCAAAGGCTTTTGGTATCCACAGGGAAAACGCCTTCCAACTCGCCCGCTGCAAGCACTGCATTTTGGAAAGAGGAGGACAGCTTCGCCGTGAACCCTAGATGGACTACTTCATAGCCCTCTTTGGTATATTTCTCAAAGAGGGAGAGATAAGCGCTCGGCGGGACGGCAGCTGTTTTTGCCGTAGTGCCGGTGCGCTCATAATACGCGTAGATGTCATCCGGCGTGATGTCAATGCCGTCGTCATGCGCCTGCGCGCCGAGCAAGATGCTCAGGGGGATTTTTGTCACGTCGTATTGCCTGCACAGCTCCGGCGTCATATCGCAGGTGCTGTCGACTGTAATTTTTATCTTGTTTGCCATGGATCCAATCCTTTCGTTTTGCCTGATTCTTTCGTTGTGAGAGGAGTATACCACAGAACCGCTATTCCGTCAAAGTCAGTTCCTCTTGGCTGCGGATCACCTTGCAGGCGAGTAGTTCAAGCTGCTCCATGCTTTCCAGTGCGCCGATTTCACGGCGGTAGGCTGCCGCTCCGTGCAGGCCCTTCATATACCAAGCCGCATGTGTGCGTGCCTGTAGCATGCCGGTGCGCGTGCCTTTGTATTTGCACAATGTGTGAATGTGCTCGATCATAATGTGCATCCGCTCCGCCACCGGAGGATCGGGGAGAAGCACCCCTGTTTTTAGATATGCGCTTATTTGAGCAAAGATCCATGGCCTGCCCAATGCGCCGCGCCCGACCATAACGAGGTCGCAGCCTGTTTCCTCCAGCATCTGTGCTGCGCTTTTGGCATCGCAGACGTCGCCATTGCCGATGACGGGGATGGAAACAGCCTGCTTTACCTGCCGGATGATCTCCAGATCAACGGGCGGGGCATACATCTGCTCGCGGGTGCGGCCATGAACCGTAATCGCCGCAGCCCCAGCCGCCTCGCAACGCTTTGCAATCTCTACGGCGTTTTTCTCCTTTTCCTCCCAACCGGCACGGATTTTTACCGTTACCGGGATATCAACGGCCCGCACGGCTGCTTCTACGACCGCCTGAGCCGTTTCCGGGCGGCGCATAAGGGAAGAGCCGCCCCCGCTGCGCACGACTTTCGGCGCAGGGCAGCCCATGTTGATATCAATTGCCTGTGGGCGGTAGAAAAGCGCTTTTTGGGCGGCTTCTGCCATGATGGAAGGATCGTCGCCAAAGAGCTGGATCGCTGCGGGGCGTTCCGCCTCCGATAGGGAGAGGAGCTCGGCGCTCTTTCGGTCACCCATTGTAATGCCTTTGGCGCTCACCATTTCACCAACGACATAGGCCGCACCAAAACGGACACAGAGCTCGCGAAAGGCGCGGTCTGCCACCCCGGCCATCGGTGCGAGTGCAGCGGCAGATGCGAGTGTGATAGAACCAATTTTCAAGCGTATGACCATCCTTTCTCTGCGTGGCAGAAGTTCTTTGCAATGTTAATTTTCCGCTCTGCCTGACCGGAAAACAGAAAACTCCTGGGGAATAGCGCATCAGGCCCTTTTGAAAGCTTCACTTTTCCAATGATTAAAAATCAGGCCTTTCAAAACACTGGATGGAAGCTCTCAAAAATTACGGCAATTTTTTTGATGATATCAGATTTATTATTCTATATTTCGACAAATTTTTTAAACAAAAGGAGTATAATTGAGAGCGGGGAATAATATACCAATTTTTACAATCACTTACCGCCTATGAAGGGCGAAATTGTGAAAATGCGGAATAAATGTCTCTGATTTACCGTTACAAGAGGCTTATTGTTCCAGGAGTGTATCCGCTTTTCACAAGAACCGGGCATTTTGCACCATTGGTGTGAAATGCCCGGCAAAAATTTATCACAGAATTGAGAGGGGTGCATGCGGTTGTACGTTTTTACTGCGACGAAAAGGCCAATCGACGAAATGGGAAGGATCGCGCTGCCGCAAGAGCTGCGGGATCTTTTAAAATTGAAGCCGGGCGACCAACTGACTGTAAGAATCAACAATGCCGGCGAGATTGTGCTAACATCAGATTCGCCGCGCTGCGCATATTGCTATGGCACAGAGAACTTAAAACGGATCGGCAGGCGCTATATTTGCGCAAACTGTATGGAACGCATGCACTACACGAAAAATCCGTTTTGATAGCGAATGCTTTTTATCCATTATTTTAATTCGAGAATTTCCCGGATAGGGCCTTCAAATGGGGCGCCTGCCGGGATTTTTCGATTTGGGTCCTTGAGGAAGGCGGAGAATGTGTTGCTTTTCCAGGAAAAGCTTGCCTGGAATTTTGAAATCAGGGTAATTAGCTCTTGGCTCTGGTCGGCATTGCCACGCCGGACGATCTGCTTGAGCGTGAGATCCAGCCGGTCTGAGGGGCGCAAATCGGGAATCAGGAGGCAAAGCTCCCCGTTTTCCAATACAGGCTCACAATGGATCAAAGCGCCGTTGCGCTCAGCCTTTATTTCTCCGCAGCCGGAAAGATCAGCAAAGATCAGGCGCAGCTCCCGCTTGGTGGGCAGAAGCGACGGTTCCCCCTGGGCGGGCAGCACGGTGAAGAGCAGATCCCCTCCGCCCTCTTTCATCCGGAAGGTGGTTTTTGCATAGCATCCCTGTTCAAAATCGTTTGTTTCACCATCATCCTCATAGAGGGTGAAACTGTTGTTGCCCCGGAAAATCATCAGATCGAGCTTCGCTGGGTTCTTCCAGTCATTCTGTTCGCCCTGCGTGCTCATGGGAATGATTGCGCCCTCTTTGGCGAGGACGGGAATGCTTTCTACACCGCGGTACATGGTGATAAACCGCCCGCCCTCATAAATACGCTTTGTGAAAAGATCCGTCCAGCGGCCGCGCGGCAGCCAGACGCGCACGCCTGCAAGATTGGTTTTGGAATCTACCGGCTGGGTGATGGGCGCAACAATCAGCTCGCTGCCAAACAGGAATTCATTTGGCACGGTATATGCCTCCGCATGCTCCGGCCATTCGTAATACATTGGCTCGCACAGTGCGCGCCCCTCGCTGTGGGTGCGCCAATTCATGGTGTAGAGATAGGGGATTAGCCGATGGCGCAGGCGCAGATATTCCTTCGAGAGGGCGTATACATCCCAGCGGTAATTCCATGGCTCTTTGCCCATAAAGGGGTTGCTTGTGGAATGCAGCCGCATGATCGGGCTGAATACGCCAAGCTGCACCCACCTGAGATAAAGCTCGTCGTCTTTCTCGCCCTGATGATGGCCGCCGATATCGTGGCTCCACCAAGTATAACCCGCATTGGATGCATTGGCGGTAAAATATGGCTGGAAGTCGAGCACCTCCCAGCTGATTTTCGAATCGCCCGAAAAGCCAAGCGGATAGCGATGGCTGCCAATCTCCGCATAGCGGGAAAGGATCAGCGGACGCCGATTTCCGCGGCGGTTATCGAGATAGTGGTAGTGATTCAGAGCCCAGAGCGGGTCAAGGCCCTTGATTTTGGATTGACTACCCTGCTGCCAGTCGATCCACCAGAAATCCACACCTTCCTGTTCATAGGGGTGGTGGAGGCACTGGAAATAGGCCTCAATGAATTTTGGATCTGTAATGTCAAATTCAACAGGATCGCCGGAAGCCGGGTCGATCCCCATTGCCTCGGCCATCGTTTTGTAACAATCCTCAAAGCTGCGCACGCCGCCTGCGGGATGGATGTTGAGCGTTGTGTGGAAATTTTGTTCCTTGAGCCAGCAAAGGAAGGCGCGATAATCTGGGAACAGCTCTGTATTCCAGCTGTAGCCCGTCCATCCGCCGTTGGACATGGCGTCAAACCAAGCATCCACTGGGGAAGAATGGGAGGAACGCCGCGCGGGTCCTTTGCCAAAACGGCGTTTCACATCTGTCCAATGCCAATCCATATCGATGGTTGCCACAGTGATCGGGATTTTTTCATCAATAAAGCGCTGCATTAGGGTGGTGTATTCCTCTTGGGAATACGCTTTATACCGGCTCCACCAGTTGCCCAGGCACCAGCGCGGAACGAGCGGAACCGGCCCCGTCAGGCGGAACAGGTCACGGATGCAGCCGCGGTAATCATGCCCATAGGCAAAGAAATAAAGATCGGAGCCGCCCTTTTGGCGCGGTGTGATCCGGCCATCCTCCAGCAGAAGGAGAGAGGCGCTGTCATCGAGCGTTGCAACGCCGTCTTTGGAAATAACGCCTTTGGTAAGCGGAACGGATCCGGTGGATTGATCGAGCGTGCGGGCCGTGCCGCGCAGGTTGCCGCTCTCAAAATCCGTTACCGTCCTGCCGCCCCGCAGGGTGATGCTCTCCATTCTCTTTCTGCGCAGGTTATAGTGGAAAATGGCCTGCTCCGTGCGCACGGTAAGCATCTGCCCTTCCTGCGAAGCATCAAACCGCGGTTGCTCGAAATCACGATACCAAACCTTCTGCGTCGGCTGATCGCAGAAAGCCTTGGCAGCATTCATTGTTTCCACCCGTAGTAGGCGGCTGGTCAAAACACTGATGCGCACGTCTCCAAAAACCGCCGTCTGGCTCTCTTTCGTTTTGCTCTGCACATGCATCCCAAATTGCTCTTCAAAATAACCCATGTTCATTGCCTCCTTTATAGCGTTTCTTTCAGATAGGTTTCATAGATCAATTCTGCGCAGAGACTGTCCGCCCAGGAGAACCAAGGCCGAGTAAACTGGGAGGGATCGTCTGCATAGAAGCTCTCATGCATCCGGCCGCATCCGGCTGTTGTACCCAATAATAAACGGATAATCCGTTCCTTTTCCTCAAAACAGTTTGCCGTCAGCCCCTGCATCGCAAGGGCAATTGGCCACACATAGCCCGCCGCGGTATGCTCGCTGCCCACGCCGCAGGCAGCTTTCCCCTGGAAATAGCAAGGATTTTCCTCGCTGAGAAGCCATGCCCTCGTGTTTTGGTAAACGGGATCCTCCGGCGGGAGATAGCCAAGGTAGGGGAGGGAGAGAAGGCTTGGCACATTGGCGTCGTCCATCAGGCGGAAATGGCCTAGCCCGTCCGCTTCATAGGCATATATCCTGCCAAAGCGTGGGTGGTGGACAATGCCGTATGCTTCGATCCCTTGCACGATTTCGCGCCGCACGCGCAGCGCTTCCAGCGCAAAAGCCTCATCCTGCCAGGCTTCCCGCGCAATTGCAGCAAGCTCGCCGAGGATCACTGCGGCGAAGCAGTTTGCGGGAATCAGGTAATGATATTCACATGCATCGTCCGACGGCCGAAAACCGGACCAAGTCATTCCGGTATATCCTATGGGCGTGCCAAGGCCGTTGTTTTGCAGCGTTTCCCGCGCATTGCCCTGTTCAACTGCCCATGGCCGGATGAATCGGTAAGGCGATTGCTCACGGTGGCTCTGCTCTGTGCGCAGTATGTCGAGAATTTTGTAGGCGGCCTCTCGCCATTGCGGCGTGAACACCTGTGTGCGGCCTGTTGCTTGCCAATAAGACCATGCGAGCCAAACCGGGTAGCACAGAGAATCCGTTTCATACTTCCTCTCCCAAGTCCACGGCGTGAGAACGGTTTCGTCCTCATCCCAGCGGCTGTTGTCCGGATTTTCATTAAAGGCGTTGGCATAGGGGTCGATACAGATATATTTCGCCTGCCGCGAAATGAGCCCTTCCAGCAGGGCTTGCAGCTGCGTATCCTCCCCCGCAAAGGGAAGATAGTGGCGCACTTGCGCGCTGGAGTCACGCAGCCACATGGCGGGGATGTCTCCCGTGAAAACAAATGCTTCCCCGCCGGCCAGCAGCTTTGCCGTTGTTTCACAGGTGCTTGCGAAGCAGGTGCGGTAGAGTTCATAAAGGCCTGGAAGATGCGTAAGGTGAGATTGCGCCTTTGTCAGATGGGAGGCGAGTGCGGGTGTTAATTCCATAGAAACACCTCCTTATAAAATAGTGAGATGAACCTTGCTTATTTGTTAAGAATCCCTGTGCAGCCATCCTCGGCAACCCCGGTGATCGTAACCTCCCGGACTGTGCCACAAAGCTCCTTTGGGGCGCATACGCGCACGGGCGTATAGTTTGGCGTGTAACCCTCCAGAAAGCCGTCCGGCGCGGTTGTTTCAAAAAGGACGGGAAAACGCTTGCCCATCTCGCCTGTCAGAAAGCGCCGCCGCATGTCGTCCGCCGCCTCCCGCATCCGGCGGGCGCGCTCTTCCTTCACCGCTTTGGATAATTGCGGTAAGGCAGCAGCTTTTGTGCCGGGACGGGAGGAGTAGGGGAATACATGAATTTTTTCAAATCCGATTTTATGCGCGAAGGCGAGCGAAGCATCAAATTCCGCTTCGCTTTCCCCGGGGAAACCGGTCATGATATCGGTCGTAATCGCGGCATGTGGGAAATAGCTTCGCAGGCTGCCGCAAAGCGCTTCATATTCCGCGCAGGTGTAATGCCGGTTCATGCGGCGGAGCGTTGCATCACAGCCGCTTTGGAGGGAGAGGTGGAATTGTGGGCAGAGCTTTTCACACTTCGAAAGCCGCGCCACTACCTCCGGCGTGAGATGATCCGGCTCCAGGGAGCCGAGGCGCACGCGCAGGATACCGTCTACCGTGCAGGCACGTTCCACCGCATCGCAGATGGAACGGGAGAAATCCTTCCCATAGGAGGAGAGATTGATTCCCACGAGCACAATCTCCAAAAAGCCCGAATCCCGAAGCCGGATAAGCTCTGCCTCCAGCTCGCCGAGCGGCTTTGAGCGTACTCTTCCGCGCGAAGTGGGGATGATGCAATAGGAACAGAAGCGGTCGCAGCCATCCTGAATTTTGACAAAGGCGCGCGTATGCCCCTGAAAGCCGGAGATGCTGCCGCCGTGGAAGGGTTCGCCCGTTTCATGGGGAGCCACCTGAAAAATACGCTTGCCAGTGAGCTGGTATTCATCGATCGCGTCAAGGATTTTTTCGCTATCGCGGTTGCCTGTGACAATATCCGCCTGGGCAAGGGTGTTGGCCTGATCCGGATAGGCCTGCGGCATGCACCCCGTCAGCACAACGATGCTCTGCGGATGCAGCCGTTTGAAACGGCGCACCGCCTGGCGCGATTTTTGATCGCCTGTGCCGGTTACTGTGCAGGAGTTGACAAGGTAAACGTCCGCCTCCTCCTCTGGGGGAACGATTTGAAACCCTTTTGCTCGAAACTGCTCGGATAGGGCCTGTGTTTCATATTGATTCACCTTGCAGCCAAGGGTGTAAAATGCGGCTTTCATAGAGGGCATTCTTCCATTTCCATTACAATTTTAATCAGATTCCAGTATAATCGAAACGAGCCGAAAAAACAAGCAAAGGGTAAGGATTTCCTCCCGCCTGGGAAAATAGAAGAAGCCGCGCACGACTGCTCGTGCACAGCTTCTCCAAAGGAATATTGAGTCGGCAAACAAAACGTTAAATATCCAACGCGCGGATATACGGGTTTTCCTGAAAGCAGGCAAGAATTTCGGTTACGGTTAGGGACTGATCCACACGCACGGCAAGCTCAAGCGATACGGTATCATCCTTGTTCTTCTGCGTTTTTACTTCTAAAATCTGAACGTTGATGCTCTCCAGATTATCCCGCAGCATTTGAAAGGGCTCTAGCCCTCTTTCCATTGTGATCGAGATCTGTTCACTCTGCGGACCTTCCAAAAACAAAAGGCGCTTGTGCAGCAGCACCTGGAGCACGATAATCATCAGCGTTGCAAAAACGCCCACGATATACATCCCTGCGCCGATGGCAAGCCCCACGCCAGAGGTAGCCCAGATTCCGGCGGCGGTGGTCAGGCCGCTGATGGAACGATTGCGCACAAAGATGACCCCAGCGCCCAGGAAGCTTACGCCCGTGATGATGTTAGCGGCAATACGGGAGGCGTCCAGGCTGATGCCCTGCATTGTGACAACGTCGAAAAAGCCATATTTTGATACCAGCATCATCATGGTAGAGCCGAGCGCTACGATTAAATGGGTGCGCACACCGGCCTCTTTCATCCTGCTTTTGCGCTCATATCCGATTGCCGCCCCGCAGATTGCACCGATGAGGATGCGCAGCAGATATTCCCCTTGTTGCAGCAGAAAAGCAGCCATGCAACCTTCCACTCCCTCTCAACGTAAAAATAGCCGCAGCCTGCTTGCGGCCTAAAACCGGAGCCGTCTTTTTGAAATGGAAAGACGGTTTGACATGCGAACTTTTATAGGGTATGCGCTATCATGAAACGAACGGAAACATACCGAATGGATTGATTATAAAGATAATTTCTGATAAAATCAAATTATAAAGATTGATAATCATATAAATAAAATGAATAGTAGCGTTAGGAAAGAGGAAAATCCGCCATGATCGATACGAGATTGCACACCCTGCTGACGCTGATGGAGGCGGGCAGTTACACCAAGGCGGCGCGCGTGCTGTCACTGACACAGCCCGCCGTTAGCCATCATATCCGGCAGCTTGAGCAGGAATACGGCGCGCCGGTTTTTTACCGGAGCACGAAACAGCTTAAATTAACGCCGGAGGGCGGCATTCTTGTCAAATATGCACGCCGGATGCAGGCGTTGGAGAACAATGTGATTCAAAGCCTGGAGGATTATCGCAACGGCCTTTCTCGATTCACCGTGGGGATTACGCCTACCGCTGAGGAGAACCTGGTGCCGCGTGTCATGGCCACCTATTGTAACCTTCATCCAGATACCAGCATAACAATCGTTACAGATACGATAAAAAATATTTATAATATGTTAAAGTCCTATGAAGTGGATATTGGTATTGTTGAAGGCAGCATTCCGGATGAAAATTTAACGCAGGTATTGCTCGACACGGATTACCTCTGCCTGATCGTCTCCCCGCAGCATCCCTTTGCCCGGCGGGGGAGCGTGAGCCTGGAGGAGCTCAAAGGTCAAAGGCTGATTTTGCGCTCACGGCAGGCGGGCACGCGTAAGCTGTTTGAAAATTATCTCCTGAGCTGCTCGGAAAGTTTAAAGAGCTTTCATGTGATCATGGAGATTGACAATGTTGCCACCATCAAGGAACTGGTTGCTTCCAACCTTGGCGTATCCGTCATCGCACACAGTGCCTGCATTGATGCAGAGCATACAGGCTCGCTCTCTGTGATTCCGATTGAAAATTTTAGGATGACTCGCTCTATTAATATGGTGCATCACAGGGATTTTACCCATACGGAGATTTTGGCGGAAATCCGGCAGATTTATGAGCAGATTAGATAATATCATATATTAGTGGATATTATATATATATAATCATAATTACTTTTGTGCAAAATACAGATTATTGATATAATGTAGAAAATAACCCTTTTTTGTAAAACTATAGATATTTTTTAGAGAATCGTGTAATATAAATGACAAAGGAGGGTTAAATATGGTAGATTTTAAAATTAGTAAACTGTTTAAAAAGGAGGAACCCATACTACACGAAAAAGGGTTTACAATTGAGAAAGACGTATTATTTTATAGAGACTCTTTTATATTAATACGAAATATTTCTCAGGTGTCCGTAGGCCCGCTACCAACGCCGGAGTTTCCCAAAGTGGCAATATTAATGATTTTAATCGGCCTCGTACTATCAGTTGTTATCATTGGGCTTATACCTCTTATTTTGGGATGCATATTAATTTACAATTGGTATCAAGAAGTGCAATATAATACAATATAATAAAAGAAGTAAGTATTTAAATATTACGATGAATGCGGGAACGACGCTTTCTTTTGTAGGAAGTGATATACCATTTATGGATCGGGTAGTATCTATTATTCGGGACTGCGCCAATGGTAAATATAATGAGCAACCAATTATAGTAAATATGCAGGGAAGCCAGGTGTCAGGGTCCATATTTGGCCCTGTCACAAAAAATGGGGATGAATATCATGGAAATTGATCTGCATGGTAGCGTAATAACAGGATCAGTATTTGATAAAGTTATCAAGAATGGAAACGAAATACATATCACGGTATCTCCGTCTCCCAATAGCTTTTTGGATAACCCTGACTGGAATCAGCTGGAAAAGGAGATTCAAGCCCTTCTTAAACAAATACATCCCGACGGTCAGGAGGCAAGAACCGTTAAAAGTTTGCTGAAGCCTATAAAAAATAAAAATGTCTCTAAGTTAATTGAGTTAATTAAGAATGGGGCTAAGGAACTTACGTCCAAGGTAATTGTGTCTTTGGCGGGGAATTATTTATCACAGTTTATTCAATCGGTGATTTCCGGAGGTTCTTAAAAAGCAGCACAAAAAGGGATACAAAGAGGCAGTTGCAAATTTTGTGTTTTGCAACTGCCTTTCTCTAATGCAAGATCTGGCGTAACCCGCATCCCAAAGAGCGATATACTGTTTATGAAAGAGGAAGGGTCACGGCTATCTTTTTATTTCAAATCAAAGCCTTCCTCAAGATATTTGCTGCAATCCACCTTCTTATTGATTGCCATCCAAGTCAGGCGCTCCACAGCCGTTGCCTGATAGTGGTTTTTTCCGTGCCCGCCGTGGTCTGTCGTTATGAGAATCAGCCAATCCTCCTGCTCATAGGTATCGCGCGCATAAACGGCTTGGATCGCCTGCTCAATATAGGCGTTGGTGTTGACGACTGCGGCGGCATACTCCGGAATTTCGGGGGAGAAGCCGATGCCGTGGCCGGTGTTATCCGGTTCGCAATAAAGGCCTGCCGTAACGTCTTTTTCGGCAATACTTTTTAAAATTTCCTTTTGGAGCGCGGGGTCGTTCTCGGAGGAGCTTGCCGTCAAGGGATAGTGATTTTCTTTGGCCCAGTCGATTTCGGCCTTATATTGCACGTTGATATGCGTCGGCCACTGCACGAGGAAGGAAACGGCCTTGCCCTGTTTCGCAAGCTCGCCCAGGCAAGTCAGCGGCTCCACTTCTTTTTTTTGCTCGTTATCCGTGATACCGTATTGATCCGCCCACTGGCCAGTCAGCATGGAGAAAAAACCAGGCGCGGTATCGCTGCGGAAGGACTTTTGTGTGCCGCCCGCATAGGTCAGGTACAGGCCTCCGTCTTTCGCGGCGGTCATCACGCCCAGCCCGTAATCAGCGAATAGAGGCAACGCATCCGCACGGCATCCATCCATGAAGAGCAACAGCGCCTTCTTTGCGTTTTTTCCAGCGGGGAGGGGGGAGCTGAAGTGCTCTAATACAAGATCATGAACGGCCGTTTGCGGCATTGCGGTAGATACGTCGTTTGCAAACAAGCCGCTGCCCTCCACCGTAGCTTTATAGCTTTTTGTGGTGGTGCAGCCCGCTAGGGCGCAGGTGAGCAGCGAGCCCACGCAGGTGATCGCGAGGGCGGTTTTGATTGCTTTTTTCATGGATGAATCGTCCTTCCTTTCCACTTATCGTTTGATGAACATCATAGCGGTTCCTCTAAAATAGTCTGGCGGTTTCCAGCCGGTTATTTTTCCTCCACAGAGGAGTCAAAAACATAGGTGTCCAGCAGGATAATGATGTTTTTATCCGTGAGCTTTTTGGCCATGAGCTGCTGGAATTTTGTCGTGCGGATTTTTCCGGCAAGGCGGAGTGCTTCGAGCTCTTTGGCGAGCGTCTCCTGCTGGGCAGTGAGTTGTTCATACAGTATTTCCAGCTTTGCAAGCCGCTCTGCCGCTAATCCGGCATAGCCATTTTCCGCGGGGTGCAGATAGGGATCGGCAATCAAGGGGATGGATGATGCCTCTTCGTTGCGTATCGTATATCGTTCCATTTTGTATGGCGTCCCTCTCTATTAAAATCGTTCAAAAAAATAAGCCAATGTAGGCACCAGCTTGCCGGAGCGGTAGTATTCTTTTATTTCGCTTTTTGTCATCCATTTTGCATCTGCCACCTCGTCGGTCGTTGCGTTTTCCAGCAAAATCTCCCCGTCGTAAGGGAAGAGCCAAACGTCTTTAATATCATTGAATACTGTGCCGTTTACAATTTTTCGCACCTCAGAATCCACCAAAATCCCGGCCGCAGGAGATAAATCAATACCGACCTCTTCCTTGACCTCCCGCACAGCGCCGTCCACACTGGATTCTCCTCGCAACACGGAGCCGCCGACACATTCCCACATCAGCGGGTAGGAGGGCCTGCTTGCGGCGCGCTGCGAAATCAGATATTCTCCTTTCGCATTCACAATCCATACATGCACCACCAGATGAAAGCGATTTTTTGGGAGCGCTGTTCCGCGAAGATGCGTTTCTCCTGTTTTAATCCGGCCTTCCGTGTAAAGATCCCAAACTTCCATTTTGCACTTCCTTTGCCCATCCATCGGTTGAAAAATGGTATCATACCACGAAACAAGGGTATGATACCACATTTTTTGATTGCAGTCGATTTTATTTTGTGACGGGCAGCCGCAGCACGGTTTTTAAGCGCTCCGGCGCTGTCCGCCGCGGGTCGGACAGATAGATTTCATGGTGCCGGTGTGTCTCGTCGTTTAAAAGTGAACAGCCGTTTTCACGCAGGAATGTATGCATTTTCTCAAGAGACGCAGGCTCTTCGGAATAAGGCCCCACATGCATTATCTGGACGCACAGCCCCTCTCGCAGCGTTTCAAAACGCACGCCGGATACATCGACTTCAGGCTTTTTGCTCCCGCATTCCGCGACGGCCCAGTGGAATACCTCTTCTGTGACGAATTCCGGCTGGCGGAAGAAGAAGGCGCTTTTAACATTCCATTTGTGCGGAGCACCGACTCGTAAATAGGTTGTAGCGTTGCATTTGAAATCCGAAAAAATTGCATTTGAAATCCGAAAAAACCAGAGCGTTTAAACGTTTAAAAAACGGTGAATAATTGCCATTTTACCCGCGCAAAATTGCGGATATTTTTCGAGCCCCCGGTCAAATCATGACCGGGGACTCGTTATGTCTGAACATGATGTCGTAGTACCGGGATCATGCTGCTACATGCGCCTGTTGCCATGCTGCTCGCGGATGAGCTGCTCGCCGGTGCGCGGGTGCTCGTTGGGAGTGTACTCGAGCAGATCATAAAGAGTGCAGTTAAGGGCCTCGCATATCCTGTCCAGCTGGTCAAACCCGATCCGCTCCGCGACGTCGTTATATAGATTAGAGATAGTCGTGGGGCGGATACCAGTCTCCTGTGACAGGCGCAGTTGAGTCCATCTGCGCTCCCCGAGGATGCGTGACAAGTGATTGATAATCATCCTTATCACCCCTTACGGGGATATTATAGCGTAAATCGACAAAAATGACGTAAAATTGTGAAATATTTACACATTACGTTATTTGCGGATATACATGTAAGGGCACATGGGATATGTGATATACCATTACATCTATACCTGCAATAATCCCCGGTAATCTATAAGACTACCGGGGAATCATACTAATAATTACGGATGATTATCTCCCTATAAGGGATCGTATTACCCTGAGATGCCAGATGATTGCCCCTGACGAGGCCCTCGATGGTACATCCATCATATAACTGCCTGATATATGGATCATCGTTATACGACAAAATAAACCGCCCCTTAATTGCACCCAAAACGGCGGCTAAACGCTCATGGTCAGCGCGCGTAAAAGGCGCGTCGTAGTAATGCTCTGTGTCAACATAAGGCGGGTCGCAGTAGATCAATGCGTCTGGCCGGTCATAGGTACGGATCAATGGTGCAAAGTCCCGATGCTCGATCTTGACCTTGCGCAGGCGCTCCTGCACCTGCGGGAGGTAGTTGATACCGCGATCAAGCACGACCTCGCTGGTCTTATACGTCTGCTTATCGCATCCATAGCTCTCTCGGATAATATAATAATACCGCGCGGCCCGCTGGATGTCCGTAAGCCCCCCAACCTCAAGCTGATGCCGGATGTCGAAGAAACACTCGCGGGCATCGGGCAGGCCGGAGAGCTCGCGTTGCAACTCCTCGCAGTGATACTTGACACAGCGATAGAGATTGACGAGATCGCCGTCGATGTCGTTATATACCTCCAGCTGGCCGGGCTGCTGAGGCTTACCAAACAGCACCCAACCGGCCCCGCCAAACACCTCGATATACCTGCTGATCTGACCGGCAGGAAAGCGCGATATAATCTCCTTGCGCAACGCCCTCTTGCCGCCGATCCAACCAATAAAACTGTTAATTGTGATCTATCCTCTCAATCATAATTGTAAGGGGGCATCCTCGGATAGGCACAAAATAACAGACTGGCCCAAATGGGCCAGTCTGCCGTCGAAGCGATAGGCTCGTACAACATTATGATACGATACCATTTCAATCCACGCCGCCCGAAATGGACGGCGGCATGAGAATCATCTCATGCTCATATCTTACGGCAAATGAGCGGCAATGTCAACCCAAAATAGGATCACTGCACGACCAGGTCTACGACCCTAAAGGCCGTGCAAATGCCCTTGCGGTCAAGGACAGCGCGGTCACCCTTGAGCTCGTCTACGGTGTACGTGTTACCGTAGACAAACGACGCGACGCCCTTGCCGTCGTAGGTCTTGGCCCCATCCCTGACCTTGACGCGGCTGCCCTTGACGATGCTGCTGGTGACGGGCTTGTCCGGCTGCACGGGCTTGGCAGCCTCATACGTGATCCAATCCAGCTTACCCCATGTATCCCAATTGCCATCCTCAAGGCGGCTGCGCACGACACCATGGTCAAATCCCTTGGCCTCGATCACCCAGCCGTCGCCGATATAGATACCAACATGGGATGTGCCTCGAAACAGCAGCAAGCCGATGATGTCTGGGATTGTCTTGATGCCGCCTTTGGTCTTACAGCGCTGCTTGAGTCCGCCGACGTTGACGTCCTGCGCGGCGACATACTTGGGCGCACTCGTGGGCGTGCTGCACCAGAGATAGCCCTTGATCAAGCCACAGCAGTCATGCACGCGCTTGCCAATGTGCTTAGCCCGTGCCGTCGCCGGTCGGCTGCCCTCAAATTGGCCGGGGTACTGCGCCATCTTGGACTTAAGGAGCGCCTCGGTTGCGACCTGACCAAACGTGCCGTACCAGTAGGGGTTGCCGACCTGCGCCTTAGCGTAAGCCACGAGCCCGGTATTAGTCTTGCTTGCCATAATGATGTCCTCCTAATAATGTAATGATCAAGCGGCCATGTTGGTGTCGCTACGCAACTCGCGCAGCTTGGCGATCAGCTCATGTACCGGGACTGCCCCGGCTGAGATCATAAGGCCCGTCATGATCTGTGAGACGATTGGCCAACGAGCCGCAAGGCCCAACGCGCTGAAAATATCAAGGCCAAACAGCAGTGCCACGACGACGCCGACGACAAGTGCCCATACCGGGGGCTTAACGTACTGCATCACCTTAGCTGGCATGATGTCCTTGATGCGGTCGACGATAAACTGCACGATGGCCGCGCACACGATGATCACGAGGATTGCCTGAGATACTCCTGCCATATTGGTTGCACCTCCTCTCATTGTGAATTGATAGAGCTATGATAATAGCCGTGGCGGCCAGCGCCACGGCCAGTATCGATATGGTGATTGCTGCCGCAAGGTATAGATGCGCCGCTGCGGCTGCTGCCTGGCTATAGATCATGCAACTTCCTCCCAGTAACGCGGGGCTGTGCCCGGGATCATCATACTGCTGGATGCAGATTGCAGGCATCGATAGATGTGCCCGTTGTAGCTGTAATACAGCCCCTCCGTAACCGACATTAGGTGACGGTATGGGATCGGGTTATTGCTGTGCCCCTCTGCCCATTCGAGTGCGGCAATCGCGTCGAAGATCGCCATTGCGGCGGCGTCAACTTCCTCCTGCCGGTCAACTGTGGGCTTCGCATTGAGCAGCGCTTGTGCCGCGGCAACAGCAGTCTCGACATCGGAGAAGTCCTTGTAATCAGAGGGTGTATATTGCGCCACCATATCGATTGCCGTTTCAAGCAGCGTAGTATCCGCATAGGAAACATCCGCATTATCTCGTGCTCTTACGCGCAGCAGATAATTACCGCCTATGGGCACCCGCTTGGGGGTTAATTGCACATCCTCAATGACAATCACGCACAATCAGCCTCCCCGTTGTCTTGTAGATCTCTGGCCCGATTGAGCAGGTCAGCAGCAAATGATACCAGCCATGTGCCGGAGCGGACAGCATAAAGGTCAGCAGGTTGCCCTCGGAGATCACACACGACCCCTGATCGACAATCCCGCCGCCGTTATCACTGTGCAGCTCCCAGGTCGCCGACTGCACGACGACCTGCGCAGTCTGATCGCATCCGTAGATACGCACCCGCTGCTGCCTGCGCTCGCCCGGCATCAGGTAGATCGTCGGGTTGTTATCCATCACAGCACACCTCCCACTCTGCCCGATATCCGGGCAGCCAATCCGGCAGGTATCCGCCATCCTGCCAGGCGATATGGATTCCGCCTGCATCCACCATCAGCAGGATGGTAGCGTAATAGGTGCTGTTGCCTGCCGCATCCCAGGCGGTCAGGGTGACGTAATACACGCCATCCTCCAAGTCTGGCGGCACCTGGGCTGTCCAGTACCCGTCCTGCCCCGGCGCAAACACAAGGGCATGGTTATCAGCCATGCCCTCAATGCGCGTAATCATATCAATCCTCCACCTTGACGCGGATCTCAAACGGTGCTCCAACGTGCACACGGTCGGTCACGCCGATGACCTCAACAATGCGCGGCGGGGTGGTGTCCAACACAACATTGCGGGTAATCTCGGCCTCAAGGCCGGTCGCGTCGACCACCTTGACCTTGATGACGTTGGCCCCCTCCTGCATGTGGGAGGGATTGGCGCTGACCGCAAACGCACCCGTCTGGCCGTCCACTGTAACCGGCCCCTGGTCGTGCCCATTGACGGTGACAGTCAGGGTGACGGATGTCAGCTGATCATCCGACGTGATGCCCGTAATCTGCACCGCCGCCTGGTTGGTTACAAGGCCCTCCGCAGGTGAGGACAGACTAATGGTCGGCGCGGTCACCGCAATTGTGCAGGTGATTGACGCGGGATCGGCGGCGTTGCCGTCCTTGTCGGATACGCCGATGGAGATTGTGGTGCTGCCCTCCGGCAAGGCATCCGGCACAGCGTAGGAGAGATCATATCCGCCCTCTACTGGTGTCAGAGTAAGCCCCGGCGCGCCCTGTGTGATCTTGCTGCCGCCGTTAATACGCAGGTCAAGAGTGGCGGGATCAACGCCGCTATCGTTGTCCCGCAGCTGGGCGGTAATGGTCGGGGTGCAGGTATTGATCCGGCTGTCGTTAGAGGGATAGGTGATGGTGACGGTGGGCTTGACGCTCTCGTAGGATTGCAGGCGGAGTTGTGCGCCCCACGTACTATCATCCTGATTGACAGTGGTCTCATTGCCTGCGTCGTCAGTGGCGATAATCTGTACGCCATAGTAGCCGCCCAGCAAATTGGCGGAGGATTCGGCGGGCGCAGTGCCGGAGAGGGTGTAATACCCGTCCTCTGCTAGGGTAAGATTGTAGGTTTGGCCGCCGATTGCGGCCTTGATGGTTGCGATTGACATGGTTTGCCTCCTTTACGCCGATACGCCGATGGCGATGTATGATAATGTTACGCTTGATACAGTTGCGCTGGCTGTTGTGGTCAATGTAAAGCTCTGAGGACGATTGGTGGTGGGCCCGTTGCTGTCTACCGTCACCCAATAAGGGCCATTGCTGCCGACCGATAGTGATATGATACATTTGGGGGCGGATGCAAACGCCTTAGGAAAATCGCTAAAATATAGTCTGCTGCTGGTATAGCACCCCGCATTTGGAGCGCTTGTGATTGCAACATTTGACCACGTCTTGGAGGCCGCGCATAGATGCATACCTCCTCCGAACTCAATGCAGATATTACCGTCTGACGGATCGCTGCAACGGACCGCTGTGCTCCAACTGCTCCATGTATTGCTGCTATAGTAATAACGTGGCCTACACCACACGTTACCCGTCGCTGTGTGATACTCCTGCATGATATCGTTACGCCCCTGATCATCCGTGCGCAGAGGCAGAACATACAGCTTGCCGGGAACGGCCTCGGGGATGTTGGCGATAGATTGTGCACTTGCATAATTATCGACGGACACGACATCCCCCGGCGTGATGTAATCATCAAAATTGTATTTGTTGGGTGTTGCCGTTGTCTCGTTGATAAGCGTTGACCAGCGCAAATTGATCGCCCCCACATCCGCCGCCGTTGGCATCTGTGCAAGCTTGCCGCTGCTGTCCAGCGTGGCGATGCCGGAGGGTTGGGCAAGCTTATCCTCTATCTGCTCGACAAACGCGGCATAATCCGCCTTGGTGGCCATGTCCGTCAGGCTATAAGTAACATTGATGCGCCCGGCATTGCCGAGCGCGATATGAAAGGAAAAATTAGCAACAAAATCCGGGCTTGCAAGCTCGCTCGGGATCGTGTCCGGCGTCTCAGACTGCGCCACCAGCATGAGCACCTCGCCGTCGTCCGGGTCGGTCGCATAGATACCGATCTGACGCAGGATATAACCCCCGGTTAATCCCCGGTTATACAGCGTTACAGGCAGCAATGCACGCCCATTGCCCTTGTAGACCGGATCGCTTAAGGTCAGCGTCTGTGTGGCCGCGATCTCTGTCAGGGCAGGCAAGGCATCCGCGCTTGCGTGCCCGTCCCCACCGACTGCTCGCGTAATATGGAGCGTGGCCCCGGTCTGCAGCTTGGCCATCAGATTGAGGCCCAGCGTGGTGTATACGACGTTATCCCATGTCGCCATTACCGTCTCCTCCTTGGTGTGGGTATAAAGTATAATGCTTGGCCTCGCCGACCATGACCGCGTACCGCTGCCGGACGTCGATCCCGGAGGGATCGTACTGCTCCACGGTGTAGGTCAGGTGCGCGGGCTTGAGCTCGTCGATGCGTGCCCGCAGGGCGGCAAGGTCGAGGCTGTAGATATCATTGAGGTGGATGTGCAGCGCAAACGAGTAACTGCCCGGATGCTCTGTGATCGTAACCTGCTGGCCGGTTATCTGCTCCGCCGTGAGGCGGATAAACTCGGCGGTCGCAGGTGGGCGGACATTGCGCTTAGATAGGATTTTCTCCCGGCGCAGCGCGACCGGGACAGAATCGTTGGTTGGCAGGCCAAATATCTGCTCCCAGCGGGAGAGCGTCCATGTTGCCGAATTGATATAGAGCTGATCCGTGGCGTCGAGGATTGCCGCCTCGGTACGGTCGAGCTCCGCCTGCTCTGTCTGCAGGAGCTCCTGCATCTGTGCCATCTCGCGGATATACGCGGGGAGCATCTGCGGGTCGTTAAGAGGCATCGAGCACCACCTCCTTGAGGCGCGCAAACTGCTCGGCAGTCATCGTGACGGAGGCTGTCTTGCCATTGAGCGTATATGAGGAGATATCCGCAACGCCCGTCACGTCAAACATGAGGTCGCCGACCTTATGGTAGCTGAGCGTGGTCAAGTCAAACGCGATCTCTGTACAATACGACTGGATCGCGGCGGCGATCTGCTCACGTACCTCATCCGGATTGCTGCCCGCCTCCAGCGTCGCCTTGACGTTGATCGTGACGTCTACCGGCACGGCCTTACTGATCGTAACCGACGCGCCGACCGGGCGCTGCGTCTCCACGTATGACCGCACAGCGGCGATCAATGCATCATCCGGCTCCGCCATCGCGGCAGAGAGGATGACCACCTTGACCGTGCCGGGGCCGTCCCAGGTGGGGATGCAGCGGGCAGCGCCCACGCCCGGCACCTGACGCGCCCAATAGACGTAATGATTGGCGTTACCTGAGGTAATCGGCTGCCTGATCTTATTGAGCAGCCGCGCGCGGAATACGTCGTCCGCCTCGCCGTCGAGGCGCTCCTCGTTGTACTCCAGCGCCTTGCGGTCAAGATACTCGCCATCGGCGGTATCGAGCATTGTCTGCTCGACCGCGTACTCAAGGATCATTGCCCGGTAACGGGCAAGCTCCTCGGCCACGGCCTGCAAGTTATCCATGCAAAACCCGCCCTGCAGGCGGTTGACGTCGCTCTGGAGGCCGTCCATGAGCCGCTTAAGGATCGACTGCGCGTCGTAATCATATGGCATAGACCGTGCCCTCCTCATCCATTGTGATCGTGTCCGTCCCGTAGCCGGTGCGGACGGTAAAAGTGACCTCCACGCCGCTCTGCGTGGAGGTAAACTGAAAGTCGCTGAGCTCCTCGATGTACGGGTTAACCATCAGCGCCTCCGTGATATACCGCTTGATCTCAAGGCGCGTGATCTCGCTGGCCATCGGCTCCCCGATGAGGTTATTAAGCTCGCAGCCGTACTCATCGTCATAGGCCGCATGCGCATAGCGCACCGTGCGCAGCGCCTTATAGATCCATATGCGGAGCGCCTCGTTGCCCTCGACCAGATAGGTGTTGCCGTCCGGCCCGGTCTTAAGGCAGTTGCGCTCAAAGTCGTATGCATACTCCCGGTAGAGCGGCAGCTCCTCAATGGCCGTGTCGGAGATGTCCTCCACCTCATCGGTGGGGACAAAGGGAAAAATACCGATATCGTCGCTCATACGTTGCTCGCCACCCTCTCGACGATGTAAAACGCGGTGCCGATCTGCGCCGTAAGGGCGGTATCTCCCGGGCGCAACAAAAACGCCGAATGGAAATCCTCCAAAAACGCAAAGAGGGCGGCGGGCTCCGGCGCGTCGATAAAGAGCTCCCGCAGCTTATCGACCGTGTCATACCCATCCAGCGTATACGCCGGATTGCAATAGACATTGCGGCTGATGTTCGCGCCGTTGATGTTGATCCCCAGAGGATTAACTGATGTGACGGTTGCGATCCGCAGAGTGACGCCGTCCGCCCCATCTGATCCGCTCTGGCCCCGGAGGGCCTCTGCGAGCTCAATTGCCCATCTTGACATGCTGATCCCTCCTTACTTAGACTTAGACTTACTCTTACTCTTATCCTTGTCCTCGACCTTATCGATCTCGTGCTCGTCCATGAGGTTATCGTAGGCGAGCGTCAGCTGCATCGTGTATTTGCCTGCCTCCCATGTGTGGGTGTCGGACTCGACGTAAAATTTGCCGTATAGGCCGCTGACCGGCTCCTGCACGGCGACAGAGTAACCTGATACGGCCCGCACGTCGCCGAGGGCGGTAACGCTGCCTGACCGCTCAAGACCCTTAAGGAGCGCCCGCGCCTCGGCGGCGTTGTCGACGTCGTCCTGCTGCTTATATACCCGCTGCACCGTGCCATACTTGCGGCGGGAGGCCGCGTCCTGCAGCGTGTTGACGGTCTTGCCATCCTTGTTGGTGATGACCACGCGGTTGACGACCTGCTGCATGCTCGACTTGTAGCTTGCCTCGGTCAGGTTATATCCGCCGTCAAGCACCACGCCGCAGTATGTCCCCTTGACGATGACCTGCAGGCGATCCCGCTGCATCAGGGGGATGTACTTGTTGCCGTTGCGCCGGGAGGCGGCGGTATACGCTGCCATGATGGCCTCATACGCCTTTTTTCCGAGGCACGGCATATATACAGATATGCCGGTCTTGGCGGCGCTGCCGAGCGGCACGCCGAGCTCCGCGCAGATGTTGGCGGTGATGCGCTCGGGCGTGTCGCTGTAGACGTGATTGATGTCCGATTGGTTGACATACCAGAGCAGGTCAAGCGCCGTATAGCTGACCGTATGGGAGGAGACGTTACTCTCGACGTCCATGATAATCCCATAATAGAGCTGCTTACCGTCCACCTGCAGGGTGACCGGATCGCCCTCGCTGATGGACACCTTGGGCAGCAGCTTATCGCTCTCCATGCGCGGCAGGGAAAAGGTAAGCTGCCGGGCGACCTGCTTAGTATCGCCGCTCCATGTGATCTTGTCGGCGAGCGTGCTGATATCGTACTTGCCCGCGACCAGCTTGACCGTCATGCGGGGATCACCAGCCTCTGCCCGGTGTAGATCAGGTTAGGATTGCGTATCTTAGCCCGGTTGGAGTTATAGATACGCTGCCACTTGGCCCCATTGCCATAGTACCGCTTGGCGATCGTCCACAGACAGTCGCCGGTGCGCACCGTATAGGTGCGGGATACCACCTTAACGGCGGGCCGCTTGGTCTTGACTGCCACCTTGACGGTCGGCACATTCAGCTGGCGGTACTCCGCCAGCTGAATGGAATACGAGATATCCCGGCTGCCCTCGCGGTAGGTAAATTGCAGGCTCTCGATGGCCATTGCAAGATTGACACCCATGTCCGATATAATCAGCCGCACAGGCTTGCAGGCGTCCCGCCAGCGCTTGAGGGTGCTGACGTATGACTGCGGGCTCCGGTCGGCAAACCGATAAAACGGCGACCCCTGCGCCGGGAAAAAGCCGGAGAGGGAGGTGGAGGCAAGGCCGCGCGGGCCTAAGAGGTTGGCCTCTCCGACCGTGAGCAGCTGCACGTGCTGGTTGAGGCTCGCCGTATCGATAGCGATCTCCTGCGGGTTGACCGGCAGCACCAGCCGCTCCTTGCGGTTATCTATACTAAGCTCGATTGTCCTGCTCTTAATTGGCATATGACCTTACCTCCTTATGCTTATGCGCTGTTGCTCACGGCGAGGATAACCTGCTTGGTAACCGCCTCGCCGATGCGGTCAATGTCCGCCTCCTCGCGTACAATGATCTGATCCGCGAGCTTGGGGATATGGATGTTGAGGACGACGCCGCCCTTGCCGCCCTGCGGCTTGGGGCTATCATCCTCCTGTTTACGCACTTGTCGCTTGGACTGCTGGTTGGACGTGATCCGCGTGCCCTTGGGCAGCGCCATGAGCTCCGGCCCGTGCTCGCCGACCCACGTCATACCGCCGCGCCAGCTTTGCGTGCCGGTGGCGTTGTTGCCCGCCTTACCGTCGCCCGATCCGACGCCGAGCTTGTCGGCGATCCAGCCGATGCCGCTGGAGATGCCGCCGATGACCGTGCCGATCCCGGAGACGATGGGCTTGATGACCGTCCAGACCTTTTCGATGACTTTTTGGATCGTGGGAAACACCTTTTTGACGACCCCCAAAAGCACCCTAAACACATTGATGCAGGCGTCCATGATCGGAGAGATCACCGACCAGGCCGTCGAGAGGATGTCCTTGATAACCGGTGCCGCCGTGCTAATGACGTCGGTAATCCAGCCCATATTGTCGCTGATGATACCGATAACAGTGCTGACCTTGGACCCAATCCCGTCAAAGATGGTCTTGACGACTGGGGCGATGGTGGTGATCACCGTCCCAAAGGCCGAGATCGCGCTGGCAATGATGGGGGCTGTCTGCCCGACCACTGTGCCGACCGTGCTGATGACGGAGGACAGCACCGGCAGCACGGACGGCAGCACCTGCTGCACCGTACCGATGATGCTGGAGACGGCGGGCATGACGCTGGAGGCAACCGTGCCAAGCGTTGACATGACCGACCCCCCAAAGGTCTTGAGCGGGGCCATCATGCCGGACAGGCCCGCGCCGATGGACGAGAGCCCGCCGAGCTTGGAGGTAAGCCCAGGCAGCGCGGAGGACAGCCACTGGATGCCCCTGCCGAGCTTGTCGGCTATCACGCCGCCGATCACCTCGATGGCGGGGCCGCACTTGTCGATGATCGTGATTACGCCCTCAAACGCGGGCTTGAGCTTATCGACCATCTTGAGGCCCGTGTCCGCGACAAAGCTTTTGAGCTTGCCCTTGATGGTGGAGAGGAGGCCCGCGCCGGTGGTTGCCAGCTTATTTGCGGCCCCACCGTAAAAATTTTGCAGGTCGGCGGCCACGCCGCCGAAACCCTTTGAATCAAATTGTTCTTTGGAGACCTTAAACCCAAACTCCTTGAGCCGCTCCATCTCACCGAGCTTTGCGTCGGCGAGGGCCTCGATGGCGTCGCTGACGGACTTGGTGCCGCCGGACGCCGCCGCCATATCCTCGGCGAGAGTGACGAGGCTCATGGCCTCCTTGGTATTGCCGTTGGCGATGGCAATGGCACGGCTGCCCGCTTGGATGACCTCGCCGGTCTCAAACGGGGTCGTATTGGCGTTGTCGCGCAGGGCCGCGATGTACTTGTCGGTCGTGGCCTTGACCTGATCCTGGCTCATACCCTTATTGGTCGCGCCGACAAAATGCTCCATTGAGACCTGCTGCTGCTCGAGCTCCATGCCGCTCTTGACCGTCGCCCCAACTCCGGCCACAGCCGCAGCGCCCCCGGCGGCAATGGGGATCGCTACGGCCTTGCCGATGGATTTGAGCTTGCCACTGAGCGACTTAAGTGCGGACGATGCCTTGTCCTTGAGCTTGACGACCGGCGAGGTGACCGTCTTGCCGATGGATTTAAGGCGGCTGCCGACCGCCTTGATCTTGGAGGTGGCGATGTCCTTGACCGCCACGGCGGTGGCGATCTTTTTGCGCAGCGGCGCGTACTGCTTGGATAATTGCTTGGCCTTTTTGGACGCCGCCGTCGCGTCCAGCCGCGCCTTATACTTTTTGTCCCATGTTTTGGTGAGGCTCTTTTTGGTGTTGTCGACCTCGCGCTTAAAGGCCGACTGTTCTTTGCGCACCGCCCTGAGAGTGGCGGTCGCGTTATCCTTAAGGGAGATCACGCCGGACATAACATGCATCAGCCGTCACCCCCTAAGCCCCAAAATTGCCGCCGCTCCTCCTGAGCAGTCGCCATCGATGCCGCCAAAAATGCCCTTGACAATGTGTCAAGGGACAAAATGTAATCCGGCAGGATACCGCGCTGCAGGTAATAGTGGAGGAGATACGCCTCGTCGTCATGGGCAATCAGTTTTTTGCGCTGTCCACCACGCTGATGGAGTCGCCGGTGATGCCGCTGATCTCCATAACCTGCAGCACAATTTCGGCGCGCTCGTGTTGCTCAAAGATATCCGTAACATCCATCGGATCAACGATCTGTCCTGCCTCCTGCAGCTGCTTGGCAAGCGCGTGCAGGTCAGGCTCCACGACTGCGGTATATACCGCCCGCTTATCCTGCCGCAGGGAGTCCGTATCATCGCTGTCCATGACGTCCGCGATCTCGCTGGTTGTCAGGCTGCGGACGGTGATCTCCTCGTCAATGGACGGGATGTACAGCCGCCGTTTGCGCGGGATGCGCTTGGCTTCAAGGCGCTGCGTTGCCTTAGCCACCCATGCCTCAAAATTGGTTTTGCTTTGCTTGTCTGCCATGATGCTCCTCCTTATTTGATGCGATCCAAGTTGACCATATCGGACGGCGTAAATCCGCCCGACGCCTCCATTTCTACGAGCGCGCCGCGCTCATAGGACACGACCGGCAGGTCGTTAACCCAGCAGTTACTCGTCGAGTAGCGCTCGATCTGATGCCCGACCGCGTCCGGGTCGGCGAGCTTGGTAATGATCTGCAGCCGCTTGTCGACGCCCTTGTTGATGCTCTGGCGCACCTCCTCATAACGGGAGTACACCTTGTTGAGCGTCATTGTCCACTCACCGGCCTGACCTGTCACCTTGCTGTCGACGTCAAGTCCCAGCTGGACGTCCTCGCGGTTGTAGGTCACCTTGAGCTCGACCTTTTTAGCCTCGGCGATCAGCTCGCCGTCAACCCATATCTCTGCGTATGTGCCGGTGAGCACCCAATAGCCCGGTACCTTATTGCCCATGCCTTGCACCCCCTCACATGTTGACGCGCAGAGTGAGATCCTCCATCGCGTCCACAAATTTGACCGAGCAGACCAGATATACCGTGCTGCCCGTGTTGGCCTTGGCGATGTCGATATCCTCCATCTCTGAGGTGTCGGTGCCGTGATCCTCCAGATACGCCCGCTGTGCGTCGATGTCGACCGCGACTGTGCTGTCATAATCCGGGTCGAGCACGTCGCCCGCGAGCTGCTTATGGTAGTTGTCGATGGCGGCGACCAGCGCCTGCTTGTGGTCGTAGTTGTTAACGACCTTGCCTACATACTGCTGCGCAAACGTCGCGCTGATGTCGTCCCGGTACAGGTCGACGCCCTCGACGATCTTGATCTTGGCCATGTCCTTGCCCTTGTCCTCCGTGTAGGAGGTAAGAGAGTTGACCCCGCGCCCGATCTTATACGTGCCGTTGTCGTCTATGATCACGAGCTCGCCCTTGTCGATGCGCGCATCCGGGTCGTCCGGGACGGCTGCGGACGTGATGTCCGTCAGCTCATAGTACGTGCTGCTGCGGCTTAAGGGTAGTCCTGCCAGCACGCCTGCAATGCGCGAGCAGTACTCTGCCGCTGTGCAGGTGTCACTTGGAGCGAGGTCAGTAGCAATGCTGCCGGTCGTCAGGTTGATAATACCCTCATGATCCGCCGTTGTGTTGGCCAGCACCGCCTTATACGTCTTGTGGTCGCTGTCGCGGGCCTGTTTGATCCATGCGACCACCGGGGCTGTCTGCTCCGTTGTCAGTGACGGGATCGTCAGGTAATTCCACGTGCGGCTCTTAAGCGTTTTGAGGGCCGCCGTATAGTCCGCCGCATCATCCTTGATGCGCAGCACAAGCACCTTGCTCGGCCCGCCCGCAAGGATCAGCTTGAGGTACTCATAGTTGCGCTGCGACCAATGCTCAAAGTCCACGTCCGCGAGGGATGTGTATACCGTCTCGGCAGCACCGTCCTCGGTATTATCCTTGAGGATGCAGGCGACGATCCCGCGCGCGCTGCGCTGGATCGCGGTCTGCCCCTTGGTCGCAAATGTGATGTTAATCTCAGGTAATCCCACTCGTTACCCTCCCTTGTGGTGTGATGATATCCGCCTCCAGCGTCTCGGCCAGCGGATACTGCTCCGGTACATCGGCGCTGTCGATAAACGACAGCGTAAAGGTGCAGTGCAGTATCCGGTCGACGATCTTGTAGTCGACGCTGGGGACGGTGATCGCCCGGTCATCCCATCGGATCACCGGGCGAAGTGAATGGTCGATCGTATCGGCGAGCGCCCAATAGTCGGCGTTGTGCTCCGATGCCGTATGTACGGCCAGGTCGATGACGACGCTGTGCCGCGTATGATAGGCGCTCACGGTCTCCCGGCTCGCGGGGATCAGGCCAACATGGATGTACTCTGTGATATTAGCCTGGCTCCCATAGTCGGTCTTGGCGAGATACTCGCTTGAGACGTCCATGTCCGGCAGCGCTGTCTTGAGCGCTCGGACGAGGGCATCCTTGATCTGTGTGTATACGTTGCTCATATTGCTCCTATAAGTCGTGGGCTGCCATAAAGTCCTGCAGCCACGCGCGCAGGTAGGAGGGCATCCGCTCCTCGACCTGCGCGAGGGAGATCTCCATCATGTGCGCGCCTGGGACATATCCACCCGACGTCGTGCGGTGGCCGTAGTTGACCGGGTCGGCATACTCGACGTCGGTGTATACCTCAATGACGTACTCGCCGCCCTTACGGACGATATCGCCCACCGTCCAGCTGCCGCGCAGCTTGCCGGTGTCCTTGGGCGTAAGGTCGGAGGATAGTCGTCCCTGCAGCTCGTGCGCGATGTCGAGCACGATCCGCTCAAACTCCTTTGGCCACTCGCGCGCGGCGCGCTCAAACATCTCCGCGTACTCATCGAGGCCGTCAAATCCATAATCCGTACTGCTCATACCGTATCCTCCACGAGCGTCAGCGGGATATTATTGTGGCTCGGCTGCCGCTCCGGCTTACCCGCGACGGTTTGATAAGTCTTTCCGAGGCGGGTGACAAGTACCGTATCGCCCGCCCGGATATCCACCTCCGGGCGGACAAAGAGGAGATAGTCCGTCTTGACGTCGGAGGTTGCCTCCCCGTGCTGCAGCTTGCCGCCTGACGGGGAGGACAGAGCGCAGGGGATACCGCTCATCACGATCTCCCCGTCGAGCCCGTCCCGGATCACCGTCTCAAGGTTGGGCAGCATCCGCTTGACGGGCCGGTATACCGTACATGCGTCCCCGTAGGTGGCGGCAAGGATATCAGCCTCAGTGTTATGACTCATCATGGCTCCTCCCTCCGGGGGACACCCGGTTTACGATAGCGCCAGAGCATATCCTCATAGTCCTGCAGGTAATCCCGCGTTGCCTTGGCATTAGACGTCTTGTCCCGGTAGCTGATGGACGTATCGCCGCGCGTGACGCTCGAGACCTGCTGAGGTGTCTCAATGACGGTATCGTCCCGCAGCATGTCCTCGGCCATCTGTGCGGCCACGATCTCCAGCTCCTCCGGCAGATCGTCCCGGTTGCAGGAGGAGAGGATGCGCGTGACGGCCATCTGCACGCGCCGCCTGACCATCACCTCGTCGGCCACGGAGAGGCTGTGCGCGCGCTTGATCCCGGCTGCGATCCGCTCAATCTGCTCAGGCACCGTCATGGGCGGCACCTGCTTTGGCGGCTGCCTTGCCGCCCTTGGGCTTGTTAGCCTTGGCTGCGGGCTTGGCTGGCTGCTCCGTGTCGGCAGGCTCGGCCCCATCCGCGAGAGCCTTGGCAACGGTCTCCTCCGTCAGAGACTCGCCCGCCTTGATGCGCTCGGCGAGCTTATCCGCCAGCGCGTCGACGTCAATATTGAGCGTGACGCCCTCCTCGACGCCGGACATGAGGGCGGCATTATCGATCTCGGCGATCCCGCCTGTGCGGGTAAAGCCCTGCTCCTCTAGCTTGCGGGCGGCCTCGTCCGAGGCCACCCTGCGCACGACGTTGTCACGCTGTAATATAATCATATTGCACCCCCTCACTGGCTGGCAGGACCTGCTTGCAGTTAACCCACACCTGCGGCCACTTATTGTCGGTGATCCACAGGTCGTGATACTTGCGGTAGTCGATTGCCCACGCGCGGGCAGATTGGTTGGTCTCAGGGTCAAATATGCGCACCTTGTCGGTACGTGATACCGCGATCGGCACCGTGCGCGGGCAGATGATCCAGTTGACGTCGAGCGCGTTTTCGGCGGGGGCAAATCCGCCCGTCTTTTGCCCCTCGGTCTTACCGTCCGCAAAGATATATGCGCTCTTGAGCCGCCCGGAGCCGACACGCCGGATCGGGTGCTCGCCGTTTAGGGCTCTGACCTTGAGCGTTACGCCGCCCTGCGTAAAATCGACCACATCGAGCTTTTTGGATATCTCTGCCGAGGTGTCCAAAATAGCCGCGACAAGTGTGGACATCGTGATTACCAGCGGGGTGTCGCTGCCGACCACGTCCTGCACGGCGGCGATGTCGTAGTAGAGCTTAGTGAGGATATCCGCAGCGGTCGGCGTATACCCGCCTGCCGCACGCTTATGGGCAATCGCGCCCGCCGCGATCTTACTGTAACGGTAAGCGTCGATCTCAGGCACCACTTTAGCGAGCTGGAACTCGCCCATCACCTGCGACGCCGTCACCACAAAATTGGTGTCATTGACCTCGTGCTCATCGAGCGCAAACCTGCGGCCACGATCCATCGCAAAAGTAAGGTCTTGCCACGTCAGGGTGACGTCTCCGTCGACAAACCCGTTGCTATAGTCAGCGAGGCCGTCCATAACGATCTGCGGCACCTTGACGGTCTTGCCTCCGGTGTACCGGATCAGGCTGGAGTTGGGCTCCATCCAGCCAGATGTGGAGAGCTCGACCGCCGCCTTGTCGAGCTCGCTCTGAAATACAGATGCATATTGCAGTACATTAGCCATTGCTCATCCCTCCTCTGATACTCTTGCTGATCTCGTTGCGGATCGCCTCGTTGGCGTTGGATGCCTTGCCGATGCCAAGCGGCGTCTTGCCGCGCAGCCGCTCCCTGACCGTGGCCGCGACCGCTGCGTCAAACGCCTCGGTCAGCTTGTCGCAGGCCGCCGTCATGTCCTGCTCGCTGGTCAGCGGCAGCAGGTCGGCGAGCCCGACCGGGTAGCCGTCGCCGCTCAGGCGCGTGATAGCCTTATCCCTGACGTCGCGGGCGAGGAGCTGCGCCTTGAGCTGTGCGATCTCATCGCTGGTCTTGGTCGCCTCCGCCTTGGCCCGCTCCTCCGGGCTAAGCTTGGCGAGACGCGCCTGCTCCTCCTGCTCAGCCTGCCATTGTGCCTTGGCCGCGTCGATGCGCGCCTGTAGGTCGGCCTCTGTGTAGGTCTGGCCATCCTTGGGCGGCGGGTCTGCCTTGCCGTCCTCCTTGGGATTGGCGTCGCCGTCCCCGTCATCGCCGCCGATCCCCAGCAGCTTACCCAGCCGCTGGAGGAACTTGCTCTCCGGCTTAGCCTCTTTGCCCTCCGGCTCTGTGCCTTCGGAGGGCGTCGTCTCAGTTACAGGATCGGTTGTCGGCTCCGTCGTGGTGACGGTCGTATCAATTGTCTCTGCCATTGTGTCTTGCCTCCAATTAATCTATTGATAACCGGCGTTTAACCGCCGGATATCTGCGTGTTTTCTTCGGCCTCCTCGTCCGGTGGGACGGGGAGGCCGATGTAGTCGTATGCGGATAAGTAGCTTAGCCCTCGCGGCAGGATACCCGCCTCAACAAGCTGGATGTGCTCGTAGGCGTCCACGCCTGCCCAGCGCTTACCTGTCACAGCGTCCGTCCCTCCCGCGCAAACCGCTCGTTGTACAGGTCACGCAACGCGGCCTTGACCGCGTCCTCGCCGTAGCACTTGATCAGGTACGGCAGGTGCGTCTCCAGCATATCCACGGTTGTCTCGCCCCGGTGGGGCATGTGGTTGGGGTTAAGGTAGGCACGCAGGTAATACTCGTATATCCCCGCCGCGATCTCCGGGGGATTGCATATCTTATATAACCCCTCAAGCTCCGTCTCGATCATCCATCGGGCGGCCTCATAGCCGACCGGCTTGTCCTCATGCATCTCACTTACTCCTCCTTGGTGGCCGCTGCGTGTGCGCGACGTAATCCTCATACCAGTCCTCATACTTGATGCTCTCCGGGATCGGCACCGCCTCATACGGCGCAAACATGCGCCGCGACGGCACCGCCACAATGGTGCAGGTACAATTGGGGTGGATTGGCGGGTAGTCAATCCCTGGCTTAGCCGCATCGACGTCATACTCCTGTCCGTTTAATTCGGCGCAGTGGCAATGTCCGCCCTCGCCGCCGCCCACAAAGCGATAACGCTTGACGCCCGTCTCCTTGTAGGACAGCAATCGAGCCTCCGCCGCAAAATGCGTGCACTCCGTGCGCACAAGGCGCTCCGCCGCGTACCGGCCTGCGCCCATTGCGTCGTTGACGCCCTTGGTCATCTGCTGGATGCTGCTGCCCTTGGTAAGGCCGATAGAGATCTCCCGCCGTGTCACCATCGCCAGATGGTCGGTGTTGCCCCACACCGCCGCTGAAAATGTCCGCTCACTCCACGGCTCATCCAGCACCCGCTTGATCAATCTGTCATCAAGGCGGGAGACCCCAAATCCAAGACGCAGCCCGCGCTGCACGCCGTAGCATCCCTCGTAATAGCTGTTGACCAGCGTGTCGCGCATCATCCGCCTGATCCTGCCGTCCGCGTCTCCGGCGAGATCGATCATGTGCCGGTAGATGTCTCCGAGCAGCTGCTCCTTGCGGCTGATCCGGCTCTTGGCCGAGAGGGTGTTGAGCTCTGTCAGCATCCGGCTGTCCTTGGCGGGGCCGGAGAGGGCCTTGACGTACCGGTCGATGGACATGCGCCACGAGCTATACTCCCTGCCGCCGATGTACTGGCGGGCCACAGCGTCCGTGAGCTGATTATCCTTGGCGTACCGGCCATAGATCGCCGCGATCTCGCGCTCAATCTGGCCCGCAGCCTCCTGATAGATGGTCATAAGCTCATTGGTATACTGGTCGGCCCGGCGCTCGGTCTTAAGCGCCTCCGACTTGGCGAGATCGACCCAATAATTGCGGTTGCTGCTCATGCGCCGTCACCGTCCTCATCCGCTGTGGGAGGCGTCGCCTCAGCCTCCCGCAGCGCCCTGGCCAGCGCCTCATACCCGGTGGAGGGGTCGGCAGCCTTAAGCTGCTGCTCCTCCTCGGCCCTGAGCTTATTGATCTCATCCTGCACGTTGCTGACGTTGGGCAGGAGCTTAAGCCGCGTCTCGCGGGAGAGGTCGGCGGCCAGCTTGGTCACCACGTCTGCGAGCTCGGGCAGATTTTGCGGCTGATTGCGCCTAAATTGGATGTCGATATCGCGGTAATCATAGGTGGGATTGCTGGTGATATGCAGGATGTTGGTGATCAGTTCGGCGCGGCGCTGCAGGCCGCGCTTAAACTTGCGCTCCTTAATGGCTGTGACCTGCTCAAGGCCCCACAGCTTGTATGCGATGGCAACCCCGGAGAGATTGCCCGCAAACTGCTCGTCCGACAATCGCGGCACGCCGCTCAATGCGTGGATGTCCCGCGTCAGCCGATCCTTATAGCGCTCGAGGCCCGCGTCGTTGACGTCCTTAGTAAGCCAGCTGATCGTGCCCCCATTGGCAAGGCTGATCGCGCCCTCCTCCTTAATCTGCACGATGTCGTTGGACGTGGCCGCGCCCATATGGGACAGCACCATGATCGCGTCGTCGTTATACTGATACATGTTGGCCGTGTTACTCTGCACGCGGTTGTATGCGTCGATCATGGGGATCACGCTCTCATAGTCGCCCATGCGCTCGTCGTTATTGCGGTACTCGACCACCGGCACGCCGTGCCAGTAATGATCCTCCGTGCCGGAGAGCTGCAGGGAGCCGCCGTCCGGGGCGGTAAAATACCAGACGTCCTCCTCGCGCCACCACTCATAGCGCGTGATCTTGTTGCCGTCCTTATCCTCTGTAACAATACGCCGGATCGCGCCCATCGGCTCCTCCGAGCCGGTCGGGTAGATGACGAGGCAGTCGTCGGGCTCGAGCAGGGTCATGCGGATCGCGGCGTCCTCATCGAGATACAGCATCTCGCAGCAGCTCCCCTTGATGGAGCAGCCCTTGGCGAGCTCGGCGTTGTGATCCTGCTCGTCGTTATAGTCCATGATGTCCTGCAGCTGCGCGAGGTAATTATCATCCGAGCTGCCATATACCACGGGCCGCCCGAGGAAATACCCGGTAGCCGTGTCCGTGATGTACTTGGCGACGTTGCAGACGATGCGGTTATTGGGGGATGCGCTGTGCTCCTTATGGCTGTGGAGGATACTGTGGTTGCCGAGATAATACTCCTGCAGCTGCCGGTACTTGCCCTCATCCACCAGCATGTGCCGGTCGATCAGGCGCTTAACGCCTGCCGCGTCCAGCGTCTCATATGACGCCCTGTCCATGTAGACCGATGACATTACTCTGCCTCCCATCTGCGACATTGCCCCGTCATGGCCTCACCGATCAGTCGCGCAAGGCCCTCCACTGTAATGCTGGTATGGGTATATGGGTGCTGATGGATACTGATCTCAATCCCGTGTGCAGTATTGCGCCATGTGATGCCCTCCGTATACTGATGTCCACAGGTATCCTTGTGGGCGCATACATTGCAGATATCGCTTAAGCTGGCTGCCTCCATCGTCCTGCCTCCTATACTATTTATATCCCTAATTCGCGGCGGCTGAAAATGACAAACCGCTGCTCGTTTTTAGCGATGCTGCGCGCGCCCTCAAGCGCATCCGGCCCGTCATCGTGGGACGCCATGGGAAACTGCAGCAGCTGCTCGAGCAGCCGCTTGTGCCGCCGGTTAAACTTGATGTACTTGTTTTTGACATCCGGCTGCAGCGTCTGGACGCGCATCACCTTATCGGTGGTCTGCTGCACCTCCTCGATGGGCAGGTAAAGGCCAGCCCTCGCGCTCGCCTTGGCGAGTTCTTCTTTAAGGAACCACTGAAATTGGTTGGTCTCGGCCCCCAGCTTGGCGTAACCCCGCCCGTAGGTGTTGCGCAGCCACTCCTCCTTATGCAGCACGTCTGAGATAATCCGGTCTGGGTGACGCCGCTCGATGTCCGCGTCGAGGACGTACATGTATCCGGTCGGCGCGTGCTTGGCAAGGGTAATAATGGCCGAGTAGTCGCTGTTTTTGGATTTACCCAAGCTTGGGTCGACAAAGCCAAAAAATGCAAAATCCGCGCTGCCAAAATTGATCTCAGCCTCGTTATAATAGTCGAGCCACTCCTCCATAAAGATGCAGTCGTCCGGGTTGATCGGCTCATTTTGGAGCTCCGAATTAAATGAGCTCTCGCCCTCAGAAATACGGATGCACATCAGGTCATAGTAAGAGAGCTTGGCCTCCCATAAAACCTCTGTCCCGGCCAGCATCTCAGCCCGCCGCGCCTCAAAGTAGCTAAGGGCGTGCGCCGCGCGGTCGGGGTCGTCGAGATCGGTATAGAGCGCCTCCCACTCCCGCCACAGGGCGTCCGCCTTACTCCAGCGGATGACCGCCTTGTATTTGATCGCCTGATAGGCCGGGTTGCGCAGGGTATTGGCCAGCAGGCTGTCATAGTGCAGCAGCGTGCCGATGTACACGATATCCGTGTAATCGTCGCCCGCCTTGCTGACCGCCTTGTTGTACCAGTCCCGCAGCTTGCGCCGCTGCTCCGGCGTGCGGACATTTTCATCGTTTTCGACGTCATCGAGCACGATGAGGTCAGGCCGCCAGTTGCGGTGCTTGCGGCCCCTGATCTTTTTGCCGCTGCCGATGGCCTCGATCTTGATGTTGGTTTTAGTTACCAGCACATTGCCGCGCCAGACCGGCCCGGCCAGTTCCCCAAAATCCTCGCGGATCGCGGCGTTATCCTCCAGCTCCACCCGGATTGACTCCAAAAATCCCTCGGCCTGCTCTGAGCTGTCCGAGATAATGATCGGGTAGTGCTTGTATCCATAGAGCACCGCATGCATGGTGCCCTTAAACGTGAGGTTGGTGCTCTTGGCGTGGCCACGGGGCGCGGCCACGACCCGGCGCGATCCGGGCAACCGGCTGATGGTCTTGACCTCCGCGTCCGTCAGGGGATATCGCCCCTTGAGTACGCCATCCCTCCAGATGGCGTCGAGGGCGCGGTGAAAATCCGGCGAGGGCCGGGAGAAGTAATGGCCAAAGTACGCCCGGCCAAAAAACTCCATGTCAATGGCCCCAAGCCTCCTGCGGATGCCGTGCGGGCCGGTCAGCTTGCCGCCGCGCTCATACTCCCGCAGCAGCTGCCTGCGTTCCGGCTCATCCCCGCGCCGGAGGTAATCGTTTAGTAGTGCCCGCAGATCGTTTAAATTTCGGCCGCTTTCCTCTTGGATTTTGGCTTCCGCGTCCTCCAGCGCCCCCTTGAGGGCGTCCAGAGGGCTTAATTTTGGCCCCGCCATCCTGTCCCACCTCCGACAATGCAAAAAATGGCCCCTGAGAGGCCACACAAGGCCACTCAGGGGAAAAGGGTAAAGATGCTTGCAAAAATCAATGCGTCAAAATTTAAACGGGGTTAACGCGCTTTTAAACGCATCCGCGCCCGGATGCAGCGGGGCAAAGTGTAAATATCCGCGTTTTTGGCCCGGATATGCTCCGCCACCGGGCCGATCCGGCCCGTGTAGCGCCCATATGTCCTCCGGCTCGTACCGCGCGGGACGCATCAACCGCCCGGCCTGACCGGTATCGTTTAAATTTGAGGTACAGACCGTTTAAATTTAAACGGTTTTAGGGTTGTGGGGGCGGCAGTTGCCGCTGCCGCCCCGGCTCGTGAACGATCCATTTGTTACGGTTATATTGGATCGGGCTCCTGCCCGGTATCCTCATCATCCTCGCGCACCACGGAGAGCTGCAGCTCCCGCTGCTCCCCGCAGAGCGTGATCGTTACCTTGGCCCGCTTATGCCGCAGATCGTACTCGACGACCTGCGCCGGGAAGTGGGCGAGCACGCCGCCCACGATCTCCGGCCTGCCATCCTCCGGCACCCGGATTACGGTTGACTCCAGAGGCTCCCCGTCTCCCGCGAGCAGCCTGATCCACTCCGCCTCCAGATAGGTGAGGGTGGAGGGCTCCCCGCAGCCCGTGCCCACAAACCGGATCACGCTGGGGATCGCCCGGATCGTGTAATATATCTGCGCGGCAAATTTGATGTCGACAAATACATACGACGGGATCAGGGTGTAGAGCCTGCGGCCCCACTTGCCGTCTTTGCGGATCATCCGCGACTCCTGCGGCACCAGCGCCCGGACGCCCTTAGCGAGCAGCGCGTCCCGCACCTTGATCTCGTCTCCGGTCTTGACCTGTAAGACATACCACATAACAGGTTATCCTCCCTCTGTAATCCCGGTCGCCTTTTTGCCGTCCACGTACTCGGCCAGTTGCTGGTACAGTTCGGGCCGCTCCTTGGCAAGCTCTGCAAATACCAGCCCCTTGACTGCGTCGAGCCCGGTATCCAGCGCGTCCTGATTTTGCAGGGCGATCCGCTTTTTATAGGCTGACGCCCGGACGAGGGCGTTGGTCTCCTTAAGGAGCTTGCTAAGGTCGACCTCCTGCCAGTCCTCCTCGCTCGTGTTGCTCAGGACGTTGAGCAGGTTATGGCTGACGATGCGGATAATGGCCTCCGTCGTGTCGAGGTCTGGATACTTGCTGACCTCATCCATCATGCGCTGCAGGTTGGCATTGGCCATCATCAGCGCCTCGTGCTCCGCCAGATACGCCTGCGCGTACCGGCAGACAGAGGACATGGAGATTGAGACGCCCTGCGTCTGCAAGTAGGCGATGACCTCGCTGTAGGTGTCACCGTCCAGCAGCATCTGCTGCACCGTCGCCTTGAGATCGGGCGGTAGGCCGTCGATCTTACTGTGCTTGCGGTTGCGCCTCTCTGCCATCCTCTACACCTCGATCTGATTGTCCCGGATACCTCCGCTCAATAGGCGGATGCCCTTGCCGGTGAGCTTGGCCTCGATATCCCGGTAGTCGTTGTCCGCCAGCGACGCGGGCGTCTTGTCCGCCGCGAGGCGGAGGTGGATGTAGCCCTCCTCCGCCAAGAAGTTGACGGAGTCGAGGTACTCATCCTCGCTGACGCCGTGGCCCGCGACCACGTCCTTGACGCCCGTGAGCCGGTTGTACTTATATCGCAGGATATTGATAATCCGCAGCACCAGCCCGTTATTGTGGACAAAATTGCCCGCGCGCAGCCGCGCCCGCTCCTCATTGCTCATCTTGCTGCCTCCTTATCATGACAATCACCTTATCCAGTATTGCGTCGAGCTTACGGTCAAGCTTGCTGATCTCACGGTAAAAATCATCCCGCTTGATGTAGTTGTCGCGGATATCCTTGACGTCATCCCGCAGCTCGTCGATGGCCTTGTCGTACTCCTCGCGCCGCACAGTGTCCTGCCGCAGCTGCGCGAGATCATTGTGCATGCGGTCAATCCGTGTAAAGGATTGCCGCAGGAAATATCCGATGACGGTGATGGCCAACCCCGCCACGATTGGTAATAGCACTTTGACCCACTCGTTCATGTAATTCTCCCCGCCCAAAAAATATGAGGTATAACTGATGTCTCAGTTATACCCCGAAAACGGTTTGGATCAAATTTTTATATAGCAATGAGTTTTAAATATCAAAAAAGCATTATCTGATTATCTGGCACCCGCGACCTGATCTTATCCCGCTTGCTCTTGGTGAGGACGTATATCCGGCTCTCCGATAGCCCCCACTTGCGGGCAAGCTCTCTGACGTTGTATCCGTCGTATGTATCAACAATCCGGTCGTTACGCCTGTCCATCGTCAGCCTATCCGCCTTGGGGATATCGATGTGCGTGCCGCCGTAGGTGCGCACCAGCGCCTTATATCCCTCCAGCCCGATCAACTCCGCAAGCTGCCGCTGCTCCTCATTGAGGTCGTCCAGCGTGATCAGGTCGAGCAGGTCATCCGCCACCTCTGCCGCCTCCCTTCGGCCCGCGCTGACGGGCGCGGAAAACATTGGGGATATAGCCCTTGTCGAGGATGTCTATGAGCCTGCTGCACTGCTCGCAGGTGAGCCATGCAAACGGGTCTCTGGCCGCAGCGCTGACGTGCAGCTCCTTGCGGATGATGCCGCTCAGCCGCTCGCCGAGGCTCTGGCCCGATGGCTCCGTGTCCATTGCCTGCAGGTCGTACATCATGGCCCATACCTTGCGCTGCTGCTCCGACGTCGGCCCGCCCGGATGCTCAGGGTGCTGACGTGGCTTGCGCGCCTTGGGGGCGGGAGGGGAGGACGGCTGCCGCCGCTGGAGCTCCCGGATGAGCGCGTCGGCCTCGCGGGTGGTGAGTTCCATGAGGCTCTCCTTGCCCGTCAGGTCGGCGGCCAGCGCGTGCAGGTCGTCGTTGGTCATCCCGAGCCCGCGCGCCGCGCCAAATATCCGGCGTCGCTGCCGGTCGTCAATCATCGCTGTAGCTGCCTGCATGATCCGCTCCTCCTTATATTAGATGGTCTCGACCGATACCTTGATGCCCTCCTCGACGCGGGCGGCAGACTTAATGATATCCACCGCCTGCTGCACGCTGCCCGTCCATCCTGCCGACCGGAGCACCTGCGTCATCCACTCATAGTTGATGATCTCCGCCGTGAGGTATGCCTCCTCGCTGGCCCGCTGGGTGTCAAGCCCAGCCACATTGATCAGCGTCGCCATGTCCCGCTTATATTGCCCCTTGAGGCGCTTATGCAGGACGGAGGCAACCTGCTCATCATCCGTGATTGCCCGGATCGTCTGGTCGAGGCTGCCCTCGATGTAGCTGCCCTGACAGGCCATTACGATCAGTCGCTTAAGATCATCCGTCGGCTTGCTGACCGTCTCGGTCTTAATGTAATCATCGGCGACGTCGCCGAGCAGGCCGCGCAGCATGTGGCTGGAGCCAAGCTTGGGGGCCTCGGTCATGCTGACCGTAACCCGCCCGCCGTCGCTGCCCAGGTACTCAACCGTCTTGAGCTTGGTGTCCTTGAGGTCGGCAACAGCGAGACGCTCAAAATATGCCTTGAGCTCTTCGGCTCGGCTCTTAAGCCGGGCCATCTGCTGGGTGAGGACGGCGTACTCGTTGACGCGCTGCGTAACGTTATCCATTGTCGCCCTCCATCTCATCCAGCGCCTCCAGCATCTCCCGCAGGCACTTGCGGCAGGCGGTGATGCCTCTTGCGACGAGGACGTCCTCCGTGCTGCCGCAGCGGGGGCAGGTGTCCATATGCTGATTGATGGTAATGCCGCGACTGATGCTATGCGGCCCACTGAGCGTCAGTGTCAGGTCGACCACCATACCGGGCATGAGCCCGGCCTCGTGCCGCAGACGCTGCGGGATCGTGATCCCGCCCTTGCTGCTGATCCGTCGTGTGTAGGTCATTGTCTTAATCCTCCTGTATGTCGCGCGGTGGGCATGGCAGCAGGATAATCAAATCGGCAACGATCCAACCGATGATGATATGGTCATGGATCGCTAAGATTAGCCACACCATTGTCGCAAGTATACCTAGCCCACATCCCCGCACATAGTACCGATATTGCGTACTGTGCCTCCTCATCGCTTATCACCCCGGTGCTTATAGGTGATCCAGAGCGCCAGCGTCAGGAGGGATATCCAACCGAGGATCACCCCGGCAAACAGACCGAGCCAAAAATTAACCATCCGTCCCATCCTCCTCCACCTTACGCAGCTTGTCCACGTTGCAGTGATCGCTTAACTCCTTGAGCCATACGTGCCACTGATCCAGCCAGCGCATGTAATATGGCTTGCCAGCGACGGTGTACTGCGTGCCGTCTCCGCCGATCAGGACGACCTTGTCGCCCCGCTTGAGATCGCTCTCGCACCTGTTGATCTGCATGGTATTGCCTCCTCTATATATTGTCCCCGCTCTGCATCTCTCCGGGCTTGCGACCGGTGCCTTGCGGCAGCTGCATTAGGGTGGGGCCATATGGCCCCAAGGTTGCAATTGGCAGCGATTTGACACTCGTTTCAATCCACGCGCCCGCACGGGGCGCGACTGCGTTATGTTACTGATACCGCGCCGGGTAATCGTCATCTCTGACCCGCGCGATATTGTCGATCCCAATGATCCCATCGTAACCCTTAAGCGTCACGGCCAGCTTGCCGCAGCAGGGGCAGGGCTCCGGCCCCGTCGCTACCACCCACACCTTGCCCCGATGCTGCTTGGCGTCCGGGCCGTGGGTGATCACCACCCGGTCTCCTGCGTGGATCGGCGTCTCCTGTGCCATAGCCATCCTCCTCTCAATTGCCTCACTCTGCATTACTTGCGGGCTTGTGACCGCCATCGGCTGCATTAAGGCGGGGCTTTATTGCCCCGTACTATCATGATTAACAGGTTGTATCTGATGGCGGCAGTTGACGTGATGCAGGGCTTTGCCTGCGACGTCCACGCCGTCCTGATACCCCTTGCGATAGCCACGTTGATAGGTCTTGGGCTGTCTGCGCTCCTGCCCGATGATGCTCCCCGCGTACAGCTGCAGGGGGATCATCAGCAGCATCACAACCTCGCCGCCCGGCAGCCCGTGGCGGCAGTATCCTATGATATTGACGATGTTAATGATTGTCATGCCGGTAAGCAGGCCAGCGATATAGATTATCCCGGATCGTGTCTTAGTCATGATGTCCCTCCTCAGATGATGACGATGCCCATGTTGCGGGCTCTGGCGTACAGGCTGTTGTAGCCGATATCGTCGTTGTCTACCGCGTTGCGGTAGACGTTGACCGCGCCCCGGATACCCCATTTGCTGCGGCAGACGCCGCCAAGAAATTGGAGCTCCTTCTCCTTGCGCTGCTCGGCCAGCAGCGGGAAGAGCAGCTTGACATCATCGTCCTTGATGTCCCGCGTCGTGTACCGGCGCGGGAATCGAATGCGGGAAAACTGCTGCGCAAACAATGCCTCCTGACGGCCCTTGAGCCGGTCATATATCTCAGAGTTGCCGATCAGCACGATGCCAATGCCGTCCCGGTCAAGATCGCAAAAATCCCTGATCTCCTCGATTGCCGCATACTTGAGGTGCTGGGCCTCATCGATGATGATGACCTTGTTGCTGCCGTCGAGCTTGGCGTGCAGGTCGGCGTTGAGCTGCACCTTGTTGGAGTTGTAGGGGATTTTGAGCTCCCGCGCCATGAGGCGCAGGATATTGGTGCCCGTCCCCATGCTCGGCGTGAGCGTTATATAATAGCTCTGTGTGGGGTTATCCTTAAGGTATTGCCGGGCGGCCTTGGTTTTGCCGATCCCCGCGTCGCCGTGGGCAATCGCAATACCCTTGGCGAGCTGGCAGTACCGGATCAGGTTGTAGATGTCCTCTGAGATCGACGTTGGGATGTAGTCCTGCGTGGAGCCGTAGGTGATCGCCTTATCCTGCGCCTGCTCATGCTCCATCGCCGTGCGCAGGTACTCCTCGATGGCCTGCTCCGTGGCCGCGATATCCCCGTTGTACTGACCGCGCAGCCATTGGCTGATGATCGCCTTATTGATCCCGCTAACCTGCGCAAGCCGCGCCTGGCTCATGCCGTGCTCCCGCATGTACTGTTGTACGCGGGCCTGCAGCTCCGCGTTATGGGCCTTACTCATCCTGATCGTCCTCCTTAATGATGTCGTCATCGTCTACTGATATATTGATCGTGGCGTCCATCCGACGCCGGATTGCCTTGGCATATTGCTCCCGCAAGCGGTGCAGCTCCATTGTGTCGTGCGCCGGATCGTCCGCATAGGTGTTGAGCCTGTCCCGCAGGCGTGTAAGATCAGAGGTCATAGCCATCCTCCTCCTTGCCCTTGGCCTGCGCGCGCTGCTCCGCGTTGCGCACCATGCGGCTCAGATCGTCCGCACCGACCGCCTTAAGCAGCGGCTCCGTGTTGTCCGCCGCCCGCTGCACGTCCAGTATCTTGGGCTCGGCGTCCGGGATGATCTGTGCCTCCCGGTTGATGTGGGCCTGCTGCAGCACCAGATTGAGGGCCGTCTGCTTGCCGATTGCCGGGAGGGTGCTGTACTCCAGCGCCTCCTTGGTGATCCGCTCCATGCGCCTGACCTTGCCGATAGCCTCTTTGACCTCATCTTTGCTGGTACCGTAGGTAAGCACCGCCGTATTGTCGGCGGGGACGGTCATCAGGTAACGATCCTGCAGGTCGTAGAGCCTGACCTCGCTGAGGTCGTCAGGATCGTATCGGTAATAGACCTCCTGTCCGCGCAGCGCGTTGACCATATCAGCCGTCCAGTAGTCGATCCGCTGCCCGGCGATATCCAGATGCACGCCGCGCCTGCCGACCTGCTGCGGTCGGCTCGACCGCATGAGCATCAGCGCCAGCTCGTCCGCCGAGGCGACCCGCTTGCGCTGCAAATGCTCGTTGTAGACCTGCATCCGGGGTTTTCCACGGTCGGCGGCCACTGTGCCGCCGTAGGGCTGCCGGTTAAAGTAGTACTCCAGCAGCTCCGTCACGGCCTGCGTCATCGTCTCGTCCGTTGGGATACTGCCGTCATCCTTGAGGATGTGCTTGAGGCACTCTGGTTTCTCGACGGGGTTGCCACCTGTATAGGTGGCAAAAAGGCGGCTTAAATGATCCTTGATGTCCCTAAACCGGCGCTCAATGATCTTGGCCTTGGCGTTTCGGACAATGGCATTGGTCATCTTAATCCCCAGCCGCTCAAATACGGGCGGGGGAGCGTACTTGTCCTGCCCATCCTTTGTCTTTTTCGCCCGGTGGCCGAGGCCGCCGATATCATGCGTCAAAAACTCGCGGCCATTGTCAACGTAGATATTATCCGGGATGCCGTATTGCAGGATGCCCTTGCGCAGGGCGATCAGCGTCGCCTGCGAGCACGGCGCGTCCGTAATGTGACACGCGGTAAAGATGCCCGACCGCGCGTCAAAAAATGCGGTGAGATAGAGGCGGTGCCGGGTGCCGTCCGCCCGCTTGGAGATCACGTCAAACGTGTGGTTATCCGCGATCCACCACTCGTTGCTCGCCATATCGTCGTATACACGACGGATATATGGGGCGCAGCGGTCTCTGTATGCCTTTTGGCCTTCGCGGCCCAGCACCTTGACGGGCATCGGCACATCTGTCTTGAGGTGCCGGGTGAACGTCTCATAGCTTGGGATGGTATCGTATAGCTCCGGGAGCTCCTGGCCGATCCATAGCTTGGTGTACTCATAGCACCGTCTGGCTGGATGCTGCGCCTCATCCAGCCAAAAGCTCAGAAACGCCTGCCAGACGGTCTCGTTGATGCTGCTCCGGCCCTTGCGCCACTTGCCGCGCTTGTCGATCAGGCCGTTGAGGTCGTCCTCCCGGACGGCCCGCCACTTACGGTATAGGATATCCGTGGAGAGCTCCTCGCCGGGGTGCTGCAGGTTGTATAGCAGGATATATTGCTCATCCACCTGCGTCTTGTTGGCTCCCGGCTGGCTGCGGTACTCCTGCCACTCGGCCACCACCCGCCGCCAGTGCGCGATCTCCTCGCGCTCCGCCCCGCTGTATGTATCCAGCGGTTTGGCCTCAACCTTGGGGGCCGGGGGCGGCGCTGTGGGCCGGTGCTGCTTGAGGTACTTATCCTGCAGCGGCGCGTCGAGCGAGCTGAGCGGGATCAGGTACTTAGGTCGGTTGTTGGCGTTGAGCGTCCGATCCGCTTTGATCTCTCCCGTCTCTGCAAGTCGTTTTGCGTGCCGGTAGCTTATCCCCATGAGGGATGCGAGTTCTTGACATGTCAGCATTGTCTCCATTGATATCTCACCTGCCTTTGACCTGCCATCATCAGACCGTGGTGGTCATCCCACGATGACGGCCAGCTATGGCCGTTTCGGCTGTTTTGTGGTATAATTTGTATAATTAACAAAAGGATGTGATATTGATGTCATTCGGAATCGAAACCTTTGCGCCGCCTTTAAAATGTAAATTGCCTTTGTTAGAGTACGACATTGCCCTCTACTGTTCCGAATTTTGCAAGTGGACGGAGGGTGTCTGGCCCGAATACCTCGTTGATTTTAAGGAAAAAGTCCTTTCTTACTCTAGGCAGCTTAAGCGGCTTAAGCCTCAAATAACGGATATTTCTCCAGATATCAGGATTTACATTCTGGATCACCGCCTGTCATTGCTCTTTGCTGCATTAGACGATACCGGCGAAGTGGCTACCTTCATTACAAAATTTTGCGCGCAGTATGAACGTCATGATATAGAGACGAATTATTATGGCGATGGAGAAAAAATTGCTGATGTGCTTCCGTGTAAAATGAATGGAGAGTTAAGCTTCGCATCTGATGCCAAAGAATTGGCTAGATTTAACAAGATGTACGGATTCGTCCCGTCTGAAATGTTTGCCTGTCCCGCTGTGCTGATTTTTCAAGATGATGATTTAGCCGCCGTTTATCAGACTACAATGAAGCACTGTGTTTTGATAATGGATAAATTCCACGATAAAAATCTTGTGGATTTAAAATCAGTTCTCAGCCAAGTGGAGCTGTGCGATCCAATTTTGTTTTAAATTCCTTTCCATAATATTCTCCACAAAGCTCATAGGGTATTCTCTGCTGTTGGAGGATTTTCTCAATCTGAACAATCGCCCGAACCCACTGTTTCCATACACCGAATCGGCCCCGTGGTACTTTGATGTACACTTTATTTTCCATTGTACGCACTGCCTTAACAGCAGCTTTGATGTCATCATTTGTAACCGCATAGAGCAGGTGCTCTTCTGTGGATTCGTGATCTTGCATCAAATTGGTGCCAAAAGCACGCTCACAAAAGCTTAGCTGTGCCATTTGCAAGGATGGAAAATATGTGCCGCTGTGTACCCCGCGCTTATCATAATCGACAGCCCAAACAACATACGGTTCCGGCGCACCGGGGTGCTCATTTTTTGCAATTACATACTGATTGTTGTAGTTCCCGATCAGTTCAAAGCCTTCGGGTAGTTTGATGTCTAAGGTCATTTTGATCTCCTTTCTCATGGCCTGTCTCATCAGTTGCGGGAGGCCGTCTCCGCAAGACCGCCCGCTCGGGCGGTTTCGACTCATAGCAGGCCCAGTGCCTGCATGGCTCCTAACACTGCAATCAGCACGGCGGCCAGTGGCACGCCTAAAATGATGCCTTTCACGCTTCGAGCCTCCCTTCTTCATCGTTGTAGTTCACGTACAGCATTTTTGCATAGCGGCATACTGATGCGATGGATATCGGCACGCCTTGACTTGCAAGATACTGTGCAACATCAGAGTATGTATACCTGCCGTCGCAGAGCATGCTCTCCACTTCGCGCCGCAGGTTGGTATCCAGTCTGGAGATAATGCTGACCGGCCTTTTCCAACGGCGTTGTTTTGGCTTCTCAGGCTCTGGCTGCGGCATCGGCTGTGCAGACTGTATCGCCGTAATCATGACCGGGATCATCTGTTTCATGACCTCTGCCACGGTTTCCGCGACCGTCTGCTGAATGGTTGAACTAGAATTTTCCTTTTTTTTGAATCGCCGGTAAAATTTCATGTAAAATCCAAGATTCAAAACGATCAGCAGAGTGCAGTTTACTGTGGGTAATGAGACGTAATAGATCACTCTCAGGGATAAAGTACATAGTGATCGATTTTTTCGGGCTTTGTGGATGGGAAGTTGTGCGTTCTATAGAATCTCTACAATGTCTCCTAATCGCATCACGCGGATGCGCATACCCTAGGATTCGCGCACAGCCTGTGGCCGGAAAGTATGTTTTTCCATCAATTTCAAGCACATTAAGCTCCCCAAATTCCGTGTGCCTGAAAGTTTGCAATTCCTCCATTTACAACATTTCCTTTCTGGCCTGTCTCGTCAGACCGTGTAGGCCAATTCACGGTGACCGCCCGTTCGGCGGTTTCGACCAGTAGGTGCTCTATGATTTATCGATTCCTTATGGTCTTAGGGATTGCATGTAAATCCTTTATGCACTCTGCTGCTTCTTGTCCACATAAAAGATATCCTCCACCTTACAGCCGAGGGCTTGGGCGATGGCGGCGGCCCTCAGATGGTGCGTAAGCCGTGATTCGCCGCGCTCGATCCGGTTGATGGACTGCCCACTCAGTCCAGCCTTGAGGGACAGTCCATGCTGTGATAGCATGGCGGATTCGCGGCGGCGTTTGATCTCGTTGACACGAGGGGTAAGATACATTATTTTTGCCTCCTTTATCGTTCATTCGGACAACTCTTGTTATTATAATATATCGTTCGTTTGGACATGTCAAGTCCTTTTTAAAATTTTTGTTGTCCATATGGACAGATAATGATATACTGGCCTAAAAGAGGTGTTATGATGAGCATTGCTGATCGATTGAAAGAGTTGCGAAAATCAAAAAATATTACTCAAAAAGAATTATCTGAAAATACCGGAATATCTTTGCAATCAATCGTTAATTATGAAATTGGCCGCCGTGAACCTAACAGTCGAGCGATGGCCGCACTAGAGCGGTATTTTGGGGTAGATGGCAACTATCTGCGCGGCGGGGTTGATCGATCCGCTCTGATCGTCCGCGATGGGCAGGTGCTCAATGGGCTGGATGAGCTGGATAACCTGATGTATCGCTTTAAGGATGCCTACCGGACCACAAAGTCCTCCAACCGACTGCGCGCCACGGAGATGCTTGATGCTGTGCTGGCCCGCATGACCTCCAGCGTCGTCACCAACGCCGCCGATCCAGACTGGACAGCGGAGGAGATCGACCGTTTAATCGGTGTTTTTCTGGCTCTTAACCGGGCCGGGCGCGATAAGCTCTTGGAGCGCGCCGACGAGCTCCAGCAGCTCCCGCAATACCGCAGGGAGTAGCCTCCTCGCGTTTCGCCGCTGTCTTATGCCCTTATCCTATCGCGCCCGTGTGCCTACGTCCCGTTTTTGTTGTAAAATAACGTATTCGGTTATTTTGGTTCCAATAAAGCACAAAAATAGGCCCGGATCGTAATGATCCGAGCCTATTGAACATTGCCGGGTTATTCGGTTTCCTCAATAATATCTTCAATGTGGCAGCCCAGAACGCGGGCCGCCTTGAGCAGCTGATAGACATTGGTCGGCGCGTATCGCTGCGCGTCCCAATCTTCGAGCGTCCGCAAGGGGATTCCCGTCGCGCGGGCAAACGCCGCCCGGCTGTAGCCCTGCTCCTCCCGCATCTGCTGGAGCCTGGTCTTATCCGCCATTAGTCGTGCCTCCTTTGGTGGCCTCTGATAGCCGTAATCAGCGCCGCCGTACCTGCCGCCGCCGCGCCGATGATCGCCGCAGTGCGCCATGCGCCGGGCAGGGGATAGGCTGCGATCAGCAGCGCCGCCGTCAGGCATACCAGTAATAATGTTGACTTGCGCATTTTATCCGGGTATAATAGGGTTGGGTCGGATGGAGACCCTTGCGGGCCCCCATCCTCTTACCTACCGCCGCTTGCGCTTGGATTTGCTAGGGGCGGTTTTTTTCTGCCGCAAACTGATAATGCTGATCACGATTGCTAATGTACCGTTGACGCATGCCCAGATGCTGCAGATGGCTTCCAACCTGTTCACCGTATCACCTCCTTTCATTGTCTATATTATACCACGGTATGCCGTGGTAGTCAATGCTTTTCTGTAATCTTTTTTAGGTTTCTTTCAATTTTTTTATTTGCACATATCGAAATTTGAATTACCATTTCTGGAAGCGTTTAATTTTCTCGTTTTGATATAATAAGTTCCGATTGAATGGGACATGCAAAACCGGCCCAAAATGCCCGCAAACAACGTAGCTACTTAATGGGACATGTCCCATTCAAAAATTTTTTTATGTCCCATTGATTTCAATTTAAACGGTAGTTAAACTCTGATTATTTGCCCCTCATCCGCGCCGCCGTAAACGCACCGTTTAAATGCTCTGCATTCCCCGCAAGCCCTTATGTATCAATGATTTCCGGCGTTTCTGGCTCAGCAGCGCATAAACGTTTAAATTTCTTTTAAACGTATAATAACGCGCCGTGCGCCGCTTTTTGCTTATTTTCTATAACCGCATCAAATTGCCCGTTTTAGGGTCAAAAAAAATTGCAATCCGGTTTTCACTGGGCTGCAATTTTTTTCTTTTTTTTCGGGTTGGCTTCCACCGATTTTTGTTGTACCTGCGGCGTTTTCGGGGTTTTCCCGGGTTCTCCCGGTTGCCCGTTTAGGCCCGGTGCCCGTATTTGCGTTCTTTCTGCAATTCTACATAGGTTCTCCCAGTTACAAACGGATTTTATCTGCAATCCGTGGCGCTTTGTTTCCGATGAGAAACCTTCTTCTTGAAAAAGGATAGCATAGAAAATATGACGTCTACCTGTCAGCTTTCAAGGAATGGCTCCTCCAAAACTTTGGAGGAGCCATTTGTGAAGGTGGAGATTTTGCGCCGGGATTGTCCTAGCCGTAGCCCTCATTTCAATCCACTCCGCCCGTGTGGGCGGAGACTGTCTCTGCGGTGCGGGGCATCGACACCGCAAGCTGATTTCAATCCACTCCGCCCGTGTGGGCGGAGACTTTTCCAAGCGTTTTATATACCCCTCATAAGACCTATTTCAATCCACTCCGCCCGTGTGGGCGGAGACGATCGCAGATGTGCAAATCATGCTTTGGCAAATGATTTCAATCCACTCCACCCGTGTGGGCGGAGACCACGCCCTTAGCAAAGAGCTGTAGATCCAATTTATTTCAATCCACTCCGCCCGTGTGGGCGGAGACTCAGGGAGCCAGTGATTGCGTTCAGGCCTTGGTTATTTCAATCCACTCCGCCCGTGTGGGCGGAGACGTATTTGGCGCATGAATACCAGGTAAAAAAGCAGATTTCAATCCACTCCGCCCGTGTGGGCGGAGACGCTTTGGATAATATCGTATAAATTTTTCCCCAAATTTCAATACACTCCGCCCGTGTGGGCGGAGACCGAATTAAGGATTTTTTTTCGAGTCTGGGGGATAATTTCAATCCACTCCGCCCGTGTGGGCGGAGACGTTATGGGAATGCTGCGCAAAGTAGTCGCTGTCGTGATTTCAATCCACTCCGCCCGTGTGGGCGGAGACTGGAGGGGCTGCCGATGTTGATTGAAACAATACTATTTCAATCCACTCCGCCCGTGTGGGCGGAGACAGCAAAAGAAACCATTTTTTCGTCTCTTAAGCATCTCTATTACAACATATTTTACAGAAAAAAGCAAGAGAACTCGATGTAAATTCTCTCATTTGGGATATTTATTCCAATATTCCCTTTTGATTTTGGTGCGAACCTCCCTATATGTTGATGTTTGATTCCGATTCGCACTGAGCAAATTTAGAAAACGGACGTATGCATTTTGAGATTCATTTGCATACGTCCATTTTTTCATATTCTATTGTTTTATTTCTCAGGCTTTCTGCTCTTCCCTCGCCGCCAATACACCGTCTAGCCACTTCATGATATCGTTATAAATCTTTTCGTGGTCATTTTCGTTGAGAATTTCGTGCCGGTCGTTCGGGTAGAGGATCACCGTCGGCTCATTGCCTGCAAGCTCCAGATTATCCGACACAGCCAAAACGCCTCTGCCGTTGAAGCCAACGGAATCTTTCGCGCCGGAGATCAGCATAATGGGCAGATCCTGAGGCACCTTCTGCGCCCAATCCTTGCGGCTGACCTCCATTAAAATACGCACTACATCGCGTGTGCCGCCGAGCTTGAAGTTAAATCCACAGAGCGGATCATCGAGATAGCGGTCGAGATTTTCCTCGCTTGTGCTGATCCAGTCAACATTGGTGCGTGGGTTTTTAAACTGCGCATTGAACACGCCGTTGCCAATTTTGAAGAGCAGATCCGCATTGGCATGCGGGCCAATTTTATCTACCACCTTGTCGAAGGCAGATACCACACCCTCCAGGGAGGCGGGAAGCTCGCCCGTACCACAGAAGATTGCACCTGCCAGCTCCTTGCCGAAGTGTGCGGCGTAGGAGCGGGAAAGGAAGGAACCCATGCTGTGGCCAAAGAGAAAATAGGGTAGGTCAGGGTAGCGCTTGTGCATGATGTGATGCAGGATATGCATATCATCAACCATGCGGATATGGCCGTTTTTATCGTCCATATACCCGAGATCATCCAAGGAGTTGACAGATTTTCCGTGCCCCAGGTGGTCATTGCCGCACACGATAAAGCCATGCCCAGCGAGGAAACAGGCAAAATCGTCGTATCGCTCAATATGCTCAGACATACCATGCGCAATTTGAAATAGCGCGATGGGCTTCACCGCATCGTCTTGCCAGATCATGCAGTGGATTTTATTTTTACCGGTGGAAGAGTTGAAATATGCTTCTTTGCGAATGATCGCCATTCGAATCGACTCCCTCTGCTCAAAATATAGATATTTGTATTATACACGAAACTGATAAAAAAGTCATCGTCTTTTCTCAATAAACCGGAAATTTCGCCCCTTTTTATGCCGTTGCCTATCCAATTGCGTGGTCGCCGGGAAGGTTTGCACCTGACCAGGCTTTTTCCCAAGTTGTGGGCTGTTCTGCATCCGTCCAGAAGGCGTCATCCGGCGAAAGGCCGAGCGGGAGAAAGATGGTAGAGCAAAGATAAAGGCTGCCGGTGTTGATATAAGATTCCGCCAGCCCCGGCTGGAGGCCGGAAAGCCCCTTTTGCAGAAAGCCGCTTGGATCGAATAATTCCTGAGAAAAAAACATTTTTCGTAGCGCGAGGCTGAGAGCTCGGCGCACCTGCCCGGGCGGGAGAGAAGGGGGCAGGTGCCCGCTCAGCGCCGCGTGGGCGAGCGCGTGGAATGCCCCCGTACGGTAAACGATGGAACGGCCCATGCAGGGATAGGAGCCGTCCGGTGAAATCATTCGCTCAAGCAATTCACAATAGCGCATCAGGCTTTTTACAAACTGCGCACGGTAGCGCTTATCCGCAATGAGCGGCTCTGCGGTGCGGGAAACCTCCTCGAGCATCGGCTGAATGACAAAGCTGTTGTAATAATCCCAGTGGAATGCGTCCCCATCGCCATAAGCACCGTCCCCTTTATACCATTCAAAATGCTTGCTTAGCGCGTATTCAATGCGCATACCGTCGCCGATTCCAGTGAAGCGATAGCGCATCGCCTCAATCGTCGCGGCAAAGAGCAGCCAGTTATTGCGCACGGGGCGCATTAGGCGTGCCTGTTCAAAGGCGGCGAGCAGCTTCCCGCGTACCTCCGGCGGTTGGATCGTAAACAGTTGAGTGGGCGCTTTCAGCAGGGCGCTTGCTAGAAACGCTGCATCGACGAGCGGCTGGTCAGGCGAGAGAAGGGCGCCGGTTTGATTCCATACGCAGTAATCCGCTGCGCAAGGATTACAGATGTTGGCGAGCGCTTTGCGGGCGAAAGCCCGGTATTGCTTCTGCAAAGCGCGCTCTTCCTCTGATGTGCTGCGAGGGAGGGAGAGCTCCAGCCAGGGCGCAATGCCAATCATCGTCCGGCCCACGGCTTCCAGATAGGCCACGCCGCGCTGTTTCTCCTTCCTATCCAGCGGGAGGGTATCATGCAGGCGGTTTTCCGCTGCTGCTGAAAGCACAGGAAACGCAATTTTGTGCATCGCCCGCAGCCATTCAGCACGGGCGCTTTCCGCTTGTTTCATAAAAAAGGCTGAGCCTCCTTTCCTATCAGGAGTTTGTTTCAATGTAGCACCTTTTCCGGGCGGTGTCAATTGCGCTTTGGGAAAACATAATCCGCCCAGTATGCGCATATAGATTGAGGGAAATAGAAAGGCAGGTTTCACTTTAACGGAAAACGGAGGGGCTCATCTTGAAAGGTATCGTGGAAGAAAGAGCCGTAGAACTCGGCGAATATATCATTGCGCACAAGGCGACGGTACGGGCGGCGGCAAAGGAGTTCGGAATCAGTAAATCTACCGTACATATGGATGTGTCAGAACGCCTGCGCCGGGTGAATCCGCAGCTCTATCAGGAGGTGCGGGAGGTGCTCGATGTTAACAAAGCTCAGCGCCATATCCGGGGAGGGATCGCCACGCAGAAAAAATACCGTGCGATGCATCCATAGATGTTATAAAAATAGTAAGGAGCCGCCTGTTCTCGTAGGCAATGTGTATCTCTATGATCTATGTGGTTACGGCAGGCTTTGCTTTGTTACTCGCTTTGCTTCGTAATAAAAAATAGCCGGTAGCTGCGCGCTCTCATAGGCGTTATGCATCTCTTAGATCCCCGCAATGAAGGCAGGCCCTGTTTTGTTACTCGCTGCGCTTCGTAATAAAAAATAGCCGCCGGCCAAGTGTGTGCGGCAAGCTGGTTACATCTCTTTGATCCTATGGGACCGATTGGCTTTGCTTCGTAATAAAAAATAAAATGGCACCCGCCGGCATGCTTGAGCCGGCGGGTACTTTTTTCCATAGCGTTGGTTTGATTTGCGCCTGGCGTCGTATACTAAGTTCATACCGCGTTGGATACGAAAGGGCGTGTACAATGAAAACATTTCTTTTAGTGACCTCGCCACCCGCCAGCGGAAAAACCTTTATTGCCAAGCAGTTAGCCAGTATGCTGCAAAACTGTGTTTACCTTGATAAGGATAGCGTCATTGTTTTATCCCGCCGGATTTTTCAGGCCGCTGGCGAGCCGTTTGATCGCAGCTCTGCCTTTTTTGAGCAGAATATACGCAATTATGAATATGACGCAATCCTCCAGATCGCCTTTGAGGCGCTGGAATTCAACCACTGCGTGCTCGTTAATGCGCCCTTTACCCGTGAGGTGCGCAATCCTGTATGGCTGGAGGAGATGCGTCGAAGGCTGGCGGAGATGGGCGCCCGGCTTCAGGTGGTTTGGGTGCATACGGATCTGGAGGTTTGCCGAAAACGGATGCAGATGCGCGCCTCCGAGCGGGATACTTGGAAACTGGCACATTGGGAGGACTATGTCGGCAGCCGGAATTTTAACCCTCCGGAGAGCATACCAGAGCTTATCGTGATTGATAATTCTGGATCGGAGACTTACTTGGAGCCGACGCAAGCTTTGGCGCACCAAATTGAGGCTGAGCGAAAAGAAGCCTTGCAGCCTGATTAAAAAAGGGAACAGGGCGTCCCGCAGAAGAAGTTTCAGCTACCGCATGGCGGTGAAACACAGGGCGTACAGAGGGGTTAAAGGGCGATCATGTTCCAGAGAAGGCCAACTGGGAGATGATGTACAGTCACGCTCCCTGCCCGGTGCGTTTCATCTGAATTGCATAGCTCATATTTTTGCAGGGTAGCGAGCAGCCGCTCCGCGGCGATATCGTCCATTTCACAGAGAGGCAGGCGACATCTACCAACCGGGATTCCCATATAGCAGAGTGCCTGTTTCACGGGGATAGGGTTTACATCGCTGAAGAGGCGCTCGATTAGCTCCAAATACTTTAGCTGCATGGAATCGCTCAGTGCGGCGTTGCCGTCGAAGAAGGCTTGGCAGAGGCTGTGAACCTCTCCCGGCACAAGATTTGCAAGCACTGAAATAACGCCCTTCGCGCCCAATGCGAGCGCCGATGTAATCTGATCGTCGTTGCCGGAATAGATTGCGAGACTGTCGCCACAGACGGAGGCAATTTTGGCCATTTGTGAAAAATTTCCGCTAGCTTCTTTCGTGGCAACGATGTTGTCGAGCTGCGCTAGCTTTTCATAGGTTTCAGGTAGAATATTGACACCTGTTCGTGAAGGGACGTTATATAGGATGATCGGGAGCGTTGTTGCAGCAGCGCAGGCAGAAAAATGTGCGATCAGCCCGCGTTGAGAAGTTTTATTGTAATATGGAGTAACATGCAACAACGCATCCGCTCCCGCTTTTTCCGCCGCTTTGGTGAGCAGGAGGGCGTGGGCTGTGCTATTGCTGCCCGCACCCGCGATGACCGGAACGCGGCCCTTGGCAGCCTTGACGGCAAATCGGATCAGCTCAATATGCTCTTCATCCGTAAGAGTTGCACTTTCACCAGTGGTTCCGGCAACGACAAGCGCATCCGTGCCGTGGCGTATTTGCTCCTGAATCAGCGTGCCGAACAGGTCAAAATCAATAGACAGATCTTCTTTCATGGGAGTGACAAGAGCGGTGGCCGAGCCGGCAAAAACCGTTTTTTTCATCGCAAGTCAAAGCTCCTTTCTGAATAAGACTTAGGGGGAAGAAGGGAAAAGGCAAAGTATCCGGGTGGACATCCATCCGATTCTATGATCGTTTTGCTAGAGTGTATTTTACCTTGCCGGAGCATTGCCAGCAGAAGTCCGCAACTGTCGGATAACCCATAAACGGCATAAATTCGCCCTGCGTAATGGGTGCTAACGTATTGTGTGATATCATGCAGTGCTTTGGCATATTGGGTTTGCATCTGGTATGTATCGTTTAGAGAGGGAAGAAGAATATGATATTGTTCCTCAAGTGCGTGAATCAGAGAATTCCATCCTTCATTTTTAGGCTCCTTTTTACATAGGAGCAAAATAGTGGGATGATTTTCAGAACCGTATTCCTTCATTTTCATACTGGATAACCTCTTTGTGGTTTGAATCAGTTTTGTTTTTGAATGGAATGTTTTGCTGGAGGAGTTTACTACACGGCGATCCCTACTTTCCTTACTTTTGCATTATGATAGCATATTTCGCATTAAGAAGTAGTTAAGAAGGCCTCCGCTCCGTGAAATTCGTATAAAGAAGCCTCGCTTTATAGAGCGTCGTTTCCGGCGAGAAAGATTTTGTAGATGCTCTTGCGTGTAGGGGGTTCTTAGACTATAATATCCCCATAGATGATTCATAAATTGTGTATCTGATATGCCTTGTTTGACCGTTTGTGGAAGATACCACGGAATGACAGCTATTATTTGTAAAAAATCGGTGTCCAACAGCCTGGAAAGTTGCCCAACACAGCAAAGGATTCATATAGAAGGCCAAGCGTGCATCCCGTTACAATGCATGCTGAAAATGTGTTTTTTGTATGATTCGCGCTGTTGCAATATTATTTGGAATGAAAAAGAGGATGTAAAGGGGTCTTACAATGATGGATGTTTCAAAAAACGCAGAGCGCTTTATGGGCTATGCGGATGTCTACCACATGGCGCGACCGCGCGGCCCACGCTTTGTCGTGGACTGCCTGATTAACTATTTGGGGTATTTTCCGCAAACGGTCGTAGACCTGGGCTGTGGAACGGGGCTTTCCACCCGCCTGTGGGGAACCGCCGCGGCTGAGGTAATCGGCGTGGAACCAAGCCCGGATATGATTGCTTATGCGCAGGAGCATCGTGTGCCGAAGCAAAATATCCGCTTTGTCAATGCCTTTGCCCATGAAACGGGGCTTGCGCCGGAATGCGCTGATTTGGTGACCTGCTCCCAGTCTTTTCACTGGATGGAGCCGGAGGAAACGTTGCAGGAGGTAAATCGCATTTTAAAGCCCGGCGGTATTTTTGCCACCTACGACTGCGACTGGCCGCCTGTGTGCGACCGCAGGGCAGAGGAAGCTTATAACGACCTGCAACGCAGGATTCAGGAGCTTGCGAGCGCTACCAAGGATTATGCAGATAGCTTTTTACGTTGGGAGAAAAGCGAGCATTTATCCCGTATTCAAGAAAGCGGATTTTTTGGCTACACCCGTGAGATTGTTTTTTCGAATACGGAGGAGTGTGACGCACGCCGTTTCATCAACCTTGCGCTCAGCCAGGGGAGCCTGCAAACCATGCTGCGCATGGAGCCGGAGATCGTCAAGCTTTGCGTGTCCCGTTTTGAGAAAAAAGTGCATGAGATTTTTGAGGATGAAATTTTCCGCATGGATTTCTGCTACCGAATGCGCATCGGGATGAAAGATGACAGGGCAGAGGAAGAGCAGAATTCTGTCATTGACTAAAATGATTTAAAAATAAAAAGGCGCTGTTGCAAAGCATTGTGCAACAGCGCCCTTTTATTTTTATCCTGCATAAAGCTGCTATCTTTTCGATGGTATAGAGCATCTAGGTGGATCGCTTAAAAGGCCTTGAGAACCCCTTCCTCTTCTGCAATTGCCAGTTCGGATAGATACCGCTGCAAAGCATCCTTCCAATGTGGCAGTCTCGGAAAACCTGCTTCATCCAGGCTCTCTTTAGAAAGGCGCGAATTTAGCGGACGGGCAGCCGGGCTGGGATAATCCGCCGTGGCAACTGGGTGGATTTTTGCAGGCAGGTGCCCCAGACGCATAATTTCTCTTGCAAATTCATACCAGCTGCAATAGCCCTCGTTGGTGGCGTGATAGGTGCCGAAGCGCTCTGTCATCGCCATATCGCACAGCAGGGGGGCAAGGTCTGCCGTGTAGGTGGGGGAGCCTATCTGATCGCTTACCACGGAAATCTCTTCTTTTTCCCGGCCAAGCCGAAGCATCGTTTTTACAAAGTTAGAGCCGTTGATGCCGAATACCCATGAGGTGCGCACGATAAAAGAGCGTGGGCATAGGATTCGCGTGCTGTTTTCGCCGCTCAATTTTGTTTCCCCATAGGTGTTCAGTGGATTTTTGGCTTCATAGATGCCGAGCGGCTGCTCTCCGGAGGCGCCAAACACATAATCCGTGCTGATATAAATAAGCTTTGCGCCCGTTTTATTGGCCGCCGCGGCAATGTTTGCGCTGCCTCGGTAATTGATATCCATGCAAAGCGTCTGCTCCGTTTCAGCACGGTTGACGTTGGTATAGGCCGCGCAGTGGATCACAGCGTCTGGCTGGTAGGTTTCGACCCAATGCATGACCTGCGGCATATTCGTGATATCGCACTCCTCTCGATCAATCCCGCGGCAGGGGATTTTACGCCGGTGGAGTTCTTTGAGCACGTCGTAACCTAACTGGCCGTTGGAACCGGTTACCAAAATCTTCATAGAAAATAGTCCTTCCTATTGTTTAAAATATGTCGATTAGGAACCTGTGCCCGCAGGGCGGCAGCCGCCTTGCGGTCCATTCCGGTTTTTCCCGCGCCTTCTGGGTGGTGCGCGGGGAAAAAACAACAAAAGCAAATCGCAATTCTAGCATTTTACGGGCTTTTGTTGCCCATTTTTAATAGCATTTATTCAAAAAATGACAATTTAACCCATCCAAAAATAGGAGAAAAGGAGCGGCGAAAACGCTGCTCCATCGCATGCATTCTGTTTGAAAAAGGGCTTTACAGTGGATAAATAAAACGCACATCACTCTCGGCCAGCAAAGGAGCGTTTTGATCTTTGGCAGATAGTATCGGATGTTGCAGCCCCCAAAGGACGCCGAGCGCCGGATCGTCAAAGCGGATGCTCCGGTCATTTTCCGGCGCGTAATACTCATCCACCTTGTATTCCACCTCTACATCATCGGTCAAGGTCAAAAAGCCGTGCAGACAGCCTTTTGGGATAAAAATTTGCTTTTTATTTTCCTCTGTCAGTTCGACGCCGATCCACTTCAGGTAGGAAGGGGAGCCGTGTCGAATATCAACGGCAACATCCAGCAGCGCGCCGCGCGTACACGTTAGCAGTTTGCTCTGCGCTTTTGGGTTTGTCTGACAGTGCAGCCCGCGGATGGTGCCCTTGTGCTGAGTGCGGGAACGGTTGTCCTGCACAAAACGAACCTGAATGCCGCAGGCAGCGTATTTTTCATAGGAATAGGATTCCATAAACCAACCTCGATTGTCTCCGAATACGTCGGGCTCAATCAAAAAAGCGCCTTCAATTTTGGTTTGTATGACGTTCATACATAGCCCCGTCTTTCATAAAAATACTTCGCTGAAAATAAACGATGGCTCAATCAAGAGCATGAATCATCGGGTCGTCGTCATCTGAGCCCCAGCGGCGCGCACGTTTGCCCGGCGCATTTTCATACAGGATTTTGCCCTCCGCCACTCGGCGCAGGTGCTGCCCATAGGTTGATTTTCCATATTTCTCAGCAGATGAGATCAGCGCCTTTTTGGTGATCCATCGTTTGTTATAGGCGATCTCCTCTGGGGAACAAATTTTGATCCCTTGCAGCTTTTCAACCGTGCGGATGAAGTGGGCGGCATCCATCAGGGCGTCCACCGTGCCTGTATCCAGCCAGGCAAAGCCGCGGCCAAGGAAGCGGACGTCAAGGTCGCCCAGCTCCAGGTATTTGCGATTAATATCCGTAATCTCATATTCTCCGCGGGCGCTGGGCTGAAGCGCCTTTGCAAATTCCACAACGCGGTTATCATAAAAGTAAAGCCCGGTCACAGCATAGTTTGATTTTGGCTCCTTCGGTTTTTCCTCAATAGAGGTCGGCTCGCCTTTTGCGTTAAATTCCACCACGCCGAAAGCGCTTGGATCATCCACATAGTAGCCGAAAATCGTGGCACGCCCCGGATTGATGGCCGCTTGGCGAAGCAAATGGCCTAGACCGTTGCCATAAAAAATATTATCTCCAAGGATCATGGCAACGCTGTCGTCTCCAATAAAATCTTCTCCGATGACAAAAGCCTGCGCAAGGCCGTTCGGCTTGTCCTGCACAGCGTAGGAAAGCTTAAGGCCGAATTGCTTCCCCGTGCCCATAAGCGCTTCAAATTTCGGCGTATCCTCAGGTGTAGAAATAATCAGAATTTCCCGAATACCAGCGAGCATCAGGATCGACAGCGGATAATAAATCATTGGCTTATCATAGACCGGAAGCAGCTGCTTACTGGTGACCATTGTCAAAGGGTAAAGCCGGGTGCCGGATCCTCCAGCTAAAATGATTCCCTTCAAGGCGCACACTCCTCATCTCTGATGAAAACAAACAAATTGCACAAAAACAGCAATCCATAAACACAATCTAACGTTCATATAATAATACGAAATCGTATTTCCGTCAACCGCGTTTTCAAAAGCGGAACCTGTAAACGCAGATTAGAACACACTTTTCAACGCATTTTTGCAGATTGTCCAATTATTAGAACCTTTTATTTTGCTCCAAAGTATAAAATAAATTGACAAAGAGGGTTCCGCTATATTATAATTTAGCCGTGGCTAACAATTTCGAAATCAGGTTTCCTCTGTAGGGAGGCGGGCCTTTTTGAATGAGGAGCAGCAGTTTGCCCTTTCACGCCTTATGGCGCTGTAAACAGGCAAAATATCCAAATGAGTGTGAAGGGATCGGTGTTTGATGCTGAAAACAGTTGACCGGCTTCGCCCTGGGGAAAAAGGCGTTGTGACAGGGCTTGGCAGCACGGGTGCGGTGCGCCGCCACATTATTGATATGGGGATCACGCCCGGCGCGGTGATCGTCATGCGGAAAACAGCCCCGATGGGGGATCCAATTGAAATTAATGTGAGAGGGTATGAGTTGAGCATCCGCAAGTCGGAAGCGCAAAATATCCGGGTTGAGGTTTCAGAGTGATTTTGCAAAAAGGATGGTTTGAAGGATGAGCTATCGCTATGCGCTCGCGGGGAATCCCAACTGCGGGAAAACGACGCTTTTTAATGCGGTGACAGGCAGCAATCAATATGTCGGCAATTGGCCCGGTGTTACGGTTGAAAAAAAGGAGGGCAAGGTCATTGGCAGCGAAGCGGACGCCTCGATTGTTGACCTCCCCGGGATTTATTCCCTCTCCCCCTATTCCATGGAGGAGATTGTCACCCGGAATTATCTGATTGATGAGAAACCGGATTTGATTATTGATATTGTAGACGCGACGAATCTGGAGCGCAACCTCTACCTTTCCCTTCAGATCGCGGAGCTTGGCCGCCCGATGGTGATCGCGTTAAATATGGTGGATATGCTGGAGAAGCGCGGCGACACGATCGACTACCCTCTGCTGAGCGCGCTGCTGGGCATTACGGTCGTGCCGATTTCCGCCAGCCGGGGCACCGGGGTACATAAGCTGATTCATACGGCGGAGCACGAAGTAATTCACGCAACGAGCAATACGCATCTGGACCGCCACTGCAATTTAGGCCAGCCGCCCGATCTCTATACCGGCGCGGTGCGCCAGGCGGTGCAGCTGATTGAAGATTTGATTCGGGAGAATTGTAAAAAGCACGATCTTCCCCTGCGCTGGTCAGCCGTGAAGCTCATTGAAGGGGATGCGCCCACGCTCGAAAAGCTGGATTTGAGCGATACACAGCTCAGCTGCTTGGAATCAATCGTGCGTGAGCTGGAAACGGATCATATCGACCGTGAGATGGTGATTGCGGATCAAAAATATAAGTTTATCTGCTCCGTTACCCAGAAGGCCGTCAAAAAAGGCCATGAGGATGGGCACTTGACAGTATCTGACCGGGTGGATAAAATTGTCACCAATAAATACCTTGCGATCCCGCTGTTCTTCGCGATCATGGGGGCTGTGTTCTATATCACCTTTGGCGCGCTCGGCCCTCGGCTGAGCGATCTCGTCGGCGATTTGATTAATGGAACACTGGCGCAGGCAGTGCGCGGCCTGCTCACCGGAATTGGCGCTGCGGATTGGGCCACGGGCCTTGTCTGTGACGGCGTCATCGCGGGCCTGGGTGCGGTGCTTGCCTTTTTGCCGCAGATATTGCTGCTGTTTTTCTTCCTCTCCATTTTGGAGGATAGCGGCTATATGGCGCGCGCGGCCTTTATTATGGATCGTGCGCTGCATGTGATCGGCCTTTCCGGCAAATCATTTGTTCCAATGCTGATGGGGTTTGGGTGCTCCGTGCCCGCTGTGATGAGCTCGCGCACGCTGGAGAATGAAAAGGACCGCCGCCTGACGATCATGCTCATTCCTTTTATGTCGTGTAGTGCCAAAATGCCGATCTATTCGTTATTTATTGCGGCGTTTTTCAGCGCGTCGAGCGGGCTTGCCGTATGCTCGATCTATTTGCTCGGCCTGGTGGTGGCGATTTTGTGTGCATTCCTTCTGCAAAAAACCGTTCTCAAAGGTGGGCACGCCCCTTTTGTAATGGAACTGCCGCCTTACCGGTTGCCCACCGCCAAAACGCTCACCATGCATGTGTGGGAAAAGCTTAAGGATTTTTTGACAAAGGCGGGCACTGTGCTGCTTGGCGCGAGCGTTGTTGTGTGGGCGCTGCAATATTTTGATTTCTCTTTTCACCATGTGCAGGATAGTTCGCAAAGCATCCTCGGCGTGATCGGCACGGCAATTGCGCCTGTGTTTCAGCCGCTGGGCTTTGGGGATTGGCGCTCCAGCGTCTCCCTTTTAAGCGGCCTGATCGCGCGCGAGCAGGTGGTAAGCTCCCTCGGCATCCTTTACGGGGCGAGCGGAGCCGGGTTGACGGCTGCTTTGCAGGCGGTTTATTCCCCGGCGGGCGCATATGCGTTTATGACCTTTGCGCTTCTGTTCATCCCCTGCATCGCCGCTGTGACGACAATCCGCCGCGAGATGAATTCCGGCAAGTGGACAGTGTTTGCCTTGGGTTTTCAAGCGGTGGTCGCCTATCTGGTCACGTTTGTGGTGTATCAGCTTGGCCGGCTGTTGATGCTGGTATTTTAAAAAGGTGAGGGTGTGTTCCGATTGGGATGGATCGCCGATGTGCTGATTGCGGTGTTGGCCGCCTGCGCTGTGGGCGTGATGCTATATCAAAAAGTGCGCCAGGCACATGGAAAGGGCGGCTGCGGCTGTTCTGGGTGCTCCGGCTGCACAGGCTGTTCTGGGGCCGGTTGCGCTTGCTGCGGAGAGTTCCCGCAGGAGTGTGGAAAGGAGCACGGCAATGGATGATATTTCTGCCTCGTTGGAAGATTATCTTGAGATGATTTTCATTCTGCACCGAAAGGGCGGCGAGGTGCGCGTGACGGATATTGCATCGTCGCTGAAGGTATCTAAGCCCAGCGTCAACCGCGCGGTCGGCGCGCTCAAAGAGGCTGGGCTGCTGGAGCATGAATTCTATGGCACGATCGCCCTCACACCGGAGGGCGAAACGCGGGCCGCGCAGGTGCTGCGCAGGCACAGAATGATCCGCCATTTCCTCCATCACACGCTAGGCGTGCCGGAGGAAATTGCGGAGGAGGATGCCTGCCGGATGGAGCACGTTGTGAGCGCGCAGACAATCCAGCATCTATATGACTATCTCTCCAGGCAGGAGGATGGGTATGAAGAGTAAAACACCGGAGCTCTGCGTCATCGGCGGGGGAGCGGCAGGCCTTGCAGCTGCTGTGGAGGCGGCGCGGGCTTTCCGGCAGGCCGGTATTCCCGGGGGGGTAACGGTTTTGGAGCAGCTTCCCCGCGTGGGGAAAAAGCTGCTTGCAACGGGCAACGGCCGCTGCAACTTGACCAACCGGCGCGCTTCTCCAGCCGATTATTTTGAGGCGGTGGATTTTGTGCGCCCTGCGATGGAGCGTTTCTCCGTTGACGATACGCTGGCTTTTTTCGCCTCGATGGGCCTTTTGTGTGAGGAAGAGGAGGAGGGGCGTATCTATCCCATGAGCCGCCAGGCGGCGAGCGTGCTCGACGCGCTGCGCCTGGAGGCGGAGCGGTTGGGTGTGATTGTGCAATGTGATACGCAGGCGGAGGACCTCCAAAGCACTGCCCCAAAAGGGGCAGGGCCTTTCTTTCGCATCAATGGGGCGCTCCCGGCGGATGCGGTGATCCTCGCCTGCGGCGGCAAGGCGTCGCCCCAGCACGGCTCCGACGGCTCCGGCTACGGCTTGCTGCGCGCCCTCCATATCCCTGTGACAGAAGTGTTCCCGTCGCTCGTGCAGATCACCACGGAGCCTAAGCGGGTGAAGGCGCTCAAGGGGATGCGCGTGCATGCGGAAATCTCCCTTTCCGCGGGGCGGGAAACGCTCGCGTCCCAGCGCGGTGAAATCCAATTCACAGAGTTTGGCCTCTCGGGTATTGCGGCTATGCAGCTTTCCCGGTTTGTTTCCCTGGAAAAAGGGAGGCGGATGGAGGCGGTGCTCGATCTGCTGCCAGCTTTTTCGCACGGCCAGGCGGCGGATTACCTCGCAGGCCGCATTCGGCACAACCCGGAGCTTGCGGCGGAGCATCTGCTCACAGGGCTTCTCCCGAAGAGGGTAGGGCAGGTTTTGTTGAAGCAGGCGGGGATTGACCTGCTCTCTCGGCCGATTGGATCTTTGCAAAAGGCGGAGATTGGGGCTGTTGCAGGGTTGCTGAAGGGATGGCGTTTTCCCGCCACCGGCACACGCGGCTTTTCTGCGGCACAAGTAACGATTGGCGGCGCCCAGCGCGCTGCCTTCCAGCCTGAAACGATGGAGGCGCTGTCCCAGCCGGGCTTTTACGCGGCGGGCGAGGTGCTGGATGTGGATGCAGGCTGCGGCGGCTTTAATCTCCAATGGGCCTGGTCGTCCGGCAGGCTTGCCGGGCGGAGCGCGGCACAAAAGCTGATTAAAGGGCAGGCTGCTGGATGATCGGTAGAACAAGGATGTTGCATAATGATTCGAATCAATGAAATCAAATTACCGCTGGACGCGGCGGCTGAGCAGTCGCTCTATCCGGCGGCAGCAAAAGCTTTAAAAATAGACCGGAAGCGGATTCAATCGCTGGAGGTCGTGCGGAAATCCATTGACTCCCGCAAAAAGGAGGAGGGCGTTTTCTTCGTCTATTCTGTCGACGTATCGCTCGACCGCGGCGAAGAGGAGCTGCTTGCCCGCCAGAAGGGGCCGCGCGTACAGCCCTCGGAGCCTTACCGGTATGAACCGCCCCGGGCAGCGCGCAATTCCCAGCTGCGCCCCGTTGTGGTCGGCCTCGGCCCAGCGGGCCTTTTTGCAGCGCTCACGCTCGCACGCGCCGGGTATCGTCCCCTCGTGCTGGAGCGCGGGCGAGATGTGGATACCCGCACGCAGGATGTAAAGGATTTCTGGCGCACGCGCACGCTTGATGAAAGCTCCAACGTCCAGTTCGGTGAGGGCGGTGCGGGCACGTTTTCCGATGGCAAGCTCACCACCGGTATCAAGGATGTGCGCTGCCGCAAGGTGTTTCTGGAATTCGTTTCCCACGGCGCCCCGCAGGCGATTCTATATGACGCCAAACCCCACATCGGCACAGACCGTCTCGGCGCGGTTGTCAAATCCATGCGGGAGGAAATTGTGTCGCTGGGCGGAACCGTTCTGTTTTCCAGCAGGCTTCTCCGCGTGATCGCCGCTAACGGCGCGGTGCATGGCATTACTTACCGTGATGCGCAGGGCAGTGAGGTCGATTTCGAAACCGATGCGGTGATCCTCGCCATCGGCCATTCCGCGCGGGATACGGTGGAAGCGCTCTATAGGCAAGGGATTCAGATGATGCAAAAGCCCTTTTCTATCGGCGCGCGCATTGAGCATCCACAGGAGCTGATCGACCGTGCGCAGTATGGGCGGTTTGCAGGCCACCCGGCGCTCGGTGCGGCGGATTATAAGCTTGCCTGCCATCCGCCGCATGGCAGGGGGATGTATACCTTCTGCATGTGCCCGGGGGGCACGGTTGTGTGCGCGGCGAGCGAACAGGGCGGCGTGGTAGTCAACGGGATGAGCGAATGGGCGCGAGATGGGGAAAATGCGAATTCCGCGATCCTTGTCGGCATTGAACCGGCGTATTTTTCAAGCGATCATCCTCTGGCCGGCATGCACGACCAGCGAAAGATTGAGCAGGCGGCTTTTCGGCTTGGCGGCGGGGATTATACGGCGCCGGCTCAGCTCGTCGGCGATTTTTTGGCGGACAGGCCCTCCCATGAGCTCGGCGCGGTGCGCCCGACCTGCCCCACCGGCGTTTTGCTGGGCGATATTGCCCAGGTGCTGCCCGCGCGCGTGATTGAGGTGATGCGTGCCGCGCTCGTGCAGATGGATCAAAAGCTCAAGGGCTTCGCCCTGCCGGATGCGGTGCTTACCGCGCCGGAAACGCGCTCTTCCTCGCCGGTGCGCATTCTGCGTGATGAATTTTTGCAGTCGAACCTGCGCGGGCTTTACCCCTGCGGAGAAGGCGCTGGGTATGCGGGCGGCATTGTGTCGGCGGCGGTGGATGGTATCCGCTGCGCGGAGATGGTGCTGCGGGATGAGCAATAGGAATTAGGATGTTGCAGCGGTTCCGATCCTTCGGAACCGTTTTTTCTTTTTTTGCTTGCCTTTTTCCCTTCGGTGGATTACAATGGGGCAGAACATAAGTTCGGATAATTGGAGGTGTTTGCAATGGCGCAGAGCAAGGAAGAGATCATCCGCTATGTCAACGAGTGGGTCGCCCAAATGAAACAGAAAAAGCATGCAAACACCGGCCAGGACTTTGCCGAAATTACGGTGGAAGAGGACCACACGGCCCCAGTGCAGGAGCCCCCCGCTCCCCAGACGCTCCGCCTGCCCGATCCGCAGGAGAGGGAAATCCGCCGCCGCTTTTTAAAAATGCGCCGCCTCTCGCGCAGCATCTGGTTTTCTAAAAGCCAATATAGCAGGATGCAGGCAGAGTTGTTTTACAGGCAGGCAAAGTTGATGGCGGATTTTGAGGATGATTATAGGGAGGAAGAGCCCTTCTCTATGTATTTTCCCGATTACCAATCCATGGGCTATGAACAGCTGCGTACCTATTTTACCTGGCGTACCAATGTCCGCAAGGGGGTTATCCGGAAAACATCCTTTTCCTATGTGTTTGTCTATCTTTATGAGCTGCTGAATAACGTTGGCGTAGCGGATTGCCGGGACGGGCTCTCTAAGCTTCTGGCGCTTTGGGAGGCCTATCGGGCGTTTGAGCCGAAGCTTGACCGCTATCTGGCGGAATGGGTGAAGGATTATTTTATTGTCAATGCTTTTTCCTGTTCCTTTGCTGCTCTCGTGCGGGAGCATCCGCTTTTGCAGGACTTTTATCAGCCGGAGGAAGCAACCGGTTATTTTGAGCGCTATGCGCCGTTTTCGGCCTATCCGTTTCAAAAATCCATCTTCTGGTCGGCGGAAACGGAGCCTGTTCTCCGCTCCTGCTTCCAGCAGGTGATGGAAGCGGTGGAATCGCTGATGCAGGCCTTTGGCCTTACATTTGCCGAGCTTGTTTTTGCCGGGCGGAAGGGGAATTTGTGGAAGCCTTACCGCAAGGCTTTATACCACCCCGATTTTGCGGGGATAGAGCCGGGCAAAACCGTGCGCATTTCCGACACAGAGCTTTACTGTTTTCACGGTGAATGCTGGACAGCCTCAAAAAATCGGGTGTGCCGGGAAAACGGCAGGCAGATGATCGGCTATATGCTCAAGCGGATTGAGCAGTTTTATCGGAAGGCTACCGACTTTCGGTATCAGATCAAGGCTGATCAGGGCAAAATAGATCTCTCGGAGCTGACACGCTTGCCAGATGGCGGGGCGAGCTTTTTTCACTGCATCGATGAAGCGATACGGGCGCACTATCAAGCCTCGAAGCGCAAAACGGTCACCGTGGATCCGCAGAAGCTCGCGCAGATTCGGGAGCGGGCCCAGATCACGCAGGAAAAACTGCTGGTGAACCCGGAAGCTGAGCAGAAAGCGCAGGCGGTAGGCGATAACTCGCGGCCAGACGAAAACGCTTTGTTAAAAGAAGGAGAGGCCGATCCTTCTCCTGCCGCCGAACCCGGTTCACAGGAGCTTCACACTAGCCTGCCCATGCAAGCGGAAGGCAGCGCGTGGGATCATTTTGCCGCCTCATTGGATGCAGCCGAGAGGGAGGCGCTTTGCAGGGCCCTGCGCGGCGCATCTGTGGCCGAGCTTTCCGCATATGCGAAAAGCCGCCGAATCATGCTGGAGGTGCTGGTAGACGGCATCAATGAAAAGGCTGTTGACACGGTGGAGGATACGATAATAGACTGCACAGATGTTTTGGAAGTATTTGAGGAATATAAAGACGAATTGGAGAGAGTGATGTTCAGTGAAACAGACGAATCCGCCCAAGCGGATCACCAGCACGGTTCTCAACGCGCTTAAGGGCGGCGTTGTGCCGCGGGTGGGGCTCGAATATATCACAGTGGGCCGCGACCGGGAAATCGACGCGCTGCTTCGGGATATCGATATCATAGCGGATGGCGGCGCGGCCTTTCGCTTTATCGTCGGCAAATACGGCAGTGGTAAAAGCTTCCTGCTGCAAACCATCCGCAATTATGCCACGGAGCGAGGCTTTGTGGTGGTGGATGCCGACCTGTCGCCTGAGCGGCGCTTCGTCGGCGCCAAGGGGCAAGGGCTTGCCACCTTCAAAGAATTAATGAAAAATATGTCCACCAAAACCAAGCCGGATGGCGGCGCGCTGCCGCTGATTCTGGAGCGCTGGATTTCCGGCATCCAATCCGCAGTTGCCGCTGAAGATGGTGTTTTGCCCGGCGACCCCGCTTTTGACCGGCTGGTCGAACAGAAAGTTTATCAGGTAACCGGCAATCTGCAAGGCATGGTTAACGGTTTTGAATTCGCAAAGGCTGTTTTGCTGTATTATGAAGCCTATCTCAGTGGCGATGATTCGCTTAAATCAAACGTGCTTAAATGGTTCCGGGGCGAATACCCTACCAAAACCGAAGCGAAGCGCGAGCTGAATATCAATTTTATTGTCACGGATGATACCTGGTATGATTTTCTAAAAATTTTTGCCGAATTCATGGTTTATGCGGGCTACCGGGGCATGCTCGTGCTCATCGACGAGCTGGTGAATCTCTTTAAAATTCCACATTCAGCCACCCGCCAGAGCAACTATGAAAAAATTCTTACCATATATAACGACGTTTTGCAGGGCAAGGCGCAGCACATCGGCTTTTTGATCGGCGGAACCCCGCAGTGCATAGAGGATAAGTATAAGGGCGTGTTCAGCTATGAGGCGCTGCGCTCCCGGTTGTCGGAGGGCCGGTTCGCGTCCGACACGGTCAAGGATATGCTGTCGCCAATTATCCGGCTGAAGATGCTTACCTATGAAGAAATGTATGTGCTCATCGAGAAACTCGTGCAGATGCACGGCCAGCTCTTCTCTTATGAACCCAAGCTCACGCAGGAGGAGCTGGTGGCGTTTTTAAGCGCAGAGTATAATCGCGTGGGCGCGGATACGCACATCACGCCGCGGGAGATTATCCGAGATTTTATCGAATTTCTTAATATTCTATACCAAAACCCCTCCAGCACCGCGCAGGAAATCCTCGGAAGCAGCAGCTTTGTGCTGGCTGATGCAGCGCAGGAGGAGGAACCGTTTTTGGAGTTTGATTTATAAATAGAGGAGGGCATGGCGTGGGGGATATGTTTCACCGGCTTGCGCCGTATATTCAGGATTATATCTATGCGAGCAATTGGACGGAGCTGCGGGAGATCCAGGTGGCTGCCTGTCATGCCGTTTTCGATACGGATGAGAACCTCCTGCTCTCCTCCGGCACGGCTTCCGGCAAAACGGAGGCGGCCTTTTTGCCGGTGTTGACGGAGCTGTATCACCATCCCTCTAGCTCGGTGGGGGTTTTGTATATCAGCCCGCTGAAAGCGCTGATTAATGATCAGTTCAAGCGGCTGGATGATCTGCTGGCGGAATCCAATCTACCTGTTTGCAAATGGCATGGGGACGCCTCTCAAGCGGAGAAGAATCGGCTTTTGAAGCATCCGGAGGGAATTTTGCAGATTACACCCGAATCGCTGGAATCCCTGCTCATCCATAAGCGCGGCGCATGTGTCAAGCTGTTTTACGACCTGCGCTTTGTCATCATTGATGAGGTGCACTATTTTATGCGCGATGTGCGCGGCGTGCAGGTGCTGTGCCTTTTGGAACGGTTGCAAAGGCTTGCGGGCGTTGTGCCGCGGCGGATTGGGCTTTCTGCCACGCTGGGCGATCTGACCGTTGCGCAAAGCTGGCTCAATTCCGGCACCGGCCGCAGTTGTGCGGCTCCGGTATGCGGTGCGGAAAAGCAGAAGATCCGGCTGTTGGTGCAGCGCTTCCAGAGGGCGGATCAAACCACGCCGGATGGCGCGCTGGATGCGGGCGAGGCCGCGCACTATGAATACCTCTACCGCATGACGCTGGACCGGAAAACCATCCTCTTCACCAATTCACGGGAGGAGACGGAGCTTGTCATGGCGCATTTGCGGCAGCTTGCGCTGAAGAATAAAACACCCGATGTTTACCGAGTGCATCATGGGAATATTTCTGCCGTCCTGCGCGAGCAGGCGGAGGATGAAATGAAATCCGCGCAGGAGAAGCTCGTCACGGGGGCGACGGTCACGCTGGAGCTCGGTATTGATATTGGCTCTCTGGATCAGGTTGTGCAGGTCGGCACGCCCGCAACGGTTTCAAGTTTTGCGCAGCGATTGGGCCGCTGCGGCCGGCGTGGCCAGATTCCACAGATTTTGTTCACTTTCATGGACGATGTGCACACTACTGCGGCGGATCAGTTGGGGCCGATCAATTGGAGCTTTTTGCGCATGATCGCCATCATCGAATTGTATACAAAGCAAAAGTGGGTGGAGCCCCTCACGCCGGGCCGGTATCCGTATTCAATGCTTTATCATCAAACGATGAGCTATCTATTATCCGCGGGCGAGGCCACGGCGCGGGAGCTGATGGGTGCTGTCCTGCGTTTATCCTGTTTTCAAGAGATCCCACAGGAGGATTACCGCATCCTACTCCGGCATTTGCTTTTGATCGGCCATCTGCAAAAGATGGAGAGCGGCGGGCTCATCATCGGCCGTGCAGGGGAGAAGGTGGTCAGCGATTATCATTTCCTCGCGGTGTTCCAAGTGCCCGAGTATTATCTGGTGAAGGATGAAAACCGCTCAATCGGCACGGTGGATAAAATCTACCCGCAGGGCACGCGTTTTGCCCTTGCTGGGCGAACGTGGGAAACGCTGGAGGTGAACCAGAAGGCCAAGGTGTTATTTGTCAAGCTGGTGCCGGGCATCTCGACTGTGGATTGGGATGTGGACTTCACTGCGGATTTGCATACCACGCTGGTTCAGAAGATGAAGTATATTTTACTGTGCGGGGAGCAGTATGCCTATTTGAGCGATTCCTGTCGGGAGAGGCTGGAGGAAATTCGCTATTTGGCGCGAAATTCCGGCATTTTGAATCACGTCGTTACGCAGCTATCCGAAAATAAGTATGCAATTTTCCCTTGGGTTGGCACACGGCAGCTCTTTACCCTGCATTTTATGCTCCTAGAGCGCGGCTTCAAGAGTAAAATTCTGTGGCGGACCTGCGTTTATCTAGAGGTGACCTTTAGTGGGAAAGTGCCGAATGCGAAAGCGCGGATCGAAAGCGCTCTGCGGGAGATTGCAGTGGAATCGGATGATCTCAGCGGCCTGCCGTTGCCGGAAAAAGTGCAGATCGAGCATAAATATAATGCGTATATCCCCTTTGAGCTGCTGCGTAAGGAGTTTATCTTCGATTTTTTGGAGCCGGATGGGCTGCGGAAGGAACTCTCTCAGTATTTTGGCGTTACTCCTATTTGAAGGAAGGCTGATGGCGAAAGGCAGAGAAAAGAATCGCTTACGGATACGGGCGCGTTGCATCATGCACGAATATACGCATCAGGCTGCCGGAGGATTACGGCAACTTCTGCTTTGCCAAAGCGCTGCCCGTGTCAAACTTTCGTTTCAGCTTTTCGAGCGCTTTTTTTTCAATGCGAGATACATCGCGCCGCGCCTGTTGTAAACGATTATTCCTGAAAATAGCCCTGTAACTGCCTGAAACGAAATTTAATAATGATATTTTTCTCTTGGGTTAATTCCACCCGTTCAATGAGGCTGACAAGCAGCTCCCGGTTAGCCGTCGCGGTATCAAGGAAACGACGCACCAGCTCTTTCGCCAGCTCGGCTTGCCTGGCAGGGGAGAAGTCCGGCTTTTCCCTCTCCCTGAGGCGCTGTTCCAGTGCGGCGCGTTCCTCCCTGATACGCCGGTAAATACGGTCAAAATCCTGCTCGGTCAGCAGGCCGGAGAGTTTATCGAGATACATTCTGTCCAGATGGGCGGTTAAGGCGTCCAGCTTTGCTTTCAGGCTGGTAAGTTCCGCTGCTTTCCCTGCTTCTTCTTTCCTTTTAGCAAGCTCTTGCTCCGCGATGAGAAGCAGCTGCTCCACCTGCAAATATTGCGCGCAGACCTCCCGCACTTTTTGCATGACCGCATCTGTCACCGTCTGTTCCTTGATGGAGTGGCAGGTGCAAACGCCTGCCTTTGTAAACCGCTGATAGGTACGGCAGATGAAGAAAAGCCGATCTTCGCCACGCGCGTTTTTGCGGTTGATTACAGCCAGCGGATAGCCGCACTCATGGCAGAAGATCAGGCCCTTCAGCGGAAAATCGTAGGTGCGGGAACGGGTCGCTTTGCGGCTGCTGATCAGAAGCTGCACCTTTTTAAAGGTTTCCGGGCTGATCATTGGCTCATGCGTCCCTGCTACGATCACCCAATCCTGCGGATCTTGCCGGACACACCTCTTGGATTTATAGCTGAGCTTCCGGCTGCGGCCCTGCACCATGTTGCCAATATAGGTCTCGTTTTGCAGCATGTCGGAAATGCGCTCGCTGCTCCACAGGCCGGAATAAGGGCCGGGATGAGAAACGGCAATCCCCGCATAAGCGGCTGGCGTGGGAACGCCCTCTCCATTGAGCCTCACCGCGATTTGACGGCAGGACATCCCCTCCAGCGCCATCTGAAAAATCCGGCGTACGATGGGAGCCGCCTCCTCATCGATGATGATCTTGTTTTTCTCGGTGGGATGCAGCTTGTAGCCGTATACCGCTTTGCCGCCGATGAATAATCCCTTGCGCTGCTTGTCGTGTTTGACGCTGGAAATCTTCTTGGAGATATCCTTGGCGTACATGTCGTTCATAATGGCACGGAAGGGGGTAATATCGTTCGCGGTGGAATCCACGCCCGTATCGACGCCGTCCAGCAGGGAGAGATAGCGCACCCGGTGCTCCGGGAAATACCGCTCCATATAGTGCCCTGTCATGATGTAATCGCGCCCCAGGCGGGAGAGGTCTTTTGTAATGACCATGTTTACCTTTTTCGCCTCAATGTCGGCAATGAGCCGCTGAAAAGCGGGGCGGTCGAAAGCTGACGTTAGATAACGATACTTTTGAAAACACTGGAAAATCAAGGTTTTTC
>ERZ857922.22-NODE-22-length-197161-cov-12.141878_pt1 | contig 197161 bp, 224 predicted proteins | sample MGYA00519579_ERZ857922 | MGnify/ENA primary metagenome ERZ857922 (study PRJEB31778, sample SAMEA3449375) | human gut metagenome | biome: human gut; feature: human-associated habitat; material: faeces | place: United Kingdom | collected 2010/2012 ... | reverse complement strand
ATAATATCTTACCACTTAATTACCAACTTGTAAAGTCTTTTTTGAATTTTTTTGAATTTTTTTCACTTTTTTTAATTGTAAAGTTAAATGCAGTTCCTAAATGTGTCAAATACTACATTTAAATAGTAGTAACATTACTATTATATTTTAAATAAAATCAAATATTAAATTAATTATTTACAATCAAAAATACAAAATAAACTAATATATATTTATAATGTAACTCAAAAATTAATATTATAACCTTAAATATGCCGAATAACGACGATAATCATTTCGTTAATAGTAAATTACCAATACTATATTAAAATAATCATATACACAAATATTTGCAGATTTTAGTATCTTCAAAAAAAAGCCATAACCAAAGGTTATGACTTTAATATAATTAATCTAAAAACTCTTCTTCTAGCACTTCAGAAGCATCCTCATCAAAGAATTCCTTCTCTAAAGAATAACCAACATCCATATACTCTTTAGCACCAGTACCAGCAGGGATTAACTTACCAATAATAACATTCTCTTTTAATCCTTGAAGTTTATCAACTTTACCCTTAACAGAAGCCTCAGTTAAGATTCTAGTAGTCTCTTGGAATGAAGCTGCTGATAAGAATGAATCAGTTTCAAGTGCTGCCTTAGTAATACCAAGAAGTATTGGTTGTCCAATAGCAGGTTTCTTACCTTGAATAATAACATCTTTATTACCCTTAGTAAATTCTTGTAAAGAAACAGTAGTACTAGGAACTAATAAAGTATCTCCAGCATCCATAATTCTAACTTTAGAAATCATTCTCTTAGCTATAATTTCAACGTGTTTATCACTAATATCAACACCTTGAGATCTATATACCTTTTGTACTTCTTTTAGAATATATTGTTGAACAGTGTTAGGATCAGTTACTGCAAGTAACTCTTTAGGAGAAACACTACCTTCAGTAATTCTATCTCCAGCTTCAATCTTATCACCTTTTTCTACTCTAAGTTTAGCACCATATAAAGTAACATGTTCTCTAGTCTCAGTATCATTCTTAACATATACCTTAAACTTACCACCAGCATCTTCAATCTTAGATACAGTACCAGATATCTCACTAATAGTAGCTTTACCTTTAGGATTACGAGCTTCAAATAATTCTTCAACTCTAGGAAGACCTTGCGTAATATCCGCACCAGCAACACCACCAGTATGGAATGTTCTCATGGTAAGCTGAGTACCAGGTTCACCAATAGATTGAGCACCCATAATACCAACAGCTTCACCAATTTCAACTAAGTTACCAGTAGCAAGATTTCTACCATAACAATGTTGACATACACCATGATCAGTCTTACAAGTTAAAACATTTCTAATTTCAACTTCAGTTATACCAGCCTTAATAATCTTATCTGCTATAGCCTCAGTAATAAATTCATTTTTATCAATAATAACTTCTTTAGTTTCAGGATTAATAACTTTCTTATTAGTATATCTACCAACAATTCTATCATATAATGGCTCAATAATACCATCTTTATCATCCATAAATGCACTAACAACAACACCTTGAATAGTACCACAATCTTCTTCTTTAACAATAATATCTTGTGCTACATCAACAAGTCTTCTTGTCATATAACCAGAATCAGCAGTCTTTAATGCTGTATCTGCACTACCCTTTCTAGCACTATGTGTAGATAGGAAGAATTCAGATACCGATAAACCATCACTAAATGAAGATAAAATTGGAATCTCAATAGTTTCACCATTAGGTTTCAACATAAGTCCTCTCATACCAGCAAGTTGTACGAAGTTAGAAATAGATCCTCTGGCTTTAGAGTTCATCATTATAAATATTGGATTATCAACATATTCCTTTGCATAAACTTGCAATTCATCTTGAATTTCTTCTTTAGCCTTAGTCCATATTTCAATTACATGATTTAATCTTTCTCTATCAGTAATAAGTCCTCTTTGGAATTGCTTATTAACTTTCTTAATTTCTTCATTAGACTTCTCAATAATAACATCCTTATTCTTACTAGTAACAACATCAGATACTGCAATAGTAATACCAGAGAAAGTAGAATACTTAAATCCTAAATCCTTAAGTTTATCTAGGAATATACTAGTTTCAGTAGTCTTATATCTCTTAAACATTTGAGCAATAATTTTCTCAAGTGCACCCTTATTAAATGGAGTAGATAAAGGCATCTCACTAATTCTAGCCTTAACATCTTCACCATAATCAATAAAGTATTTACTAGGAGTAATACCTTCAATATTTTCACTAGTAGCCTCACATAAGTAAGGGAATGAATCAGGTAAAATCTCATTAAAGATAATCTTACCAGGAGTAGTAACTAAATACTTATTCTTATCTTCATCTAAGAATACTTTATGTTTAAATGAATTAACAGGAACAACAATTCTTGTTTGAAGAGTAATCTCTCTTCTTTGATAAGCCATTAAAGCTTCATTAGTATTCTTAAACGCTCTACCTTCGCCTTCTACACCAGCTTTTTCCATAGTAATATAATAGTTACCAAGAATCATATCCTGTGAAGGAGTAACAATAGGATCACCATTTTTAGGAGAAAGAATATTATTAGAACCAAGCATAAGAATTCTAGCTTCAGTTTTAGCTTCTTCACTTAAAGGTACGTGAACAGCCATCTGATCTCCATCAAAGTCAGCATTAAATGCTGTACAAACAAGTGGATGAAGTCTAATTGCCTTACCACTAATTAACTTAGGTTCAAATGCTTGAATACCAAGTCTATGTAAAGTAGGAGCTCTGTTAAGCATTACAGGATGTTCTTTAATAACATCTTCAACAATATCCCATACTTTAGGATCTTGATTATCAATCATCTTTTTAGCAGACTTAATATTATTAGCAAGACCTCTTTCAGTTAAACCATGAATAACATGTGGTTTGAAAAGCTCAAGAGCCATTTCTTTAGGAATACCACATTGATACATCTTTAAATCTGGTCCTACAACAATAACACTTCTACCAGAGTAGTCAACTCTCTTACCAAGTAAGTTTTGTCTAAATCTACCCTGTTTACTCTTAAGCATAGAACTTAAACTCTTAAGAGCTCTATTACCTGCTCCAGTAACACTTCTACCCCTTCTACCATTATCAAATAATGAGTCAACAGCTTCTTGAAGCATTCTCTTCTCATTTTGAATAATAATTGAAGGTGCACCTAGTTCAATAAGTTTCTTTAATCTATTATTTCTATTAATAACTCTTCTATATAAATCATTTAAATCACTAGTAGCAAATCTACCACCATCTAGTTGAATCATCGGTCTAAGTTCAGGAGGAATAACAGGAAGAGCCTCAATAATCATCCATTCAGGTTTATTACCAGATTGAACAAATGAATTAATAACATCAAGTCTCTTAACAAGTCTAGTTCTCTTCTGACCAGTAGCACCATCTAATTCTTTTTGAATTTCTTCTAATTCCTTATTTACATCAACTTCAGAAAGTAACTCTTTAATAGCTTCAGCACCCATACCAACTCTAAAAGTATTACCATATTTTTCATAATATGCTCTATACTCTTTATCAGATAAAGTTTGCTTCTTAATTAAAGTAGTAGCTCCTGGATCAAGTACAACATAAGAAACGAAATATATAACTTCCTCTAAGTCTCTAGGAGACATATCAAGAGTAAGTCCAATGTATGAAGGAACACCCTTAACATACCAAATGTGACTTACTGGAGTAGCAAGTTCAATATGTCCCATTCTCTCTCTTCTAACAGAAGATTTAGTAACCTCTACTCCACATCTATCACAGACAATATTCTTATATCTAAGTCTTTTATACTTACCACAAGAACATTCATAATCTCTAGTAGGTCCAAATATCTTTTCACAGAATAATCCATCCCTTTCAGGTTTTAAAGTTCTGTAATTAATAGTCTCTGGTTTTAATACTTCACCATACGACCAAGACCTAATCTTCTCAGGTGAGGCAATTCCTATCTTAAGAGCCTTAAAATCATTAGCTTCTAACATTAGAAATCATCTCCTTCCTCAATTGAATCTTCAATATTATTATCTATATCATCAATATTTTCTTCATCAAAATCATCATCGATTTCATTATCATCATCAAGATCATCAAATGACCTTTCATTTTGAACTTCTTCTGCTATAGGATTATCATCCAAATCAGCTTTTCTTTCAAGTTCACTAAATGATACTTCATCATCATTATTATTAATAACTGAAATATCAAGTCCCAATGCCTGAAATTCTTTAATAAGAACTCTAAATGCTTCAGGAATACCAGGTTTAGGTAGTGGTTGTCCTTTAACTAAAGCTTCATATACTTTAACTCTACCTACAACATCGTCAGATTTATAAGTAAGAATTTCTTGAAGTACATGAGAAGCTCCATAAGCTTCAAGTGCCCAAACTTCCATTTCACCAAATCTCTGTCCACCAAGTTGTGCTTTACCACCAAGTGGTTGCTGTGTAACAAGAGAATATGGACCAGTTGCCCTAGCATGTAACTTATCATCAACCATGTGATGTAGTTTAATCATATACATGACACCAACAGATATTCTACTATCAAATGGATCACCAGTTCTACCATCATATAGAATAGTTTTACCATCTTCATCCATACCTGCTTCTTTCATAGCGGCAGCTATATCTTCTCTCTTAGCACCATCAAGTACTGGAGTAGCAAAATGAACACCAAGTTTTTTACCAGCCATACCTAAATGTAACTCAAGAATCTGGCCAATATTCATACGTGATGGGACACCTTGTGGATTAAGCATAATATCAACAGGAGTACCATCAGGTAAGAATGGCATATCCTCACTAGGAAGTATAAGTGAAATAACACCCTTATTTCCGTGACGACCACTCATTTTATCTCCAACTTGAATCTTTCTCTTTTGAATAATATATACCCTAACAACCATACTTACACCACTAGGTAAGTCTTCATTGTCTTCTTTAGTATAAACTTTAACATCATGAACAACACCATCACCACCATGTGGAACAGTAAGTGATGAATTTCTAACTTCTCTTGTCTTCTCTCCAAAGATAGCATGAAGTAATTTCTCTTCACTAGTTAAATCAGCCATTCCTTTAGGAGTAACTTTACCAACTAGAATATCACCTTCATGAACCTCAGTACCAATCTTAATAATACCATTTTCATCAAGATTCTTTCTAGCTTCTTCTCCAACACTAGGAATATCTCTTGTAATTTCCTCAGGGCCAAGTTTAGTATCCCTACATTGAACTTCATAATCTTCAATATGTAAAGAAGTATAAACATCATCCTTAACAAGTCTTTCATTCATAATAACAGCATCTTCATAGTTATAACCATTAAATGTTGTAAAGGCAACAACTACATTCTTACCAAGAGCAAGTTCACCTTTATCAGTACTTGGACCATCTGCTATTATTTGTCCTCTCTTAACCTTGTCTCCTTCTCTAACTATTGGAACATGATTAAATGTTTCACCTTGGTTAGATCTTTCAAAAGTAGCTAAGTGATAAATATCTTCACCTTTAGCATTCTTAACAACAATTTTTTTAGCATCAGCATAACTAACAATACCATCAGCCTTAGCAACTACTACAGAGCCACTATCTCTAGCAGCAATATATTCAGCACCAGTTCCAACAAATGGAGCCTCTGTCTTAAGAAGTGGTAATGCCTGTCTTTGCATGTTTGCACCCATTAAAGCACGAGTAGCATCATCATGTTCAAGGAAAGGAATTAAACTAGTTGTAACAGAAACAACTTGTTGTGGAGAAACGTCGATATAGTCAACTTTATCAGGACTAACAAGAACATTCTCTCCTCTATATCTACCTGCTACTATATTATCAGTAATCTTATTATCATCATCAACATTAACAGTAGCTTGAGAAATATAAAAATCTTCTTCTTCGTCAGCAGTCAAATAAACAACTTCATCTGTAAGATGTCCATCTACCACTTTTCTATATGGAGTTTGGATAAATCCATATTCATTAATTTTAGCATAACTAGCAAGTGAAGTAATAAGTCCAATGTTTGCTCCTTCAGGAGACTCGATAGGACAAATTCTACCATAGTGAGAAGAGTTTACGTCTCTTACTTCAATACCTGCTCTATCTCTAGATAATCCACCAGGTCCTAATGCTGATAATCTTCTCTTATGAGTAAGTTCAGCAATTGGATTAGTTTGATCCATAAATTGTGATAGCTGACTACTACCAAAGAATTCTTTAATAACCGCAGTAACTGGTCTAATATTAATAAGTGTTTTAGGAGTAACAGTTTCAATATCTTGAGTAGTCATTCTCTCCCTAATAACTCTTTCCATTCTACTAAAACCAATCTTAAATTGATTTTGTAATAATTCACCTACTTGTTTAACTCTTCTGTTACCCAAGTGGTCAATTTCATCATCTTTACCAATACCTTCATTTAAATTCAAATAATAACTAACAGAAGCATAAAAATCAGACATTGTAAGATTCATAATATTAGCAGATGGATCATTACCAATAACTTTAACAATTTTCTTATCATCTACATTAGAATATAAATGAATAACTTGAATCTTGTTATGTTCTTCTATACTTGAGTTAATAGTTAAATCCTCATTAACTTTAGCCTCAGTAACACCATAACCATTATCTAAATAAGTACATAATTCCTCATATACCTCTTTATTAATAAGAGTTCCTTTTTCAATCTTAACTTCACCATCGATAATAATATCTTCAGCAAGTCTATTACCAAGTAATCTATCTTTAACATTTAATTTTTTATTAAACTTATATCTACCTACTTTAGCTAAATCATAATGAAAATCATCAAAGAATCTAGTAATCAATTGGTTCTTTGAACTGTCTAAAGTAGTAGGCTCTCCTGGTCTTAATTTCTCATATATTTCAATAAGAGCCTCATCAGTATTATGAGTAGAATCTTTCTCTATAGTATTTTTTAAATATACATCATTATCAAATAAAGAAAGAATATCCTCATCACTAGATAAACCAACTGCTCTTAAAAGAGTAGTCATTGGTACTTTTCTATTTCTATCTATTCTAATATAGATAACATCTTTAGCATCAGTTTCATATTCAAGCCAAGTACCTCTAGATGGAATAACTTTAGATGCAAAAACAGGTTTACCATTTTTATCAATTTCCTTAGAATAATATACACTAGGAGATCTAACAAGTTGTGATACAACAACTCTCTCAGCACCATTTATAATAAATGTACCAGCATCAGTCATAAGAGGCATATCACCTAAGAATATTTCTTGTTCCTTAACTTCCCCAGTTTCATTATTAAATAGTCTAGTCTGTACCTTTAAAGGAGCAGCATAAGTAATTTGTCTATCCTTGCACTCTTTAATAGAGTATCTAGGAGTACCAAATTCATACTCACCAAATTCTAAAGATAAACTACCAGAAAAACTTTCAATTGGTGAAAATGTTTCAAAAACCTCTTTTATCCCTTCTGTTGCAAACCATTTATAACTTTCAGTTTGCACCTCTAATAAATCACTAATTGCTAGTGAATTTTTGATCATAGAAAAGTTTCTTCTTTTTCTATAATCACCGCTTTGTTTTAACTTATAAGCCATTAATTTTTCACCCCAATACCTAGAATTTTTTTAAATTTCAGTCACATTAAAAGATGTGTTACCAATTTATAAGTTTATCAGCATTTTACGAGTATGTCAATAACTTTGACATCACTTTTTCATTTTTTTCACATTTTTTTACCAAAAACATAAAAAAGCATCATTATCGACACTTTTTTAACTCTACAACATAAAAACCCTTATCTTTATCAATAACATTAACCATATATTTATTTTCTAATTCTTTAATCATTGATTTAACACCATGATCTTTCCTCATAACAAAATATATTACTCCATCGTCTTCTAAATAATCATATCCATCAAATAAAAATTTTCTTATAACATCCTTTCCCGCTCTAATAGGAGGATTAGTAATAATATAATTATACTTCTTATTAACATTATCATAAACATTACTAACAAATACATCAGCCTTAACATTATTAAGTATAAGATTATCTTTAGTAAGAGAAATAGCTCTCTCATTTACATCAATCATATCTATATTAATATTCCTATTAAAAGTACCAAGTATAATACCTACTACTCCAAGTCCACATCCGAGATCAAGAACATTGCCAGATAAACTATCTATATCAATACTACTAAGTAAAACTCTTGTACCATAATCAAATCTATCTTTAGAAAACACTCCATTATCACTATATATAGAAAATTCTTTATTATTAAAATTAAACTTAATTAATCTTTTCTCACTCTTAATATTTTTATCATTATCAAAATATTGACTCATATCAATCACCAACAATATTATAATAGAATTATATTAAAATTACAATATCTTTTTATTGCCTTCCGAGCCTGTAGTCTCGTAAGGCGAGTCTGAGCCCAGGTCTCATCCCCGAAAAATTATACAAAAGAAAAAGGCTACTATTTAGTAACCTCAATTAAATACCTATTAATATTTCCATCTTGTACAAAATCAGCATAAGGAACAACTAATATATTCAAATTACCATTATCGTTTACAAAATACAAAATACTGCCATCATTTATAGAAGTTTCCAACATTTTATTAGCAATGTTATAGCAGTTCTTATCTTCCGCAAAACATAAAGTATTCAAGTCAAAATCAGTTCCCCATAACTCATTCATTTTATTTTTAAGTAATTCCTTTTCTTTATCCAATAAAGTATCATTATCATAACCAAGAGTCGATACCATATCAGAATATTTAATTTCCTTACCAGAAGTTAAGTCAATATTATAAATATTATAATCTAATACCCATTTAGAAGTAGCTTGAATTGAAGAAATAATAACGACAGACAAGATATTATTATATTTAAAAGTCTTATATGTAAGTATTTGTGAACAACTAACAGCCTTATCTTGATCAATTTCTGCACAAGCATCAAATCTTTTTGCATATTCTATATATATTTTTTTAATTTCTTCATTAGATGCCTTAGCATAATCAGAATTAATATTCAAATATGGAACCTTTAAATCTGATAAATATTGTTTACCAATTCTACCACTAACAGATAATCCATAACGATCTATATTAATAACTTTATCATTACCATTTTTTCTGACAAACTCAGTATACTTATTATCATAAGAATAATCAGCATCATATACATAATCTTTTTCAGTATTAATTCTAATATCTTTCACAACATTATTATCGATGTCATTATCCTTATTGATAACTTTATCACATATAATATAACCTCCAAGTCCTCCTACTAATAAGCATAGTATAACAACCAAAACAATTAAACCTGTATTTTTCTTTTCCATATCATATCCTCCTACTTAAATAATAACACAAACCAAAAGTAAAAGCAATATTCTAATATATTTATTCTTTAACCAAATGTTTAACTTTCCAAGTATCAAATTCTTCTCTTTGCTCTTCAGTTTCAATTTCCATATGATAAAAATGTTTAGTAAACTCACCACAAGAACTACCAACTTCTCTACCAGGAGGACTATAAGTTTTAATTCTAATATTTGGTACCCTATTAGAAATCTCTCTTACCCATAATTGTTCATTTTTACTTATCTCTAGTTCATTAATAGGATTAAATCTAATAAACTTTATTGTAATATTATATCTGTCAAGTAATTTACACATTCTATCAAGTTCTTTCATATCATCATTAACACCATTAATTAAAGTATAATGTATTTCTATAGGATCATTATTACTATGTAGTTTTACATACTTATTCATTAATACTTCATTCTTTTGTAATAAATTTCTATAACTAACTAAATATGCAAGAGCATCTTGAACAGAAACCTTAGTACTAGGAATTAATTCATATCTTTTTACATCAATAGGATTATGTAAAGAAAAATGTACTTTAAGGGGCATATCTAAACTATTAACCATTTCACCCAATTTAATAATATTATCATTAGGCATCATCGTGGCAAGAGCATATCCAATATTCTTATAACCAAGTTTCTCTTTAATAAAATCTTCTTTTCTATATACATCTTCAATTAACTTCAAATTAAGAAGTGGTTCTCCTACTCCCATAAAAGAAATAAGTAAATTCTCCTTATCAGTTCTTCTTTTACCATTAATAGATAATGTATTAATTAAACAATAAATAAAGTCTTCCCATTTAATCGGAGTCATTACTTTATTAAGGCCTTTATTAGTTAAATGACACATCTTACAACCTAGATTACAAAAATGATGAGTAGGAACACAAACTACATCCTTATCTTCCTTATTAAATAATAAAGACATTTCTATAATCTTATTAGCCCCAACATCAAAAACAGTTTTTAATGTACCATCATTATAATCCTTAAAAGTACCAATTTTATTAATCATAATTATTACCTCCAACTACACTTGTTTTCTATTATAACATACTTTTTAATAAAAAAAAAAGAAATCTAATTAAATAGATTCCCTATCTAATAGAAAAACTATTATTTATAGTTAATATACTATACATAAAAAGAACATCTTGATCCTTAAATTTTATATAATTATTCAAAATTCTTGAAGAAACATATCTAATATCAACAACAGTAATCTTCTTATAACCTTCTATTAATAGAGGAACTAAACTACTACCATAAGAATCACGAAAAACAATTAACTCCCTATTACTATTTGAAATAGGATTAACAATATCTATAATAGAAGATGCTCCTGATAAATATATATCATATTTATCTAATGATTTTATTTTATCATAATCATATATTTGTGTATATTTTTTAGTTTCATAATTATACACACTACTATTAAGAGTAGATGGATTAGATATTGTTTTTATAGTATCAATATCTTTGGTTACTGATAATCTACCAGCATAACTCCCCTTAAAAGTAGTAATTGTATTTACAACATTATTATTAGTTATATCAAAATTCATTTGATTAGCAATAGTATTTGCAACATCAAATAAATCTTCTTGTTTCCAATGAGTATCAGTCTTATAATAATTATCAAGAGTTAATTTATCAAATATATTTATATAATTAAGATTTGTTAAATTACTTTTCATCATATCTTGTAATTTATTATAATCAAGTTTTAAATTACCTTTATTAACAAAATAATTTTTATCAGGTATAATAGTATAATAAATATTACTATTATCACTCAAATATGTATCTTTTATATAATTAATCTTACTAGTTAAATTATTAATAGAATTGCTATTTAAAGGAAATATTTCTTCAATAATATAATCATCATACAAATATAAATTATTATATTCACCTTTAGTAGATAATTCTATATCTATTTTAATTTTTCTAAAAGCATCTCTTTCTACAAATTGATCCGTAACATAAGAATCAAATTTCTTAAAATAAGTACCATCAAATAAACTTTTAGTAGTTAATTCTGGCATAGTAGCGAGTTTTCTTCTCTCTGCTATAGAAATATCAGTATCTTTTTTTATAACATTAATCAAAAATAAAGAAATTATAGTAAAAAGAAATATTATAGTTACAACTATATCTTTAATTTTATCGTTCATGTATAACCTCCTTAAAATCTAAAATATAAAAATGGATTATATGAATTATCTATCAAATAAGAAGTAACAACAACTAATATTACAACTATTAAAATTGGTTCTAAAATATTAATTATACCATTTATATATTTATTTTTTCTTAATTTATCTATTAATGTTTTAATGAAAGGAGTAGCCCCAAATGAAGCAATAATTAATATTGGTAAATAACTCTTTAAATAATGAAGTGTATAATCATTAATAAAAGCTTCTCCATTCATACCAAACAAGCCTTTAATATTAGACAAAGCCACCGACATATTATCAGAACTAAATATAATAAACAATATCATAACAATAAATAATACATATATTCTTCTTATAAAAGAAGGTAATTTTTCCATAAATTTATTAAGAAATATTTTTTCTATTATAAGAATAATTCCAAACAATAATCCCCATATTAAAAAAGTCCAATTAGCACCATGCCATATTCCAGTTAATAACCATACTATTAAAATATTTCTTATTTGCTTATATCTACTTACTCTATTACCACCAAGGGGAATATAAACATAATCCTTAAACCATGTACTAAGAGAAATATGCCATCTACGCCAAAATTCAGTTATGCTTTTTGATATATATGGATAATTAAAGTTTTCAGGAAAATGAAATCCAAATATTCTTCCAAGACCAATAGCCATATCACTATAAGCAGAAAAATCAAAATACAACTGAAGCATATAACTTATACCAAATATCCAATAAAATATCACTGTTGCTTCATTTAGAGCAGAAGCTTTACTACAAAGTTCTCCTAAAGCATTAGCTATTAATACTTTTTTGGCAAGTCCAATAGAAAATCTTCTTATACCATATGCAAAATTATTAAAACTATGCGTTCTATTATCAAGTTCTTTTTCTACTGTCTGATATCTAACAATAGGTCCTGCGACTAACTGTGGAAATAAAGATACATAAGTAGCTAACTTTATAATATTTTTTTGAACTTTAACTTTACCATTATATACATCAATAATGTAACTTATAATTTGAAATGTATAAAATGATATTCCTATTGGCAATGCAATATTTAATAATTTAATATTAACATTAGATATATCATTAATAGTTTGTATAATAAAATCAGTATATTTAAATATTATTAATAAGAATACATGTATAAATAAAGTTATTATTAATATATTTTTACTTTGATTTTTATATTTATCAATTAAAATAGCTCCTATATAAGCAATAATAATTTCTAATATCATTAAAAAAACATACTTAGGTTCCCCATAAAAATAAAACAATAAAGAAGCAATTAATAAAATAATATTTTTATATTTTTTAGGTGTTATAAAATATATAATTATTAACGCTGGCAAAAAATAATATAAAAAACTAATACTAGTAAATAACATTTTATCCTCCTTTTAAAAAGGCACCTTAAAAGGTGCTACATTATTCTGCTGCTGGCATTTCTGGCGGAAGTTCTATATTTTCTTCATCATTCGATTTTTCTAATTCTTTTCCAATATTATTATTTACATATTTTTTAAAATCATCATATACTGCCTTAGCAATATCTTTATCAGCCATTACAGAGAATATTACATTACCACTATTAGTAATATATAATTGTTCTGCAGAAACACAAATCCAACGTCTCATATCAATATTATCTAACATTTCTTGCTTAATTTTTTCAACATTGGCAGTATCTTTAACCTTAACAACAGCCACTGAATAAGCTTGTGATGTCATCATTGGTACTGATACAACAATTGATTCAATATCATTATTTGTTTTCAAACCAGTATAACTAGTAACTTCATCAATATTCTTTATATCTACTTTCATCGTTTCAAGTTCTGGTAAAACATTTTTATTATCTTTATCTATTATATTAATCATTTTAATAATATCTTTAGTTGTTTCAAGACTACCTGTATTTTCCTTTCCAGATACTAATATAAATATACCAAATGAGATAACCGCTAATAATATCAAACCTATTATTAAAATATTTTGTTTTTTCATTTTTTCTCTCCTCTCTATGTTTAAATTGTACCATAAATCAGAAAAAAAAGAAACCTATAAATAGATTTCTTATAATTCAAATGTCTACAAATTAATTACTTTAATTCAACAGTAGCTCCAGCTTCTTCAAATTGAGCTTTAATTTTTTCAGCTTCTTCTTTGTCGATGCCTTCTTTAACATTTCCACCATTGTCAGCAATGTCTTTAGCTTCTTTTAATCCTAAACCAGTTAAATCTCTAACTAATTTAATAACAGCAATTTTGTTAGCTCCAGCAGCAGTTAATACAACATTAACTTTTGATGGACCTTCTTCTACAGCAGCTACTGCAGGACCAGCAACAGCAACAGCTGATGGGTCAACACCATATGCCTCCTTCATTGCGTCAACTAATTCTTTAATTTCAAGAATAGACATTTCATTTAGTGAATTAATAAATTCTTCTTTTGTTAATTTAGCCATTTTAATTTCCTTCCTTTCTTATAACTATATTTTTATTAATTTTCTTCTTTTTGTTTAGCATATAAATCTAAACAGATAGATAAATCTTTAACAGTACCCATAAGTCCTGCAGCAAGCATTGTAAGTAATCCTTCTCTTGATGGAATAGCAGCATATTTAGCAAGCTCTGAAGCTTCAGCAACCTTTCCTTCAACAATACCAGCTTTTAATTCAAGATTAGTATGTTTTTTAGCAAACTCACTAATAACCTTAACAGGAGCAAGTTCATCGCTAGAAAAACTAATCGCAGATGGTCCTTCTAAGAACTCATCTAACTTAATATCTAAACTATTAACAGCTCTTTTTACTAAAGTATTTTTATATACTTTGTAATCAGAACCAGACTCTCTAAGAGCTCTTCTAAGTTCAGTTACTTCAGCAACATTAAGTCCTCTAGGATCAAATACAACTACTGATTTAGCATTTTCAAACTTACCTTTAATCTCATCAACTACTAAAGATTTTTGCTCTAATATTTTTGCATTTGCCATAGTATCAATCCTTTCCTATACCAAAATAAAATCCCTCTACATCGAGGGATAAAAAGAACATTTCTTATTCCTCGGTAAGATTTTCAAGCATTACTGCCCTTACTGTCTTTGGCATAATATTTTCTCAAACAAACTTATTATATATTAAATATTATTATTTGTCAAATGAATTTAAATCAATTTTAACACCAGGACCCATAGTTGAAGAAATACTAACATTCTTAACGTATGCTCCTTTTACAGTTGAAGGCTTAACTTTCATAATAGCCTCAACGAAAGCTTTAAGATTCTCTACTAATTTAGCATCATCAAAACTTGCTTTACCAACAATTCCGTGTACATTTCCGAAACTATCAGTTCTGTAATTAACTTTACCTTTTTTAGTTTCTTCAATAGCTTTAGCAGTATCCATAGTAACAGTACCTGTCTTAGGGTTTGGCATTAAACCTTTAGGTCCAAGTAATTTACCAATTTTACCAAGCATTGGCATCATTTCAGGAGTAGCAATAATAACATCATAGTCAAACCAAGATTCTTTTTCGATTTTTTGAATCATATCAAGATCTCCTACAAAGTCAGCACCTGCTTCTTTAGCAGCTTTAGCTTGATCTCCTTTAGCAAGAACTAAAATTCTTTTAGTCTTACCAGTTCCATTAGGTAAAACAACTGCTCCTCTTAGTTGTTGATCATTCTTTTTAGTATCTAAATTCAAATTCATAGCTACTTCAATAGTAGAATCAAACTTAGCATTAGAAGTCTCTTTAACTAATTTAACAGCCTCAATTGCAGAATATGCTTTATTCTTATCAAGTTTTTCTAAATTAGAAACATATCTTTTACTTCTTTTCATTCGTCTTCCCTCCTTATGTGGTATTTGCGGACTAAACAATATCCTTCCACATAGGTATAAACCTATATGACATATTAATTATTTTTTATTATTCTTCAATTTTAATTCCCATGTTACGGGCAGTACCTTCAACTATTTTCATAGCTTCTTCTACTGTATAAGCATTTAAATCAGGTAATTTAGTTTCAGCAATCTCTTTTAATTTATCTTTAGATAAAGTTGCAACTACTTCACCCTTACTAGATCCAGATTTAATCCCAGCAGCCTTCTTAAGTAAGAATGCAGCAGGTGGAGTCTTAAGTACAAAGTCAAAACTTCTATCATCATAAATAGTTATTTCAACTGGAAGTACATCTCCCATCTTATCTCTAGATGCATCATTAAATTTAGTACAAAATTCTTGTAAGTTAATTCCTGCTGGTCCAAGTACAGTTCCTACTGGAGGAGCTGGTGTTGCTTTTCCTGCTGGAATTTGTAATTTAATTTTCTTAGTAACTTCTTTAGCCACGAAAAACACCTCCTATTAAAATTTCTTTTTCGCGTGTGGTCCCATCGGCCAGTCCGCCTTCCACTTACTAACATAATAATATGTCTCGCACCGATAATGATATCACACTTTTTTTAAAATTACAACTATTTTTTGTATTTTTTTCTACTTTATGTTTTATTTTAATCATATTACATAGTTTCTACTTCTTGCATATCAACTTCAACTGAAGTTTCTTGACCAAATAAATCAACTAAAACAGTAAGCTTTTGCTCTTTTAGATCAACACTATCAATCTTAGCCATCATATCTTTAAATGGCCCAGCAATAATCTTAACTTTCTTACCTTCAGTTAAATCTTTACTAATATCTACTCTACTCATTCCCATACTATTAAGTATTCTATCAACTTCTTGAGGAAGAAGAGGAATAGGTTTAGCACCCTTACCAGATGATCCTATAAATCCGGTAACACCTTGCGTATTTCTAACAATATACCAAGCTTCATCAGACATAACCATTTCTACCAAAACGTATCCTGGAAACATCTTCTTAACTTTTTCTTTTTTAACACCATTTTTATACTCTATTTCTTTTTGTTCTGGAACAATAACCCTAAAAATATTTTCTTGTAAATCCATAGAGTTAATTCTCATTTCTAATTTTTCTTTAACCTTATACTCATGTCCACTTACAGTATTAACAACATACCACTCTTTTTTCATTATAAACTACTCCTTAACACAGCTACTAGTAAATCGATTAGATAAAAGAATACACCAAAGAAAATCATAAATGCAATTGTAGATGTAGCATATTTAAGTAAATCTTTTTTACTAGTCCATTTAATTCTAGATACTTCTTTTTTAACACCTTTAAAATATTCAACCATTTTCAAATCCTCCCAACATTTGATTAAAATAAAAACACCTTTCGGTTGACATAACTATACCACAATATATATATATTTGTCAATTATTTTTATTACTTTTCTTTTATTTTTCTATAGTTTGTCAAGCCTAAGGTCTTGACAAATAGTTTTGAGCTTGTAATCTCAAAACTAAAACATTCTTGTTCTAACATATTCACAGTCAAAATTTATATACTTATAACCTTATCAATTAATAAAAATATATAACATTAAAAAAATAAGATAGGTCGTAAATAATAAAAAAAGAATCTATCAATGATAGACTCTTAATTATCAAATGGCGGCCAATGTAGGGCTCGAACCTACGACCTATCGGTTAACAGCCGAGTGCTCTACCGACTGAGCTAATTGGCCAGTACATCCACAAGACTTCTTAATTATATAACACTTTTTTTAATTAATCAAGTACTTTTTTTAACTTTTTAAATATTTTATGCATTTTTTAATAAAAAATACCAAAAAAAAGAAAAGTTTATCAACAAAAAGCTGTTGATAAACTTATAATTTTTTAAGTTCTTCACCAAGTACCATGTTAGTAACTCCAGGATTTACTTTACCAGAAGTTTTTTTCATAATAAGTCCCATAATAAAACCATTAACATTTTTACCAGACTTAAAATCATCTATAACTTTAGGATTTTCATCAAATACCTCATTAATAATTTTTCTAATTTCTTCTTTATCACTTATTTGAGTACCAATAGATTTAGCAACCTCTAATACATTTTTATCTTCATCTAAAGCTTTAGTAAAGATATCCTTAACCTGTTTATTAGAAATCTTACCATCACTCATCATTTTAATAATTTCACTAAAATCTTTTGGTTCAATATTAATATCTGCAATATCTTTATAATTCTTATTCAAATATCCAAGTAAAAAACCAACCACTACGTTAGAAGTTTCCTTAGGATTAGAACCATAACTAATAACACTTTCAAAATAGTCAGATAACTTCTTATCCTTAGTAAGCGTACTAGCATCAATATAACTAATACCATACTCATCAATATATTTACACTTTCTTTCATATTCAAGAACAGGCATATTCTTCTTTATATCATTAATAAACTCTTCTCTTAATTTAATCGGAGGAATATTAGGTTCGATATAATACTTATAATCAATAGCATCACTCTTTTCTCTCATAGATACCGTAGTTTTACTAGCCTCATCATATCTTCTAGTTTCCTGTTTAATGATACCACCTGCCTCAAGTATTTCCGTCTGTCTTTTAATTTCAACATCAATAACTTCCTTAACAGTAGAAAAAGAATTAATATTCTTCATCTCAGTTCTAGTACCAAGTTTACCATCCCCTTCTTTTTTCATAGAAACATTAACATCTACTCTAATCTGACCAAGATCAGCTCTTGCATCACTAGCATCCAAATATAAAAATATATTTCTAAGTGCTTCTAAGTAAGCAATAGCTTCTTTTGAAGAACTAATACAAGGCTCAGAAACAGTCTCTAAAAGAGGTACACAAGCTCTATTATAATCAATTAAAGAATAAGTACTTAAATGATCCATATTCGCCGTATCCTCTTCCAAATGCGTATCATGAATATCTATCTTCTTATGAACTCCATCGACATTAATCATAACAAAACCATTAGTACCAATAGGATTATGAAACTGTGTAATCTGATATCCCTTAGGTAAATCAGGATAATAATAATTTTTTCTATCAAAAGTAAGTTTTTCAGGTACTGTAGAGTTTAAAGCTAAAGCAACCATAATACTCTTTTTAACTGCCTCTTTATTAACACAAGGTAAAATACCAGGATAGCCAATATCAACTACTGATAAATTAGTATTAACATCTCCATTACCATTTTTACCAGTACTAAAGTTCTTACTATTACTCTTAAGTTCGCAGTGAACCTCAAGCCCAATAACTGGAATATACTTACTCATCTTTAGCCACCATACCTTTACATCCAAGTACTTCTTCTATTTTATTAGCCATATTAAGTACTAAATAATCTTCTCTTGCTCTACCAGTAATATTTATACTAACAGGCATATTATTAACAAAACCGCTAGGAATAGAAATACTAGGAAATCCTCCAAAATTACCAATAACAAGATGATTGCCAAGAATCAAATATTCATCCGATAATTTATCACTAGCTTTATCAAATAATGGAGCAATATCACCACTCGTAGGCATAATAAGACCATCATACTTTTTAAATAATTCATTCATTCTATCAACAATAAGTCTTCTAACTCTAGAAGCATTTAAAAATAATTTTTCTTGATTCTCTTTTTGAAGAACATAACTACCAATAACAAATCTTCTCTTAATAAGTTCAGAAAAACCTTCTGTTCTCGTCTTCATCATAATATCATAAACATTACTTGCTTCTACTCTACTACCAAATGGAATACCAGTTAAATTAGAATTATTACTAGTAGCCTCTGCACAAGAAATAACATTATACACAGGATATATAGCTTCAAGCAATTCCTTACCAAAAGTAACTTCTTCTACTTCAAATCCTAAAGATTTACATTTACTAATAACTTCTTTAAAATTGTCCATAATATTTTTTAATTCATCATTATCACTAGTTATATCCATAACCTCTTTAATATAAAATAATTTTTTACCTTTAATATCATTATCTATATTATCAACATAAGAAATATCTTCGTCAGGTAAACTAGTCATATCCTTTTCATCATGACCTTTAACTATATCCATAACATAACTTACATCTTTAACACTTCTAGCAAATACTCCAAGATGATCTAAACTAGAAGCAAAAGCAAATAAACCATATCTAGATATTCTACCATAAGTAGGTTTATATCCAACTACTCCACCATAAGCAGCAGGTTTTCTAATAGAATCGCCTGTATCAGAACCAATTGCAAAAGGAACAATACCAAGAGCAACTGCAGCAGCACTACCAGCAGAACTACCACCAATCATTCTTTCCTTATTCCAAGGATTTCTAACAATGCCTGTGTGTCCAGTAGTTCCAGTACCACCCATAGCAAGTTCATCAAGTACAGATTTACCCATAAGTACAGCACCTGATTCCTTTAACTTCTTATAAATAGTGGCATCATATAAAGGAATATAATCTTTAAGTATATTTGAAGAAGCAGTAGTAAGTATACCTTTAGTAGAAATGTTATCTTTTAAAGCGTAAGGGATTCCTCTAAGTATACTATTTCCTTCTAGTTCTTCTTTATTATCCATAATTGTAACAAACGAGTTATATTCATCTTGATATTTTTTAGCTTTACTAGTAGCCTCTTCAAATAACATTTCACTAGTAACATTACCATTATCTAAATTATTTCTAATTTCATCAATAAGCTTATTTGTCATTATTCCACCACCTTAGGAACCTTTACTCTATTATCTTCATAATCCTTGACATTAATCTTCATATCATCAAAAGTAATTTCATTATTATATACATCTTCTCTTAAATAATCATCATTTAATTCTAAATCAAAAGGAAATGTCATTGGTTCCACTTTATCAATATCTTTAATATTGCCAATTAAATCCATTTGTTTAAGAATAACATCAAATTCTTTTTCTAAAGTTTCATACTCATCATCATTCATTTCAAACATAAGTTTTTTAGCTAAACTTTCTAACTCACTTTTTGATATCATAACTTCCTCCATTCAAATCATTAATATTATAGCAATTTTATACTCAAAAAACAAGAGACTTTTAATCTTCTCCCTCAAAAAGTCTCTTTTGCATACCATATGGATTATCTAAATACAATCTATAGAGATTATATATTTTTGTATCTTCATATTTGGTAATTTTAAAATTATTATCTAAATCCAGTATTACTCCCTTATAATAAGAAATCAAAATAGGAGAATGTGTTGCTATAATAAATTGACATCCTCTTTTTACTAAATCATCTATCAAACATAAAAGAGACATTTGTCTTTCTGGTGATAAAGCTGCCTCCGGTTCATCTAAAATATACAATCCATTATCACCAAATCTATTTTTAACAAGTTTTATAAAAGATTCCCCATGTGAACAATTATGTAAATTTCCTCCATAATATTTATAAAGACTAAAATATTGATCTTCTTCAACTAATCGTTGCACTTCTGAAGAGAAATTATAAAAACTCTCTGCTCTAAGAAAAAATTTATTTTCAGGATAGTTATGTCTAGATATTTTTAAATAATTAGACAAATTTGAACTGGTATTTTTAGTAACAAAATTAAAATTCTGCGTACCACCTTCAGCATTAAGTCCCATTGCCACCGCTATTGCTTCTATAAAAGTAGATTTGCCAGTTCCATTTTCACCCACAAAGAAAGTAACTGATTCTGTAAATTTTAATTCTTCAAAATTTTTAATAATTTCAATATTAAAGGGATATTCCTCAAAGCTACTTATTTTATCTCTATTAAGACTTATCTTATCAATAAACAAATTTGTTTTCAAAATAATCACCTCTAAAATAATTATATCAAAAATATCTATTTTTTACATAGAATAGTCAAAATCAGATAATAATTATTTCAATCTTGGTAATAATATTATCATAGTATTACAAATAAAAAATAATTTATTATAATAAAACTAGTTTTTGGAGGTAAAAATGAAGTTAGGTGAAAAAATAAAATATCTAAGAAAAAGTAAAGGGATATCACAAGAAGAATTAGCAACAATGTTAAAAATTAATAGAAATTTCTTATCTAGAATAGAAACAGGAAAATCGGACCCAAATGCTGGTATACTAAAAAGTATTGCTCAAATTTTTAATGTTGATCTAAACTCACTATTAGACATAAATAATAGTGAAGAACAAGGTATTGATAAAATAAAATACATAACAGAAAATTGCAAATACTTACAGGACAAAGACTTAGAATTTATTGTAAGAATAATGTCTGTAATGCGTGAAGAATATGTAAAAATAAATACAGACATAGATTAAGAATGATATTTTTATCATTCTTTTTATATACTTTAATATGAGTAATAATAAAGATCTTTTAAAAGAAGTAAATATAGATATTGTCTTTTTCTTTTTAATAATAGTTAAATCATTAATTTCCTTTTATATAATAACAGAAAAAAAGAAAAGCATCTTAAATATTCCCAGTATAACCAACAAAGAAGCTAATAAATTATATTATTATAATCGTAGGCTAAATGTTATAATAGCTATTTATTTCTTTATAAATGCCTATAACAATTATCAAGATAGTGATCCAAATGACAATACTGGTGAGAGATACTTACTTGCTGCAACATTCTTTATATTAATTGGTTCTCTTTTATATTTACCATTAGGAAATAGTAACTTAATAATAGAAAATTAGTATAAAAATATTTTCCTATTCCATAATAAAAAAGAAAGGAAGATATATATGCTATCAAAATATTATTTAAACGATTACTTTCCTCTTATTGATTCTCCACTACTTAAAGAAAGAGAATATATGAAAACAGATATAAGAGAAGAAGTAAATAAATACATTATGGAAATAGATTTACCAGGATTAAAAAAAGAAGATATACTAATAAATTATGAAAATGGTTACTTAACAATTAAAGCAGTTAAAAAAGTAGAACTAAAAACAGAAGTATATGTAAGAAGAGAAAGATTTTATGGCGAAGTAAAAAGAAGCTTCTATATTGGTGAAAAAAAAGAATCCGATATAAAAGCCAACTACGAAAATGGTATTTTAACTATATCTTTTCCTAAAGAAGAAGCCCCTAAAAAAGAAATACCAAACATAACTATTAAATAGACTAGTAAAAAACTTCTAGTCTATTTTTAAATATAATGGTATAATTAACTTGAGGTGCAAAAATGAATATAAGTAATAAATGGAAAGATTATGAATGTATGAAAACAGGAAACGGAGAAAAATTAGAAAGATGGAAAAATATTATTCTAATAAGACCAGATCCTCAAATAATATGGAGTAAAAAAGAAAAATGGAATAGCTTTGATGGCCACTATCACAGAAGTAAAGAAGGGGGCGGATCATGGGAATTTAAAAAAAAATTACCAGAATATTGGACTGTAAATTATAATGATTTAACATTTAAAGTATCTCCAACTAATTTTAAACATACTGGTATATTTCCTGAACAAGCAGCAAATTGGGATTTCATCCAAGCCAAAGTAAAAGAGTACAAAGAAAATCATAATGAAATGAAAGTATTAAACCTATTTGCATACACAGGTTGTGCTTCAATGGCAGCCTCAAGTGCCGGAGCAGATGAAGTAGTTCATGTTGATGCCTCTAAAGGAATAAATGAATGGGCCAAAGAAAACATGAAATTATGTCACTTAGAAAATAACAAAATAAGATTTATAACTGAAGATACTATTAAATTCTTAGAAAGAGAACAGCGAAGAGGAAGAAAATATGAAGGTATAATTATGGATCCACCAAGTTATGGTCGTGGTCCAAATAAAGAAGTATGGAAATTTGAAGATGATTTTTCAAATTTATTAGATAACGTAAAAAAAGTTTTATCTGATGATTTCTCATTCTTACTAATCAGCTGCTACACAACTGGTATAAGTCATATTTCTCTTGAAAATATCTTAAAGCAAAATTTTCCTAACTGCAAAATAGAAACTGGTGAAAACTGTCTACCTGTAACTGAAGATAATCTAATATTACCATGTGGAATATATGGAAAAGTTACCAAAAATTAATATAATATATGAAGATAATCATCTTCTAGTAGTAGAAAAGCCAGTTAATATACCAGTTCAAGAAGATATAAGCCAAGATATAGATATGATAACATTATTAAAAAAATATCGTATTAAAAAAGAAAATAAAAAAGGTGATGCCTATATAGGTTTAGTTCATAGACTAGATAGACCAGTTGGTGGAATTATGGTATTTGCCAAAACTTCCAAAGCAGCTTCTAGACTAAGTGAAGAAATAAGAAATAATACTTTTCATAAAACATATCTAGCCGTAATTCAAGGTACCATGCCTAAAGAAGGTAAGTTAGAAGATTATCTAATCAAAGACAATAATAAAAATATCAGTTATATAGCCACTAAAGATAAAGGCAAATATTCTGCCTTAGAATACAAAATTCTAAATACCAAAAATAATTTATCATTAGTAGAAATAAATCTAATCACTGGTCGTTCCCATCAAATAAGATTACAATTTGCTAGTCGAAACCATCCCTTATTAGGAGACTCCAAGTATGGAAATAATCCAAACAATATAAATATAGCTTTATTTGCTAAATCAATAACTTTTACTCATCCAACTACCAAAGAAAAATTAACATTTACTCTTGATATTCCAAATAGATATCCATTCAACATATTTTAAAAATCACATAATTATACCATATTTAAATTCTATAATTATAAGCAAGGAGGAAAATAAAATATGAATAATAATATAATAACCTACGATTTACTAATATGGATAGGACTACTCATAACAATAATATCACAAATATTAGTATCGGCATCCTATAGTAGATTTAAAAAGAAATTAAATAATAAAGATATTACTGGCTTTGATGCTGCTAGAAAAATATTAGATAAAAATGATCTTAAAGATGTAATGATACTTGAAACAAAAGGTAATCTAACTGACCATTACGATCCAACCAGAAAAGTAATTAGATTATCTACCGATATCTACCATGGTTCAAGTATAGCATCAGTTGCTGTAGCAGCCCATGAATGTGGTCACGCTATTCAAGATAAAGAAAACTATAAACCAATGCGAATAAGAAGTAAAATAGTCCCTACTGTTAATTTATGTACAAAACTTGGTTATCTTGCCATTGTAATAGGAGCAATCTTCTCATACAAATTAATGGAAATAGGTATAATTTTGTTACTTGCCCTATTAGCATTTCAATTAATCACTTTACCAGTAGAATTTAATGCTTCTAGTAGAGCCTTAAAAGAGTTAAAAAAATTAAAATTATTAGATAATGAAGAAATCCCTAATGCTAAAAGTATGTTATCAGCAGCTGCTTTCACATATGTAGCAGCAATGCTATCAACACTATTAGAGATATTAAGATATGTATTAATCTTTACAGACAGGGACAACTAGTCCTTTTCTTTTTATCAATGATATGCTATAATAAAGCACATAAAGGAGTCTAATTATGAAAGAAAATTATTACAAAAAATTTATACGTTTTTTAAAAGAACACAATTTATATGATGCAGAAGCGTTAGAGTATTTACGCAATAATGGAGTATTTTTTGACTTTTTAGAGGAAGAAAATCGTGATTTCATAGGTTGTCGTTATATACTAGATAAAAATAAAAAATTACAAAAAATACAAATATGTGCCCCATTTATTAGAGATGAAAAAACTATCCTAATAAATATTCACGAATTTACTCATGGATTAATGCTTTATAAATATCTTGGAAAAAAAATTAAAACAGGAAATGATATAGAAATACTTCCTATGTTATATGAAAAAGTATACTTAATAGAAAATTATAGTGATCAAGTAAAAGAATATATTGATTCTTTAAATTCCCAAATTACAGAAAAAAGTAAAATTGCATATAGAATTGCTTTAGAAGTTCAAGATGAGATGCTATTATATCAAAAATCAGAAAGCAATCCACAAAAATTAAATATCAAAGCTAAAAAATTAGCAAAAAAGTATAAATTAAAATAACTATTTTTAATTAAAGAAGGTTTTTAAATGAAAAAAAATAAAAGAGAAAATAAAAAGAAAAAAAACATACTGAATATTATACTTTCAACAATAACAATAACATTTATAATATTTCTTAAAATAATAAATATATTGCCAACACTATATTTCATAATAGTATCAGTAGTAATAATATTATTTACTATATTACTTCTAGTTCTAAATAAAAAGAAAAAAAAGATAGGTTATATACTAAGTATCCTCATAATACTAATATACTTATTATTATCATACTATCTAGGTATTACCAAAAATTACTTTAGTTCTTTTTCCAAAATACATTATAATGAAGACACATATTTAGTATTAGTAGATAAAGATTCACCATATGACAAAATAAAAGATTTAAGTAATAAAAGTATTGGTTATATAAATAGTGAATTAAAGGATATGAATAAAGTACTAGAAAAACTAGATAAAGAAGTAACTATGAATAAAGAAGAATATACTGATTATGATAAACTATTTAGCGATTTAAGTAACAATAATATTGATTCACTATTGATAGATGAAAGTTACTATAATATAAAAGCAGAAGAAACTGGAACAGATAATTATAAAATAATATATAAAATAAAAATAAGAAGTTTAGTAAAAAGTGATACCAAGGAAGTTGATATAACTAAAGATCCATTTACTATTTACATAAGTGGTATTGACACCTACGGTAATATTGAAACAGTATCACGTAGTGATGTAAATATATTACTAACTGTCAACCCCACAACTAAACAAGTACTATTAACATCAATACCAAGAGATAGTTATGTTCAGCTAGCGGGTACAAAAGGTTATAAAGATAAACTTACACATGCTGGAAACTATGGTGTAAACATGTCAATTGATACTATTAAAAATTTGCTAAATATTGACATAAATTATTATATTAGAGTAAACTTCTCAACAGTAGAAAAAATAATAGACTCCCTTAGAGGAGTAGATGTTTATTCAGAATACTCATTCGTATCATATATAGATAACTATAAATTCTATAAAGGATATAACCATATGAATGGCAAGCAAGCATTAGCTTTTTCCAGAGAAAGAAAAACATTACCTAGTGGTGATATAGATCGTGGAAGAAATCAAGAGGCCGTAATTGAAGCCATAATTAGAAAAGCCACTAGTAGTGAAATAATTTACAACTATCCAACTATTCTTAAAAATACTAAGAATACTTTCCAAACAAATCTAACTGATAAAGATATAACTAGCTTAATAAAAAAAGAACTTACTAATTTAGGAGGATGGAATGTAACATCAAATGTCATAACAGGAGAAGGAAAATTAGATTATACATATTCTTATCCAACCCAAAAATTATACGTTATGAATATAAATAATGAAAGCTTGAATAAAACTATCAATTTAATAAATAAAGTAATAAATGGTGATAAGTTAGATAGTTCTTATGGCCAGCCAGGAAATATTAAAAATCCCGATAAAGTAATAGTTACAGAACCTAGTCAAGATACTGAAAAGCCAAAAGAAGATAGTAAAGATAATGATACAAAAGATAATGTAACTGATAATACTAAAGATCCACTAGATGATATCTTACCAGATGATGATAAAAGCAAAGATAATAATGATAACACTAGTAATAACAATGAAGAAAATAACAATGATAACAATGAAGAAAATAATGATCAAAAAGATGATAATCTTAAAGATATCTTACCAAATGAAGAAAAAGCAAATAACCCATAATTTGCTTTTTTTCATATCTTATGATAAAATTATTTCGGTGAGAAAATTATGAAAATTAATACAATCGAATTAATAATATCAGCAGTACGTGAAAGTCAGTACCCTACAGATCAAAAAAAAGAATTCCTACTTGTAGGAAGAAGTAATGTTGGTAAAAGTAGTTTTATTAATTCAATAATCAATAGAAAGAACTATGCAAGAACATCTGCTACGCCTGGGAAAACTCAAACATTAAACTTCTATAAAATAAATGATGAATTCTATCTAGTAGATGCCCCAGGATATGGTTTTGCTAAAGTAAGAAACTCTCTAAAGAAAAAATTTGGTCTAATAATAGAAAACTATTTAAAATCAAGAAGTAATCTTCAAATGGTCTTCTTACTAATAGATTTTCGTCACAAGCCAACTGAAGATGATGTTTTAATGTACAATTATTTAAAATACTACAACATACCAGTAACAGTAGTATGTACAAAAGTAGATAAAGTGTCAAAAAACAATCATCAAAAAAACAAAAATGTTATTATTAAAGAATTAAACCTAAATAATGAAAATGATATTATATTATTTTCTAGTATAACAAAAACAGGTAAAAATGAAGTATATGATGAAATAGAGAAATATCTATGATAGAGTTCCCCTTTTCATCTTTTTTCATAAATTATAATGGAAGTGAAATATGATAATATCACAAGTAAGTAAAGATAACTATCAAATAAAACTACCAAGTAAAATAATAAATATTTATGACCATACTGAAATACAAAATATAACTAAAAGAGTAATTAAAAAAATAAGCAAACATAACAAACTATATGGTCTAGCCATATTAGAAATATATCAAGATATAAACTATGGAACAATAATAGAAATAAAGAATATCAAAAAAATCTTTTCTTCTAAAGATGAACTAGAAATAAAAATAACTATTCATACTGATACCCCATTTCTTTATAAAATAGACTATTTTGATATAACCCAAAATAACAAAGATAATATTTATTATTATCAAAATAATTTTTACTTAGAATTAAATAAACCTATAAATAAAAGAAAATACCTAGATATTTTAGAAAAATCAGAAATACTATATAATGACACTTATAAAGTAATAAATGAAGGACTAAAAATAAAAGTATAGTATTTTTTTTTATTTTCTGATATAATACTAAACGAAGAGGTGATTTACATGAAAGTGCCATCAGTAGCAATAGTCGGAAGACCTAATGTTGGTAAATCAACAATATTTAATAAATTAATCGGAAAAAAAATTTCAATAATTGAAGACACTCCTGGAGTAACTAGAGATAGAATCTATGGAACTGTAACTCATAATAACTACAAATTTCATTTAATCGATACTGGCGGAATAGATGTATCTGAAGAAGATTTTAATGATGAAATAATAATTCAAGCAAACATAGCTATTGAAGAAGCAGAAATAATACTATTTGTCGTAGATGGATTAGAAGAATTAAACCAAAACGATTATGTTATAAGAGATATATTAATGAAATCAGGAAAAAGAGTAATAGTAGTAGTAAATAAATTAGATAATGTTAAAAGAGAAGAAAATATTTATAACTACTACGAACTTGGTTTTGAAGAAGTATTACCAGTAAGTGGTGAACATTCTCTAGGATTATCTGATTTACTAGATAGTATTACCAAAGACTTTAACGAAATAATTGAAGAGGAAAAACCAGATGACCGCATAAAATTTTGTTTAATAGGAAGGCCAAATGTTGGAAAAAGTAGTTTAGTAAATGCTCTACTAAATGAAGAAAAAGTTATTGTATCCCCAATAGCGGGAACTACAAGAGATGCTATCGATACCGAATTTACTTATAATAAAAAGAAATATGTTGCTATCGATACGGCAGGTATTAGAAAAAGTGGTAAAATATTTGAAAGAATAGAAAAATATTCTGTACTAAGGTCAATGAAAGCAATTGAAAGAAGTGATGTCTGCCTTCTAGTAATAAATGCTGAAGAAGGAATAATTGAACACGATAAACATATCGCAAGTTATGCTCTTGAAGAAGGAAAACCAATTGTAATAGTAGTTAATAAATGGGATACCGTAAATGATAAAAATGATATAGCAGCATTTACTAAACTCGTAAGAGCAGAATTCAAATTCCTATCTTATGCTAAAGTAACATTTGTATCAGCATTAACTAAGAAAAGAATTTTTACTATCATGCCAGAAATAGATAAAGCCTATGAAAATTCACATCGTGAAATAAAAACAAGTGTTTTAAATGAAGTAATAAGAGATGCAGTAATGATGAAAGCACCACCTTCATATAAAGGTAAAAGATTAAAAATATCCTTTGCCCAGCAGACAGGAACAGTTCCTCCAAAATTCACTTTATTTGTAAATAGTAATAAATTAATACACTTCTCATATGAGAGATATCTAGAAAACAAATTAAGAGAAAATTTTGACTTTGAAGGAACACCAATAAAATTAGAATACAAAAATAAAAACGATTAATTAACAAAAAAGAATCTCCTAACATATAATGTACTAGGAGGTTTTTTATGTTTTCAGATAATTTTTTTAAAAAAGTAGAAAAGAAAACTAATGTAAATAAAGAAACAATACTTTCCTTAGCGGATAAATTACAAAAAGGAAATATGAAAGATGAGACAACTTTAAAAGAAGTAATAAATGACTTAGCCAAAATGACAGGTAGAGAGGTATCTAAAGAAAAAGAAGAAAAAATAATAAACACTATCTTAAATGACAATGTACCAAAAAATTTAGATAAATTCTTAGATAAATGAGTAATATAACTATTGGTCTTATAGCAAGAGATGATAAAATAAATGATACTCTAGTACAAATAATAACTAAAAATAATTTAAAATATTTACATAACAAGTGTAACTATATAGGTATCCTAAACTATGATAATTCTTTATTAAATACTAATATCTTATCTCTATGTGATGGTATTATCTTTCAAGGAGGAAGTGATATATACAACTATCATTTTCAAATACTAAATTATGCCATAAATAATAATATCCCAGTACTAGGAATATGCATGGGACATCAAATAATAGGTCTCTATAGTCAAAACACTACTAATGATAAAGCATTAATAAAAATACCAAATCACAATAATAAAGATAAAATTCATGACATAAAAATAAAACCAAATACCATTCTCTATAAAATATTTGGTCCCACCCTAACAGTAAATTCAAGACATAATGAAGCACTATCTAAAGTAAATTATCCCTTTAAAGTATCAGCATTATCTAAAGATAATGTGATAGAAGGCATCGAATATGTAGATGATAATCACTTCGTATTAGGAGTTCAATTTCATCCAGAAGATTTAGATAATACTGAAAACTTATATAACTATTTTTTAAAAGAAGTATTGAAAAGAAAAAAATAATTCTTTTCTTTTTTCATATTTACAAATAAATAACATATAGTTTAGTGATAAAAAGAAAAGAGGTATGTTAATGGAAAAAATAGAAGTTATAAAAAGTATTGGTAAAAGAACAGGAGGAGATATCTATCTAGGTGTAGTAGGAGCAGTAAGAACAGGAAAATCAACTTTCATAAGAAAATTTATGGAAAATTTAGTAATACCTAATATTGAAGATGAATACGAAAGAAAAAGATGTTTGGACGAATTACCACAAGCTGCTGCGGGTAAAACAATAATGACAACAGAACCAAAATTCGTTCCCGCTACTGCTGCCAAAATAAAAGTAGAAGACTTTAGTGCCAATATAAGAATGATTGACTGTGTAGGCTATGTAGTAAAAGCCGCTAAAGGATATGAAGACGAAAACGGACCCCGTTTAGTAATGACCCCATGGTATAGTGAACCAATTCCTTTTACTGAAGCTGCTGAAATAGGAACAGAAAAAGTAATAAAAGAACACTCCACCATTGGAATAGTAGTAACAACTGATGGTTCCATCGGAGATATTCCAAGAAGCGAATATGTTGAAGCCGAAAAAACAGTAATTGAAGAATTAAACACTGTTGGTAAACCTTATATAGTATTATTAAATAGTGTTCATCCAATGTTACCAGATACCGAAGCACTAGCAGGCAAACTAAAAGAAGAATATAATGTTCCAGTAATGCCAATAAGCATTGAAGCAATGCAAGAAAGAGATATGTATAATATTCTAAAAGAAGCCCTATATGAATTTCCAATAGAACAAATAAAAGTAAATATGCCCGAATGGATAGCCATATTAGCCCCTGACCACTATTTAAAAAAAGAATATATATCCAAAATAAAAGAAGCCATAACCGAAGTAAACAAATTAAAAGATATAGATAAAATAAATAACAACTTTACCGAATCAGAATATATAGCTAAATCATATATATCCGAAGTTGATCCTTCAACAGGAGAGGTAACAATAAATTTAGAAGCACCACAAGGACTATATAGCAAAACATTAAATGACATCATGGGTATTTCAGTATCATCTAAAGCTGAATTGTTATCACTATTCCAAGAATTAAATATTGCTAGACGTGAATATAATCAAATAAAATCAGCCCTAAAAATGGTAAAACAAACAGGTTACGGAATTGCTTCCCCTACTCTAGATGATATGAAACTGGATAAACCAGAAATAATTAAACAAGGTTCTCGTTATGGAATTAAATTAAAAGCCAAAGCATCATCAATTCATATGATAAAAGTAGATGTCGAAAGCACCTTTGAGCCAATAATAGGAAGTGAATTACAAAGTAAAGAACTAATAAACTATCTAACTGAAAATAAAGAAGGAACAGATATTTGGAAAAGTGAAATATTTGGTCGTAGTCTAGATGTTATAGTTCAAGAAGGAATTCAAGCCAAACTATCAATGATGCCAGACAATGTAAGATATAAACTATGTCAAACACTAACTAAAATAATCAATAAAGGTTCATCAAATATGATAGCCATAGTATTATAAAAAGACTTAACAATCAAGTTAAGCCTTTTCTTTTACTTTAGTAACGATCTTATTACTCTTAAGTCTATCATTTACCATCTTAGTAAATAAAGCATATAATAAAGAACATAATGGTGTAGCAATAAGCATACCAAGTATTCCACCAATACTACCACCAACAGTAACCGATAGAAGAACCCACATACCAGGAAGTCCAATACTCTTACCAACAACTCTAGGATATATCAAGTTACCTTCAATTTGTTGAAGAACAATAATAAATACCACGAATAGGATAGCTTTAACAGGACTAACCATCATAATAAGAATAAATCCAATCGCCGTACCAATAAAAGCCCCAAAGATAGGTATCAAAGCCGTAAAACCAAGTAACACTCCAATAGTAGAAGCATATGGAAATCTAAATATAAGCATACCAACAAATACCAAACTACCAAAAATTAAAGCCTCTAAACATTGTCCAGTGACAAAGTTAGAAAAAGTTTTATTAGCAAGAGTACCAACTGTATTAATCTTATTAATAGTTTTAGGTTTTAAATAAGCCTTCATAACTTTATTAATCTGTCTACTAAGAGTCTCCTTTTGAGCGATCATATAAATAGCAAATACCAAAGTAATAATACCTTTACTAATAATATTAATAACCGAAGTAGCAACCTCAGTAGTAACTGTAATAACATCTTTAGAATTACCTTTAATATAATCAGTAATAACCTTTCCAAAATTATCTAAGTATTCCCCAACCTTGTTAACAGTAGACTCATCAACATCAAACTTATTCAAAATACCAATAATATCCTCCTTATAAGCAGGAAGTGTATCAGTAAATAAAGAAGCCGAATTCTTAAGTTGTGGAATAAGTAAATTCATAACAAAGAAAATTGTTAAAAATACCAATATCAAACTAAGTGTAATACATAGCGGTCTTTTAATCTTATTCCAAATCTTACTAGGTTTAATCTTACCAAAAATCTTCTTTTCAATAAAATTATTCAAAACATTAAGTACAAATGCAAGAATAATACCAAGTAAGAATGGTGAAAATATACTAATAACCTTTCCTAAAAAAGCAAAAATTTTACTAAAATTAACCAAAGCAAATATAACAAGAGCAATATAACTAATAATTATAATAATATCCTTTCTCGTTTTATCCTTCATACTAACATCTCCCCTCAAAAAACAGCCTTATTATACCACAAATAAAGAAAACTTACAATAATATTATTAACAATGAGTAAAAAGTTATACAAGTAGTTAATTTTCGTAAAATAATTACTATAATTTCCTTAAAATACTTGATTTTATTGAGATATTATGGTATCTTTATGTAGTAAGCATAACATATATTGCTTAGAAAAAATAATGGAGGTAATAAAAATGACAAAAGCAGAATTAGTAGATTTCATTGCTGAAAAAGCAGATTTAACAAAAGCTGATGCTGGTAGAGCATTAGAAGCTATGATGGAAGGAGTTACAAACGGTTTAAAAGAAACTGGAAAAGTAACATTAGTAGGTTTCGGAACTTTCACTGCTAAAAAAAGAGAAGCTAGAACTGGAAGAAACCCTCAAACTGGAGAAGCAGTAAAAATCGCTGCTAGAACAGTTCCTGGATTCAAAGCTGGAAACAAATTAAAAGACGCACTAAACTAATAAAGTGTCAAGAACTTCATTTAAGAAGTTCTTTTTTTGCCATAAAAAAAGAAATAAATTACTTTATCTCTCTACTTAAAGTCTCTACTTTACCAAGTATCATATCTTCTGAAAAGACATTAACAACAATAGTTTGATACTTAGGATTCATAGCCTGAAGAATAATAGCCTTACCACTTTTATACAGTCTTCTAACAGATAAAACATTACCCTTAACAGCAATAACAATATCATCACCACTATTATAACCATCTTTTTTTCTAAAGAATACCCTATCACCCTTCAAATAAATTGGAGCCATCGAATCATCCATCAACTTAATAGATAAATCACACATCTTACTAACTGGCTCGTAGGAGGCATTCCTATAACTATTAACAATCTTTTCTCCTCTAGAAGTAATATTATTATTACCAGTCATTGTATTAACATAACTACGAATCATTTTCTTCTCAAACAAATCTTTCTCATCCTTAGTCATAGGAATCTCATCAAATACATCAGAGTTAATATTAAAAATATTAGCAATATCAAAAAATATCTCATAAGGAATATTCAGAGTACCAGTTTCATACTTATGTAAAGTCTGCCTATTCTTCTTATAATTAAGCGCCCTAGCCAAATCCTCTAAAGAATAATTATACTTTTCTCTATATTCTTTCATAATATTACATACAAAAGGTTTTAAATCATCACTAACTAATTCTTGTTTTCTTGTTCTCATAATACACCTACTTATCTTTCATCTTAACAATTGTATATACAGGAATAAGCCCTATCATACCAATCATAATTTTAATTAAATATCTAATAACAATCATTCCAAATAACAAAGTAAAATCAAATTCTCCAATATAAGAAATAATAACAAAGATAATACTTTCTAACATTTGAATAAATAACATTGTACCAATATTACTAAACCAAAGAATATTCTTACTCCTTCTAATATAGTAATAAATATAACTACTACTCCAAAGCATCAACATAATTGATACAAAACCACCAATAAAAATTCTAATATTATTTATATCATAACCAAATAAACTATTAAAAACCTCATTACTAGTAAGTACATAATCACTATTAATAGTAAGTGACAGTAGTGAAACAATAATTCCCACTACTATATATGCTATCCCACTAGTAGTCATTATCCTCTTAACTTCATCAATGCCAAATCTTTGAATAATAATATTATTACATATAAATAATCCCATAATAATAGGAATACCAAGATTTACCTGAAAAGAAAATAAATCTATTGTCTTAAACATAATAATACTAGCTATACTAGACATTAATACCATATATAAATATAAACCATTCTTTTTACCAACTTTATAAAATATAAACATTAGAAAGAAAGTAAAAATAACTTCTAATAAAATTAATATATAATTCATTACTTCACCTTCTTTACACTAAGTATTTTATTAATAATAAATACATATATAATCATAATAATACTCTTAATAAAATAATTCTCTATAGCAATAATAATAGCCTTATCAAATCTAATAAGAAAAGCATAACTAAAATAAATAAAGATAAAAGTATCAATAAACATAAGTCCTACAATAGTAGCAATAATCTTAATATTTTTCTTTTCTTTTTCTTCTTTTAATGTCTTAAAACAATAACCACCCAAATATAAAGTAACAATCATTGCTATTGGATAAGTAATAAACATAACTAAATTATCTAAAACCAAACTTTGATATAAAGAAGAAGTTTTATCATATATCGAAGGAATCATAAAAGCATTAGATAAAAGATACATATAAAGTACAACATTAGTAATTAATACTAACATACTAAATTTCTTATATTCTTTAACATCATATCTCTTAATAAAATAATATAAAATAGCTAATAAACCACTACTAAATATAATACTAGGATTAATATTTAAACCAAATATATTTATTAATTTAAAAGACATTAGAAAAGAAATAACTATATAAATAACACCTAAAAAATAAAATTCATACTTTCCAAAATATTTATGTACTATATATATAAGTCCTATACAAATAACTATAAATAAAAGAAATAATACTTCTCCCACTATAAACACCTTCCTACTCATATCTATTATATCACACTTCTTTTAAGATACAAATAATTTTATAAATATTTATATTAAAATATTTTCATTTGTCTAGGAAAGCTATAATCTTTCCTAGTAATTTATAGCCTATAAGTCTATAAATTATAAACTATCATATTCGGGGTGTAAACTTGCTTAAAAAAAGAAACCTAAGTCTGTTTCCTTTTCATTTTGATCATGTCATAGAAAGCTTCTAGTCTAGTATCAACGCCAACTTCATTATCTTCAGCATCAAAACTCATATAAATTATTGGAATATCATATTCATCACTAATAAATGGCATAATACTCATCGCAGATATCTCTGGAGTACATCCAAAACTCTTAAGATGTAAAATACCATCAAATCCTTCTAATCCATATAAATAACTTTTAACAACACTACCACTAGCATCTGCCCCTAAATGATATTTAATATATTTCTTACCCTTCCTAATCATTCTATTAAGTATAAATCTCTTAGTAATAAGTAAATAAGTAAGATCAGTATCTCTATATACTTCTACTCCCATTTTCATAATCTTTCTTTCACTATTATAAGTAGTATTAGCATCAATTAAAGAATATAATTCTCCAAGCATAGCAACTCTAAGAGGTTTAGTAGGTTTGTTAATTAAAATATTTCTAAATTTCTTTCTATATTTAAAATAGTTATAAATATTTTTAAATATCCCATTATCCTTAAAACTATCCAAATATTCTTTTTTTATCTTTTCAAAAGAACCATCTACTACTTCAAATCCCATATTAAGTCTAATATATTTTTCTATCTTATCCATACAAATAATCATAACTAAACTATTAATCAAATAATAAAAAGTACTAATAGGATTAGCCCTTTTATTCATTTTTTTACAAAACTTATATCCCTTCTTAAGAGAAATATGATTATCACTAATCATATTATAAAACTCAAAGTCATAACCTAAATCTCTTAATATCTTTTCTTCAAGTTCTCCATAATATCCATATCTACATCCACCACCACCTTGAACTAAAGTATTAGCCCCTTTTTCTAATGCCTCAATATAATTACCAAGATTATATTTAAAAGGTACACATACAAAAGAAGGAGCATACTTACTACCAATTTCAATAGTTCTTTTAGTAGTAGCGGGTGGCACAATTACTTTACATTTAGTAGCCTTTCTAATAAAATAATCAAAAACAATATAATAATTTCCCAAATGCGGAAAAGAAATAACCCTATCCATTATCTCGCCTAGCCTTTATAATATCCACAAAACTCTCTAGTCTAGTCATTAACCCACTAGTAGCAGTACTATCATCAATAATAATATTAATAACAGGTACATCTTTTAACTTTCTAATAGCAAGTTCATTAACTAAAGAATCAGAAGCACAAGGAAAAGAAGATAAAAAGACAATACCACCTACACAATCTTTGTAATAGAAAGAACTACCAATATTCTCTTTAGAATAAAGAAAATATAAAGTATTAGAAAAATCTTCTGCATAAGAAATAGCAATCTTTCTATTAAGCCTATCAGAATATAAAATATCAATATCTTCATCCTTAAAATAACGAATAATATTACCACATAAATATTCATCATAAACAACATAAGGATGTGCTATAATAAGAATCTTCATTTTATTAGATCTAAGAATTTTATCTTGTTTATTAACAAGACTTAAATAATATTTTCTATTTTTAATTTTACCCTTAATATAATAAAATAAAACTTTAAAAATATTCTTATTAAATTTAATTCCCATCTTAATAAAACCAAATAATTCAAATTTACCCTTTATATAATCAATATCATAATTAAGTATTTTATCTTCAAATAAATTATTCACAACATCATATATCCCATTAAACTTCATACATACCCTATTACCTTTTCCATAATTACATATTCTAGGTACTAGTATATAATCACATTTTTGAGATAGTTCTTTAACATGTCCTAAATAAATCTTAGCAGGAAGACAAGACTCATCAATTGATATATTACCTCCTTTATCAATAATACCCTTATTAGTAGGAGGACTTAAAATAAGTGTGCAACCAATCCCCTCAAAAAAAGTCTTCCATAAAATATAATCACGATAATATAGTAATCCTCTAGGTATTCCAATTCTAATCTTTCTTTTCATATAGCCTCCATCTAATACTATGAAAGAAATAAAAAAAAAGAACTAGTTCTCATCACCTAGTTCTATACCATTAATTAACATCTGTCTATTACTTAATTTTTTTCTTCTAACATAAGGCTTATTTTCTTCAATAGTATCATCCTTATATTCAACCTTATCTTCAGATAAATCCATATATAATTTACCACATTCATTAACCGATAAAGCTAGATCTTGTTTTTTACTAGAAATTTCCATACTTAACTTATCAATATATTTTGAAATCAAATTTAATTTACTATATAATTTATCAGAACTATCTTCATATTCTTTCTTCAATATCTTTTCTTTTTTTTCAAAAACATCCATCACTTTACAATATTTCTTATAACTAAGCAATAGACTAGAAACAAAACCAACTTCCATAGTAATTAATATAGCCAAAGGATTAACATCAATAAAAAAGGTAAAAACACTAAAGATAAAACAAAAAAATAAACTCATATATATTGATTTAAAAAGTCTATTTGTTTCTTTTTGTCTTTGCCTATCGTTCTTATTCTTAACACTTTTCATTTTTCTATTATACTCGTTAAAAAGGGCATCATATTCACTATCTAAATCATTGTATTCATAAATCATAGTTTCTTTCAAAGTTTCCAATTCATCAAGAGCAAGTTCCTTAACAAATTTATTGTATGTTTCTTCATAATAATTCATGATAACCTCCAAATAATACCAATATTATAATATACTAAATATTAAAAGTCAAGAAAAAAGAACTAGTTCTCATCTTCTAGTTCTTCATCATCTACTATAGTTAAATCAGCATAATCATCATCTATTAAATCAGCATCACTATCATCAGTATAATCATCATCATAATTATCTTCTTCACTCATATTCTCATCATCAATAACATCTTCATCCTCTTCTTCAGAATCAACTTCTTCATATATATCATCAATATCAATTTTAACAGAATGATTAGCTCTTAAATCCCAATTACCATCATTAAGTAAAATAAATTCTTTAGAAGTAGTAAGTGATTCAAAGAAGTCACCAATTCTTTCTTGATACTCTTCATCAGATAACTCAAGTAATTTACATACCTCTTTAAATAAATCAGCAGTATTCATTGGCTTTTTATTTTCCTTTAAATATAATTCTGCTATTTTAGCATAAGATAACATTTCAAGATTTTCTTTACTCATTTTACTAAGCATAATATTTCCTCCTACATTTCCTCTCTAAGAATTAACCCTAACATATATGCAGCATTGTTAATAACAACTTTAACTGCATTAATAAGAGCTATTCTCTCCTTAGTATATATTTCATCATCAGTAACAATCTTCTCTACTGAATAATAACTATGGAATAATCCAGCAAGTTCAAATAAATAATTAGCAACCAAATGTGGTAATCCTTTTGAAGCTGCACTAATAATAACATCTTCAAATTCTAATAATTTATTCAAAATAGTATATGCACTATCACTCTCTATAGTACTAAATTTAATATCTTTTGGAATTTCTTTTCCTCTAAGAATAGAACTAATTCTAGCATTAGCATACTCAATATAGTAAATTGGATTCTCATTACTATTTTTAACTGCTAAATCAAGATCAAAATCCATTTGTGTATCTAAACTCTTAGAAGCAAAAAAGTATCTAGCGGCATTAACACCAACATCTTCAATTAACTCATTAAGAGTAATAGTTTTACCTGTTCTTTTACTAAGTTTAACTTCTTCACCATTTCTAAGAAGTCTAACCATCTGAAGAATTCTAATATCAATCTTAGAAGAATCATATCCAACAAATTCAAGTGAAGATCTAAGTCTATGAATATAACCATGGTGATCTGAACCTAATACATCAATAAGTCTATCATAACCCCTATTAAATTTATCGCTATGATATGCAATATCAGGAAGAAGATAAGTATAATTACCATCACTCTTAACTAATACCCTATCTTTCTCATCATATAAATCAGTAGTCTTAAGCCATAAAGCCCCTTCATCAATATAACATTTACCACTATTTTTAAGTTTATTCAAAGTATTTTCAACAAATCCACGATCATATAAAGACTGTTCACTAGTAAACACATCAAAATTAACTCTAAACTTATCTAAATCCTTCTTAATACCATCAAGTAAAATATCAAGACCTTTTTGTCTAAAGAATTCAATATCTTCATTTAATTTACTATCACCATATTCATCATATAAAGATTCCGCTATTACAATAATTTCTTTACCATGATAACCATTCTCTGGAATAGCAAATTCTACTCCACATCTTTCCTTATATCTTTCTTTAATAGATACACCTAAATTATACATCTGATTACCAGCATCATTAATATAATATTCTCTTGTAACATCATATCCAGCAAAAGACATTATCTTAGATAAACAGTCACCATACACAGCACCTCTACCATGACCAATATGTAAAGTACCTGTTGGATTAGCAGATACATACTCAATATTAATCTTTTCTAATTTACCAAAATCACTCTTACCATAGTTCTTTCCCATATCATTAATAACATTAATATTATTAAGTAAATAATCTTTATTAATATAGAAATTAATAAATCCAGGATTAGCAACCTCTATTCTATCAATCATATCATCACTAATATTCTTAATAATATCATTAGCAATATTAATAGGACTAGACTTAAGTTCCTTAGTAAGTAAAAAGGCTACATTTGTAGAATAATCACCATTTTTCTTATCTTTAGGAATCTCAATAACTATTTTATTAACATCCATATCTACTGGTAAACTCTTTTTTATAATACACTGTAATTTATTTTTTATACTCATAAAATATCACCCATTTCAATTAGTAATTCATATTCGCATTCTGTATCAGCAATAACATACTTAATATAAATCTTATTATCATTAACATCAAACATCTTCATATTAATATCCATATCAACAGAATAACCATGTTCTTTAAGATAATAATTACTTTTACCATGTTTCTCGTTAAAAGAAAAACTATTAATAAAATCATTACCATCTCTAACAAGTAAAATATCATTATCATTAATCTTAATAGAATACTTAACACCATCAAATACAAAAGATATCTTTTCCTTATTTTTAATACCTTTTTCATTAAAAGTAATAAGTTCATTTTCTGTATTATTTTTTAAATAACCATTAATTTTAACTCTAATAATATCACTTCCAAACATTTCATTTGAAATCATATCATATCTTTAAAAAAAATACAACATATTTTACGCAATTTTTATCATAATAATAAATGACATACAAAAACAACAAAAATGAGGGATATAAATGAAGAAAAAAACAAAGAAAATAATACTATTAAGTTTATCACCATTACTAGTATTTATATTAATCCATATAGTAGTCTTTACCTATGCTTTTATAACACCAAAATTAGAAATAAATAAATCACAATCATTCTATTTATATGATACTAAAAATGAATTAGTATTTAATGATGATAAAGATTGGATACCATTAAAAGAAATAAGTCCATATCTAGTAGAAGCCACTCTATCAACAGAAGATAAATATTTTTACAAGCATATTGGTTTTGATTATCTAAGAATAGGAAAAGCAATGATAACAAATATTATCAAAAAGGACAAAAGTGAAGGAGCCTCCACTATTACTCAGCAGTATGCCAGAAATCTTTTTCTAAACTTTGAAAAAACTTGGAAAAGAAAAATAGATGAAGCCATTCTAGCCACTGAATTAGAAGTACATTATAGCAAAAATGAAATACTAGAAGGTTATCTAAATACCATTAACTATGGTGGAGTATATGGAATAGAAGCCGCATCTAAATACTATTTCAATAAATCAGCAAAAGACCTCACCCTAGCAGAAGCATCCCTACTAGCAGGAATACCAAAATCTCCTAATAACTATTCACCAGTAAAAAATTATACTAAGTCCAAGGAAAGACAAAAAATAGTCTTAAAGATGATGCAAAAAAATAAAAAGATAACTACTGAAGAATATAATAACGCTATAAATACTAACCTAACTATTATAGGTAAAAAAGAAAAAAGCAATATAACAAGTATTAATTATTTCAAAGACTCTGTATTAGAAGAATTAAAAAGATTAACAAACATACCAGAAGAAATAACTAAAACAGGAGGTTTAAAAATATATACAACTCTAGATATAGAAGCTCAAGAAGATTTAGAAAAAGCTGTATATAGTTATATAAATGATGAAACCAAAGTAGAAACAGCCGCTATCATGATGAATCCTAATACTGGAGGAGTAATAGCCATGATAGGAGGTAATGATTATAATAAAAGTGAATATAATAGAGCCACTAAAGCCAAAAGACAAGTAGGTTCTACAATGAAACCATTATTATATTATACTGCTCTAGAAAGTGGCTTTACAGCATCATCATCATTTACTAGTGAAAAAACAACCTTTACCTTTGCCGGAGATAAAACATATAGCCCAAATAACTATAATAATTCCTATGCCAATTGCCCAATATCAATGGCAGCAGCCATCTCTTACTCTGATAACATATATGCTGTCAAAACTCATCTCTTTCTAGGAGAAAATATGTTAATAAATACTGCTAAAAGATTAGGAATAACTAGTAATCTAACCGCAATTCCATCTCTAGCCTTAGGTACTGAAGAAATAAGTTTATTAGAAATGACAACAAGTTATTCATCATTTGCTAATTTAGGATACAAAGTAGAACCACATTTTATTAAGAAAATAGTAGACTCCAAAGGAAATATTTTATATGAAAATAAAGAAGAAAAAGAACTAATACTTAATCAAAGTCTTACTTTTATATTAAACGAAATGTTAACATATACCTATAATAAAAACTTTATTGACTATAACTATCCCACTCTAATATCATTATTACCTAACATAACTCATAAATATAGCATTAAATCAGGAACAACTGATACTGATTTATTAATAATAGGTTATAATAAAGATGCTGTTCTAAGTATTTGGAACGGTTATGATGATAATAGTAAAATAGAATCAAAAGAATATTCATATCATAAAAATATATGGATAGATACTATGGAAGCATATTTCAAAGATAAAGAAACAACATGGTATACTATACCTTCCAATGTAGTAGGAGTATTAGTAAACCCTATAACAGGTGTAATAGCAAATGATAATGATACAAAAAAAGAAATGTTCTTCTATATAAAAGGAACAGAGCCAACATTAAATGGAACCACTAAAGATCTAGATGCTGTCTTCAAAGAAGAAAATAGTTTAAACGAACAAAAAGAAGCACCATAAAAAGATGCTTCTTTTCCTATCCACTTCAAATACTAAATATCACCAAATAAATAACTTTTTATAGACAATTTTAATTGTAAACAATAATCATATATAAATGTAATAAGTAAATCTAAACTATAAAATTTTCATCACCAATCGATTACATAAATATAAAGATTTAAAATAGATAGTAATGGCTTGAAATAGTTATCCCAATTTAACTCTTAAAATAACTTAAAGAGACCACTTACATTACAAAGAAATTTCAAATTCAATAGAATTTAACTTAGATATTTCAAAGTCAGTTCTTTGTATTTGTTCTTCTAATGTCTTAGATTTTTCTCTTATTTCATCAGCATTATAATTAACATCAACACAATCAAAATAAGAATTGTTAACCTCAGTAACTCTTCTTTTAGCACTTTTACATTTTAATAAATCATCATAAAAGGATTTTAACTTCCTTAGATAAGTATTATCAACAATAGCGCTTTGAATAGTTCTGCCATCAGATAACTTAAATGAGTTATTTTTTTCATATAAAGTAGCTTTTAATTTAGATATTTTTTTCAAAATATTCTCTTGTTCCATCAGAGCCTCATCAAAGTCTTTCTTATAATCTTTAATAACATTAGCTGTTCCATCAAGTTCAATAATAGTTTCATTGAAAATCATTTCTTCAATATGAGAAGTTATATTGGTAAATTTCTTTTCCTCATCCGCTATTATATTCATTAATTCTGAAATATTTGTTTTCATATATATTACCTCCGCTTTCGTATACAATTATATAACAAAAATTAAAAAAAAGGTCTCTTTAAAAGAGACAATGTTATTTTTATAAAATAACACCAGCATAAGTATATAAATAGTCATTTATAACATTAATATCATAAATATTATTTTCTATACAATAAGATATAACTAAGTCAAAATTATTATTTTTACTTAAACTATATCCAGCACTCGAAAGTAAGTTATTAAACCTATTTTTATCTAATGATAAAGATAAGCATAACTTAATAACAGTATTTTTTTTAGGAATATAATTATTATTACATCTTATCTTAGAAAACAACTTTCTATCTATACCTGCCCTTTTATAAACCTCCGCATCTTTATAACCTCCATCATCTATGTAAGAAAAAAGAAGACTATTAAATGTCAAAGATTTATTTTGATTTAGATATTCTTTAATTTTGTTATTCATTGCTATACCTCCTGCAGCACCTTTGCTGACACCAAAAAATATAAACAATTCAAAAAATCTAAATCAATAGTATTATATAAACTTTTTTTATAAAAGTCAATATAAAAAATCACTAGTATTAAACTAATGATTCCAAATAAATATAAATCTATCTCTACCACTATAATCTTTTTCTAAAGATATATTAACATTATCAAAATATTTATTAATAATATTAAGAATATCATTTCCTTGTTTATAACCTATTTCAAAGGCTATAAGAAACCTATCATTCAAATACTTTCTACATTCCCTAAGTATTTTATCATAAAAATATAACCCATTATCATCAGCATATAATGCCATATGTGGTTCATTATTATAAACAACATCCATAATATCTTCATCATAACTAATATATGGTGGATTACTAATAATAACATCATACTTATCATTAATATTAGAAAAAACGTCACTCTCTATAAAATTAACATCAGTATTATTAATTTTATTATTTTCTCTAGCAACATCAAGAGCATCTTTAGATATATCAACAGCAGTTACCATACTATTATCTAATAATTTATTTAAAGTAATAGCAATACACCCACTACCAGTACCAATATCAAGTATTTTAATTTCATTATTAAAATACTTATTTATATATTTAATAGTTTTTTCTACTAATAATTCAGTTTCGAATCTAGGTATTAAAGTATTCTTATTAATTTTAAAAATATTACCATAAAAATCAACATTACCAACAATATATTGTACTGGAACACCATTTTCTAACTCTTTAATAGCAGTCTCCATATCTTTATCTTTTAAATATTTTTTTAAATATTCTATTTCTTTATTCATAAACTTATTAAATAGTTCCTTCTAATTTCTTTTTTTGATTTTCATTAATTAAAGCCTCAATTAAATCTTCCATATCTCCATCCATAACTCTATCTAAGTTCATTGAAGTATATCCAATTCTATGATCAGTAATTCTATTTTGTGGATAATTATAAGTTCTTATCTTCTCACTTCTATCTCCAGTACCAATCTTAACTTTTCTTTCAGCTGCCTCTTTTTCCTCTTGTTCTCTAAGTTTCATATCATAAAGTCTAGTTTTAAGTATTTTAAAAGCAAGTTCTTTATTTTTAATCTGACTTCTTTCAGTTTGTGAATAAACAATAATACCAGTAGGAATATGTGTAAGTCTAACAGCACTATCCGTAGTATTAACACCTTGTCCACCACATCCACTACTTCTTGTTATATCAATTCTAACTTCTGATTCATCAAGTTCAAAATCAAATTCTTCAGCCTCAGGCATAACAAGAACAGTAGCAGTACTAGTATGCACTCTACCCTGACTTTCAGTAGCAGGAACTCTTTGTACCCTATGAGCACCACTTTCATATTTTAGTTTAGAATAAACACAATCGCCCTTAACCATAAATTCAATTTGTGAATATCCACCAGCAGTACCTTCAACAGCGTTAAGTATTTCTATTTTCCATCCCTCATTAGAAGCATATTTACTATACATATCAAACAAATCACCAGCAAAAATATTAGCCTCATCCCCACCAGCAGCACCTCTAATTTCCACAATAACATTTTTTTCATCATTAGGATCATGTGGTATTAATAATACTTCAAGTTCACTTTCTAACTTACTTTTCTTTTCCTCAGCATTAGTAAGTTCTTCTTTAGCAAAATCAGACATATCCTTATCTTTTAATAATTCCTTAGCCTCTTCAATATCATCTAACACTTTTTTATATTCTTTATATACTTCAACAGTCTTCTCTAACCCAGTTCTTTCTTTAGAAAGAAGAGTCATTTTCTTAATATCTGATATAATCTCAGGACTAGCAAGTTCTTCTCCAATCTCATTATATCTTTTTAATGTAGCCTCTAGTCTATCTATCATAGATTATCCCTCATTTCTTTAAATATTATATAATAAAAAAATAAAAAAGTAAATTAATAATACCAAATTAACTCATTTTCTAAGTATATATCATTAACTTATATATAATATATATGGTTGATATCTCAACTTAAGACTACTTTAGTAGGCCCAAGTTGACACTTCAAAACCTTAGATTTGAAGTGAATAAACAAAAATTTTAAAAAAAATCATAATTTATTATTGACAATAATAATAAAATGTAATACAATTTAAACATATTTATTAAACAACGACGAATATTAAGTAATTATTTCAAATAGTATTAAATATAGAGAGTTAATGTTAGGTGGAAATTAACAATACCGAAATAACGAATTACAATATTAAGAGTTTAATCGGTAAAAACCGTTATCATATTGAGACAATATTATTAATAAATAAAAATAAAATATTGTAAATAAAGGTGGTACCACGAGTAATTTCGTCCTTTTGGTATCATCTTTTTTTATATAAAAAAGGAGAGGATAAAAATGAAATTATATGACGATTTAGTATGGAGAGGATTAATAAAAGACTTTTCAAGTCCAGATTTAATAGATAAGTTAAACAATGAAAAATTAACATTTTATATAGGTACAGACCCTACTGCCGATTCATTACATCTAGGACATTTATCAAGTTTTTTAATAAGTAAAAGATTAAAAGACTATGGTCATAATCCAATCCTATTAGTAGGAGGGGGAACAGGTTTAATAGGAGACCCAAGGCCAACCGCAGAAAGAGACACAATTGTAAAAGAAGAATTATTCAGAAACACAGAATGCCTAAAAAATCAAGTACAAAGATTATTTGGCTTCAAAGTAGTAAATAACTATGACTGGATAAAAGATATTTCCGCTATCGACTTTTTAAGAGATTATGGAAAACACTTCAATGTAAATTACATGATCAACAAAGACATTGTAAGAAGAAGATTAGAAAGTGGCATTACTTATTGTGAAATGTCTTACATGATATTACAAAGTTTAGACTTCTTACACCTAAATAAAGAATATGGCTGTACACTTCAAGTAGCAGGTTCAGATCAATGGGGAAATATAACCGCTGGTATTGACCTAATAAGAAAGAAAACAGGACAAGAAGTATATGGTTTTACAATGCCACTAATACTAGACAAATTTGGAAATAAATTTGGTAAGAGTGAAGGAAATGCACTATGGCTAGATAAAAACAAAACTTCCCCTTATGAAATTTATCAATACCTAGTAAATACAGATGATTCAAAAGTAGTAGAATACCTAAAAGTATTTACATTCCTATCACATGAAGAAATAAATAAATTAGAAGAAAAGGTAAAAACAGAGCCAGAAAAGAGAGAAGCACAAAAAGCACTTGCTAGTGAAGTAGTAAGATTCTTACATGGTGAAGAAGAACTACAAGAAGCAATCAAGCTAACAGAATGTCTATTTACTGGTAATGTAAAAGAACTAACTGATGAAGAAATAGAAATGGTATTTAAAGGAATGCCTACTATCGAAGCAAAAGAAGATACAATAATAAATATAATGACAAATAATGATATAGCATCATCAAAAAGAGAAGCTAGAGAATTCTTATCAAATAATGCCATCACATTAGATGGAGAGATAATAAATGATGAAAATTATATCGTAACAAATAACAAAAAGAATCACATCATCAGAAGAGGAAAGAAAAAATACTACTTAATAAAAATAAACTAAAGTTTTCTATGAAACTTTAGTTTTTATTTTTAAAATATTATTACTCCTATTAGGAATATTAAAATATACTTTTACATCATTACTAGTTAAACTATATAAAAAATCCTCAAAGCAAATATCTCTATTATTAATATTAACATAATCATCATATGCCTCTTTAACAAATATTTTCTTATTATCGAAATGTATAAAATTATTAAACATATAAAATTCATCATCATCTTCAACAATACAACTATTCATCTTAATAGAATAATCATTCATTAAATATGAAAGTTCACTACAGCTAATTTCTCTTCTAGTTAAAAAAACACCAGCCATAAATGAAGAAAAATTTTCTACATTTTCCACTGAATTCACCTCACAATGTAAAATTATATATTAAAAATAAATAAAAGTCAAAACAAATATTTAAATTTATCAACTTTTCTGATATAATATATGCTTGAAGGAGGAACTATGAACCAAGTATTAGACGACATTAATTTTGATAATTATGTAGTAATCGGTGTCTCTGCAGGGCCTGACTCAATGTGCCTATTAGACTTGCTAGAAAAAAAGACAAACAAAATAATAGTATGTCACATAAATCATAATATCCGCAAACAAAGTATAATAGAAGAAAATTATTTAAAAGAATACTGTCAAAAACATAACTTAATATTTGAAACAATGACTATAAAAGAATATAAAGAAAATAATTTTGAAAATGAAGCCAGAAAAATAAGATATAACTTCTACGAAGAAATACTAAAAAAATATCATTCAAATCAGTTATTTCTTGCCCACCATGGTGATGATTTAATTGAAACAGTATTAATGAAAATAGAACGTGGTTCTAATATCGAAGGTTACGCAGGTATAAAAAGAATAAGTAAATTACCAAATTATACTATTATAAGACCACTATTACCATATACTAAAGAAGATATCAAAAATTATAACAAATCACATAATATCACATATTATATTGATAGTTCTAACACAAATATCGACTATACTAGAAACTGGTATCGCCACAAAGTGCTTCCTATCTTAAAAGAAAGAAAGAAAGATATTCATCTAAGTTTTCTAAAATATTCTGGAACATTACAAGAATATAATGAATATATAGATAGAACAATCCAAGAAAAAATACCAAATATCTATCAAAATAATACTATCAATATAGATGTATTAAATAGAGAAGATCCATTTATTCAAAAAAATATCTTATACTACATAATGAATAACTTATATAATAATAAAAGTAATATTATCACTAGTAAACACATAAATAATATATTATCCCTAGTAAACAATAATAAACCAAATATAAAAATAAATCTTCCCCAAAACAAAATACTAATAAAAGAATATAATAAATTATACATAAAAGATAATAATAGTAATAATAATAACTATAAATTAGAACTAAAAAATAATATAAAGATAAATAACATAACCTTTGTATTAAAAGAAAAAGAAGAAAATGATGGTAACAACATATGTAGACTAAATAGTAAAGATATAAATTTTCCCCTATATTTTCGTAATAGAAAAGATGGTGATTACATAATACTTAAAAATAGTAATGTTAAAAAGAAAATAAAAGAAATATTTATTGAGAATAAAATTCCATTATCCAAAAGAAACAATTATCCACTGCTAGTTGATGCCAAAGATAATATCCTATGGATACCAAATATAAAAAAAAGTAATTTATGTAATAAAAAAGAAGAAAACTATGATATAATAATTAAGTACATTGAAGGAGATGAAAATAATGAATAAAAAAGATATCAAGAAAAATTTATTACCATATGTATTCTTATTAGTATTCTTTATAGGATGCCTAGTAGCATTTAAAATGTTCAACAACACAGTAAATGAACTTACCTATGATGAATTCTTACAAGACTTAAATGGTGGTAAAATAACAGAATTAACAATTACACCAAAGGTAAGAACAGACACATATAAATTAACTGGTAAATTAGATGAATATAAAGATAACGAATACTTTATACTATATATTCCTCAATCAGAAGAATTTATATCAAAAATAACTGCCGCCAAAGAAGGAACAGGGTCTTTCAAACTAACTATAATAAATGACCCCGAAGCATCATCATGGTTATTAGTAATAGCTAACGTAGTTCCATACATAATATTAGGTGGACTAGTAATTTGGGTATTCACAAAACAACTAGGTGGTGGAAACAAATCTATGGACTTTGGAAAATCAAGAGCTAAACTAGTCGAAGAAAGTAAAGCAACATTCAAAGATGTAGCAGGTTTAACCGAAGAAAAAGAAGAAGTACAAGAATTAATAGACTTCTTAAAAAATCCTAAGAAATTCACTAGTATGGGAGCAAGAATACCAAAAGGAGTTCTATTAGTAGGACCTCCAGGAACAGGTAAAACATTACTAGCTAGAGCCGTTGCCGGCGAAGCAAAAGTACCATTCTATTATATAAGTGGATCAGACTTTGTAGAATTATTCGTAGGTATTGGTGCTTCAAGAGTAAGAGATATGTTTAAACAAGCAAAAATGAATGCTCCATGTTTAATATTTATCGATGAAATAGATGCTGTTGGAAGACAAAGAGGTACAGGACTTGGTGGAGGACATGACGAAAGAGAACAAACTCTTAACCAATTACTTACTGAAATGGATGGATTTGGTGCTAACGAAGGAATAATTATTATAGCCGCTACTAACAGACCAGATGTTCTAGATCCAGCATTATTAAGACCTGGAAGATTTGATAGACAAGTAACAGTAAGCTTACCAGATAAAAATGCTAGAATAGAAATATTAAAAGTACACGCTAAAAACAAAATACTAGATAAAGGTATCACTTTAGAATATCTAGCCAAAAGAACTCCAGGATTTTCCGGAGCGGACCTAGAAAACTTACTTAATGAAGCAGCATTACTTGCCGTAAGAAGAAATAAAAAAGCCATAACAATGGCTGAAATAGATGAAGCAACAGACAGAGTTCTAATGGGACCTGCCAAAGTAACAAAGAAATATACAGACAAAGAAAAAAAATTAGTAGCCTTCCATGAAGCAGGTCATGCTGTAATGGGATTAAAATTAGATGGCGCTAATGAAGTACAAAAAATAACAATTATCCCAAGAGGCCATGCTGGTGGATACACTATGATGACTCCTAAAGAAGAATCATTTAACTATACAAAAAATGAATTACTAGAATCAATCTGTGGATTACTAGGAGGAAGAGTTGCAGAAGAAGTAACATTTCATGAAATAACAACTGGTGCCCACGATGACTTTAAAAAAGCAACCAAAATTGCCAGAAGTATGGTAACAGAATATGGAATGAGTTCTTTAGGACCAATGATGCTTGAAGAACCAGATGGAAATACATTCTTAGGTAGAGACTATACAAAAAATAGAAATATTTCTGATACTGTAGCTCATGAAATAGATGAAGAAATGCGTTCAATAATTAATACTTGTTATGAAAAAACAAAAAAAATAATAAATGAAAATAAAGATTTATTAGCATTAATAGCCAATACACTTCTTGAAGAAGAAACAATAACAAAAGAAGAAATCGATTATCTAGTAGAACATGGTCATTTACCAGAAGAAAAATCCACTGAAGAATCTAAAGAAGATAATACAAAAGAAACAAATAAAAAAAATAAAAAAGAAGTAAAGAAAGAAGATACTAAATCAAAATAGTATCTTCTTTTATTTATCTGTATCATCATCAGGAAGCCTAATAATAAGTTCCCCATCTTTAGAATACATGTACTTTTCTCTAGCATATCTGGCAACATATTCTGGATCTTTTAACTTTTTAATATCCGAATTAAGTTTATCTTCTTCATCTTTCAAAGTAACTAATTTTTCACTTAAAGTCTTTTTTTCATTTTTAATTTCTATAATTTTACTAACATTAGAAAAGAAACTATAACTAAGAGACCCAATTATAGAACCAAATATAATAAAAAATAAAAATATTCTAGTCTTAGCCTTTTTATTCAACTTTTTCTTAGCCATAATCTCCCACCTTTCTAAAAGAATTATATCACACCTTATTTTTTTTTACAATCAATTTCTTATAAATGACAAAAGATAACAAATAACCTGTAAACATAGTCAAAAAAAAGTATAAATGCAAAATACCATTATTAATTTTAATAAGTATTAAAAAATATAATAAAGAAATAAAAATAACAAACAAAAAAGAAATTATAATTCGATATACAATTTTTCCTTCATATAAAAACTTTTGATTAACTTCTAATAATACATAAAATATTATTCCATATATAAAAGAATATAATAGAGAAAAAATCTGAATCTTTAAAATCATTTAAATAATTTATTTAATAAAGAATTATCATTATCTTTTTTATTATTACTATCTAAATAAACCATACTATCAATTTTTCCTTTGATAGAAACATTTCCCTGATATGTATCAAGCTTAATAATCTCAAGTTCATTTCCTTTAATAACAAGATAACCAAGTGTTGTTTCCATCAAAAACTCTTCACTATCAAAACTTTCAATCTTTTTAACACCACTAATAACAATATTCTTTCTTTCTACTAAAGTAATACCATGATTAAAACCATTATCTACTTCTTTAACTTTATCCATATCATCACCCATAAAATAATATGCTAAATAAATTAAATATATGAAAAAAACTACTATTAAAGTAGTTTATTCTTCCATATTATTATATGCATCAAGGATTAAATCTTCAAATAACTTTCTAGTTTCCTTATTAATAGGATGTGCCGTGTCTCTATGACTTCCATCTGGAAGAGTCTTACTAGGCATTGCAATAAATAATCCATCATCACCCTCTAAAATTCTAATATCCTCAACTAAAAAACATCCATCAATTAGAACTTTAGCAATTCCTCTCATCTTTGAATTTTCTTTTTTTTCAATTTTGACTAACTTGTCAAGTTTTAACTCCATGTAATCAACTCCTTCTAGAAATAATACTTTCTAATTACATTGTATATTATTTAATAAAGAAAAGCAAGTTTTTTTGCATAAATTTTACAATTTATCAAAAAAAAGTTCAATAGTATTAGTAAGAACATCTCTATAACTAAAACTTTTAACCTCATCGCTATCAGTTTTAATAATAAAAATATAATTATAAGTCTCTGATATTATCCCTGAATATTCTTCTTTTTTATTTCTACTACCATTATATATAATCTTAACATTATCACCTAGTTTACTATCTATATTATTCTTAATTTTTTCAATAGTCATAATTATCTAGGATACCCAATATACATAGTACCCTTAGTAATAATCCCCCCTATTCCATCTGCACCATATTTAGTTTTAGCAAGTATTTTAATCAAATCAATATTATTATTTTTATCTGAAAAAGCAAGACAAGCCGCTATAATAGCAGGATCAAGTGCATGAATATTAATTCTTTTAGGACTAGAAGCAAAATTAGCACCTGCCTTAATTAGCTCTTCATAATTAGACTGACAAGCACCTGCTATTATAAATAACTTTTCATGTGAGCTCTCATATTTTCTAGCTTCTTTCACAGCCAAAACAAAATTACTAGTATTTTTATAATTATTACCACTTCTTTTCTTTCTATAATAAGCATCATGACCAGTAATAACTAAAATATCAGGATTATATTTTTTTAAATTATCATTTACAACCTCAATAAGATTATTTTCATCAGCATAAACTCCATAAGCCTTTAATCTATTTTTTTTATAAAAATTCATACACTTTTCTAAATATTCATTATCACCATCAATATGAAGAATTCTACCAGGCAAATAAAAATACTCATCTCTTTCTAATGACCTATACCCATCAATCTCTGGAGAAAAATCATCAATAGAATTAGAATTATATATTTTCAAATCATCACTAGGACTATCTGCAAATAATCTAACTACTACCCCTTTTAAAACATAAATGTCTTCCTTAATATCAATAATTTTAAATATAATATCATTATCATAAGATTTCCTAGTAACTAAATCACCAATATTAAACATACTATCACCCATAAAATAATATGATATAAAAAAAAAATATATAACAAAAAAGAGCTATTTTAGTAACTCATTTGAAATTTCAACAAAAACATAATATGGAATCTTTTCACTTCTCATGCTAAGATCATAACCATATTTTTCTAGCACTTTAGAAACAATATCTAAATTATATTTATTTATTAAATTATTTTTAATTGTCTTTCTCTTAAATTGAAAAGAATCTTTAACTAATTTATCAAAATGTTCAAAAGAAGTAAGATCTTCAAGATTATCTTTTCTTATCATCTTAATAACAGCAGAATCAACATTAGGAGTCGGATAAAAAGCCTTCCTATCAACATCAATAATTTTCTCTATATTAAAATGATAATTAAGAAGAACAGTTATCTGACCATATTCTTTTGTACCAACAGGGGCAGATAATCTTTCCGCCACCTCTTTTTGTATCATAATAACAATCTCATTAGCGGGTATAGTTTCCATAACAAATTTGCTAACAATTGGTGTGGTAATATAATATGGTAAATTAGCTACTATATAAATATTTTTATAATTATATTTCTTTAAATCTTCTTTAACATCACGATATAAAAAATCATCCCATATAATATCATAGTTATTAAATTCCAACAATTCTCTACTAAGAATTTTTTTTAACCTAGTATCAATTTCATATAAAAGTACAAAATCAGCCTTCTTAAGTAATTTTTTAGTTAAATTACCACTACCAGGTCCAATCTCAATAACCATATTATTTTCTTTATAATCAATAGCATTAGCAATATTATCAACTATATTATCATCTATTAAAAAATTTTGCCCTAAACTTTTTCTAAAATCAAAATTATAAATCATTAATATATAACAATAACAAAAATTTCAGTCAGTATTAAAAATACTGAAATTAATGTTAATCCCAATCCAATTTTACCAATATTACTTTTTTTATCAACTAGAGCAAAAATTAAAGAAATAATCGTAAAGAACATAGTAGTACTAACAAAACCTAATCCATATATAATTCTTTCATAAGCTTTAGTATACATACCAACCTCACTTATATCATAAAAAAACAAGGAAAAAGACAAAATAAAAGATATAATACTAAAAACCAAAGTAACAACATTAAAAAGTTTTATATTATTTTTTTTACTTTTTACTTTATTTTCACGTTTTTTTAATATAACTCCACAATTTAAACAAACATAAGCATCTTCATCAACCTTATTACCACAATTTGAACAATACATAAAAATTCCTCCTACTAGATAATTTTACCACATAAAAAAAATAGAATCAATAACTATGATTCTATTTATGATAAGTTTCATTATTTAATATTTTACATGATCTATAAATCTGTTCTAACAATACAACCCTAAATAACTGATGTGGAAAAGTAAATTTAGAAAATGATAATTTATAATTACTTATTTCTTTTATACTTTTATCTAAACCATCAGAACCTCCAACAATAAATATAATATTAGGATTAGTAATAAATATTTTATCTATTTTATTAGCAAGTTCTATAGAAGTAAGCATATTACCTTCAATCTCTAAAGTAATAACATAATCATTACTCTTAATATGTTGCTTAATTTTAATAGCTTCTTCTTTCATATTAGAGTCATTCACTTCAATAATATCTATTTTATAATACTTAGAAATCCTCTTTTCATAATCAGAAATAGCATCTCTTAAATACTTTTCTTTAACTTTTCCAACACAAATAATCTTAATCATAACTTAACAAGCTCCGTCTCTTTATTTTGTTTAGCAATAATAATATTATCAACATGAGTGTCACTATCATTAAGTCTTTCAATAAGTGTATTATAAGCAAGCTCCTCAGTATTATTATCTTCAGATAAGTGAGCAAGAATAATACATTTAGTATTATTCCCTATAAAAGAAGACAAATATTTAGCCGAATCATAATTAGATAAATGACCTTTATCAGATAATATTCTTTGTCTTAAGTTAAACGGATAACTACCATTATTAAGCATTTCAATATCATGATTAGACTCCATAACATAAACATTTCTATTACTTAAAACATCAAAATACTTCTTATTAATATATCCAGTATCAGTAATATAAACAATAGAGTCATCACCACTTATGATTATATATCCTCTAGAATCAGGGGCATCGTGAGAAGTCTTAATAACAATAATATGCATATCTCCAATATCAAATTCATTTTCTAAAAATACATAATTATTTAAATAATCTAAACTCTTTAACATAACATCTGTAATATAAACAGGAATATTATATTTATTTTCAAACACCTTAAGGCCCTTAACATGGTCAACATGAGTATGAGTAATTAGTACTGCATTTATTTCTTCAGGCTCAACGCCAATATCCTCTAATTTTTCCTTTACATATTTAGCACTATTACCAATATCAATAAGTATTTTTACCTTTTCAGATTCTATATAAGTAGTATTTCCTTTACTACCAGAAGACAAAACACAAATTTTCATCAATAGAAATTTAGAGGATTAACAGGAGTTCCATTAGAGCTACCAACCATAACTCCAAAATGTAAATGTGTACCGCCATAAGGATTATAAGAACTAGGTGTAGGTACAACATATCCTGTATTTCCCATAGTTGCAATTTTTTGTCCTCTAGCAACCGTTTGACCAACACTAACATTAATCTCCCTTAAATGCATATAAATAGTATAATAACCTCCTGCATTATGATTAACTATAATATAATTACCTCTTCCACCATTACATCTAGTATAACCTGGTGAACAACCACCAACAGCTTTAACAACCACACCGTTATTAGCAGCATATATTGAAGAACCATAACCAACATATATATCTAAGGCATCATGGAAAGAACCCCAACGATATTCAAAATAAGTAGTAATAGTATAAGGTTTGTCAGTTGGCCATGCCCAATAACTTAAATCAGCAACATTAGGAGCATATTTTTGACCCTTAACAATAATCCTATTAATAGCAGGTTTAATTTCCGTAGAGCTAGCAACTGTACCAGAAACCAATTGACCATTAATATACTGACTCTTTCTTGTTACTTTATATAAGCCATTTTCACCATCTCTAATAACTTCTTGATAACCAACATATTGACTAGAATCATATTGAATTTCCGTATCATAATCACGTTCTTCTTCTCCAACACTATGTACATCTACAACAACAGATACTATAGGATCGATTAGTCCAACATTTACTTTTTGATTTTCATAAAGTAAATTATTAGCACTTGTAAAACTTGGATTAGCAATCAAAAATTCCTGAACATTAAGCTTATGACTACTAGCAATTGATTCAATACTATCCTCTGCTTTAACTGTATAAGTTTCCTGTTCATCAAGTGTTCCATATAATAAATACTTACTAAGTTCATCACTATCAACAAATATTTTTTGATCAGTAGGAATTAAAGCTTCTTTATAAGTAATTTCATCATCAACATCAATATTCTCTATCATACTACCTGAATCTTTAACCTCTTCTTGTGTACCAGCTAAAAACTTCTCATATTGATCTTTATCAACAAAAGCCTTAATAGTATTTTCCAAAGCATCATCAAAAACTTCCTTAGATAATACATAAATATTAGTTGTCTTAGTTTCATTTTCTTCCGAATCTTCACTCTTTACTTTACTAACAATTTTAATTTCATATCCCTTAACAGTAAATTTCTTATTATCAATAATTTTATTATATATCTGTTCATCACTATTAACAGAAGTATCGTAAGTAAAATTCTTTTTTATTTCAACTCCTTTAGGAGTATATACAGTATCAACATTGTACTTATTTTTTAATTCTTCTTCTTTAACATTTATATAATCCTCAAAACTTTTCTTAGAAACAATATTACCAATACTTCTACCATCTAAGTAAACAGTATAGACAGTTTGTGGTTCAATAGTAACGTTTTTAAAAAATACCAATAAAAATATCCCTAAAGAAATAACAATCAGAGAAACAATAACACCAAATCCCCATTTATTATTATTTACCACTACTATCACTCTCCCTCTTTATAGATAAAAATGTTGATGTCTTCTTCTTAAATAACAAATCAATAGTTTTAGTAGGACCATTTCTGTGTTTAAGAATAATAAGTTGAATAGGATTAGGAACCTCGTCACCAACAGGAACTTCAACATCAGGGGCATGAAGTGCCGCAACAATATCAGCATCTTGCTCAATAGAACCAGATTCTCTCAAATCACTAAGAACTGGTTTTTTGTCTTCTCTTTTTTCAACACTTCTTGATAACTGTGATAAAGCAATTACAGGAACTTCAAGTTCAAGTGCCATAGTTTTAAGTGCCCTAGATATTTCAGAAACTTCTTGCTGTCTAGAACCAGAATATCTAGAAGAAGAATCAATAAGCTGTAAATAGTCAATTATAACAAGACCTAAACCATCACCTTGCGTAGCGAGTCTTCTACATTTAGCCTTAATTTCAGCAGGAGTAACCCCTCCAGCATCATGAAAATAAATATTAGTATCAGCAAGTATACTAATTGCTTCATTAAATCTCTTCCAATCCTCATTTTCTAACTTACCAGTACTAAGTTTCTTATTATCAATTTGTCCAAGAGAACTAATCATTCTCATAATAAGTTGTTCAGCAGGCATCTCTAATGAAAATATTGCAATATTTTTTTTAGTACTCTTAGCAGCAGCTAAAGCCAAATTAAGAGCAAAAGCCGTTTTACCAACAGCAGGTCTAGCAGCAATAATAATTAACTGTGTTGGATGTAATCCTTCAGTCAAAGAATCAAGTTCACCAAAACCAGTAGTCAAGCCATTAATTTTACCACCATTTTTAGATAAAAACTCTAAATCACTTTGAGCTTTACTAAGTACATCCTGTACTTTTCTAAATTCACTTGTCTTTCTAAATTTAGAAATATTAAGAATATCTTTCTCTGCTTCATCAATAGTATCAGCAGCATTAACTTCTGCATTAGTGGCTTTATTAACAATATCCGTAGCTACTTCAATCATTTTTCTTAAAGTATACTTTTCACTAACTAAATTAATATAATATTCAATATTAGCTCCAGTAGCAACAGAATTAACTACTTCATTCAGATATTCAACTCCACCTACTTCACCAATTTTGTTTATATTAATTAAATATGTTGTAACTGAAGTAATATCTACCGGAGTATCATTCAAATACAATGATTTAATAGCGTCAAATATCTTACCATGACTATCTAAATAAAATATATCTTTATCAGCCTCTTCACATCCTCTTTGAAGAGATTCTCTAGACCAAAACATTGAGCCAAGTAAACACTTCTCAGCTTCAATATTTTTAGGTAATTCTTTATTCATAACTCACCTACTTCTTTATAAGTTCAACCCTAACCTTAGCAATAACCCCTTTATATAATTGAACATCTACATAAAACACTCCAAGTGAAGATAAACTCTCATTCATCATAATCATCTTTTTATTAACGTCATAACCAAGTACACTTAGTTTTTCACAAATTTGCTTACTAGATATAGAGCCAAACACTTTCCCATCATTTCCTGCTTTAACATCAAAAGAAAGTTTTTCGGATTCAATTTTCTTTTTAATTTTATTTGCTTCTTTTATATTTTCCTCTTCATTCTTCTTATTATTCTCTATTTCTACTTCTAATCTATCACCACTAGATTTAGTATATTTAACAGCATATCCATTCTTAATTAAATAATTAGTAGCATATCCATCACTAACTTCTTTAATTTCATTCTTTTTACCTTGTTTTTTTAAATCTTTAATAAAAATAACCTTCATAATGTATCCCACCTCTTACTTATCTATTATACAATATTTTTATAACAATGTCATTAAAAAAAGAAAAAATATAGCCATTACTGACTATATTATTATTTACAAAATGGAACAAATCCCATGAATCTTGCTCTTTTAACTTCTTGAGCAACATGTCTTTGATGTTTAGCACAAGTACCTGTAAATCTTCTAGGTAAAATTTTACCATTATCATTAATATATTTAGATATAATTGCTACATCTTTATAATTAACAGGTTTTCCTGCACACATATGACATATTTTTTTTCTTTTTTTACGAAATTCAGCCATGTTTATCCTCCTTTTTTAGAATGGTAAATCATTGTCACTAATTTCAATTGAATCTCCAAATGCTTCAAATGGATCCTTATCAACAGATACAGTTTCCATATTATTCATATTAGAAGAGCTTACACTATCTTCTCTAGGAGGTTCAGGTAAACTATTAAAATCATTACTACTAGTATTAGTACCTTTAGAATCTAAAAAACTAATATTATTAGCAAGAATCTCAGTAACATAAACTCTCTTACCATCTTTATCTTCATAATTTCTTGTTTGAATTCTTCCGTCTACTGCTATTTGATTACCTTTTTTTTGATATTTAACAAGATTTTCAGCTTGCTTATCCCAAACTACACAATTAATAAAATCAGCTTCTCTTTCACCATTTGCATTAGTAAAATTTCTATTTACTGCAATTGAAAACTGACAAACATTTCTACCAGTAGATGTAGCTCTAAGTTCAGGATCTTTAGTTAATCTTCCTATCAATAATGCTTTATTCATACTTATTCTCCTTATTTATCTAGGTTAATAACAAGATGTCTAACAACATTTTCATCAATTCTAGCTACTCTATCAAATTCTTTAACAGCAGCATCATCAGATGATTCTATGTTGTATAAAAAGTAATAACCTGATTTAAATTTCTTAATTTCATAAGCAAATTCTTTTTGACCTAATTCTTTAGATAAAGTAATCTTAGCTTTGTGATCAGTTAAAATCTTCTCTAATGATTTAACAGTACCTTTAACAGTAGCTTCATCAACATCTGGTCTTACAATAAACATAATTTCATAATTTTTCATTATTACACCTCCTTTTGGACTAACGGCCTATTACTAGGCAAGGAGCTTTCGCTCACAAGTATTATAACAATTTTATCTTAATAAGTAAAGAACTTTTTACAAAAATTTAACTATTTACATAATATTATGACCTAATTTATAATTTTATCTCTTTCCACTATAAATTTCATACCAATCTTTTAATTTATTACCACCATCACTAGCCAATTTCTTTATAAAACTCCAACCAATCTTACAATTATCTTTTATATCACTAAATATATCTTTTGCTTTATTACAGCCTTCTTCATTATTAGAACAAATCTTAACAGATAAATCCAAATAACTACTAACTAATCTATCTTTAACATCAGTATATATTTTATTTCCGTTACTAGATATACTCTTCTTATATCCAGGAATATATTCTTCTATTTTACTATCTATCTTAAGAGCCAAAGCAATAACTTTTATTTTAGTATTATCACTAAGTTCACTAAAAGTATATCCCCTTATTTCTTTATCATAAAAAATAAAATCAACAATATCAATAAAATATTCTTTAGCTTTATCTTTAATACTAACCTTATTACTATTAATATCATTATAATTATTTTCAAAATACTGAATAACATCATTTTCATTTTTTATATCTACACTACTATCATTATTATCTTGTCTAGTTATAGTCTCATCTTTATCTTTATCATTAGACTTATTACTTACTTCATTATTGACAGTAGCTTTACTAGCAGATTTAATATTAGCATCATTATTAGGCTTAAGTTCATTAATAGGTTCTTTTCCTTTATTAATACTAACAATAAACAAAATTAATAACAAAATAAAAGTAATAGAAGTAACAACCAAAATAATAATATTCTTCTTTTTATTCATAAAACCACCACCAAAATAATATCACTTTTCAAAATAAAAAGCAATATAATTGACAAATATAAAAAAATAAAGTATCATAATAATCACTTAAAAAGGAAGTGACTTTACATATGAAAGAAACAAAGTATATAACTATAGGAACTCCAATAATATCAAATGATATATTTCGTAATATACTAAGACCATTAGATAATTTTAGTCTTAAACCAACCGGAGGTCTTTGGGCATCAAAATTCAATTTACCATATGGAAAAATATGTCCGTGGTTTGATTACCTACTAGATGCTAGAGGAATAGCAAGATCAATATCAGAATATAGAGATTTAACAAAAGCTACTATTTTCACCCTAAAAGAAAATGCTAATATTTTAACAATAAATACTTCTAATCAAATACTTGAACTATCAAAAAAATATCCATCATATTATCAATCATTAAACTATATTTATGAAATAACCGAAAGAAATACAATTTTTGATTATGAAGTGCTATCAAAAGCATATGATGGAATATACATAAACTATGAAAATATATATCGAGAAATAAAATCTGAAGTATTTGATTCTTGGAGTATTGATACCCTACTTTTATTTAATTTAAACTGTATAAAAGAATATCAATCTGTAAAAATTAATGTTAATTTCCATGATCTTTATCCACTACCATATATAGATATGAAAAAAGATTTAAGTACTCCAAAATTAATATCAAATAGAAGTATAAATTACAATGAAATATATAACTATGTAGAGTCAATATTCAAAGAATTAACTAAAGATATTAAAGTACAATCATTTTCTAACTATGATGAATTTTTTGAAACAATAATATACTATGCCAATGAAGCTCTAAAAATAGCAACAATATCAAAAGAAAAAGAAATAAAATTAATACAAGAATCATTAAAAGAAAACAATCTAGAAATAGCAGAAAAAATAATTGTAAGAAATATAGTACTAAATTATCTAAGCGAATATCTATATCAAGAACAAGATAAAATTATAACATTACCAAAAACTCCATCTAATAAAAGAAAAATGTATAAAATATAATTGTACTAAAATAATATTAATGTTATAATTAAAAACGGAGTGATAACATATGAAAGAAGTAATTTTAGATACAATTATAGATTCATTAAAATTAATACCATTCTTATTAGTAGCCTTTCTAATAATAGAATTATTAGAGCATAAATTAAATAATAAAACAAAAAGCATTATAACCAAATCAAAAAAAATAGGACCAATAATTGGTTCTCTACTAGGAGTAATACCACAATGTGGTTTCTCTGTAATGGCTACTAATCTATATATAACAAGAATAATAACACTAGGTACATTAATATCAATATATTTATCTACTAGTGATGAAATGTTAATAATAATGATATCCGAAAAAGTAGAAATATCATTAATACTAAAAATATTATTAATAAAAATATTCTTCGGTATAGTATATGGTTTAATAATAGATAAAATAATAAACAAAAAGAAAAAAGATAAAGAAACAAATTATGAATTATGTGATGAAGAACATTGTGATTGCAATCATAGTATGTTATTATCAGCAATAAAACACACCTTGCATATAACACTATTTATATTTATCATAACACTAATAATAAATACTATATTCACCCTACTAGGAGACAATTATCTATCAAAAATATTATTAAATAACAGTATATTATCTCCATTCATAACTAGTCTAATAGGATTAATACCAAATTGTGCTGCTAGTGTAATATTAACAGAATTATATTTAAATAGCACCATATCATTAGGAGCCTTAATTGGAGGCCTCCTAACAAGTAGTGGTTCTTCTCTATTAGTATTAATTAAAAATAATAAAAACCAAAAAGAAAATCTATCAATTATCCTATTACTCTATGCATTAGGAGTCCTATCGGGAATAATAATAGAATTAATAAGTCTAATAAAGTAACATTAAGTTGTTACTTTTTTAAATTAAACTAAAAATGTAGTATCATCAATAAACTCATAATCCGTCTTATATTTAATATATCTAACTAATCTAAATAAGCTATCGTCTTTTCCTTTAGCCTCTAACATAATATCAATATCTCTATCATATTTCTTAAGTATTTCTATAAAATTAATAAAATCATCACCATTAATATATTCATTATGACTCCTATAATCTCTCTTATTTTTAGGAGAAGAAAAATGCATCTTAACTCTCCTATTACCCCAACTATTAAAAATATCTGCAAAAGAAAAATCACTTTTATTACATAAATGATGATGATAATCTAAAACAACAGGTATACTAGTAACTTTGGATATTTTTAGAACATCATTAACATTAAAAACTTTATCATCATTTTCAATAGCAATACATTTTCTTAAATATATAGGTAATTTATTAAAATTATTAATAAACCTGCTAATAGAATTTTCCTTACCAAAAGTACTACTACCAACATGAAGTATTAATATTTTATCATTTACATTTAGCATATTCAAAAGATTATAATGATATTCAAGTATCTTAACAGAATTAGAAACAACATCACTCTTCACACTATTAAGCACACAAAACTGATCAGGATGAAAATCAACTCTCATTTTGCTATCACTAATTTTCTTACCTATAGTATCATAATAACTTTTGTATTTATTAGTATAGTCAAATTTAACATCATCTTTAGTAGCAAGAGGAATAATTTTTGAAGAAATTCTATAAAAATGAATGTTATTCTTAATATTATAATCAATTATATTATTTAAAGATTTTAAGTTAGAAATAATAACTCTATCCAACTTATCAATATCTCCATCTTTTAAATATTCACTATAAGTATAAGGGCTAGAACTACTATCATTAATACAATTAGTAATACATGCATATCCAAGTCTAACCTTCATAAAATCACCATTATTAATATTAACAAAATAAAAATAATTAAACGAATAACTAAAACTATGTTATAATAATTACATAGAAAGGAAGTAATAATATGTCTGCAGCTAAAGTAAAAGAATATTTAAAAAAATATAATATGGATAATAGAATAATAACCGTACCAACAACTAGTGCTACCGTAAAAGAAGCAGCAGAAGCTCTTGGTACTGAAGAAGCTAGAATTGCTAAAACATTATCATTTAAATTAAAAGATAAATATATCGTTATTGTAACAAAAGGAGATGTTAAAATAGATAACGCTAAATATAGACATACCTTTGGAGAAAAGGCTCATATGGTAGCAGCAACAGAAGTAGAAGAAAAAATAGGTCATCCGGTAGGAGGAGTATGCCCTTTTGCATTAAATGATGGTGTAGAAGTATATCTAGATGAATCACTAAAGAATTTTGAAACAGTATTCCCTGCTTGTGGAGCTACTAATAATGCTATAGAAATATCGATTGAAGAATTAGAAAAAGTAACTAACCGCACAGCATGGGTAGATGTAACAAAAGAAAAAGAAGACTAATATCAAGTACAACACTTGATATTTTTTATTACTATTAAAAAAATATTACAACCTATATCTTAAATGATATTTATAATGTATATGATTATAATTTCATTAATTTATTATGCAAAAATATGGTGCTATTATATAATGATATTGATGATTCAGAGATAGAGAATATGGATGATCCAGAAGAAGAGCAAGAAGTATATAGAGTGAAATCATCTATTAATTGTTTTAATGAAATATTAAGTAGTGGGAACTTAAAAAAATTTGATTCATTAGTAAATATTCTTATGGGTACTAATGATAATAAAAAAGACAAAATAAAACTAATGATTGATATTGCTCCAAATTTTAAAAATTATATATCATTGATAGATGATATTATTAAAAATGGTAAACTAAATTATAGAGAAAAATATGCCTTAATTGAATTATTAAAAAAGATGTAGGAAAACCGACATTTAAATTTACCAATTTCCTACATTTTATTTTACCATTTACATAACACACAAAAAAATCAACTATTACAAGTTGACTTAAATCTAACGTCACATTGGTGCGACGATTTTATCTTATGGAGCCTTAACTATACACGTTTACGAAATTAAGACTATAAGATTTGATTAAATCTCTCTGATAAATCAATTATAACAAATAATAAATTTATTACAATACTTTTACTAAAAAATCCTTATATCTATTTAAAAAAATGTTAAAATATGTTATTATTATAATAGTTCTGTATCATTAATTATGATACTTTTTTAATTTTATGCAAAGAAAAGGAGTAATAGTCGATGAATGAATTAAAAGAAATTGTGGATATGATACCAGAAGATACAAAAAAAGAAATATACCAAGATGGAGTTAAACCTGCAATGGTTGAAACAGGAAAAACTTTATCATTAGTTCCTAGAGTTGTAAAAAATGCATTGGCAAAAGTTGAAATGTGGTGTATTAACAAAGAGTTTATGGTTAAAGAATTTGAACAAGAATTACAAAGAAAACTAGAAAGCAAAAACGCAGAAAACATAGTTGATGCTGATCCAAATATATTTATTCCGTCTGCACAAGCTATTAGTTACAATTGGGAAAAAGAAGATATAAAACAATTATATTTAAATTTAATGGCTTCTGATATGGATATAACAAAAAAGGAAAATGTTCATCCAAGTTTTTCAGAGATTATAAAACAAATGGATTCAAATGATGTTAAAATTTTTACAAAAATATATAGTAAAATAGTGATTCCACTTTATGTGCTACAAAAGAACGAGGAAAAAGGTACTACACCCATATTAGATTATTTATTAACTAGTGATTTTTATGTTAATATTTCAAAAAATAAAGTCATAAAGAGTCTAAATAATCTGGAAAGATTAAAATTGATTGAAATCTATGATGACCAATATTATATAGATGAAAAAATATATAATCCTATTGAAAATGGGAAAGAAATAATGAAATATAAAGCCGAGTTTTTAGATAAATTAGATATAACAAAGGGAATGATAAAGAAAACAGAGTTTGGAAAAGATTTTTTTGATGTATGTTGTAAGTAAGAAAGGTAGTGACTATAATGAATAAATATTATGATAGTTTAAATGATGAAGTAAAAGAATATTTTAGTATTTTATCACCAGAATTTCCGGAATGGTTATTAGAATATATTGATACTCCTGAAATGGAAAAAATAAGTAAAATAAGTATGAGTTGTGGTACTGATTATTCTAAATGCTTTAATCTTAGATATTGGTATTCAAATTTAGATCATAGTATTGGTGTTGCCTTAATTATTTGGCATTTTACACACGATAAGAAACAAACGCTGGCAGGTTTATTCCACGACATTGCTACACCTGTATTTAAACATTGTATAGATTTTATGAATGGTGATTCAGAAATTCAAGAGTCTACTGAAGAAAAAACATCTGACATTATTAGAAATTCTTCAAAAATAATGAGTTTGTTAAAAAGAGATGGTATAAAATTAGAAGAAGTGGATGACTATAAAATTTATCCTATTGCGGATAATGATACTCCAAAATTATCTGCTGATAGATTTGAATATACATTTGCAAGTGGCTTAACTTTTTTCAGAGTTTGGGAATTAGATAAAATTAGAAAAATGTATAACAATATTGTAGTAACTACAAATGAAGATGGTATACAAGAACTTGCTTTCAAAGATAAAGAAGTTTGTGAAGAATATATAGACACAATTTCAAAATTATGGCCTGAATGGGTAAGCGATAAAGATAGAACAGTAATGCAATTTTTAGCAGATATGTGTAAGTCAATGAATAATGCTGGTTATTTAACAATAGAAGATTTATATACACTTTCAGAACAAGAAGTAATTGATAAAATTTTAACTTGTGAAGATAAATACTTATCAGATAGTTTTAAATTATTTCAAGACGCTGATAAAGTTTATAGAAGTGCAATACCTGCTGATGAAAAATATTGTGTTAATATAAAAGCTAAAACACGATATGTTGTACCATTGGTTCAAACTGATGATGGAGTTGTTAGAATAAATCAGATATCGGAAACTGCAGCCAATCAAATTACAGAGTATTTAAATTGTCCAAAAGGTGAATATTATACATATTTTGATTTTCAATTCGTACCTTACGAAGAAGTAGTTACTAAAAAACTTATTAAGAAAGACAATGTTTAGTTGGCAATGTCTTTCTTATTTTCAATATTAGGTATATATTTTTTTAGTATGATATTTTGTAATTTTAAATATTCAATTTTAGTACCAATAGCTCGTTCATCTTCAAAGTAACCAAGATAGTGAAATTTATTTTTTACTTTCATTAAGCATTCAATATTTTCTTCTAGTGCCTGATCCTCTTTCAAAACACGAATATAAACTGCTGCAATCATCCTTTCATTATTCATAATTTTTCCTCCTTTTCTTTTAATGAAAGGCACCAAAAAAGGTGTCACAAAACAAGACACCTTATACTTATATTGATTATTTACACGACAAAATAAACCAATATTATAGGAGTATATAAACTTTCAATTAATTAATGCCTTGATATATAGTCTGATAAATCAGCAATAGGGATTTTCTTCTTTAAATTTCCAATATAAAAATGTTTTTGTTCATTGAAGAATAAATATAGTGCATCTCAAATAATTACTTTGTGTAGTTCAACATACGCTAAATTAGTATGTTCCACAATTCTTAAGTATCCTTCAATTATTTGATAAGATTTCTTATTAAATTTGCAAGACCAATTAATTTTGGCTTTGAATTCATCACTCATATTGATTTTCTTTTTTATGATATTAATCATACCACATCACACCCCTTCTTTGCAATAGCAACAAAAAAATCAACTTGCGTTGATTTAATCATTAACATCGCTTGGTGCGACGATTTTATCTTTTGGAGCGATAACAAAGGTTATTCGAAACTCATATAGTAAAAGTTGATAAACAACTAATCACTAAAATAATAATAGCATAATTTTTAAATTTTTAAAATATTATTAGTGTAATTTATCAAGTATTTATACCATCTAATATAATAATACTTGAATTTATCAATAAAATAGTTTATAATATTAGGTCATAAAGGAGGAATTGTATGTTAAATAATGATAAATACTTTAATCAATCTATTATTACTAGTGAAAATATTCAAAACAGATTATCACAATTTGTTGAAGGATTAGATATTAATACGATAGTTGAATTAATTAATAAAGATATTGAACAAAATCATCCCAACGACGAAACTTTTGTTGGAAATATCAAAACGCAAGATTACAAAATTAAATATGAGCGTGATTTTATTCAATGGAATGCATTATTTGTTTGCGATGAATGGGCAAAAATGAAATATTCTAAAATAATTATTGCTCAAGGAGATTTGGTTTTAATTTTGGCTGGAGATGATACTAATAGACTTCAAGCAAGAAGAAAAACACAAAATCAAGAAATAACATTAAAAGTTAGTCTTAATAAAGATGGAACTATGGACATTGAGGAACAAGAAAATATAAGTGAACGTATAGATCCTAAAAAGACACGAACTTTAAAAAGATAAATCAATTAAAAAACTATCTCTTAAAATGAGGTAGTTTTTTAGTTCTTTGTAACTAAATAAATATTTTTTGCTTCAATTCCTTCAGATACATATAATTGTGGAGTTTGGTCCTCTGGTATTTCATATAATTTTAATGATACTATTGCTTGTTGAAATGCTTTTTCTAATGATAGTTCTTCTTTAATAATATTTACCATAGTTCCATCCTTTCTTTATAAAGTAGGATAGTCTTTGTATTCTTCCAAGCTGAAACGTGGGAGTTCGATACACAAAAAAACTAATCCATTTCTAGATTAGTTATCTATTTAAGCTCGAAAAGTTCGAGCAGATTTCACTATGGAGCCATAAAGGTTGAAGTCGGACAACCTCTAATTATCTAAATTATAGGTAGTAATAAACTACTAACTAATATAAGTATACCATGAAAATACTAAAATTTAATAAAAAATTACTAATAATTATTAAGCAGGATAAAGGGAATGATAGCACTGCCCTAATTCATTCTATATAAATATAGGAATAGTTGTGCTATCATTTCTTATTTTGCACTTGCAAAATTGTGTTAAAAATATGGAAGAATTCTACCATACTTTTTATTTAAATCAATTAATTAAAAGGTTTGCGAGGTTTTATTTTACTTCCAACTGTTGGATATATACTGGAAATGTTGGATAAATCTTGGATGTTTAAATTTAGTTTCAAAATATGTTGAAATTATGGTACAATTATATATAGAATGACAGATAAATAGTAATTTGAAAGTGAACTAATAGTATGTTTAATATTAGATAAAAAATTGATATATTGTTCTTGGATGGTGATAAAATGAATCAAGAAAAAATAGGAAAATTTATTGCTAAATTAAGAAAGCAAAAAAAATTAACTCAAGAACAGTTAGCAGAAAAATTAGGGATAACCAAAAATGCTGTAAGCAAGTGGGAAAGAGGATTGGGCTTAATGGATTTGTCATTGTTAAAACCATTAAGTCACATTTTAGAAGTCTCGGTTACGGAAATATTAAATGGTGAGAGATTTACTAAAGAAGAAATCGATTCAAAAAGTGAGGAAACTTTAATTGATACACTTGATTATTCTGCAAAAGAAATAAAAAAGGTAAAAAAGAATAAGTTTATAATAATATTATTAACAATAGTTATTACTATTTTGTCAATTGTAATATTAGACACAATTCAAGCAATAGTATTTAAAAATAGCCCAATAATAAGTTGGAGAATTGAAGATGCTAATGATAGTGATAGTTATGTAGACAAAGGTATTTTAATTGATACTTATTATTGTGTTAGCGATGATGTAATAACGGTAATTCCAACATTTAAAAATACAAATTATAATTGCCCATCAGAATAATAATTACAAATTACAATTTAGTGATTTGTTAAATAAATAGTAATTTGCCGATAATCATTTTTTGAACAAAAGTTGTAACTTTTTTAAAATATGTTACTATGTAGTTGATTATTAGTAGAATTAAAGCTTATTTTTATTAAAATAAGAACAAAATAAAGGAGGTATTGTTATGAAAAAGAAAAAAATTATTATTTTATCTATTTTAGTTATCTTTATAATTGCTATGATTTGTGGTGTAATTTGGTACTTTAACAATAGAAATTCAAATTATAAGCCAAATGGCAAATTAAATTATGATACAGTACTTGTGAATGAAGAAACAAATCCATATTATCAAGTTGGATTTGCTGATTATGTGTTTATAGGAAAGGTAGATAAGGAAATTGAAAGGACATTCTCAGATTATGGCTCAGCTAGAACTATATATGAAATCGAGGTAACAGAAAATTTGAAGGGTGATCTACAAAATATAATTAAAGTAACTTATCCTGGTGGATATGATAAAGATGGAACTCTTATATTGCATAAAGGTGATTATATAACGGATGAGGAATTACCAAAGATAGGTGAAAATTATATATTTGTGGGTATTGGACAGCCAAACGGAACAATATTATTACAAGATTTATATTCTGATACTCCATATACAGAAGAAAATAAAGAAAAATACTTGGACTATATTAATAATCAAGAGAATGTAGACAGAGAAAGATTTAAAAGTATTTATGAGAATTAGAAAAATGCAATAGTTGATTAACAATAACTACTTTTCTTTTTTATGCTATTATTGTAAAAGACAAATTACAATTTATTGATGAGATTAGTTTGAAATATAACTAGTCTTTTTATTTTGAATAAGATTTATATTTTTTGTCTAACATAATATAATAATATAATATAAAGAATTAATATAACAAGAATATAAATAATAATATAAATTAGTATAAATATTTATATTAAAAAACAAGTATTAAGTTGGTAGTTTACTTGTTTTAAAAATATTTTTATATAGCAGTGTTCCATCTGGGCTTTTTATTTTTGATAAATTAATAGTGATTATTCCGAGTTCTAATTTGTTACTTTTAAATTTATCATTATCTTTTATAGGTATTATTCTTATTATTTTTTCTATATCATTTTTAGGTGTAAATGATAAATTAGTGAAATCTTTATTCGGTATAACTTCATAATAATTAACATCATACATTTCTTTTAATTTATTAACATAATTTTCTATTTCAATTCTAGTTCTAAAACCATTATGTGCTACAGGTATGGGAAATTTATCCTCATCCATAAACATAAATAAATCAAGCGGCGTGTCATAATTATTATGATAATCAATTAAGTCATAATAAAATGAGTTTCTTAAATTTAATTTTTTTATTTCTATTTTTGTACCTAACTTTTCTATTTCTATGTCATCAATATATTTAGAAATTAGTTTTTGTTTATTTGTTTTATCTAAATAATTCCAACGAACAAACAAATCAATTATATTTTCAGGGTGAAGATAATCTTCTATTTCTTTTTTATCTTTAATAAGCAATAAATCATCCATAGTAAAGTTTAAATTTTCATATTGTTTGCTATCTTGCTCTTGTTTTTCTAGTACTTGTCTTTTATATTCTATTTGTTTTAATTCATTATCAAATTCATCCAGTTTAACTATACCTTTAATGTATGCTGTTTTAATCCTATCTTTTTCTTTATCTAGTTCTTTTAATTCCTTTTTATAATCTATTTTATTATAATCAAGTTTTGACTTTATAAAAGGCGTATAATAGTCGTTAAATAGGTCATCTATATAAACAAGTGCTAATAGTTCTAAAAGAATCAAATCTTCAATAGAATCTTCTTTTAAATTAATTTTACAATGATTACATTTATAGTAGTAATACTTTTTATTAAGTTTCTTTTTAACACTAGCTTTACCACCAAAATAATTACCACATTTAGAACATTTTAATTTGTTAGTAAAAAGATATGTTGAAGTTCTTTCATAGTGTCTTGCATTTCTTAATTTTTGATATTGACAAGATTCCCATTTATCTTTATTAACTAAAGGTTCAACTACATTTTCATAATATGTTGGATGTTTAGTTCTTTTACCATGAATATAATCACCTTTATATATTTCATTAGATAATATCTTTTGAATAGTAGAATCTCTCCAAGTTTTACCTAAAACATTTTCTTTATTGTAGATGTTTGCTATTTTTTGGTGACTTTTACCTTCTAAATATAAATCAAAAACTCTCACTACAATATCTTTTGTAAGTGGATTGGGAACTAACTTTTTATTTTCTCTTTTATAACCCAGTGTAGTTCTACTTGGCAAGTGTCCTTGTTTAATTGCACCTGCTAATCCGACTTTAGTTCTTTCAGAACATTTTTCTATTTCATTTTGACTTACACTAGTCATAATTCTCATAACCATTCTGCCATTTGAAGTAGTAGTGTTAGATTCATCAGCTAGACAATCGATATCACACTCTAAATCATTAACTATTTTCATTAATTTTTCAATATCATAAACACTTCTAGTAAGTCTATCAAGTTTAAATGCTACAATTACATTAATATTCTTGCTTTTTATATCCTCAAGCACTTCTTGATATGCTGGCCGTTTATCACTTTTAGCACTGATTCCTGCATCTTTATAAACTTTAAATATTTCATATCGTTTAAACTTACAAAACTCTCTTAATCTTTCTTCTTGTTCTCCTAAACTAAAACCTTCACGAGCTTGATCCTCTGTACTGACCCTAATGTAAATACCTGCTATTTTATTTTCTTTATTCATATTTTTTAAATATCTCCTTTCATATGTTTGGCATCTTAAATGAGAAAAGTTAAGTCTAAAATTTTAAAAAATTTAAATATACTTCTCATATGTTTGGCACTTTAAGCTTGAAAAGTGTAGTCTAAAATATAGATATTTTAAAAGACACCTCTCACTTGTTTGACATTTTAAAGTTAATTTTACGAAGTCTAACATTTAAAAAGATTTTTAATGACTATTTATATAATCTTCTAAATCTTTAAATACTATTTTGTTTTTAAATGTATTTACATAAACATTATCACATTCATCAAACATTAGGTATTTATTATTCTTAATAACTATAATATGTGGCATAACATAAGCAACATTTGTACCTGTTATATTTTTAATTGAACCATTATTTATAATTGGAGTAGTATTAGTAAATCTTCCAATCATCTCAATTTTTCTTTTTAATTTATCACTTATTTTTAATTCTTTTGTTTCTATATTTAACATATAATCAACTCCTTTACATAACAAAAAAACTAACTATTTCTAGTTAGCATTTATTACTCTCAGAAGTTAATTTCCGAGTTTCCTATCAATCTGGAGCAGGTGATGAGAAAATAAAGATATAGATTATTTAATTATATTTTATAATATTACCTTATATTTTATAATAAAATGGAGTTAAAATAGATATTTTATAATATTGTTTTATATTTTTTTAAGATGTAAATAAGATGTAAAAATTCATCTATTTTCCTATTAATTCATTATATTTCTTTTGAGTACCACTTAACCAATATTTATTTAATCCTGTTGGATCATTAGCAGCACCTATTGGACAATATTTAGGCTGAATTTTTTCTAAAGTATCTAATCCTATATCAAAGTAATTATACTTTAAATTATTTAGGTAAGCTTCTATTCCATCATCTAGTGAATCATATGATCTTAAACCACTATTGCACATCATACCACCAACATTATTAAGTTCTTTAAAAGCATAAGATGTATAGTTTCCAGTTTCATGCTTAGAAATAGCAATTGATATTAGTATTTGCTCCTCGCTTAAACCTATTTCTTTTCCTTTATCTGATATTTTACAAGAAACACTATCAAATTGACATACATCTTCTTTTTCTTCAACTGGTGATATATATGTAGGTATAGAAGAGAATTTTATATCATTCAAAGATATTTGTATTTCTTTTCCATTTTTCTCGAACATGCTATAAATGTCTAATCCTAAATTAATGATTAATAAATAGATTATTGCTACTTTCATTATTCTAGGTAATTTATTAAATAGTTTTTCAATCAATCTATTAAATGCTTTAAATCCAAAATAAATTGCAGAAAATATTCCGACTATTAAATAGATCATATTCTTCAAAATATTCTTAAATAATTTTGACATTTTTCTTTTTAATTTGTTTTTTCTGGAATATCTAGTAACCCTATTTTCCATATTATTGAGCCACCTTTCCAAAATCAATAACATATTCACCATCATAAATAGGAACATATTTATCACTTGAATTTTTATAAATTGCTATAACCAATTTTACCCCTTTAATTATCTTTTTCATTTGACATTTGTAACGAACTATTATATAATTTTAGTAGGAAAAGGATTTTACTCCTTTCCTACAATAACTATATTTTTATATTTAATAAAGATATAGCCTTGATTTGCTAATTCGTAACACTCAGCTAAAGTTAAATTACGAATTGGCTTTTTCTTTATATTGTTCATTACTTCTCCTTTCTGTAAGATTCTTTCTTTATCTTACATATTAATTATATCACATTTAGTACTATATGTCAATACTTTTTCTTGATTTTTAGTACTAAATGTAGTAAAATAATATTAGGAGGGATAAAATGAGTGATTTTAATCAAAAAGAATACATCAAAGATTGGAAAAAAGAAAATTATAAACAATTTAAAGTAGAGTTAAAAAAAGAAGAAAAAGAAAATCTTGATAGAGAACTCAAAAAGAACAATTTATCTGGATCTGATTTTGTTAGAATAGCATTCGATTATCTAAAAAGAGGAAAATTAAAAAAAGAGGAAAAAGACCATTAGTCAAATTCCTCTTTTATTTTATTCTATAATAATCTGAAATTTTGTAGCAGTTACTCCATATACACCAGCATAACCATCTTGTCCATTTTTCTTTTCATTGTCATATTGATAAGGATAGTCATTGACTTTATATTTAGCTTTTTTGTATGGTCTTATATTATTAGGAGTATAGTAGTAACATTCTACACAGTCAATAATATTAACTATATCACCAGCAAAACCATTGTTAAAGTCATTAATATCATAACCAGTAACAAATGGCAACCAGCCTTTTCCTTTAAGATGTACTCTGTACCTAATAGATCCTTTATCTACCTTAATGGCAAGCCCAGTAATAGGACTGTTTTCATAGCCTGCATAATCATCTAAATTCTTAACTTCTGGTAACCATTGATGTTTTTGAGTTCTTACTTTATAGTAACAATTAACGACATTGGTTGATATTTGTGAATTATCTTCTAGTTTAGCCTTTATCATGTTAATAAATCTATTCCAACCCATATCTAATGTTCTATGAGGACAATATTTGCCACAATAATCTTGATGTTTAGTTACTCTATCAATTCCCCAATTATATTTCTTTAATAAATAAACGATTAGATCAACAGCATTTTCTTCGGCTTTGATAAATCTATCTCCGCCTGATTTAGAATAACAAATTTCTATTGCTATACCCTCTCTATTTCCTTTGCCATTTCCATCCGAACTGTGCCAACCATTTCTATCAAGTGGTAGTCCCTGCACTATTTCTTTATCATCTACTGCATAATGAAACGAAGTTTCATAGTTATTATTTGTCATATATGCTATCTCATTTCTTGCAGTAGCATCGTTAGCGGTGTTATGAACTACTATTCTTGTCGGTGTCATACTATAAGGGCATTTTATTCCATACTTACTTTCTGGAACTAATTTTTTTATTATATTTACCATATTATCTACTCTCCTTTTACTATTTTTTCTAAATTATGAAATACATCGTAAGTACCTCCCGCGATTATTCCACTCAAAGCAATTGCTATTTTAAAATCTTTAGTAACAATCCATTCAACAATTGCTACTATTAATCCTATCAAAATGTTTTGAATAGGAATAATTCTATTATTTACCCAAGTTGATCTTTTAGAAATATATCCTAAAAGCCATGTAACTATGATTGTTACCAAACTTATTAATGTACTTAATTCCATCTAAATCACCTCCTATTTCATTCCTAATTTTACAAATATAAATGCTATAACTCCACCCACAAAAGCCGACACTGCAAATCCCCAAATAGAATCTAATTTTTTGCTGGGCTTAGCTTCGATTGCTAATACTCGATTGTCTATATTTGTCATATCTTCTCGCATTGCTTTCATTTCCGTAGCCATTGCCTGAACAGATAAAGCAAGATTATGAATATCATCAACTTTCAATTCCAACTTATCTAATCTTTTTGTATTAGATTTACTTCTCTGCTCAGTCTCTACTAATCTTTCTAATTCTTCTTTTTCCATATTATTCCTTTCTAAACTGCTTCTACTGTCAAATTAGTACCATCATATCTTATATAATGTTCGGAATTAGCAGTTCCATATTGAACAATCAATTGTATGTAATCACCTTTTTCAACATCTAAAATACATGGACTAATACTTGTAGAACTCCAAGCACCTATTCTTCCAACCATACTTGTAAAATCAGTTTTTACTCCATTTTTAAAAATCTTAAACCAAAGCCAATCTGTTGTTGCATTCTTGGCAAAAGCATTCATATTTATTTTTATTCTTGAAATATCATCGCCAATTTTTATAGAATGATTAGAACTATCAAATTCAAGTTTATAACCTTTTTTTAAATATTTATTAAAGGCAACTATTGTTTCATCTGAATTTTTAATACTTTGATCCGCAGACAATGTTAATGTAATAATATTTTTTTCCATATTATCTGCACCTAATATTAAATTATTATCTAAATTAACTATTGTTTTATTTTGCATTATTTTTGTATTTAATCTATTTTTTCTACTTCCATTTACCAATTGCTATTATATCAAATGTCATTGTACCATCTGCTTCAACTGCAGGCTTCCATAACCATGTGCTACCAATTGACTTTTTTGTTCTTCCTGAAAAAGATTCACAAAAGCAAGTTGAACCATCAGCCAAATCAATAGATACACTAGGTATTTCTATAAATTCTTGTGCATAATTGCCAAAATTAACTACATTAGCAGTTTCATAAACACTTCCCCATGCTTTATCAATAATCACATTTGTAAATTTTATTTTTTTTATACAAATCATTATTCCATTAGCATATTTAAGCCAACTTCCATTTGTATTAGTTCCAGAATCATAAATAGTATTTTTATCTAAAAAATCTGTAAGAATATTGTTTTTATATTCAATATTTTCACTTCTTAATCTTTTATTATTTTCTAAATCAATTTTTTGCTTATTCATATAAATAGCATTATTTATTAATTATGCTATTCTTCTCCAACGATAGACCACTATATATGGTATCAAACTAGATGCTGAACTTGTACTACCATTAATTTCTACACCAAAATCAGATGAACCTCCACCTGATGTTTTTGACATTCCGCCTACATATCCGGTAAGAAAATAGCTTTCATCTAATTTTTTTTTAGCAAATGACATATTACTAAAATCATTACTCGGATCTATACATGCACCTAGAGTTCCTGAATCGTGAGTATGTGTTTTTGTTCCACCAATATTTTCTATATTATTAAAATCAGTATCATTAGGATCTATGCACACAGTTACTCTACCTTTACCATAAAGTTCCCAAGTTCCAATATAGCCATCATCACCTGGATTATTCGGATTAGTGCTTTCTAAAAAGTCACCAATTCTATAATATGGTCTAGGATAAGCGGGATTACCATCTTTATCATATAATTGAACCGCACTATTCATGGTAGTCCTCCATCGTTGAATAGAAAGAAGTAGAAGTATTTTCTAAATTAAATACTTCCCTCCTTTCTTTCGGAAGAATTGCTAAATAATGCAACCCCCCCCTCGTTAACTTATTGTTTATTTTTTTCATTTTATATCATCCTTTCTTTTTTTTTAATTTGAAGAATCACTATCTGTTACAACAGTATATGTTAATACATTTTGAAGTTTAGTATTAATTGCTTGCAAAGTTGTGTTTATTGATGTTAAAGATTCAGATATTTCATTAAAATTTGCTATAATTTTATCTTGAAAGCCATTAATCCATGCAGATTCAAATGGTGTTGTCTTATCAGGAAGATCTTTAAATTCTTTCTTTACTATTGTTTCCATTTACTTTTACCTCCAATTCTTTTATTTTTGATTCTAATTTTTCAATAATAAACTGTTGTTCTTTGATAGCTTGTAAACATAATGCAGTCATCGAATAATTGTCAACACCTATTTCTTTTCCATCATTATCTACTGAAGTAATTAAATGCGAATAATTGTATTTATCGCCAATAACAAATCCTAAATGCTTTTTATGATCATCAGATTCTGATTTTAAATTATATTGATAAATATCAGTTGCCATTATTTCTTTAATTGCACTTGTGAACTTTTCAAAGTTTTTCTTACTACTTTCTAAAGATGTTTGGTTTAGTAAAACACAATCTATGGTACCATTCTGATATAAACTGGTTTTCAATGAAATATTGTTGCCATCAGACGAATATATTTGAAAAGCACCATTTTTTGAGGAATCAAAATATAATAAAAGCGAATCAAAATCATCACTTGAAGAAGAAAAAAAGCGATAATTACTATTATTTTGATTTGCAAAATAAAAGTCACCACTAACTTCTAATTTATTAAAAAAGGAACCTTCTGTTCCTATACGAGAAATGATTTTACCATTTGCATCTTGCAAATTTAAGAGTTTATCAATATGTTGACTGTTTAACTCTATTGTATATTCATTATTTGCATTTTTAATCAAATTACTTATTTTTACATAATCTCTGGATGTTACTTTACCATCTTTATCGTAATCTAAATATTCAAGTTCTTCATCTGTTAATGTAATCTTTCCCATCAAGTAATTTCTTATTTTTGTTACATCGTTTTGTGTAAAAGAGGTTGCATTTTTTTTGTGAATTCCATAAAGTTTATTTTCATCTATTACGAATCCTCCGATTTCCCCACTTTTTGATGCTATCTTGCCTTCTTCTGTAACTGAAAAATTAGGACTTTCTATCTCAATCTGGTCAGACAATAAATTAAATTTTTTATTTTTTATATTCAATCTGTCACTTTCTATTTGAATTAACGAACCATCTTCATTTTTTTCTGTACTCATATTTATTTGTGCAATAATTTTATCTTTATCTGTTTTCTTTTCCAATTTTAAATCTATATTTTCATTATTGACATTAATTAAAGCATTCATTTCTACTCTTCTGGTAAATATATCAGTATAATCATTTTTTTTGGCATAAGTTATAGTATAAATCAGATCAGAAAAAGATTCCATATAGATTTTATTGTAGCCTTCATTTAATTCAATATTTACTAATAATAACTTTTCTATAACTTCATTATCTAAAGTATACAAAGATAAATCATTATTAACTCCAATTCTTCTAATTATATAAGAGCCTGTATCATCAGTCACAAATTCATCATAAATGCCATTTAAAGTATTTAATTTTCCTATATTTGTCTTAATTTTATTCTTATTACCATTTATATCTTCTACCACTAAATTAGAACTCTTAAAAAATGTATTACTTCCCAAAAAAGTTTGATTTGATAAAAAGAATAATGATAGATCACCTTTTATAGAAAAAGAAATAATACTTCCTTTGGCAGCATCAGTAATCTCAACATAATTATTAGCAGTTACAGTTCTAGTTACATCTTTTATTTTACTCACATCAAGTAAAAGATTATCATATCCTTCAATTACACTAGTATTTAATTTACCTGTAGTTATAAAATCTGCTACTATTGATCCATCTTGAGTTATAGCAGTTTCAAAATCACCATTTATACCATTAGGAGAGAAACCTAAACCACCCATTGACCATTTCCATATATTTTTAGCAGTTGATAAATCATTTGTATCTGTTAAATAAATGACTCCAGTTTCCTTATCTATAAAAAGATTACCTTTAAAAGGATGATTAATCATATCTGTAGCATTTTTCTTTGCACTTGCTAAAATGCTTATAGGATTTTCTATAGTTTTGGATATTTCCTTAATGGCAGAGTTTTGTGAGGTAACAATATTTTTAGTTACTGTTCCTAATTCTAAAGATGTTAATCTCTTTAAATTATCATTATAAATTGTTTTAACAACTCTGACAGATGTATTTATATTGAATTCAGGTATAATACACTGAATAGTATCTCCGATTGAACAAGACTCCAGATTTTGATATTCTTTATATTCAATACATTTTGATAATTCTATAAAATCAACTTTTATTGAGATTTCTGGTAAATCTATACCATTTTCAAAGAGTTTCAAACACTCTATTTTTAATTGTTCTTTTGCCATTTCTTCTGTAATTTCAGCCTCTTCATCTACACCTATATTAAAATCTATTTTCTTAAAAAAAGGTTGATAGTAATTATTAATTTTAGGTGATTCAACATAAAGGTCATCTAATAATAATTCGTTTGTACCTTGTGGACATATTTTCGTAACAACTGTAGAAAAATCTAAATTAAACTCTAAACCTTTCAGATTTTTTCTATACCTAATTGAAAATCCCTTGTTTGCTCCTCTTTTAGAATGAACATATACATTATTTAAAGAATATTCGAGTTCTCCACCAAAACGAGTAATTAAACTGTTATCAGCAGAAAAAATTGCATCAGAAACATTTTTTCTAACATATCTAGCACTTGAAAGTTCAGTGCAATCACCACTTATAACAAAAGATGATTCGTTTTCAGCACGATCAACAAGCCATTTTAAAGCATCTTGTGCATTTAATCTAGTCGGAGCAACATCACTTAAAAAATTTTTAGACATATCAAACTGAAAAAATTGTTGTGCCAATATTGATATAGCACTAGAATCAGATAATGATTTGTTAATATTTTTTATTCTGAAGATTTGATTTTTGCACTTTATTAAGTTGCCTTCAATTAAATTATCACAAAGAAAACCACCTTTAAGATAGTCAAACTCTAAAATAAATGTTCCATTTAACTCTTCTGTAATAATCGGATCAGTTTTTATATCCCTTAAAATGCCTAATCCTAAATTAGAAAAAGAGGTAGTTGTACTACTATATAAAGCAAGCATTACAACCACCCCTTTCTATATTTAATAATTATTTGAGTTATTCCACTTCCTAAAGTTATAGTATTACTTCCGACTTTTAATTTTGGAAAATCATCTCCTGATAAAGTAACTTTATCATTTTTAGATAAACCATTTTTTGTACAATTCATTAATTCACAATCTATAAAAATATCGGTTTCTGAAACATTCAATTCAGTATCGTTAATAATTAACTTTCCTATACCAGTTATTGAGATTTTTGGATAAATATCAACATTTCCACCAACAGTTATACTACCACTAGATGTTAAAGTTTCAATTGTTTCTTCGTTTGAAAAAGAAATAGGATCTAAATCAAATTGCAGTGGAAACTCTTGCAAAACAGTCATATATTTTGAATAATCTATTTGATTTTTAATGGTAGCATTAAAAAATCTATCATTATATTTTGAAAGAGTTAATTTACCACTACCAACTAATTTCGAATTAATCTCATCTATTTTACTTTTATCTTTTGCTAAACAAATTATAGAATAAGACCTACTTAAATAATTTCCATTATCAATGTGCAAATTACCATTTCTTCCATTCACTTCAATTGTTTCTATGTTTTTTTCTGCTCTAGAAACCAAAGGCATATCTTTAACAATCAAATTCAAACTTTCAGAAGAAATTCCATTAAATGTAAATGTTTCCATTAGATTTCACTCCTTTTTAGCAAATAATATAATTCCTCTGCTATTCTTTTTATGTCTTTTTCATCTTTGCAATTTAATTCTTTGACCTCAATAGTATTATAATAATTATTAGTCACTGTCTTATCTTCATTTTTGTTTTGTTTGCTATTTCTATATTCTTCTGCTTCTTCTTTATTAAGTACAGTTTCACCTTTATGAAGTAAAGCGGGCATTTCATCATAAGGAACTGAATCTATACCAACTCTTAACCTCTGAATTAATGGTATATTAATACCTTTTCCACCTACTAAAGGTATCCAATTAGGAATCTTTATTTTATTTAAAGAGACTATAAAACTATTAATTTTATCTATTATGTAATTTATTGGTATTTTAACTATATTAAATAAACCTCCAAACACATCAGAAAAAACAGTCTTTATACCATTTACAATAGGAATTAAAACTTTAATTGCTTTTACCAAAACATAACTTATCGTATTAGCAATACTTGTTATAATTGGAATTATTGGTATTAAAGTAGTATTTATCAACTCTGCAATCAACTCTAAAATTGGAGTTAACAATGGTAATAATGCTTCAATTATTGGTAATAATACTGGCAATAGTTGTTGAACTATTTGGATAATAGGAGGCAACAAGATACTTAACAATTGTGAAAATATAGGTAATAGTTCTTGAATAATAACAGTAATAATTGGTAATAATTGATTAATCAAATCAACAATTATAGGTAAAAGACTTGAAACAAATTGAATTAGCACAGGAAGTATTTGATCCAATGTATTTATTAAAACTGGTGCTAAAGTATCAACCATTCCCTGAATAGTTGGAATATTATCAATAATCATTTCAAAAAACTTTGAAAGTATTGGTAAAGCATTTGCAACAACTTTATTAAACATGCCAGAAAAAGCAGTTTTTACCCTATCTACCATATCTCCAAAGTCTGCCCCTGCAGTTACAGCTTCTGTGGAAAGAACTCCTCCAAGATCCTCACATTCTTGCCGCCAAGCTTCTATACCTTCACTTCCTTCTGCGAGCATAGGAGCCAAGTCAGCATACGATTTACCAAATATATCATTAGCAAGTGCATTTCTTGTTGTTGCATCTTCCATATCAGCAAGTTTTGCTATAACTAAATTAAAGGCTTCCCCCGAACTTCCAATATTATTTATATCTAGTCCCAGTCGCTGATAAGCCTCAGACATACTCTTGCTTCCTTCTTTAGCATCAGAAAATGCTTTTTGTTGTTTTACCATTAATGCTTCTAATTTAGATGTTTCCATACCACCCAATTTAGCAGCATAAGCCCATTTTTGATATTCTTCTGCTGAAGTACCAACTTTTTTAGCAGCATCATCTATTGCCCCTGCTTGATCAGCAACATTTGTAGCCATAGCAGTTATTCCGCCAACCACTGTTGTAGCAGCACCAACCACTGCTGTTCCTATTTGCATTGTTTTCTTTGCTACATTAGAAAAAGATTCAGCAAAGGATTTGCTACTATCTTTTGCTTTGTTTTTAGTATCATCTATAGATTTATTTGCTTTTTCATTATCAACATAAATTCTACCAAAAAGAGAGAATATATTAGCCACACCATCACCTCAATCCATAATCTTTCATTATATCTTCCGCTTTTCTCATAATCTTATTAGAATTAAAAGAAATACTCTCATTATCAAACAATTTATCATAAACCATTTGTATAATTCTTGGTATTTCATTTTCTTTATGAACTGCATATTCTAAACAATCAACGAACAATTCATAATCATAATTATCAAAAAAGTCTATTCCACCATAATACTTATAACATAGCCTTAGAATTCCTGGTGTACCAAATCCTAAGCTAATTGTAAAAAAGATTTAATCTTCTCATCTTGTAATAAACTCTTAATAAATGAAATTACATCTTCATTTTCAGCATCTTCTTTTGATATACCCTTCATTATTGAAATTAAATCAATAACTTCATTTTCTGCTTTATATAAGTTATCTATAAACAAAGCAATTAATTCTTTTACTAATTCTCTTTTATCATCATCTTCATTACCAGATTCAACTTTTAATTTCATAATAAAAGATGAAATCCCCATTTTATTAATTATCAACGACAATCTGCATAATATCTTTGGTGTAATTTTAATATTTTCCATAACAAATCATTCCCTTCTAATTAACATCACTCTCTTTTCTTATTATTACTTAATAAAAATAAGAAAAGAGAGCAATGCTCTCGTTAATTTTATCCTGCTATAGGATTAGTATCACTAGTAGTAATTTCCCAAATATTTTCTTCACTACTAGAAGTAGGATCATAATGTCCTAAAAATTCTAAATTATGTTCGTTTTCAGCCTTTTGAACACCCTTATAACCAAAAGCACCCTCGTGCATAGGATTAGATACTTTAATAATTGTAAAAGTACCATCCAACATTTTAGTAATAACTGCTACATTCTTTAAATAAGCAGTATCTGGAATCACTCCAAATTGTCCAGGTGTTAGTTTCTTCTTCGTAGAGTCAAGAGAAGCACCGGGTATTGCAAGTTTCAAGCTTTCTAAAGAACAACACAAAGACTTAATTTTTATAGAAACATCTTCCCCATCTTTTATTTGCATACCTTTTGATTTTCCTTTTCTACCATCAAACTCAATATCACGAATTGATGGAGTAGCAGTAAATTCAGCACCTCCACGAGTAGGTCCTAAAATAGTTTCTGTAGATTCACCCATATCTACTACAACTATACCTTCATCAATCTGAATTTTTTTCTTATTATCAGTAGATAGATTTACTAAACCCATAATTATTTCTCCTTTCAAAAAATTCGTGCAACGAAAGAAACTTTACGCATTGTAAAATCCTGTTCTGATTGCTTAGTTAAATATTGATTTTCAAACATTAAGTAAAAACCAATATATTGATCCATATATCTATAACCATCTAAACCATCCTTCAATTTATCACATAAATCTTCAACCGAAAAATCAGATAACTCATCAACATAAAGTTCTATATCAAATATACATTGATAACCATAATTAAGAGGATTTATAGATAATGTAGGAATTACCCCAAATGGAAATTGTGCTTTTTTTAAAGCCTCTTCATAATAAACATCCATTATTTCATTACATTTATTAAGCAAAGCAGTCAAAAATAGTTTATTCAATTTCTTCATCCCCTCCCAAATCAATAGTCATACCTTCAGATAAAACATAATCTTCCAACTCTTTCAATTTTTCTTGCATAGCATCATTTATTTTATCAACATTCTCATAAACTTTATTTCTTAAAAAGTTTTTGGAATTAATACCAGGATGTTGAATAAAATAACCATATTTTGTATTATCGTCATGAAGTTCATAAGTTACTTTTTGAAGATTTTTTAATTGAGTTGTCTGAATAGCATGTGGTTGAACTCCAAACTCAAGCCAAGTAGGATTAACAAAAAACTTTATACCATATTTTTTTCGCATTTCTGAACGACTTAAATAACCAATATCTAAATATGGTTGTCCTGTTTTAAAATCTATTTTAGCCCAACTCTTAATAGATTTCTTTAGTAAACCTCTTTTTACAGGCATACTATCACGAATAACTGGTAATACAATTTTTGCTCCTTCTTTTAAAGCATCTTTAGAAAGTTTTCTCATCATTTGAATACATTCTTTAGAAGTATCAGTAAACTCTATTTCTGAACTATACATTTTATTTACTTTCAATAACAGTAGAAACCAAAGTTAATTCTATGTTATCTCCATCCTTATATATTCTAAGTATCTTGTATAATCTTCCTTCATATTTAACATGAGACACATCAGTTAAATCAACCAACTTTGTCCCAAGTTTAATCTCAGGTTTAAATCCAGCAGTAGCAGATTGATAGAATTCATTCTGAGTAATGCTTAATTCATTACAATAAAAAAGTTCTTCTTTATATGAAACTTTCGGTCTATGCATATTATCAAGAGTTTGGACTTCTCTCATAAAATACCCAACATCTTTATACACTTGAATCACCTTTTTTATAATTCAAACATAAAAAAGACTTTAAAGATTCATAAGAAAGAAGCCACTTTTCACTCTCATCATTATCTAATCCAAAGTTTGATTTACAATAAAAAATTATAATTCTGATAATTATAGGATCTGTATCAACAATATTAGAAGGGGCAATGCCCGCCAATTCTAATTCTTTTTTACAAGCATTAATTAAATCATTAATTTCCTCATCATATGCATTATTATTGATTCTTAATGCTAATTTAACTTTCTTTAGCATTGCCTTATACCTCCAATCTAATTCTAACTAGTTGCCTTTGTTAATTTAACAAATGCATCACTAACTGCTGGTTTGCCATCAAACATAGCAGAACCTAAGAATTCAAATGAATTGCTTGATAGCTTTTTGTCGTGGTCAACAGTTACTTCTTCACCTAAGTTACCAACATACATAGTTAGATCTCCTAAGAACGCATCATGTTCTGCAACTCTTTCATCTAATAGTACTGGATATCCTTCAATATAGTAAGTACCATTTTCTTTTACGAAGATATCATTTTTTGATTTATCTTGAAGTGGTCTAAAATCATTAATTAATGTCTTTTTACTCATTAACCATTTAGCATTTGCATCATAACCACCATTTAGTAAACCTACTAAAGTAAGAACATTAGCTTCACTAAGTGAACCTGTTTTAGCAACTGTTACTGAGTTTTTATCTCCCCAACTAGCAGCCTTATCAATACCTTTAGGTTGACTAGAGCCAGTACCATTAATGATTAGATTTGTAATTGCTTTCGCAATCATTTTACCTAACATATTTGTAATCCATGTTTCAAATGCATCAATACTCATTTTTGAAACAGATTTTGAAATAGTGATATACTTGTTAACTTCGTATTGTCCTAATGAAACTGGAATTAATACATCACCACTCTCAGTAATAGTAGCACCTTCAGTATGAAGTGCAGCATCATTAACAGTTGATTCTACTGCAAATGTTACATTACCATCAACTCTAAGTAGAGTTATTTCATTTAGTAATGGAGCAACTTGGAAAACCTTTTCAATAATTAAATTCTGAGTAATTGTTGGAATTGCAGCACCTACTGAACTAGATGCAGTAGTTAATGCTCTTTCCTCAGCTTCAGTTAAATCCTTTCTTTGTAATCTTTTTAAGAATGCACTTCTGTATTCTTTTGAACTTCTTATATTTTCTTCATTCATATTTCTTTCTTCCTTTCCTTCTTCTGCTGTTTCTACATCATAACCAGTAGAATTTCTTTTTATTTTTTCAAGAGTTTCTTTTCTCTTTTCAGCCTTAGTAATTAGGCTTCTTTTTTCTGCTTCTAACTTAGCAGCCTTTTCTTCTAATTCAGATATTTCTTCATCTGTCATATCATCACTAGATTCTAGTTTTTCAACTATCTTTTTTAGTTCTTCTTTAACTTCTTCTAAAGTCATTTTAAACTTCCTCCTTAATTTTTATTTTTAGTGCTATTTTTTTACGTCTTAGCAGACGTTCCTTCCTTTCTTGCTCGATCTTACACTTCTCCAAGTGCTCTTTTTCAGCCTCCGCTTCAAAGTACGATCTTGCATAAATAGAAGTTGTATCATAAGCAGGAAAAGTAACTACACTTACATCAAATAGTCTTTCAATTCCTGTGATACTTCTCATATGTGTATCTTTGTCATATTCCTCTCCATCATCACTGGTGATAAAGCAGAAGGACATTTTGTCAAAGTAACCACCCTTAATTTCTTCATAGGCTTGTCTACCTGCAGACGTACCACTTAAATCAGCACGAATAAATAAGCCTTTTTCATCTAAAGTAAGCTCTAAAGTTTTATTCTTTGTACGAGCAATAGGTTTACCACCATGATCTATATTTAGAACAACATCTGACATTTGAGTTTTATCAAAAGCACTTTTCATTATTTGTTCTTTATAATCAATTCCATCAAATGTATACATTACAGTTGGCTTTTCAAAAGTAACAGCATAGCCTTCAATAATCATCTTTCCATCTTCATCTTTTGCTCTAAAATCAAAACTTCTATAACTTCTATCTTTACTTATCATTTGGTTTGTACTCCTTTCCACTAGGTAAAATAAAAACAACTTTTTTATCTTTATAAGTTGTCTTTTTTAAATTATTTAAATATTCAATAGTATGATTTTCTTTTATTTCTACTTTTTCATATTCATTATTCTTTTCCACTTTCTTCACCTACCTTTTTTAATTCAATACTATCATCTAATCTTTGAACCTCAGTATATTCTTTACGTATATAACGTTTATTTTCATCATCAGGAACATGTGGTAAGTTCCATATATCCATAACTTGATTAACTGAAAGAATTCCTCTATCAAAAAGTTGTTGAGAAACTTGTAATTTAGTATTGTTTGAAACAAATTGTAATTTAGTTGATTCTAAAGTAATAGCAAGACCTTTCTCAATATCTTTAGGTTGAATTATCATATTAGTTAATACTTGACTTATTTGAATTGCAAGTGGCTCGATTACATCTTCATAAAACAAGTTCCATTGATCTTCACTCGCAGTATTTTGAAGAATCGCTTCTGACATATGAAAATAATCAAAGACATTGTTTTTTATTAAATCCATATTATCTTTATCAACAATAAAAGGTTTAGAATCAACTTTTTGTACATCAGAGTATTTATTATCAAAAATTAAAATGCCACCATTATTTTCTATGGCTAATTGTTCATCTTTTAATCTCTGCTGTTCTTCTGCTATTGATTTTGGATTTTGAACTACACTTAACCTTGCTAGGAATCTTATCATTGCAGAAGACTTAATACCTTCTTTAATACCTTGTTCTTGTACATCAAGAATATCCATAGTAGGCTTAAGTGCAGCATTTGTTTCTCCCATATATTCTTTTTTGTATTGATGCCTTCTAAGAGAGCCTACTCTGTCATACTCAATAGCAAAAGTTTCTTCCTGTATCTTGTAAACTAAATAATCAATTCCTTTATCAGTAACTATTTTTGAGCCAGTTGCACGAACAGGATAAAAACCTATAATTATGTCTGAATAATCATTTTCATATACAGGAACTATGTAGGCATTATTTTCAACCAATAAAATAGTTACCAATCTATATAAAAATTGCTGTAAGGTCATTAATCTATTTGGCTTAGTTTGCAGAATGCTTACTATTCTTTTATAATTTTTATTTACATTACAGACTGGATTTAGTTTTGAACATTGAGTAGCAATCTTATCTATACAAGTTCTAGTTAATCCCATTTCATATAAACCACCTTCATATGAAGCATAAATAGGACTATAACCTGTCAATAATTTAAATGTATTTGTTAATTTCTTTTCACTTTTTCTTTTTTCAATTTTCTTAAATATTCCCATAATTCCTCCTACAAATTAAAAAAGTCATCATAATGTCGTTGATAAACAACATATGCATCTATCAAAGAAACCGCTCCATCAATTCTTTGCTTAGCATTTCTTCCCTTTACAGGTCTTATATTATCATTTTTATCTATTTCAATTTGTGTATTTGTTAAACACCATTTTAAAATAGGATTATTATTGTAATTAATTTTTTTACTTTCTAAATCAGCAGCAAGAATCTTCATTGGTGTACTCATTGTCTTTGCACCTTGAATAACAGTTTCCAGTGTATAACCATTATTTTTCATTTCCTCCGCCCATTGTGGAGCCCCCCACTGATCATAACCAACCCAAACAGTAAAAATATTATATTTATCTCTTAATTCATTAAACCACTCTGTTACATCAGAAAAATTAACTCTTGCTCCAGAACAAAATCTTATATAGCCATTTTCCTTCCAAATAGAATATGGAACCTTATCCTCTTTTTCTTTTTGTTCTGCTCTTTCTTCTGGAATAAAGTACATCTGTGCTAAATACAATTTTTGTTCTTTTTTTATTAAACAAGAAGCACAGGTTAAATCTCCAACTGATGATAAGTCAACACCACCAATACCATAGCAGTTTGTTAATTCTTTTAGGTCAAACATTTCTTTATTATCAACCACTTCAAAAGAAAGCCAAGCACCTACTCCAGTCTCACGAATATTAAAGTCTTTGGTCAATAATGTTGGTAAATAGTTTTTATCGTTTTTTGCTCTTTTGACTTGGTCTTTTATATACTCCATACTCTTTATGGTTCCTAATCCTGGATTAGCCTTTTGATACATCTTTGGAATAAGCCATTCTTTTCTAGAGTCTAACTCATAAATGAAAGCAATAAATCTTTCATCCTTCTTTACACCATTTAATATATCTTCAGATAATTCATATAAAGAATCATAAATATTTTCTCTTACGAAACCTGCAGTTGTAATTGTAAAAAGGAGTGGCTGTTGCCTTGCTCCCATTGATTGTTTAGATACATCATATATATTTCTGTCTTTCCATGCATGAACTTCATCTAATATACCACAATGCATATTTAAACCATCAAGTGTATTTGAATCACTCGCTAATGGTTCAAATGTACTGAATGTTAAATCTACATATAAGTCACCTTTTCTTTTTCTGATATGTTTCTTTAACAATTTGCTTTGTGAAACCATATTTGAAGCTTCTTCAAATACTATTTTTGCTTGGTCTTTTTTAGAAGCAACACAACATACTTGTGCACCACCTTCACCATCAGCAAATAACATATACAAGCCAATAGCAGAAAGTAAAGTTGATTTACCATTTTTTCTTGCTACTACAATAAAGACTTCTCTATATTTTCTAAATCCCTTATCATCTACAAATCCAAATACTGTTTGAATAATTGCCTTTTGCCATAAATCTAAAATAACAGGCTTGCCAGCCCATTGTCCTTTAGAATGCTTGCAAAATTTTTCAATAAACTCTATAGGTCTATTAGCCTTATTTATATCGAAATGATATTTATCAGGATTATTTAATTCATAAACTATATTTTCATATTGTTTAGCAATTTTCTTTGATACTTCAATCTTGCCGCTCTTGATAAGATTATAATATGCTAAGATATAATTCATCTTTTTAAAAACTCTTCTAATTCATCAGATTCATTAGCATCCATTTGACTATCATTTTTAATCAAGTCACATAATTGTTTTAATACTGTTTGATAAGATTTAACAGTATCTCTATAATCTTTTAAGAGAGGATTAGATTTGGTAAACGATTGAGATGAATTAACAGTTAAAATAGTTAAATCACTATCTTTTATTTGAGTTTCCATATCTTCAGAAAGAATTAATAAAAAAGAAGCACGATCTATAAGTCTATTTATTATGTGTTTTTTTTCTATATTTGTTGTAGAAAACAACTTATATAATTTGTTTTTTTCTTTTGTAATTCTTGCCTTTCTAATAGACATTAGTTTCTTCTTTTGAGTATCTACTGTCTTCTGCTCTTTTTCTTTGATTTCATCTGATTTTTCTTCTTTCTTTTTCATTTTTATTTCTCCTTACCCCCCCTCACATGATTTTTACCTTTCCGAGGTCTTTGAAGGTTCATCGCGCGGTTTATATATATAGAACTATTTATTATTTATGGGGGGTGTATTTATTATTTCTATTGCTACAACATTTATTGTATTTATAAAAAATGTTGTGTCCTGTTTTGTGTCTACCATTATCGTACTTGAGTTATCTATAGCTTCAATTAATTTTTCTGTATCTATCTGTTCTTTTAATTCAACATCTAAATAGTTATTGTCTGTTAATATTCTTAGTATCATATTACCTCCTCACAAGTTCACCATTAGCATTGAACATAACCTCTTCATTTGTAGAAGATACTCCCTCATGAATTAGTGCATGACATTCTCTACATACAGGTATAAGATTCTTTTCGCTTAATGTTATATTAGGATCGTTTATATTGCTTGGTGTTAACCAAATAATATGATGGACTATTTCAGCAGATCTTTCATGACATTTTTGACACACATAAAAATACTTACTCATAATATAATCTCTTGTATTAATCCAACTATTTGATTGATAAAATTTCTTTGCCCATTCTTTAGCCATAATTATTTCTCCATAATAAAAAGACACTAATGTGTCCATATTCTGATTACATACTAAATGAAAAAGGAAAATATCATTTAATAGAGTAAAGGAGGTATGTAATCTCGTTAGTAAGTACTATACTAATGATATAAATGGCGCGTCGCATTAAAAACCTCAACTTCAACAACCCGTCGACACCTAGTTGTTTTTTAATTTCCACAAATCGTCATTTGCTTCCTATCGGTATGTACATCATCAGTATACTACCTACTAATAGGTAGTATTCTAAAAAGGGGTAAAATGGTAAAATGAAACAACTCATTATAATTATTCCATTTTACACATTATAACATTGTTATGGTGTAATAAAAGTGTAATCTTTCATTTTTTCTTTAATATTTCTATCAATCTGTTTTATTCTATCTATTGTATAATTTAATCTATTTGCAGTTTCTTGTTGAGTTAATCCAAGTATATATCTTAATTTAAATACATTAAGTTCCAAATCTCCCATTTGAGAAATAGATTTATAAACTTCATTAATGAAAGTATCTATTATATTTCTTTCTTCAATCAATATTAGTCTATCTTTATCCAAATTTTCTATTTGAGAAAAAGTTTTCAAAAACTTATCATCTTTTTTTCCCATAGCTTCAATCTTGATATCTGCAAATGAAGTACCATGTAAACCTAATTGTTTTTGAATCTTAAACTTAATTCTATCTTCCAATTCTCTAATATTTTTATTAATTATTTCTTTATCATTTATTTGTTTTTTTAATTGCTTATACATATTAACCATCCATTCCTTTCACTTCGTTCAAGGCACACATAGTGATGAAAACTTGAACAAAATTTATTTTTTATATATAATACAGCCCTTGAAAGAGTGTGTACTACAAAGCACGTTAGGGTGAGTTGCAGACTTCCTGTAACTCTTTGGATTAAATCAGCATATTAACCAGTGCAAATGTGATTGGTTCAAGCACACATAAGTAGTTCTTTAAGACTGTAGACTAATCATTGACTTTAGTTAATTCTTAGTGTTAATCACATAGTCAACATACTCTTTCAAAAATTTTTTGAAAGGAAGTTTTATTTATGGAGGTTATTTATCCAAAAGCATGTGGTGTTGATGTGCACAAATCTTTTATAGTTGCTGTCATTTGTGACTCAACTTCCATCACACCTAAATATTCAAGAAAACGTTTTTCTACCTACAGTAACTCTTTAATTGAATTTAAGAATTGGCTTATTGAAAACGACTGTCAAAATGTATGTATGGAATCTACTGGAAAGTATTATGTTCCTGTATACAATGCATTAGAAGGTTTTATTTCTAATGTCGTCGTTGCTAATCCTAAATGGGTTAAAGCTATTAAAGGTGAGAAAGACGATAACAAGGATGCAAAATGGATTGCAGACTTGTTTAAAATGGGATTAGTTCGTTCTTCTTATATTCCATCTAAAGATTTTAGAGTCTTACGAGAATTTACAAGATATCGTTACAAACTCACTAATACCAAATCATCTGAGAAAAATAGATTTACTAATGCTCTTACTGTTGGTAATTGCAAATTAGATATGGTTTTTTCTGATATCTTTGGTAAATCTAGTCAATCTATTATTGATACCATTTTAAATAATGATAATTTCTCGGATGAAGATATTATAAGTTGTTTACGCAAAAATTGCAAATCTTCTACTGAGGATATTTTATCATCAGTTAATGGAATACAATTAACTAACGAACAAAAACTAAGAATTAATATTGTCAAAGATCATATTGATTATCTTAATAATCAAATAATTAAACTAAATGATATAATTGATATTCTAGTTGAACCATATAAATCTTATATTGATCTACTTTATACAATTCCTGGTATTGATAGAAATTCTGCAATTGGTATTTTATCTGAAATTAGTAATGACATGTCTCAATTTAAATCACATTATCGTTTAACTTCTTGGGCAGGTCTTGCTCCTGGCTGTAATGAATCTGCTGGTAAGAAAAAATCTGTTAAAATTTCTCGTGCAGGTGTTTATCTTAAACCTTATCTTGTTGAGGTCGCACATTGTGCTGTTAAAGATAAATCTAATTCTTACTATGCAAAGAAGTTTGAGAAGATTTCCAAACGCCGTGGCAAAAAACGTGCCTATATTGCAATAGCTAGAAAAATTTTAGTTGCTATTTATCATATGTTTGAAACTGGCGAAGCTTGGAATCCAACTGATTTAGCATCTGTTGAAACACCAATTGAAGATAGAATCAAATATACTAAAAATAATTTCAATCAATCATTTAAGCAATTATTATCTTTAGGACTTACATCAGAAGAATTAATAGAATTAATTAATCAGAATGCCAATAAATTACTTGTTTAATTTTTGACTTTCTTTGGGGTAAGGGGAAGTCTGCCCTTTTTTGACTAATTTTATAAAATAAATTTTGTTTTTGTTTTCAGACTAACCACCTATAACTATTATAGCCATATATATTGATGCAAATAATGATGTTGCACCAACAATAATTAAACAAAAATTACACAAAATAACAAATAATTTTAAAATAATTGGAAGAGAATCATAGTTATCATTTATTTTTGCAATTAAAGATAACATACAAAATAAAATTAAATTAGTTACTAAAATTATTATTAAGAATTCAATCATTAATATCAACATCCATTTTTCTTTTTTTTAATTTTAAATAATATTTAATCATTTTTAGCCTCCAAATATTCTTTTAACTTAGGATCATAATCTGATAATATATTTAGTGCTGTTTGATAGTTATTATAAAGAATTTTATTTTCTTTTTTTGTTTTAATTAATTCATACACTAAAACTGACATAGTAAATATACTTAATATAATTAATTCTTCCATTACTTCTCACCTTCTTCTAATTTTTGCATATGGTTTATAATTATAGTGCATACTATTACCTCTGCTTGTGTAAATGTTTTACTATATCTTTTACCATATGACTTTTCAAATTCATTTAGTTTAGTTTTTCTTATATATTCTTTTAATTTATCCCAATTTTCTTTTAAACTTCTTGCATATACTTTAACATCATCAAATAATGTGTTTTCATCTAGTCCTAGTGTTTCTGTTATATCTTCCATTTCTAGTCTAAAATTTTCTTCATTTGTTTGAGCTACTAATAATTGTTCTTTTAATTGTTTATTTTCATTTCGCAATTCATCAAATTTATTTTTTATTTTTTCCATTTCAATGCCTATTTGTAATGATATTTCATCTCTGTCCATTATCTACTTCTCCCTTTTGTTTTTTCTTCTTGGTATATTTCAAGTACCCACTTCAAGTTGAGTAAGGCACTTTTCGTTGCTTCACTTGCTGGTAAACTTAAATAATAATTTATCTTTAATGATATCTTTTCTTCAAAGTTCAAACCTTCATAATTTATATTTATATCTTTCATAATTCCTCCTATTCATCACTATTTTTATAACTAAAACCTATATAAATTCTAATGCCATTTTCTTTAAACATTTTATTTAATAATAATATGAAATCTCTTATACCTTTAGCATCGTTTTTAAAATCTATTTTTCTTTTATAATCATAATCATAAATTGTTATTTTCATTTTCCTTATTCCTCCTAAAACAATGGTTTACCTATGTATTCTATATTAAAATAATTAGCAAAATACATATCAATTATAGTTATGACATCATCAGTTTTTATGTCATAAAATTCTTTAAACTTTGATATTTCTTCAAGTAATTCTTTTGCTTTCTTTTTCTCTTTGATTGATACTACTTTTCCATTCTCATAAACAATATTAACTTTTATTAATCCATAAAATTTGATATTAAAGTCTTTACTATAATCTTTTTCAAATGTTATTTTTATCATTTTTCATCAAATCTCCATTCTACATAACTTTTTAAATACCTTATATGTATTGTTATTTTATGACTATTAATTTCTAATATAGTCCACTCTATTTGTCCGACATAATGGGTAGTTCCTTTGGTGTTTGACATTATGTTATCTATTATAAAGCCAATAGTTGAATAATTTAAACTAGTATTATTTATTATTTTCATACTTTGTTGCATCCCCCTCAATAATATTCGCTAAGTTTTTTAAAAGTTCTGACAATACTCAATAATTCATGATAAATAGTATCTTCTTTTATTTGAAATGATTTATGTTTTATATCATAAAACACTACATTGCACATTTTTATTTCATATTCATCTTCACAATACATATATAATTTGTCATCTTTTATTTCCACTTCAAATTCTTCTATAAAATCAAGTAAAGGATTATATGTATTTGTTATATTTCTATTTTCTTTATCTTTTACAACTTGATAAATAGTTCTATATGTAAATATTACTATATTTTTAAAATCTTGATTAAATATCATTATTTATCATCCTACTTTCTAATAAGTTCTTTTATAAATATACCAATCGCACCAATTACAAGTATCATAAATATTGTAATCAAAATTAAACTAGTCCAATCTATAAAATCCCAATCAATTTTGTTTGTTTCTCCAGTGCATATATTTATGTATTCATAACTTCCTATATTAGTTCGTTCTACTAAACAACTACTCAAATTTAAATTTATCTCATCTTTCATTTATTCCACCTCTTTTTTTAATATTTCTTCACAATATTCATCGCTTGTTAAAATTCTTATGCAAGCAAGTTTATCTTTTTGTATTCTTTCTAATTTTGCCTTCATTCGCTTTTCTTCTATAAGTAATCTTTTTATTGCTTTCTTGCCTGCTTCAAATGCTTGTTGCTCTTCCTTATTCATTTATTCCACCTTTTTTATTTTTAAATATAAATCTAATAAATCAGGATTATTTAACAACATTTTACTTTTATCGACAATGTCTAAAAAATTATTAATTACTTCTTTTTGTTTTTTTATTTGTCTTTTTAACTCAATCTTTTCTTTTAAAAGATTATTATATTTTTCTTGTAAATCAATCAAATTAAGCATTTCTTCAGGATTTTCTGCTAACTTTTTAAAAACATTTTCAGAAGCTTTTTTTACATATAATTCTAGTTCTTTTTTATTCATCTTTCCACTCCTTTATCATCATAATTAATCCTATAATTACTCCTATACCAATTAACCCCCAGAATATTAATGGTATATATAATATCATTTAATCACCTTTTTTGTCCAAATCTATAACATCATCTATTGTTGCATTACAGATAGCTTCTACACTGCCATCAATAAATATTACATTTAAATATTGACAACCAAATAATATGCTATACCTATGTGTGATACATTTTATTTTACTTTTTATAAACAAATTATCTTTAATTTTTAGCATTACTTTTCCTCCTTACCAAATAATATTTTATTTAAAAGTTCTTCTTGTTCTTGATTTAAAGTAGTCTTTAAATATAAACTTTCTACTAATAGTTCTAATTACTTTTTCTCTCTATTTAATCGCATGTTTTTTAATTTTAGTGATTTATTTTGCGATAATACCTCTAATATTGCAATGGCTATTTTTTTATGTGGAAAATTATCTATACAATTGAGTTCGTTACAACAACTGCAATAACCTTTATCAATTAATTTTACATATTTATTTAATATTTCTTCTCTAGTCATTATTAATACCTCTTCTTACCACTTATAAGTCCACATTAGATATAACACATAGCTAAATATTGTTGTTAGTAACAATAGATTAATTATTATTAAATAAGTCTTTATATCTTCTTGTTTTTCTTTCTTTAGTATTCTTAATTGTTCTCTCTCAGTTTTACTCATAGAAAACTCTTTTTTTAATCTCAACATTTGAGATAAACTAATCTTTTTTTCTTTCATAATTTCTCCTATAAAAACTTTACATAACACCTAAAATAGACAAGTTTTAAATCTTTTATTTAAAAATGTTATTTTTCCTTTTATTTTTAACTACTTATATCATTTTTTTATATACTATTTTCATAAAAAACTTACCTATTAATTTCATTTTCGTTTTTAACTATAGTAATAACTCTAGGATATCTTTGACTTATTAACTGTTGACAACCACACTGTGGACAGTCATAGGCATCAAAAATATTTTTTTTTCCTAAAAAATCCCCTACTTTTACCAGATATTTTTTAGAAAGTTTAATATCAAAATTACAATTGCAAACTTTACAAACTTGTTTTTTTAGCATTTTAATGTTCCTCCTTTTCTATTTTTATTTTGTAATCAATTAGTTCTTCAATTCTGTTAATGATTATAAACCAATCAGCCATTATTGCTTTTTGTTTTGTATAATTTTCTTTTAAATCTTCAGACATAATTGATAATAATAACATTTCAGCATATCTTTTTTTTGTTATTATCAATGTATCAATTTCTTCTTTTGTTAATATCATTATTTTTTCCCTCCTAAAAAAGTAGCTTCCCTTTCCTTTTCAGCATCTTTGGTATCCCACATGACATATAAAAGTGTAGTTGATGGCTCATCGTGGTTATACATTTTCATCAATGTAATTAAGTTTCCACCATTTACCATATAAAAGTAACCAAATGTCTTTCTAAGACTATGTAACCCAAAATTAAAGTCTATACCATTAGCTAATGCTACTTTCTCAAATATCAATCTACAATTTTGTCTAGTTATAGGATAGATAACCTTTTTAGTAACTCCTTTATAAGTATCTTTTTTCTTTTGCCCCATAAATAGATAATCATTTGATTTTAATTCAAATTTTTGAATATATGCAAGGATTTCATCATAGAGTTTTTTATTCATTCTAAAGTTTTGCATTTTACCTGTTTTATTTTCTTTTATAGAGACATAACCTTTTTCAACATCTTTTACTCTTAATTGAAGTAAATCTTCCGCTCTGAAAGCTGTATTCAGGCCTATGAGAAAAAGCATATAATTTCTATAACCCTGATAATATTTAATAGCAGTTTTAGCATGATCTCTTTCAAGTAAAAGATAAGTCATTACTCTATCAAGTGTTCTTTTATCCTTAATTGGTAATGTTCTTTTTTGACCTCCAGTATGTTTGATTCTTCTTGCCATATATTCCCTCCTAACTATTTTTCTATTTTTCTAGGAGATTTCCTAGTTCTCTCATATTCTCTTAATTCTTGTATTGTAGGTTTATTTCTCAAACTCTTGATTTTCTTATTTAAGTTTTGAATTATAATTGCAGCATGTTCTAAATCTCTATCCTTAGAACTAATAATTTGTAAATACAATTCATTTTTTTGATTAAGTATATTATTTTGCTTAACTAGACCGCCAATTTTACCAGAATTAACTCTTCTTCTTTCTTCTGTAATTTCTAGTTTATTTTGTATGTTTTTAAAATCTTTATATTTCATCTGATAATATTTTTCATTATCAATAAGTTTTTGTTGCAAATGAAGTATTTCTTTCTCTTGTTGTTCACTGAATTTGTTTAATACTTTAATTGAATGTCTAGATGCATTAAGTTTGTTTCTCGTGCAAAAAAAGTTCAGCAACAACATAATCATAATTTTTTAATGCAGAAATATAATCTTTTATAGTTTTTCTTTTTTTAATGATTTTTGGAAATTCTTTCCGAAGTTCTTCTAACTCTTCTTTAGTTAGTGATGATGGGCACATATCATTCATTACTATCACCTCCATTTAATACTCCTTTTTCAATTAAGATTTCTCTCATTTCATAGATTTTTTTCTTTTTTTCAGATAGTTCTTTTTTTAAAGCTAATTTTAAATCTATAGTGTAAGACATAAAAGCTTCACAAGTTCCCAAGTTATTTTCTATCTTAAATAATTCTGCTATTTCTTTTGAAATAGAATCTAATGTAACATCTTCTTTATTCATTCTTTAATTCCTCCAATTTTTTTTCTAATACCTTCATATAAGCGATATATTGTCTAAGTTGCTTGTTATATACTTTTTTTCTTGAGTTAATTTCTTTAATAGATTTCTTAACTATTTCAAGTTCATATTCTATATCATCTATAGTTTTTAATAATTCAGTTCCTTTTCCCCTTTTGTATCCTTTTTTATCGCAATTGCTAATGATTGTTCTGCTCATCTTAATATGACTAACCATATCTCTTAGTGTTCTATCACTTAAACCTGTTAATTGAATTAATTCGGCTTTAGTAATAAATCTATCATTAGGAATTAGTTCATATAAATCATCATAACTAATCATATATTTTTTACAACCTCATTAACTGTTAAGCCAGTTCCTGGATGTAATATTTCTTCGATTAATCTTTTTTGAAAAGGATCATTAGTCTTATTTTGAACTATAGATAATAAAGTGTTATATTTTATATTAAACTCTTCATCTGTCATTCTCTCTAGTAATTCACGAGGTGTATCTTTATCATAAATATTTTTAATTTGTCTTTGCATATAATCAATAGCGGAACATTTTGAATAGTGAATGTCATAACCTCTTAAAGGTATCGGCTCACCACATATTTGACATATTACCTGAGACTTAAAAACTTTAGATTCTTTTTTTTCACCAATAGTTATAAGTCCTTTTTTCAAAAACCATAGTTTAGGAATAACTTGTCCATAATCTTCAGAATTAAGATGAAGCTCAAATCTCTTCGTAACATCATCATAATCATAATCTCTAAGTTCTTTATACCATTCATCAACTTTAAAATCATCTACAGTGAACTCTTGATAATGAGATTTAATTCTTCTAAAGAGATTCTTTGTTTGCTCTTTAGTCATTTGAATCACTTCCTAACCTTTTCCACCATTCATCTGAATATTTAATAACATTATTAGGATTATTGCTTTCTGATATTGATACTACATCATCCTCCCACCTTTTTTGGTTTAACCAAGTGGTTGGATATGGAATATATTTACCATTGTCTTTTTTCCAATCTGTTGTATCTTTATACTTTTTAAGTTTAGTTATAATTAAATTAAACTGTTCATCTGTTAAATTATTTTTATTAAACCATTCTTCAGATTTAAACTTATTTACCTTTTTTGGATACTCTTTCCAGAATAGTTCAAATCTTTCTTTATTTATTTCTTTTATATTAATACTTGTATTATTAATACTTGTATTATTCTCTTTGACTTTTTTATCAATACCCTCTTGATTTTTTTGTATATACCCCTTTGACTTTTCAATCAATACCTCTTGATTATTTAACATATAGGTATTCATTGGTTGATTAATAGGAACTCCTATTATTTTTATAACTCTTTTTTCTATTTCTTTAGTTTCATTTTTATAAATAAACTCTACTACTACATAGCCTTTTTCTTTTAAATGACTGATCCATCTAGAAATTGTTGCAGAGTTAACATTATATAATCTAGCAAAATAACTATTAGTAGCCCAACATTCATTATTTTTATTGGTTAAAGAAGTTATTTCGCCATATAGTAATTTTTCATTTGGTTTTAATTCATTATCATACCTTACTATTGCTGGTATAACTGAATAATAATTTGGTTTTTCTTCCATTCTATTTCCTTTCCCCAAAACCCACTAAAGATTTGACACATACATTAATTTGTGATAAAATTAAGTATGTAAAAAGCAATTGAATGCCTTTTTATAGTGTGTCGTTTTGAAGAGTGGACACACTTTTTATTTGCTCTATAATATTTAAACTAATAATTACTGCTAAAGCAAATGTTAAGAATCCATACATAGTCCAACTTGTCAAAACTTTAGTAATTATAGGATAAATTAATAGCATATATAGATCATAAATTATTAATCCTAAACAAGCAGTTAAAATAATTAATTTAAATATATTTATAACTTTAATTTTTTTCTTTTTCATTCTGATTACCTCCCACTAACTTTCTTTAAATAAGCAATGTTAATGCCTAAATACTCTTTTAATAATTCCATAGGAATTAATCCCTTTGGCAATATATATCCTTTTTCCAATACTTTATTTGAAATATTACTTGCAATAGTTCTTGCCCTTGTTTCTCCAATAAAAGCAAGTTTCATTATATCTTCAATAGAAGCCCATTGATTATCTAATATTTCAAGTGTCTCACTTGCCGAAAGTTTTTTTACTGGTTTTTTCATATATACCTCCTGTCTGTTGTGATTCTTTTTTTATTTACTTTTTCTCACATTCTAGTTATAATTAAAATAGAAAGTGAGGTGTCAATTATGCAATTAAAGATTAATGAACTTCTAAAAGAGTTATTAAAAGAAAGTAAAAATAATAATATTAGAGTTTATATAGATACTCAAAATAATCATTATGAAGGTAATTTATTATTAGATACACTTGATGATATTGAAGACGACCATATTACAATAACTGAATGTACTACTAAAAATCACCATAATCTTAAAACCTTCTTGTTGAAATCATCAATAACTGCATTCTCTTATAGAATTGATAAAACATTTGAAGAATAATTTTTATTTTTCTTCTTTTTTTACATTAACTATTGAATTAACTTCTAAACGGTCTATTGCTAATTTTAAAATATCAACAGCAGTAGAAACTGAATAACCATTTAGTAAAAATAGTATTTCTTTTACCTTTTTTCTCATTTCTTCCATTTTCTATTCCTCCTCTTTATTAATGTTAATTGAGTTTTTCTCAACTTTACGAGTAAAAAAATATTCTTGAATATTTTCTTCTTTTAATTTTAATACTTTGATAGAATTAAATATTTCATTTTGGGTAAAGTTTTTTTTATTATTTAATTTATAATTGACTGATGCAGAAGAAATATTTATTGCATTAGCAAAGTTTTCCTGTGTATCAAATATTTCTTTAATTCTTCCTTTTAATTTATCATAATTATATTGCATTATTATCTCCTTTCTGTTGAGTTTATCTCAACTACAATATAAGTTTAGCATAACTCAACAGAGATGTCAATATGTTTTTTAATTTTTTCTCAACTTTTTTTTATTTTTTTTACATTATTGTTGATTTTTTCTCAAAAATGCTTTATAATTACTTTACAGAGGAGGGATTATTATGTTAGTAGATACATTTGCCAATCGATTAAAAAAAGCATTAGATAAAAATAAAATGACACAATCTCAATTAGCAAAAAAAACAAATATTGATAAGTCATTAATTAGTAATTACCTATCAGGTAACTACAATGCAAAACAAGACAAACTTTCTTTATTGGCAGATGCTTTAAATGTAACCGAAACTTGGTTAATGGGATATGACACAGACAAAGAAGAAATTAATTCTTTCGATGAATTAGAGCTATTATTTGATAAAAATAAAAATATTCTTACAGAGGATGATAAACAATATATCAAATTTATAATAGAGAAAAGAAGAAAAGATATTGATAAACAATTAGGAAAAGAAGAATAAGTATACTTTTAAATATATAGAAAGTGAGGAAATAAATGAATACCGAAGTAAAAGAAAATAATAAAGATTTAATTTTATTTGAAAACAAAAAAATTAGAAGACAAGAATACAATGGAGAATGGTTCTATTCTATCGTAGATGTAATTGAAATACTGACCGAAAGTGAAAGACCAGAAAAATATTGGAGTGATTTAAAGAAAAAGATTGAAACTGAAGGTGTTTTTGAACTTTCCGAAAAAATCGGAAGGTTGAAAATGATTGCAAAAGATGGAAAAAATAGATTAACCGATTGTTCAAACAGAGAAACAATATTTAGAATTATTCAGTCAGTACCTAGTCCAAATGCCGAACCTTTTAAACAGTGGTTTGCAAGATTAGCAGAAGAAAGAATACAAGAAACAATTAATCCTGAACTTGCAATTGAAAGAGCAAGACAAACATATCTGAAAAAAGGATATACAGAAGAATGGATAAGTGCAAGAATTAAAGGCATCCCAGCAAGAAATGCTTTAACTGATGAATGGGACAAAAGAGGAATTACTGACAAAAATGATTATGCTATTTTAACAGATGAAATTAGCAAAGGAACTTTCGGTATAACAACAAAAAAGCATAAAAATATAAAAAATCTAGATAAAAATCAAGGATTACGAGATAATATGTCACCATTAGAATTAGCACTTACAACATTAGCAGAAGTTACTACAACAGAACTTCACAGAACAAATGACTCACAGGGTATAAGAGAATTAAAAGTTGACGCACATGATGGTGGAGAAGTAGCAGCAATAACTAGAAGGAACATTGAAAAAAGAATTGGCAAACCAATAGTAACTTCTGAAAATGCCATCAATTTTAAAAAGAATAAAGAAATTGAAACAAAAAAAGAATAAGTATGCTAGTACAGGTACTTTTTATAGATAAGGAGTAAAAAGTATGAATATAATTAGTTTATTAAAAAGGGAAATAACACAACAAGAATTGCTTAACTACTATAATGCTTGTATAACAACAATTGAATTACCCGATGGAATTAATGGATTTGTATTTAGTTATGAGAATATATATAATATATTCATAAATAAAGATTTGTCATATTATAAAAGAAAAAAGACTATATTACATGAATTAGCACATATAGAATTAAGTCAATTAAAACAATTAAATAAAGATATGTTTGCTTTTTATATTGAAAAATATGAAGATGAAGCAGATAAGTATATTAAGTTTATAATAGAAAATATAAAATAAAAACTAGTACCTACTGCAATAGGTACTAGAATAGTGCATAAAAATAAAATTGAATCACAACAGACAATCTTTTTTTCTATGCACTCTAATTATATCAAAAACAAATAAATATGTAAATAATTGGAGGTTAAAAAATGGCAATTTATAAAGAAAAAAATAAAAAAAAGTATTCAAAAGATGGTAGAAGTTGGTACTTTAGAACTTACTACAATGATCTTAATGGAAATAGAAAACAAAAGACTTCTAAAATGTTTTTAACAAAAGCAGAAGCACAAGATGCTGAAAGAACATTTTTAATGAATTATGAAAAACAAAAAGATTTAGATTTTGAATCATTAGCATTAATATATTTAAAAGAATATAAAAAGAAGAATAAAGAGGAAACCTATGAAAATACAAAAAATAGAATTACTAAACATATCTTGCCAGTATTTAAAAAAACAATGGTAAGCAAGATTAGTATTATTCAATTTGAAGAAATGAAAAATAATATTTCAAAATTAAATATTAAAACTCAAAACAGTGTAATAACCTATTTCAAGTCTATTTTAAGAACAGGTATTGAAATATATGATCTTAACATACCAATATTCAATAAAATAAAAACTATTCAATGTGGTGTAACACCACCAAAAGAATATCAGGTATGGAATCTAGATGAATATAAACAATTCATAAATCAAGTAGATGATTTAGAATATAAAACTCTCTTTTCCCTTTTATATTTTGCTGGGCTTAGAATAGGAGAACTTCAAGCTTTAAAGTGGAAGGATTATAACAATAAAATTATAGATATTAATAAGAGTTATAATAAAAGTGGTAAAATAACAACACCAAAAACAAGTAATTCATATAGAAAAGTAGATATTCCAAATAATGTTATTAAATTGTTAGATGATTTATATATTCAAAAATTAAAAATATATGGATTCAATAATGAAATGTTTATCTTCGGTGATATTGTTCCATTATCTAGAACAACAATAACTAGAAAAAAAGAAAGTTATATAAAAAAAGCAAATGTAAAAAGGATAACTATTCACGAGTTTAGACATTCACATGTAACTCTTTTAAGAAGTATGAACTACACAATTAAACAAGTAGCAACTAGAATTGGCGATACAGAAACAACAGTAATAGAAACATATTCACATCTATTTGAAAGCGATAAATTTGTAATATCAGAAGGACTAAATAAATTAGAATTATAAAAAATAAGATGTAAATAAGATGTAAAAGTTATATAAAATAATAAAAACCCTTATATTTTAAGGGTTTATTTTCATTTGGAGCAGGTGATGAGAATCGAACTCACGCAGTCAGCTTGGAAGGCTGAGGTTCTACCATTAAACTACACCTGCATCAGTAGGCAATAATAATGATACTATAAAATTGCCTATCTGTCAATTATTTTATGCAAATTTCTTAAAAAAATTACATTTTTTACACAAAAAACAGCAAAAATAATTAATTTTTAATCAAATTAGGATTAATTAAACTAAGACTTACCCTATTCTTTTTTAATGAAATATCATCAACATAGCAAGTAACAATATCTCCAACTGATACAACTTCACTAGGATGTTTAATATACTTATCTGTCATTTTAGATATATGTACTAGTCCATCATCATGTAAGCCAATATCAATAAATGCTCCAAAATCCACAACATTTCTAACAGTACCAGATAATTCCATACCTACTTTTAAATCTTCTATTTTAAGAATGTCACTTTTTAATAGAGGCTTGTCAAAGTCATCTCTAAAATCTCTATTAGGTTTAGAAAAACATTTAATAATATCTTCTAAAGTATAAATATCAGTGCCTAGTTTTTCACTAACTTCTTTAATATTAATTGAACCAAGTACATCATTGAGTTTCTTACTACCAAGATCATTAATACCAAAGCCATACATATCAAGAAGTTTACTAGCAGTACCATAACTTTCTGGATGAATAGAAGTAACATCCATTGGATTAGTACCATCAATAATTCTCATAAAACCTATAGATTGTTCATATGCCTTAGGAGTTAGTACCTTCTTTTTCATAAGTTCATCTCTAGATAAAACTTTTCCATTTTCTTCTCTGTATTCAATAATCTTATCAATATTACTTTTAGTAAGACCAGAAATATACTTAAGTATAGACCTACTAGCAGTATTAACATTAACACCAACATTATTAACACATTTAGATACAACAAAGTCAAGAGATTCATCTAACTTCTTTTCATTAACATCATGTTGATATTGACCAACACCAATACTCTTGCTATCAATTTTAACAAGTTCAGATAAAGGATCTTGTAATCTTCTAGCAATACTAATAGCACTTCTTTTTTCAACCGTTAAATCAGGAAATTCTTTAATAGCTAAGTCACTAGCAGAATAAACACTAGCACCAGCCTCACTAACAATAATATATTTAATATCTTTATCTCTGTATTCACTAATAGTCTCAGCTACTAATTTCTCACTTTCCCTAGAAGCCGTACCATTTCCAATAGCTACAATATCAATATTATACTTTTTAAATAAATCTTTTAAAGTTTTCTTTGATTCTTCCCATTTATTATGCGGTTCATGTGGATAAATTACCGAAATATTAAGAACACTAGAAGTAGGACTAACAACAGCAAGCTTACATCCTGTTCTAAATGCCGGATCAAAACCAAGTACAGTAACATCTTTCATTGGTGGAGTAAGAATTAAATTCTCTAAATTTTCTCCAAACACCTCAATAGCGGCCTCTTCACTAACTTCTTTAAGTTCACTTCTAACTTCTCTCTCAATACTAGGAATAATTAATCTCTTATAACTATCTCTAATCGCAGTCTTAACAATATCACTAGCCATAACTTTATCATTTTTAATAATTTTATTTTCTAAATATGAAATAATATAATCATCATCAACTACTACATTAACACTAAGTACACCCCCTTTTTCACCTCTATTAATAGCAAGTACTCTATGCGGTTTAATAAATTTAACTCTCTCTTCATAATCATAATACATTTCATAAATACCATTTTCATCAGTACTATTCTTTTTAAGTTTAGTTTTAATAATACCATGATTCATCATATTATTTCTAATCCATTTACGATAACTAGCATTATCACTAATCCATTCCGCTATAATATAACTAGCTCCAGTGATTGCTTCATCAACACTTTTAACATTATCATTAAGATAAGACTCTGCTATCTTTTTAACATCAATATCTTTAAAAGACATAATAATTTTAGCTAGAGGTTCTAATCCATTCTTAATAGCCTCTGTAGCCTTAGTCTTTTTCTTTTCTTTATATGGTCTATAAATATCTTCTACTTCTACTAATTTTTCACACTTTAAAATATTATCTCTAATTTCATCAGTTAGTAAACCTTTCTCATCAATTAATCTAATAACATCTTCTTTTCTTTTTAATAAATTTTCTTGATATTCATATACCTCATTAATACTTCTAATCTGTTCTTCATCTAAAGCACCAGTAACTTCTTTTCTATATCTAGCAATAAAAGGTATTGTAGCTCCTTCTCCTAATAACTTCAAAGTAGCAATTACACTATCTTTTTTTATACCCAAATCATTAACTATTCCATTTATAATAACATCATTCATTATTTATATCTCCTATCTATCTTAATTTTTTCCCTGTTTTTTCACTATAACTATCATCTATATATTTATCTCTTTCATTATCAAATCCAGTATCAACTTTATTCTCATTTTTAAGTCTTGTCATTTTAATAATAACAATAGGAATATTAAGTCTCTTACTTTCTATTATATCTTTGTCTCTTATTTCATCATAAACAACTATAAAATCAGGTTTCTTAATATTATATTCCTTATTTTCATTTTGTAAATTAACTAATTCTATTTCACTATACCAATTACTACCATTAACTAACTCTTTTGAAGTCATAATTCTATTAACATATCTACTAACAGCGGTATTACTACTATAAACATCTCCACTAAAGGCATCTTGCTCTAACATATGAATAACAGTATCATTATCAAAAGAATTATATCCATAAATAATACCACCCTCACCATGTCCATAAGTATCGCTATTTTCATCAGATATTATTGAGTAACAGTTTCTTCTATTATTACTTTTATCTTTATATATTCCTTGCATTCTAACAAGCATAGTATATTTACTATCTCTTAAATCATATATTTTAACATTATCTATATCATTTGATACTAATTTATCATCGCATTTAGATAAATCAATTAAATCTTTTTTAATCATATCATAAGATATATCTTTAAGTTTTCTTAAATCATCATAAAAAGAAACACTAATATTTTTATCATATAACTTATTAAATAAATTTATCTTATCTTCACAAGAAATTTTATCAAAATTTAGAATCATTTGATAAAAATCTATTTTATCATTATCAAGAGCTTTATCTTCAGCATCTAACTTACTATTATATCTAAGCATTTCTTTAATATTAAGCCAAACATTATAAATATTATCACAAAACAAAGCATCTACAACCACTTCACTAATCTTTCTATTTACTTCCCCCTTCAATTCTTTTTTAAGACTATCTAAATCCACAAAACAAGCATTACCATTTTCATCATAATCATTATGTTTTAGAAAAATTCTCCTAATATCATTACTATAAATAAAAGAATTAGCCCGATATTCATACATTAAACTTGGGTTTTTAATAATCTCATCATATACTTTAAAAAGGCCACTATCACTATCATATTCATTAAGTAATTCTTTATAATATTTATCAAGTTTCTTTTTTATTATCAAGTAGTCATTATTCACTTCTAGTGCATTAATATTTCTTCTAAAATCAATAAAACTATCACTTTTTAATTTATCAAAAAACTTATCATTAAGTAAAATTTCTCTATTAAACTTAACATTATAATTAACAAGATTGACAATATTAAAAAATTTATCAAATAAGTAAACTGCCCTATTATCATTTTCAAAGAAAGATGAAATATTTGTTATACTTAAATAAGGTAATATTTTAACTATTGTTTCATCTTTGAAATTTTCATCTAGTAACTTTACCTGTTTATCACTACCAATACAAGAAAGAAATTGAAAACCCTTACCATCAGCAATTAGATTCATATCTTCCATTTTATAAATTATTTTAGCAATATCCTCATAATCAGCATCTGCAAATATAGAATATACATCATCAGATATAGATACAAATTCTTTAAATAAATTATCATTATTAAAAATATATTGAAGTGTTTTATCCATATTTTTTTCTGTTAAACAAACAAATAATTTATATTCACCATCATGATTTTTATAAAAATTATGTATTGTATTATAATCTAAAATAGTAAAAAAATCATCAATATCAATCATATTAAATAACCATCTAAAATTTTTATATGTATCTCCTTCGTTGCAGGTCTTAAGTAATTCTCTTCTTAATTTATCTCTAACAAAAGGAATATTAAATCCCCTCTTTCTTTCATCTTCTTCTAAGTAGCAGACCCTACTAACTAATTTCATTACATCAATATCATCAACTAACTCTCTATCATTAAAATCCATCAAAATCACCTTCTATTATCCTTGTCACTAACATATCCGATAACCTTATCACCATATTTATCTCTTATTTCATCTATAACACTCTGAAGTTTATCATTATCTAACATATTCTCATTATTATTAAAATTATCAAAGATAGATAACTGTTTCTTTCTCACTGTAGAAAAGCCACTAATAAATACACAAACACTTCTAATACCATCATCATGATTCCATAAATTATCAAATATTCTGCAAGCATTATCATATATTTCTTCATCGGCTGCGATACTAAAATCTAATTTTACTTGTTTACTAACTTTATCAAAATAGTTATATTTAAGCCAAATACCAATAGTATCAGCATACATTTTATTGTATCTTAATTTTTTACCAATATCACAAGACAAATTATGAATAACATCATGTATCATACTAATATCATGATAGTTATAAGGAAGTACTGTCGAAGAAGAAATACTTTTCGCAGCTTCTCTTTCATAATAAACAGGACTATTATCAATACCATTAGCATAGTCATGCATCATCTTACCCATAGACTTAAATTTTCTAGTCAACATATCAACATCATAATTAGCCAGTTCCCCAATTGTGTTAATTCCCATCTCATGAAGTTTCTTACTACTAGCTTTACCAATCATAAATAAATCATCAACTTTAAGAGGAAACATCTTTTCTTCTACTTCATTGCTAAACAAAGTATGTACCTTATTAGGTTTCTCAAAATCAGAAGCCATTTTAGCAAGCAATTTATTATTACCAACACCAACATTAACAGTAAAACCATACATTCTATAAATATCATCTTTAATTTTATAAGCAATTTTAACAGGATCACCAAAAAGTTCCATACTGCCAGTATAATCTAGAAAACACTCATCAATACTATATCTTTCAATAATATCAGTATATTGACATAAATAATTATACATCTTATCCGAAAAATACTTATATAACTTATAATTAGGTTTATATATTTCTAAATAAGGACATTTCCTTCTAGCAGAATAGATAGCTTCCGCGGTAACTACCCCCTTCTTTTTACAAGGATTACTTTTAGCAAGAACAATACCTCTTCTCTGTGACTCATCACCTGCTATAATAGCATATCTATTTCTAATATCATATTTATATCCTTTTTTAAGCATATATACAGCAGTCCAACTAAGAAAAGCATTATTTACATCAATATGTAAAATAATTCTATCCATATTACACCTCTATATAATAATCAGTCTTATATACTTTACCATCTATACGATAGTAGATAGTATATTTACCTTTTAATCCATTTAAATTAACATACTTAGTATCTTTAACTTCATATATTCTCTTATCAAATAACTTATCAAGTATTAAGTAAACCTCTTTACCAGTATTATTATATATACTAATTCTATTAACATCCATCTTAATATTAATATCTTTACCATCATATTTATCATACTTAATAATAGAAATATCTTTATCATATCTATTAGTAGTAGTTAGTTTACCATATCTAACTCCTTTTACAATTTTATATTCACTAATACCATCATAAAAAGAATAAATATTACTCTTCTCAGAAGATTCTACTTCACTAAACTTCTTATCCTTAACACTATAAAATTTATCTTCCTTACCCACTACAACATTACCATTTATAACATTAATATAACTATAATTATCATTCTTACCTAAATTACTAATAGTACCAGTCTGACTATCTATCATAACAATATTCTTAGATAAAGCATAAATATTACCATCAGCATAAATACTATTACCATAATAATCATCACTAAGTAAATATTCACCATATACTTTACCTAAAAGATTCATTCTATATATACCAGTACTATGATTATCTTCAGTATAACTATCATTACCAATAATAATATTATCCTTATATACAGTAATATCACCATAATATTTTTTATTTAAATACCATCTAACGTTACCATTACTATCACTAGCATAAGGATAATTACCATTGTAAAAAGAATAATTACCATCACACAAAACTTCACCAAAGTCATCAGGTAACTTATCAGTCTTAATATTAATAACTTTCTCTTTATTTTCACTTCGTAATACAATAGTATTATCATAATCAGCATATAATCCATATATAGGTATAATATGATGTTTATTCTTACCAAAAGTATAGTTAATATCTCCATTAACAGATATACTAACTTCACTATAATCACTAGTTTCAAACATAGCAATACCAGTAAGTGGGCTATTACCATAAGGATTAATAATAACATTAGGATTATCTAAACTATAACCATATCCATTAAAATATACTTCTTTATTACTTTGAACACTAAGTATATCCTTCTCTTTCTTTATACTAGTATTACCAGTAACTATATTACTTCCTACTATTGTAATAATTAAAATAAATATTAAAAATCCACCAATAAATATATAACTTCTTTTCATACTATCACATAATATATTATACTAAAAAATAGCCTAAAAATAAAGGCTTTTATAATTATTTTAGTAAGTTCACACTTCGTTGTTCACTTCTTTTTGAAGCCATTAAAGTCTTCAAAAAATAATTTTGAGTTTATAATCTCAAAATTAATAATTTATATTTTAAAAATAATTAACCATACTAATAATATAATTAAAATAAAAAAATTATATGATTAGCATATAATTCGTATTTTTATAACATTATTAAAAATAAATTCATAAAGTTTTATTAAATTGCACTAAACCTTTTAACAAAATATATTAAGATAATTAATATATAAAGAACTATTTTTCAAAAAAAGTTGGATAAACATTTGGAATTTTAACTTTAGACTTTTGACCATTTTCCTTAATACATTCTACAGTATAAATTTTTTTTAAACCTTTACCAAAATCTTTATTTAATAATTTTGAAAAATAAACTGGTTTTCCATACATTAATGTGTTAAAAGAAGACTTAACTGGATTTTTTTTATAATAATTAAATAAAGCATCTACTAAGCTTTCGTTTTGAGCAACACTTGAAGATGTTACTTCAGCCTCCAATTTATTTCCAACAAATGTTGCAGATGGTCCCGCTAAAAGGTCAAAAAAGGATTTTGGAAACATACTTCCCTCTAAATTTGGAGTAATCATCATATATATTAAATCATCACCATCTTCAATTAAAACTGACATAGTTGATTTATTAATTATTCCATATCGTTTTAAAAAATATATACAAAATAAAATTGTTACAATCCATATTATTAAAGCAATAGTAAAATTAATAACCCCTGATCCAAGCAATATTGCAGGTATAAGAGAACCAATAACACCAATAAAAATTGCCATTAAAAATTCAAAAGTTCCATTAACGCCATTCTTTTTAGCATATTCATTGTTATATTTATGAACTGTCATATTTTCACACTACCTTTCAATATTATTATATCATAAAAAAATATGTCTAATCGAAAAATATATAAATTTTACATTTTTTTTTAAGATATGTAAACAGTAATATATTACGAATTAAAAGTTATCATTAAAAAGTTTACTTATATTATTTTATATTTTAAAAATAATTAACCATACTAATAATATAATTAAAGTATAAGGAGGAACTATGAATCTAAAAAAAATAAAGATACTAGCGGTCATAGGAATATTTATTATATCATTCCTATCGCACTTTGCTTATGAAATATTTCCTAATATAATATTTTCCTTCATCTTCCCAGTAAACGAAAGTATCTGGGAACATATGAAAATATTATTTACATCAACACTACTATATGGAATAATAGACTATCTCTTACTAAAAAAATATAACATAAAACATAACAACTTTCCTTTTCAATTATATTTTACTTCACTAATAGGAATACCTATATACTTAGTAATATACTTACCCGTATATAATTTACTAGGAGAATCTCCATTTATATCAATATCATTATTATTAATAGTATACATAATAACTCAAATAGTAAGCTATAACATACTAAAAGAAAAAGAATTAAAAATATTAAATATAATAACTATTCCAGTAATATTATTATCATACTTAGGATTTATATATTTAACATATAATCCACCACATACTTATATCTTCTACGACATTACTGAAGATAAATATAGTATCAATGATTATATAAAACTAGAATAAAATATAGGTCAAAACGCCTATAATTTTATTTATCAACAACACCTGTGGATAAAAAAAGAAAATACTATATTTTCAAGTATTTTCTTACTGCTTGATAACTTCCTATCATACCAACAACAATACCAATAAGAAGTAATATACCAGATACATTATAAATAAATGGCATAGGAGCAACTAAAGTAGCAAGTGAAGAATTAAATAACTTACCACCAAAGAAATCATATAAAGTAGTATAACCAAATATTGTAATAATAATTGGAATAACAGCACCAATTATACCTATAAATAATCCTTCAATAATAAATGGAATTTTAATAGATATATTTGAAGCACCTACTAATCTCATAATTTCAATTTCTCTTTTTCTAGAATATATAGCAAGTTTAATAGTATTAGCAATTAAAAATGCTGTAACAAGTACTAAAGAAGCAACTGCTACTATACATACTTTCTTAACTACATTAAATACTACTATTAATTGATGAACAATATCTTCACCATAATTAATATTATTAATTTTATCTTTAGTAAAAGATAAATTCTTAACTTCATTAATAGTATCATCAATTTTCTCTATTTCTTTAACTTTAAACATATAACTATCAAGAAGTGGATTAGTTTCTTCAGTCCATCTATCAACAGTTGAAGCAAATATTTCATTGCCATTTTTTAATTCATTTGCAGACTCCGTCTTACTTTTAAACACAATAGAACTATCCTCTATATTAGTAATAGATTTAAGTTCATTTAATATTTTAGTTTCATCTTCTTTAGTAGTATCTCCCTTTAAGAACATAACTACAGTAACATCTTTTCTAATAGAATCTGAAAAGTTTTGTACATTCATAGATAAAACTAAAGATACTGCTACTACTATTAAGGTAATAGTAATACAAGAAATAGAAGCGAGTGATAACGAAAAGTTTCTAAATACTCCATGAGCAGCATCTCTAAAATATCTTTTCAAACTTCTAAGCCCTCTCATTGTAGTAGCCTCCCTTCTCAATATCACGTGCAAGTCTTCCATGATCAAGAATAACAACTCTCTTCTTCATTCTATCAACAATATCTCTGTCATGCGTAGCCATTATAATAGTAGTACCCATAGCATTAATTTGTTCTAAGACTTTCATAATTTCCATTGAAGTATCAGGATCCAAGTTACCAGTAGGTTCATCACAAATAAGAAGTTTAGGTTTATTAACAATAGCTCTAGCTATAACAACCCTTTGTTGTTCACCACCTGATAATTGATCTGGATATTGTCTAACTTTATTTTTAAGTCCTACCAAATCAAGTACCTCAAGAACTCTTTTTCTAATTTCTTTTTTATCATAACCAAGTACTTCCATTGCAAAAGCAACATTTTCATATACTGTAAGTTTAGGAAGTAATTTAAAGTCTTGGAATACAACACCTAGTTTTCTTCTTAAAACGTATACCTTTCTATTTTTTAACTTTGCAACATTAATACCCCCAATAATAATAGAACCTTTATCCGGTTTTTCTTCTCTATATAACATCTTAATAAGAGTTGATTTACCGCTACCAGAAGCACCTATAACAAATACAAATTCACCCTTTTTAATACTTAAATTAAAATCATATAAAGCAACAGTACCTGTTTTATAAGTCTTCTGAACATCACTTACTCTAATTAACTCCATAAAACATACCTCCACATCATAAACAATTATAACATTAATTAACTAATTTTAAAATACTAAAAATAAATTTTACATAATTTCCCATACTATATCTTATTAGCAACAGAATAACTATCAGTAATTAGAAAGAAAGCATCTTTATCAATTTCTCTAATAACATCTCTCATTTTAATATACTCAGTAGTAGAAACAACACATAAAAGCATTTTCTTTCCTTTATCAGAATAACCACCTTTAGCATTAACTATAGTAACAGTATGATTTAAATCATTAATAATATATTCTCTTACAGCTTTATACTTGCTAGTAACAATATAAAAAGCCTTATTACTAGATATACCAAGCATAATCTTATCTCCAATATAAGCCGTAATATATAAACCAATTGCAGCATATATACAATTATCTATTCCAAATACAAATGAACTTAAAATAATTATAACAATATTAGTAAATAAACTAGCCTTACCTACTGATATTTTAAATTTACTATTTAATAAATCATAAACAACATAAAAGCCACCTAAACTATAACCAGACTTCTTAATCATACCAAAACTAATACCAGATAGAACACTACCAATAAGAATAAGTAAAAATAAAGAAGTATTTTCAAAAGAAACATAATTATTAATTATACTAGTAGCCTTTATAAATATTGGAAATAAAATAGTACCTAAAATATTCTTTACACCATATTCAATTCCAAACACCATAAAACCAATAACAAGTAATATTGAAGAAAATACTAGTACAATTAATGATAAATCAATATGTGTATATCTATTAATCAAAATAGATAACCCTGTACATCCTGTTGTAACAACATTATTAGGATTATAAAATACACTAACAGATATACCTGCAATTAAACATCCCATAATAAACATAAAGAAATTTTTATAAATATTTTTACTTCTAATTCTTCTTTTAATATTATCTATCATCATGAAAAATCACCTTTTTCACTTACTTCATAAGAATCACATACTAAGAAAAACATCTTATTATCTATTTCTTTTAAACCATCTTTAACAATAAAATAACTCTTTGATGGAACTACTGCCAGAAGAAGTGATTCATCATTCTTAGAATAACCTCCTTCAGCCTCCATTAATGTAACTCCAACACCATCAATTGATAAAAGAAATTCTTTAACAATATTTGTTTTCTTTTTATCAGTAACAATATAAAAAGCTTTACATTTAGAAATACCAAGAAGTACTTTATCAGTAAATACCGATATTAAGTAAGATACTAAAATAGCATATAAAACAATATCCCATGAGAAGACAATCTTACCAATTATAACAATAATACCATTAACTATAAGACTAGCATTACCCATAGATAACTTAAACCACTTGCAGACTATCTCAATAATAACATCAGTACCACCAGTAGAAAAATTACTCTTATAAATAAGTCCATATCCAATACCGGCCATTACTCCACCAAGTATAGCAATAACAACCATTTCCGTATTACCTAAATCAATATATTTAGTAATCATACTAGTAAGTGAAACAAATATTGGATAAGAAAGAGCTCCTACTAACTGATTTTTCATATTATCAAAGCCTAAAGCAAAATAAGCAACAATCATTAAAACAATATTAGTACATAATATAAATACTGAAGGATTAACACCAAACTCACTTAATACAATTGATATACCACTTACTCCAAAACAAACAATATCATATCTAAGAAAAAACAAATTAAAAGAAAAAGCCACTATCAAACATCCTAAAAGAAGCATTAAATATCTTTTACCAATATTCTTTTTCTTAACAGCATCAACAATATTATCAATCTTCTTCTTTCTAAAATAATCAAATATACCCATATTTACTCCTTTTTATTTTTTAAATTATAATCTAACATATCAGTAATATTTCCATCTAAAATACCATCAACATCACTAGACTCATACCCACTATCATTATCTTTAATTAACCTATAAGGTTGCATAACATAACTTCTTTTAGCACTGCCAAAACCATTACTTACTTGCACTCCTCTAATATCACTTACTTCACTCTTTTTCTCTTCTAAAAGAATAGTATAAAGTTTACTCTTAAGTACTTCCATAGCCTTTTCTTTATTTCTAATTTGACTTCTTTCATTTTGACAAGTAACCACAATACCAGTAGGAATATGTGTAATTCTAACAGCACTATCCGTAGTATTAACTCCTTGTCCTCCTGGACCACTACTTCTATATATATCTACTCTAATATCACTATCATTAACATTAACTTCAATATCATTATCAATTTCTGGTATAACATCAACCGCAGCAAATGAAGTATGTCTTCTCTTATTGGCATCAAAAGGACTAATTCTAACAAGTCTATGTACACCTTTTTCTCCCTTTAAATAGCCATAAGCAAAGGTACCATCAACTTGAAACATAATAGATTTAATACCTGCCTCTTCACCATCTTGCCTATCAAGTAAAGTAATACTATATCCATTCTTTTCAGCATACCTACTATACATTCTATATAACATTTGAGCCCAATCACAAGATTCAGTACCACCTGCTCCAGCATGTATTTCCATAATCGCAGCATTCTTATCATACTTACCATTTAAATAAGTTTCAATCTCTAACTTATCAATCTTAGCCTTAAGTTCATTAATTTCTTCTTCAAGCAAAAGTCTAACATCATCATCACTATCATCAATCATTTCTAAAGCACTATTAACACTATTAGATAATACATTAACATTAGTAATAATATTTTTAATATACTTAAGTTCTCCAACTAGTTTATCAGCAGTCTCTCTATTATCCCAAAAACTAGGTTGTAACATAAGTTCATTAATTTCTTTTTCTCTTTTAATCTTATTATCTAAGTCAAAGAGACCTCCTAAGTTCTTTTATTTTATCATCAAGTAATTTATATTCTCTTTTTAAATCAAATATTTCCATATAATCACCTACTACAAGTATACATTATTTAACAAAAAAAAGAAAGAGATATAAGTAAAATTATTGACACTTTTAAAAGTAAATGATAATATAAAATTAAAGTATAAGGAGGATAAAAATGACAAAGAAACAATATACTATAATCGGTATAACTATTCTAATATTTATAATTTTAATAGCATTCATATTAATAAAAGGAAATAAAAGTAGTTGGACAAAAGAAATACTAAATTCTAACTCATATACCATTACTAAAATAGATTGTGATAACAATAAAACAAAATTAGATAATAGTATTATGAAAAAAATAGATTCAACTTGGAAAGAATTATCAAATAATGGTCCTTGGCTTGGAGATACTAATACCTGCTACGAAACAATATCAATAGAATATGATAAAAATGGTATCATTCAAAAAAGAGAAATCTTAATATTAGATAATAATTCTATCGTATTAAGAATAAACAATGACGATACTTACTATGTAAATGCTACAAACTTAATAAATAGTCTTAAATAAGTATACATTAAGATAATATCAGTTCGAGCCTAAAGTCTCGGACCATCTTTTCTCTTATATATGCATATTACAAAGATAAAAGAGACAACTAATTTGTCTCTTTTTTATACATATCTAATATATTTTTAAACTCATCTAAAGCCGAAGTAACAACTTCTTTCTTAGTTAAATCAACACCAGCTAATTTTAAAGATTCAATAGGGCTCTTTCTAGAACCACATTTCAAGAATTCAATATAACCATCTACTGCTTCCTCCTTACCAGATAAAATATTATTAACAATCACAGTAGCGGCACTTAAACCAGTAGCATACTTATAAACATAAAAGTCGTAGAAGAAGTGTGGTATTCTCTCCCACTCATATCTAATATAATCATCAACTACTACATTATCACCAAAATAAAACTTATTAAGGTCATAATACATATTAGATAATTTATCCGCTGTCAAAGCCCCATCATTATCAATAACATTAGATATCTCTTTCTCAAACTCAGCAAACATCGTCTGTCTATATATTGTAGCCCTATATAATTCCATTAAATTATTAAGAATAAATAATTTCTCTTCTTTACTATTACTATGTTCTAACATATAATGACTAAGTAATAATTCATTAACAGTAGAAGCAACCTCTGCTACAAATATTCTATACTCACTATTCTGATAAGTATTATAATTTCTAGAATAATAACTATGCATAGAATGACCCATCTCATGAATTAAAGTAGACATATCATTATACTTATCTTGATAGTTAAGTAAAATATAAGGATAAGTATCATACATACCACCAGAGTATCCACCAGTTCTCTTGTTTTTAGTAGGATAAACATCAATCCATCTACTATCTAATCCTTCTTTAACCTTATTAACATATTCATCTCCAAATACTTCAAGAACTTTAATAATAATATTCTTAGCCTCTTCATATTCATATTTCTTATCATATTCACCCACTATTGGAACATAAATATCATATAAATGAAGTTCATCAAGACCTAAAATACCTTTCTTTAAATTATAATATTCATAAATATAACCAATCTTTTCATGAACACTATCAATAAGATTATTATAAACATCAATACTAACATCATCACCAAATAAACTCATCTCGATAGCGGTATCATATTTATATATCTTAGCCAAAGTAGATAGTTCTTTCATATTCGTAGCAATTAAACTAGCATAAGTATTAGTATACTTCTTATATTCACTATATAAAGTATTAAAAGCACTCTCTCTAACCTTTCTATCCTTACTTTCAATAAATAAAGAATAATTACTATTAGTAAGTTCTATCTCCTTACCATCACTATCTATAACATTACCAAAAGACATATCACAATCCTTAAATAACTCATAAGTATCATAACAAGTACCAATAATCTTACCTATACTAGACATAATTTTCTCTTCATTGTCTCCTAATGTATGTTTCTTATATCTATATACCTCATCAATATAACATTTATATTCCTTAAGTAGTTTCTCTTCTTTATAAAACAATTTCATAGTCTTATTATCAAGTTTCAATATACTAGGAACAATAAAATAACTACACTTACTAAAATCACTTCTTAAATTAGATACCTTCTCACTAAGTTCTTGTTTACTATTATCAGAAGTATCCAAATCAAAAGATAAACTAGTATAAATAGATAACTTAGTAACAATTCTATCAATATCAAAATATAACTTAATAGTCTTATAAAAATTACTACTATTAATTATCATCTTCTTCTCAAAACTACCAAGTTTCTTAATAAGCTTCTTAGCTTTATCATAATCCTTATCAAAAGAATTCATATCACTATAAATAACATCTAAATCCCAAGTATACTTCTTATCAATATCGCATCTATTCTTCATAATTATCCTTTCTTACTACACATTAAATCTAAAATGACAAATATCTCCATCTTGCATTATATATTCTTTACCCTCAATTCTAGCCTTACCAAGTTCCCTAACCTTAAGTTCAGAACCAGCATTAACTAAATCATTATAAGACATAACTTCTGCCTTAATAAAGCCTTTTTCAAAATCAGAATGAATAATACCAGCACATTCTGGAGCCTTAGAACCTTTCTTAAAAGTCCAAGCCCTAACCTCATCCTTACCAACAGTAAAGAATGTTGCAAGACCAAGTAAATCATAAGTCTTATTAATTAGTCTTTCCACTCCACTCTCTTTAATACCTAAATCATCTAAAAATAACTTCTTCTCTTCTTCATCAAGTTCAGATAATTCACTCTCTAACTTAGCACATATAATTGCAGTCTCACTACCCTCTTTTTTAGCATAATCTTCTACTAACTTAGTATAATTATTACCAGTATTAATATCATTATCTTCTACATTTAAAGCATAAATAATAGGTTTCAAAGTAATCAAGTTAAAAGAACTAATTAATTTTTTCTCTTCTTCATCTAAACCTAACTTTCTAACTGGAATATTACTCTCTAACGCCTCTTTAATTCTTTCTAATAATTCTATTTCTTTAACATCATCTTTATTCTTCGTAGTCATTGCTTTCTTACCAATCCTATTAATTCTAGAAGTAACAATCTCTAAATCAGATAAAACAAGTTCCACATTAATAACTTCAATATCTCTAATCGGATCAACACTACCATCAACATGAATAATATTTTCATCATCAAAACATCTAACTACTTCAACAACAGCATCAACTTCTCTAATATGTGATAAAAACTTATTACCAAGTCCTTCTCCATTACTAGCTCCCTTAACTAATCCTGCTATATCAGTAAACTCATAAGTAGTAGGAATAACTCTCTCAGGATTATACATATTCTTTAAAACATCAATCCTCTCATCTGGTACAATTACTACTCCTACATTAGGATCAATCGTCGCAAAAGGATAATTAGCCATCAAAATACTCTTCTTAGTAATAGCATTAAATAAAGTACTCTTTCCTACATTAGGAAGACCTACTATACCTGCTGTTAAACTCATATATATCACTTCTTTCTTCCTAATTATTATATCAAAAAAAGCTATATATTACAATCTTAAAAATAGTAATTAAATATTATTTTTATTCACTTTCAGCCTATCGTCTTCCAGTGTTATTGCTAGCCAATACTTGTCTATCAATAATATATCAGCCATATCTATTATAAATAAGCATAAATACATACTAAAAACCATTGATTATGAAACTACAGGTTCATAATCACTTTAAAAGACCTAGGCTTTTAAAGCGATAAAAAAGCTATACATAAAGTATAACTCTTATTTATAACATAACCCCAGTACCAATACCAATAGGAATACCAATAATATAGAAGGCCAATATAATAATAAGCCATAAAATGGTAAAAGCTATCGCATAAGGTACCATCAAACTCATAGCATCAGATATCGTAATAACATCATTCTTTCTCTTATTATAAATATGTAAGAATCCAATCAAAATAACAAAATAACTAAATATTGGAGTAAGACCCTTAACACTACTATCCGCAGCCCTAAATACCGCTTCAGCAAACTCCGGAGTCATTGAACTTTGCATAAACATAGGTACAATAACTGGTGACATCATAGCCCACTTAGTCGATGCCATTGGTACAAAGAAAGTAGAAATAGCTACAACTAAGAAAGTAACAACAACTAGTAATAGACCAGTAAATTGAAATTTATTAATAAGTTCAGATAAAGAAGCCACAATAAATAAACCAATATTAGTTTCTTTAAATATCAAGCAAAACTGAGCCGCAAAGAATATAAGAACAAGAAGAGAAGCAACATCTTTAAGATAATAACTCATGCCATCTACCAAATCCCTATTATCATCAATAGTACCAACTCTAATACCATATATTAAAGAACTAAATATAAGTAAGAATGAAAATATTGTAACCGAACCCTGATAAAAGTAAGAACCCTCTCCAAATAACATATCAACATATTCATTCTGACTCAAATCAAGTAATAATCCCGAAAAAGGAAGCCCCTTAATAATACAATAAACAAGTAATAATAAAGCAATAAAAGTAGCACCTAACGAAAGAATAACACCCTTTCTCTCTTTTTTAGAAGGAACACCATCTTGTGAAGGCTCCTCTTCATCAAAATAATACTTACCAAGTTTAGGAATAATAAATCTTTCAGTAACAACCATACCAACATAAGCAACAAGTATCATACTAATAGCGGTAAAAATAATATTACCATATAAATTAACATTATATGCCGAATCAAGTACCTTACTAGCCTTGCCAGAATATAAAGTGAGCATTGAATCAAGCCTATTAATAATAACATTAGCTCCATACCCAAAAGTAATACCAGAAAAAGCCGCACAAATACCCGCTGACGGATGTCTACCAAGATTCATAAATAATATTGCAGCAAGAGGAATAAGTATTACATATCCAACCTCATAAAACATTGAAAATATAATACCTAGTAATACCACAAGAAAAGTCAAAAACTTTCTAGGTACCTTCTCACTAATCATCTTAAATAAAGAATTAAGAAATCCTGACTTATAAGCAACTCCTACTCCAAGTAAACCAATAATCAAATTACCTAAAGGAGCAAAATTAAGAAAATTATTAAGCATATTACTAATCAAATATTGAAGACCAGTCCTATTAAACAAATTATTAATATTAACAACCTGACTATTCAAATCACCAGTAGCCTCATTAACAACATAATAACTAGTCTCTAAATTAAGAATACTACCAATACTACTAATAATCATAATACCAATAGTAAGTATCAAAAATACCAATGCTGGATGAAGTCTAATCTTTTTCTTTTTCATTACATACCACCTTTTTAATCTTTTTATTAAGTTCCACTCTAGGTATCATAATAACCCTAGAACATTTAACACATCTAATCTTAACATCCGCTCCCAATCTAATAATTTCAAAATCATAAGAACCGCACGGATGAACCTTCTTCATAGTAACAATATCACCTAAATTATAATTCATATAATCACTTCCATATTCACATTATAGCATTAATTTAATTTTAAGTAAATTAATATATTATACATTTTTAAATTTTTATTATGTATCTTCTTCTAAGAATATTGTAAAAAAACTTATCATTTGATATAATATAAAAGATAAAGAAGGGATGATGAAGTGAAAAAAGAAGTAAATAATACAAGAAAAAAAAGAAAAATAAATTTTCAAAAACTATTTAATTTAATAAGCGCTATGTTTATCTTAGCCTGCTGTATATTCTACGGAACAAGATTCCTAAAACTATATATAGCAAACAACAAAGTAGAAAAAATAACTGTACTCGCTGACAATATCAAAGATAACAATAAAGATAGTGAATCATTTAAACAAATAAATGAAGACTATTACTTTACTGGAGAAGTAGAAAATAACTATGTAAAATACTCTAATATATTATGGAGAATAGTAAAAGTAAACTCTGACAAATCAGTAACCCTAGTATCAGATAATGCATTAACATCATTAAATCCTGGTACAGGAACAACATATGAAAAAACATCCATAAGTAAATGGTTAAATAAAGGAAAAGAAGAAAACACAGGTATTCTAGAAACAAATCTAAATAATACCTCAAAGTATCTAACATTCTCAAAAACGTGTAAAGATACAGTAACCGATACTAAAAACATTACATGTAAAGATAAATTAGAAGATACTTACATAACAGCCCCATCAGTATATGACTATGTAAATACCGGTGGTAATAAAGGCTTTATGAATAATAATGAATACTTCTATTTAACCAACATAGATAAAGATAAAAATTTAATGTATATAGATGGGGCAGGTAAAACAAATAGTACTGATGATTCAGATATCCTAGGAGTAAAAGCCATTATAACATTAAAAAATACCCTAAGATTAAAAGAAGGAAATGGTACCAAAGATAACCCATATACCTTTGAAGATAAAGAAGGATTATTAGGAAGTTATGTAAAACTAGGTAATGATACATGGAGAATCTATAGTATAGAAGATAATACTGTAAAATTATCATTAGATAACTATCTAAAAGTAAATAATAAAGAAGTAAAATATAAATATTCAAATAACGGCTACTACCACAACGATACAAAACAAGGTACCTTAGCAGAATATCTAAATAAAACATATCTAAATACCTTAAGTTATAAAGATAAAATAAAAGAAAATAAATTCGCTAATGGTATCTATAATAGTACCACTAACTACGATTATAGTAAAGTATTAACAACTACTGTTGATACCAAAGTATCAGTATTAAGTATTGGTAACATAATATTAAATAATAATAATACTAACTACTTCTTATCAACAGGAGTATCAAAAGATAGTAACCTAGTATATGTAATGCAAGATGATTATAAAGTATATACCAAAGTATCCACTACTACATTAAAAATAGTTCCAACAATAGCACTAGATAAATCACTACTAACAAAAGGAGACGGAACAATAGAAAGTCCATACGAGGTAGAATAATATGAGTACAAGAAAAAAGAAAAAAATATATAAAACAACAATTCTATTTATAATATTAGATTTATTAGCCATAACTGGCTTTGTAGTAATGTATGGTCCATGGGACAAAGTAAGAAATATGTATGTAAATACCGCTTTAAAAACCATGCACCATCAATACTTTGCCAATATCTTCTATAGTCAAAAAACAATTGATAAAATAAATAGTAGTAGTTATTTCGTAACCATAAATGAAGATGCTAATACTGAAGATGTTATAATAAACACCAAAGAAAAATCAAAATATAAAGATAAATATGAAGAAGAACTATTTACAAGAGACAACCCAGATGACTCCTATAAAATAATAAATCTAAAAATAGGAACATCAAAAGGTTACCTAGTAGCCATCTATAAACCAGAAAAAGTAAGACTAATATCAACTAAACAATTCAATGTTGGTGGTAAAGGAGAACGAATCCTAACCATGTGTCAAAGATATGGTGGCTCAGTATGTATAAATGGTGGAGGCTTCCAAGATGAAGGTTATGGTTCTGATATACCAATAGGTATCGTAATCCAAAATGGCGAAATAACTTGGGGTAAAGATACTGCTGATACCGCTAGAGACAATGTAATAGGTCTAACAAAAGATGGCAAACTAAAACTAATGACTAACGCTACCGCTAATGAAGCATTAGCAGCAGGCGTAAATGACGCCATGATATTTGGCCCATTCCTAATAGTAAATGGAAAACCACTAGAAATAGTTGGAGATCCATGGGGTCAAGCACCGAGAGTAGCCATTGGACAAACAAAAGATGGAATAATCCTATTTCTAGTGGTAGATGGTGAAAACTATATAAATGGTGCTAGTCTGCAAGATATGGTAGATGTATTACAAAAATATGGCGCATATAACGCCGCTAACCTAGATGGCGGACAATCATCAAGTTTAGTAGTAAATAACAAATTATATAATAACCCACCTCCTGCTGCTAAAAGGCAAGGCGGAAGATATGTTGTAACAGGATGGGGATTAATAGACTAAAGCTTATCTAAATATAAGCTTTTTTCATTTACAAAACATATTACATTTGATATACTAATAATAGGTGGTAAAATGAACAAAAGAAGAAGAAAAAGAAAACTAAAAAAAAGTGTTAAAATAACCCTAGTATTATTACTAGTAATAGGACTATTATCCTATCCAACATATAAACTACTAACAAAAGAAAAAACTCCTACTAACAAAACAAAGCCGAGTATCGAAGAAAAAGAAAAGCATTACGAACTATCCCTAATAGCAGTAGGAGATAACTTAATTCACGGTTCAGTATATAAAGATGCCAATAAACATGCTAATTATAACGGTTATGACTTCAAACCAATGATAACCAATATCAAAGAAATAGTATCAAACTATGATATTGGCTACTACAATCAAGAAACAATCTTAGGAGGAACAGAACTAGGATTAAAAGACTATCCAACTTTCAACTCTCCATATGAAGCTGGAGATGCCATGATTGATGCAGGCTTTAATCTAGTAAGTCTAGCCACTAATCATACTATGGATAGTGGTAAAAAGGCCGTAGAAAATTCATGTAAATACTGGAACTCAAAAGAAAATGTTTTAACCGCAGGTAGTTATTGTAGTGAAGAAGAAAGAAACGAAATAAAAATAAAAGAAAAAAATAACATAACATATACCATGTTAAATTATACATACGGAACAAATGGTATGAAAGTACCAAATGATTACTTAGTAAATGTATGGCCTACTGATATAGATAATATTAATAATCCAGAGAAAGATACCAAATATCAAGAGTACAAGAAACAAGTAAAACAAGATATAGAAAAAGTAAGAGACAAAGTAGATGTCCTAATCGTAGCCATGCACTGGGGTGTAGAGTATACTCATAATCCAACCGAATATGAAAAAGATATGGCTTCATACTTAGCCTCACTAGGAGTAGATCTAATAATTGGAACCCATCCCCATGTAATACAACCGGTAACATGGATAGATAATACCTTAGTAATATATTCCCTAGGTAATTTCTTATCAGCTCAATATCAAAATCAATCAACATGTACAAACTATAAATGTACAACCGGATTAATGACAAGTCTAAAAATAGAAAAAGATGTCAAAGGGAAAGAAAAAAGTATAAAAATAACTAATGTAGAAAACGAATTAATATATAACTACTACAACCAATCAACATGGAGAGGATTCAAAGTAATACCATTCTCTAATCCAGAAATAAAAACGTACTTACCAAATTATAAATCCGTATATAATACCTACAAAGAAGTAGTACAAAGACTTGACAGTAATATGTATGTAAAAGAAACAGTAGAATAAAAAAGATATCACTTTAACTAGTGATATTTTTTTTAACAATAGAATCAATATAAATATCCTTATCCCCTCTAATAACCCCATCAATAATAAAATTCTCAATATCTTTAGAAATAATCTTATCAATTCTCCTAGCCCCAAACTCATAAAATTCACACTTATTAACAATCTCATCAATAACATTATCATTAATATCAATATTAATATCTTTATATTTATCTCTAATATATTCAAATTTCTTTCTAATAATACATTTAATAGAAGTCTCTTCTAACCTATCAAAAACAATAATATTATCAATCCTATTAATAAAAGCCGTATTAAAATATCCCTTCAAACTCGAAATAACACTACTATCAGTTTTCTTATTAAAACCAATGCCATTCTTCTCAAAACCAATATTTGAAGTCATAATAACAACAACATTATTAAATCTAACTTCTCTACCTTTAGAATTCTTAATTTTACCCTCTTCAAGTATCTGATAAAACAAATTAATAACATTAGGATGAGCCTTATCAATTTCATCAAGTAATAAAACACTATTAGGTTTATTTCTAATTTCTTCCAAAATATTCTTATTATCATCATATCCAATATATCCAGGTGAAGAACCAAGTATCTTATTAACCGCAGTACTATCACTATACTCACTCATATCCATTCTAATAAGATTATCTGCACCTACTAAAATATTAGCATATTCTTTAGCCAACCTACTCTTACCTACACCTGAAGAACCCACAAATAAAAGAGAATAACATCTATCATTATATCCACATCTAATTCTTTTGGTTATATCCATCAAATTATCAATAGCTTTATCTTCTCCTACAATAATATCCTTAAGACTATTTTTCATATCATCAATATTACCACTATTAGAAATAATCTCATATATAGGAACTCCCGTTCTATTACTAATAACACTAGCAATATCATCAAGTAAAATCTTATTCTTATTATTCCTACTAAGTAATTCAATATCATTTAAACGAGACATAAGTTCTGTCTCCTTTTTTCTCAAAGAATAAGCCTTATCAATATTATTATCAATAATAAAACTATTTTTATCCTTATTTAATTTACAAATTTCCCTTTTAATATCCCTAATCTCATTATCCGAAGTACACCCTCTAAGTCCAACTCTAGAAGCAACTTCATCTAAAATATCGATCTCTTTGTCAGGTCTATTTCTATCAAAAATATATTTCTCTGACAAATTAATAATATAATCAATCATATCATTATCAATAATAACATTATGATATCTCTCATAAATATTCTTAATCTTCATTAATATATTTTTAGTTTCCCCTATACTAGGCTCATTAACAAATATCTTTTGAAATCTTCTCTCTAACGCCGAATCCTTTTCAATAAATTTCTTATATTCCTCAGTAGTAGTAGCCCCTATACATCTAATTTTTCCCCTCGCTAAAGCCGGTTTCAAAATATTAGAAGCATCAATAGCCCCTTCAGCTCCTCCTGCCCCTACCAAAGTATGAATCTCATCAATAAATAAAATAATATCATCATTATCTTCAATCTCTTTAATAACCTTTTTCATTCTCTCTTCAAATTCACCACGATATTTAGTACCTGCTACCATCGTAGCCATATCTAAAGAAATAATTTTCTTATCACATAATACCTTAGGAACCTCATCATTAACAATAAGCCTAGACAACTCTTCCACAATCGCAGTCTTACCAACACCAGCGTCTCCTATTAAAATAGGATTATTTTTAGTTCTTCTGCATAATATTTCCATAACTCTTTTAACTTCTTTATCTCTTCCAATAACCGGATCAAGTAAATTATTTTTAGCCTCACTAGTAAGATCTACACCAAGATCATATATAAGAAGTTTTTTCTTTTTATTTTTTTTACTTTTCTTAATCAAGCTACTAGAAAAATCATCATATATATCTTCAATATCAATACCCATACCAATAATAAGTCTAATAGCAATACCTTCTCCCTCTTCTAACATAGCAAAAAACAAATGTTCTGAAGTAACCTCACCATCATTATTTTCCTTACTATCAATAATAGCATTCTGAATAACCTTTCTAAGTAAAGGAGTATATAAAAATACCTCATTCTTTTTATCCGTAGTACCTACAACCTTACACAGTTCACTTTTAAAATTATCATACTCAAGTCCATATTCACTAAGTCTATCACATATATTACTATCACTATTAAGAATAGCAAGAAGTAAATGTTCAGTCCCAATATAAGGATGTCCAAGCCCTATCATCTCTTTCTTAGCATTATTCAAAATAGTCTGTGCCTCTTCATTAAAATTACCAATCATAATATTCTCCTTTCATAATTATTCTATGATTATAATGTAATAATTTTAATAATTTTAAACAATAAAAATAGACTTTTAATGCAAAAAAAATACCTACATAAGTAGATATTTATTATAACTATATCAAAGCCATTACAAGTAATACAAGTATCACAATCAATAATAGCATTAATACAAATCTCCAAATATACTTAACCCATGAAGTATATGGAACATCTAAGTATTTAAGAGCCACAATTAAAAGAAAACTTGTAGGTCCTATAATACCAACTATACCATAAATACTTTGGAAAGTCATAGCATAAGTAGCTAACATAGACTCATCACTAACTGCACTAATTAAAGGTGAATAAACACCAGCAACAGTATAATATAAGTCAGAATGAAGTAAACTACCAATTGCAGAAATAATACTAGCAGTAACCAAATTAATTCCTAATTTAGACTCAGAAATCCAAGTAATAATAGTAGAAATAAAACTATGGTTATAAGTAGAAACTAGTATAGCATAAGTAAGAATAACTAAGAAAACAGTACCAACCATTTTTTTAGATCCATTAACAAAATTATGAACAGTTTCATCAAATTTAATTTTATAAACAAATTTAATAATCAAAGTAAATAAAATTAAAGTAATGATAATTGACATATAAGAACCTAAACCAGCCCAGTTACCAAATGCATACATATTACCAGAAACAATATTAGAGAAAATAGTAAACTCTCCAATCTTAATTCCAAGTAACCATTCATTAAACTTATCAAAGCATTCAATACCAAATAAAGTATTCCAAGGTAAATATCCTAAAATAAGAATAACTAATATAACTGATAACATAACAATAATAGGCCATGTTTTAATATTTTTATAGTCACCCTTAACTTCAGAAACACTAACTTCATTACTTTCATTTAGTTCATACTTAACTTTTTTATCATTAACATTCTTAATATGTTTTTTAATAAAGAATATAAGTAATGCAATACCTAATACTAATAAAATTAATTTAGGTAATAAAAGTGAAGTATTACTAATATCAGTCATTTTCTCTATAGTAGTAGCACTATATCCATAATAACTATTAGGATCTCTAAAAGTAACAAATATGCCACCAATAAAGCCTACTAACATAGATACAATAGTAGAACTAATAGCCACTAATTTGTCATAACCAAGTAACATAATAATAGCTATAACAAATGGTACAAATACTAATAGAACATTAACAAGTCCAGTAACTGAAGCAAGTACTGCAAATAAAGCAGTAACAATAAATATAAATAATTCACTATGTCCCTTTACTTTTTGAGCAATATTATCAACTAATTTCTTATAAGCAGGAACTTCATTAAGAACACCATAAAAAGCTCCAAGTACTAATAGATAAACTACAGTATCAAAGAAATAATAAAATGATTGAACAAAATTAATAAGAACATCACCTAGTGCAATCATAGTATATTTACCTTCCAATGCTGGAACAAAATATCCAAGTATAGCAAGAATACCACTTACTGCAAGTAATGCTCCTAACACAATTAAAATAACTTTAAATAAACTATGCTTTTTCATATTAACCTCCTCTAACAATAATTATATCACAAAACAAGTAAATGTAAATAAAAAAAAGAGAAAAACTCAAGTTTTCCCTTATTTTTATTGGTTTTATAACTATTTTCTCTCCTTCATAGTAGGAAATAAAATAACATCTCTAATAGAATCAGATTCAGTAAATAACATACATAACCTATCTATACCATATCCAATACCACCAGCAGGAGGCATACCATACTCTAATGCTTCAATAAAGTCCATATCAATATCATTTGCCTCATCATTACCAAGTTCTCTTTCTTTAATTTGATTTTCAAATCTTTCTAATTGATCAATAGGATCATTAAGTTCAGTATATGCATTAGCAAATTCCTTACCACCAATAAATAATTCAAATCTATCTACAAATCTAGGATCATCTGGATTTTTCTTTGTAAGTGGACTAATCTCAATAGGATGACCATATAAGAATGTAGGTTGAATTAAAGTCTCTTCAACATACTTTTCAAAGAATAAATTAACAATATGACCAAAACTCTTTTCATGTTCTTCAACTTCAATATGATGTTCTTCTGCTAACTTAAGAGCCTCTTCAACACTCATATCTTTCTTAAAATCAATACCAGTTTGTTCTTTGATAGCTTCAACCATACTAATTCTCTTCCATGGACCCTCTAAGTTAATTTCATTACCACACCAGTTAAAAGTCATTCTACCAAAAACTTCCCTAGCAATAGTTTGAAACATTCCCTCAGTCATATCCATCATACCATCTAAATTACTATAAGCAAGATATGCTTCCATTTCTGTAAATTCAGGATTATGTCTAGTATCCATACCTTCATTTCTAAATACTCTACCAATCTCATAAACAGCTTCCATTCCACCTACTAAAAGTCTCTTTAAAGGAAGCTCTAAAGCTATTCTAAGATACATATCTAAATCTTGTGCATTATGATGAGTACAGAAAGGTCTAGCACTAGCACCAGTAAGTAAAGTAGTAAGCACTGGAGTTTCAACTTCAACAAAGCCTAATCCATCCATATAATTTTGAATACATCTAATAATTCTAGGTCTAAGAAAAGCCGTCTTCTTAGAATCTTCATTCATAATTAAATCAACATATCTTCTTCTGTATCTTTCTTCAATATCGGTAAGACCATGGAATTTTTCAGGTAAAGGTCTAAGCGCCTTAACTAAATGAGTATATTCTAAACACTTAACAGTAAGTTCCCCAGTCTTAGTTTTCATAACCTTACCAGTAACCCCAACAATATCTCCAATATCTGCAGTCTTAAATAAATTATAAGTTTCTTCTCCTACATCATTAATAGAAATATATACTTGCATCTTACCAGTCTTATCTTGAATACTAAAGAAAGAGGCCTTTCCCATCTTTCTAATAAACATAATTCTACCAGCAATAGTGACTTTATCTTCTAAATTTTCTAATTCATCGTGTTCATATTTACTATATTGCTCTCTAATATCTTCAGATGAATGTGTCCTATCAAATCTATGTCCAAAAGGATCCATCCCCATTTTTCTTATTCTATTTGCTTTTTCAATTCTAACTAATTCTTGATCAGTTCTTTCCATTTTTATCATTCCTCTCTTATCACATTAGTTTTAGCAATAATATCATGAAGTCCTCTGCCATCCTTCTTATACAACATCATAAGAATACTAACGATAATAATCATACTCTCAATAGCAGATATTACACTAACACTATAATTAAACTTTTCCATATCTAAAAAGTTTATACTTATCGTACTATATAAAGTTGTAACAATACCATATATTAATAATCCTCTAATAACCATATTCCAAATACTAGGTCTCTCTCCCTTATCATTAACAACTTTAATTTTAAGTAATTTCTTACCTAAAGTTTGTCCCTTATTAAAGTAAGCAAAAATAATATAATAGCCAATGAATACAACAGAGGTTGCAACATTGACTGGAAGTTTCCGTTTAGTAAGCTCATAATTAAGTGGCATTACTTTTTCAGTATATTCCTCCACAGTAATATTTCCCTCTTTATAATCATTCATTACATCATTAATTTCCTTAGTAAGATCACTACCAACATTAACACTAGCAGTAATCCCCATAAGTACTATCATAATAATAAAGTAATCAATTAAATATGCAAATATCCTCTTAAAAAAATCCGCTTTCATAAAAATCACCTATACACATATTATATACTATTTTCCAGTTTTTTCAAATAGTTATTTAATATTTTTTCTATATCATCTCTATTAGTAGCCCTAAATATAGCATTCTTAACTTCTTGACTACCATTCATTCCCTTCAAATACCAAGCAATATGACTTCTCATCTCTAATACTGCTACCTTCTCTGGTTTAATCTTCATCAAATAATCCATATGATGAAAACACATATCAATTTTTTCCTTATAACTAGGTTTATCAATAATAGTACCGTTATCAAAATAAGTAACAAGTTCTTTAATTAACCAAGGATTACCTAATACCCCTCTACCAATCATAATAGCATCACAACCAGTATAAGAAAACATTCTTTTAGCACTTTCAATATCCTTAATATCACCATTACCAATAACAGGTATATCAACACTTTCCTTAACAGCCTTAATAATATCTAAATTAACAGTTCCAGAATATCCCTGACTTCTAGTTCTACCATGAACACAAATAGCCGATGCTCCAGCCTTTTCTACTATTTTAGCTACCTCAACAGCATTTATACTATTATTATCCCATCCACTTCTAATTTTAACAGTAACAGGAACATTAACGCTCTTAACAACAGCACTAACAATTTCATATATCTTTTGAGGATTCTTAAGAAGAGCAGCTCCTGCTTGTGACTTAATAGCAACTTTAGGTACGGGACATCCCATATTAATATCAATAATATCAGGATGCATAATATCTTCAACCATTTTAGCAGCCTCTACAAAAGTATCTAAATCACTACCAAATATTTGTTGAACTATTGGTCTCTCACATTCCTCAAAATATAACATATCTTTAGTTTTCTTACTATCATAAACAAGTCCCTTATCACTAACCATTTCAGCATAGATAAGACCACATCCCATTTCTTTAATAATTTTTCTAAAAGCACTATTACATACTCCTGCCATTGGAGCTAAAACAATATTATTTTTAATAGTAACATTACCAATTTTAAACATAAAATCACCACATGTATGTATTTTATCACATAACTAAGAAAAATAAAAGAAAAATTAAGTATTTTACTACTTAATAATATTTAAAAAATCATACAAAAAATTACATACCAAATATGATAAAGATAACATAACTAAAATATAAAATATTTTAGCTTGAAAAACCTTATTTTTCTTAAATATACTATTAAAGTTAACACTATCCATAGTATAAATAACTAAAGGTAAAACAAATAAATATAAAATAAATTTATTCATTTTCAATTTCCTTAATCATATTATTTCTTCTAATATATTTACTAACATTAGAAAAAGGTGTTTCAATAAAATTATTAACTATCTTTTTCATAACTTCATGATCAATTTCTTCACTCATAGCAATAACATTAGCATTATTATGGCTTCTACATAAAATAGCTTCACTCTCATTAGATACTTTAGCACAGTATACACCTTTCATTTTATTCAAAACAATACTCATTCCAATACCAGTACCACAAATAGCAATACCAAGATCAATTTCTTCATTTTGAATAGCTTCTCCTAATTTCTTAGCATATACAGGAAAATCAACAGACTCGGCACTATTAGTACCAAAATCAATTACATAAATATCATTTTCATCAAAATATTCTTTCAAAAACTCTTTAGCAGTAAATCCTCTATGATCACTAGCAATACCAATTTTAATATTATTCATAAAATCATCCTCTTTCTATAATAATTATAACAAAAAAAAGAATAATTAAAATATAATTATTTCTTTTTTACATATTTTTTACATATTAATTATTGTCTTTCCAACATATATAAATTATCTAATAAAATACCAGTACCTTCTGCTACACAAGTAAGTGGAGATTCTGCTGTAAATACAGGAACCTTAAGTTCTTGACTAAGAACCTGCGAAAAACCATCCACTAAAGCACCACCACCAGTAAGTACTATACCTTTATCAATAATATCAGCAGAAAGTTCCGGAGGAGTCTGTTCAAGTATACCTTTTACTGCATGAATAATAGTATATACGCTCTCTCTAAGAGCCTCTTCTATCTCATCACTAGTAAGAGTAATAGTATGTGGAAGACCAGTAACTAAATCTCTTCCTCTAACCTCCATTTTTTCATTCCTTGATCCAGGAAATACTGTACCAATAGTAATTTTAATATCTTCAGCAGTTCTTTCACCAACTAAAAGTTTATATTTATCTTTAATATATTTTACAATATCATTATCAAAAGCATTACCCGCTATTCTAATAGAAGCACTATTAACAATACCACCTAAAGATAAAATAGCAATATCAGTAGTACCACCACCAATATCAATAACCATATTACCACTAGGTTTGGAAATATCCATTCCTGCACCAACAGCAGCTACTTTAGGTTCTTCTTCAAGAAAAACCTTTTTAGCCCCTGTTCTCTCAGCAGCTTCCTTAATAGCATTCTTTTCTACTTGTGTAATATTAGAAGGACAGCAAATAAGAATTCTAGGTCTAGAAAAAAAACTCTTACCATTAACTTTTTTAATAAAGTAATTAAGCATAACTTCTGTAGTATCATAATCCGCTATTACACCATCTTTCATAGGTTTAATAGCCTTAACTTTACCTGGAGTTCTACCAAGCATCTCATGAGCTTCAGTACCAACAGCCAAAGGTTTCTTCGTTTCAGCATCAATAGCAACTACAGATGGTTCATTTAAAACAATGCCCTGACCCTTAATATAGATAAGTACATTAGCAGTTCCTAAGTCAATACCAATATCTTTGTTAAACATAAAATCACCATCCTTATTTCCATTTTACCACAATTTAACAGTTTTTAATACAAATATTACACTTTTCTCTTCAAAAACTTTCTTTTTGTCGACTCTCCTCCCTTAATATGCTTAATATCAGCATGAAATTCCATAATACTTGACACTTTTTCATACAAATTTTTGTCAATCAAAGAAAGTCTATATCGCATATCATTATGTACAGTACTCTTAGATACGCCAAATACTAAAGAAGCATCCCTAACCGTTTTATCATTAATAATAATATACTTTGCTTCATCAATTACTCTATTATATATTCTATTATTCATATATTCACCTATAGTATTATATTAAATAAAGAATATATTTATGAAAAAAGATAAAACTATAATTCATCTAAAGATTTATTATATAATTCTTCAGGATTAACAATTTTACCCTTATGATATAATTCAAAATGTAAATGATTACCCATATCTTTCTCTATATTAGATAATCCACTTTTAGCAATAATTTGTCCCTGAATAACTTTATCATCTTTACTAACAGTAACATCAGATAAACTTTGATATACACTAATTAGATCATTATTATGTCTAATCTCAATAGTAGTACCCATAATATCATTATTTTCAACCGAAATAACAGTACCATCTAAAATACTAATAACATCAAAAACATTCTCACTAGCATAATCAACTCCTGAATTTTGCATATAAGTATTCTCATAGAATATAATAGCTTTTTCCTGATTATCAGTAGAATCCTTATAATCATAGAAAGATTTAGCGATCTTAACATCATCACTAAGATATGGCTTAACAATAGTATTATTAGTACTAACTACTGGAATATCTCTATTAGCCCCCTCAGTAATCTCACCATCAACATATTTAATGTTATTATCTTTCTTAGAAAACAATAAATTATTAGCAAACTTACCTACAAAAAACATACTAAATAAAAATGCCAATACCAAAGTACCATATATTACAGGTACAAAAAATGATTTAATTCTTCTATTTTTCATTTTATCACCTCTAATATAATTGTTTCCTAAAACCAAAATAATATACATTAATTTTCCATTTTTTTAATTTCAGTACCAGAATAATAATATTTCAAAATATCTTTATAACCATAACCTTCTTGTGCCATACCAAGAGCACCATATTGACTCATACCAACACCATGACCATATCCAGTAGTAGAAATAATAATCTTATCACCATCTTTTTTTAAAGAAAAATCAAGTGATCTAAGACCTAATTTATCATATAAACTTTTCCCAGTAAATTCCTTACCATTAATACTAAGTGTAACAATTCTATTAGTACTACTTCTTTTAAGAACTTTAAAATCAAAAGAATCACTATAAGAAAGACCTAACTTTTTATAAAAAGAATTAATATCCATTGAAGTATTGTTTCTAAATGCAGAACTAGTCTTTTCATCCCAAGAAGATTTAACACTTTTTAAATATGGCAAATCAACATTAAATACCAAAGAAGCCGTTTCAGTATACCCATTACTAGTAGAAAAAAACAAAGCATCAATTACTTCACCATCATATTCCAAATATTCCATACTCGTCTCATTAACAACTTCTCTAAGTTTATTAATATTATTAATATAATCCTCACCCCAAGCATCTTTCAAATAATTATCATCCAAATACACCTGATTCATAATAGAATCAACAACATCATAATCATTATCTTTATTATACTCCATTCTTTTAAAAGCATAACTTCTCGCCGCCACTGCTTGTGCTTTAAAAGCTTCTTTATCAAAATAAATAGGCATTTCACCAGCTAAAACACCAACAATATATTCTTCAAAAGGAATAGAATCAATATTTCCTGTGCTCATTCTTTTAACTCTAATAATAGTATTAGACATATATCTAATTTTTATTTCTTCTTTTTCATCTATTTTATAAAAATTAACAATCAAAAAAGGAATAAAAATAATAATAACAGTAATAAAAATAATCTTTTTCATATCATAACCTCTATCTAATTATATGATATAGAAAAAGAAAAAACTGTCAAAAAAAGAAATGATATTATTTACCATTTCTTAACATTTCAAATTTAACATTAGGAGTAAGTCCTATAATACCAGGATCCTTTTCATTAATAAAGGCCAAATCAAATAAAGTACCTCTATTAAAACCAACATTACCTCCTCTATCAAGAACAATTCCTATAAAATCATCCATACCAGGAACATTACTAATTCTAAAAATAGAATAAAATGGAAATGATGGATCTGCTGCTAAAATTCTAACAGTACCAAATTCATTATCATCATAATACATAGATTCATTTAAATTATGACCTGCAGCTGTATATCCAGAACAACCATAACAATTAGCACCATACCCAGTTAAATTACCAACTACAGTATTAAGTATCTCTCTATCATAAAATAAACCTGAAGAACTAGGTGTAGTTGGCGTATCAGAAATAACCGGTGTTGTATCAACAACAGGTTCTTCAGTAGCTTCCTCTTTAACCTCTTCTTCTTTTATTTCTTCTTTTTTAGTATCATCATCTAAAGGAACAACAACACTAGTATCAACAGAACTAAGAAGCAATTCTTCACTTTTAAATAAAGTCATTGTCTTATCTGCCATTTTGTCAAAATTATTATTACCAATAGTTATATTTTGATTATTAGTACCACCTGAAAAAACAAGTGTCAAAAATAAAGTAACTACTAATAACTGTGAAGAAATAGTTATAACCTTAACAGTTACATTCTTCATTAATCTCACCTCATTAATATTTTAGAACATATTAATTATATCATTTTTTGCAAGAAAAGTCAAATACGGCCTCCGCATTAGCAGTAGTAACCCTAGCAATATCAAGGCCTGAAGTCTCTTTTATACTCGCAATCTCATCAGCAATAATAGGTATATATTTAGGACTATTATCCTCTCCTCTATGAGGAACTGGAGCAAGATACGGACTATCAGTCTCTAATAAAATATATGCTAAATCAGTATCTTTTACTACTTCTTTAATAGTCTTAGCATTTTTATAAGTAATTATACCTCCAATACCAATTTTATATCCAAGTTTAATAAATTCCCTAGCCATTTCTACAGAACCACTAAAACAATGTATACTTCCCTTTAAATTATATTCTTTTAAAATATTATATGTATCTTGTATAGAATCTCTACTATGAACAATAATAGGTTTATTATACTTTTGTGCAATATCTAATTGTTTCCTAAAAACCATACTTTGTTTTTCTCTATCAGTATCATCATAATGATAATCAAGCCCAATTTCACCAACAGCAACAATTTTAGAATTATTAATATTCTCTTCTAAAAAAGAAAAATATTCATCATTAAAATCGTCAAGTTCAGTAGGATGAAATCCAATAGCCCCATATATAATATCATATTTATTAACAAGTTCTAAAACCTCTTTATTTGAAACTATATCACATCCATTAACAATAATCCTATTAACATTATTATCTTTACATTCAGAAATAACTTTTTCAATATCATCATAGTATTCACTAAATACATGACAATGAGTATCAATATACATAAAAATCCTCCTAATAAAAAATCATACTAACTAATAGTATAATTATTTAATATTAATTTTAATAAAAATTTTAACAACAAGAAAACAAACTATTGATATATAAATAAAATCAATAATATTCTTATGATTAAAAATAAATAAAATAATAATACCACCAAAAACTAAAGATAACACCTTATAAATCATACTATGATTCTTACCATTAAACATAGCCAGTCTCCCTTTCAGTATTAGGTACTACAACAAAAATATAGCATAATTATCATCATATGTAAATAAAAATAAGTAAACTTTACATAAAAAAAGAACTAAGTAAACACTTAATTCTCAATTCTTTGAAACAAAACTTCAGCCTTATTAACCCTAGTACCTGACTTATATCCACCAAACTCACTAGTACTATCATAAGAAATATTATCAGTATTAATTTGATTAAATATCTTCTCACAAGTATCAGGAATAAAAGCTTGTAATAATACAGTACAAATTCTAATACACTCAATTAGATTATATAACACAGTAGCAAGTCTATCTTTTTTAGATTCATCTTTAGCAAGAACCCAAGGCATAGTCTCATCAATATATTTATTACAATCTCTAAGTACATCAAATATACTAGCAATAGCTTTAGAAACTTCTAACCCATTCATATAATTTTCAACAACATCTTTTAATCCTATAGTCTCTTCAATTAATTTATTATCAACTTCTTCATTAACCTTAGTATTAGTAACAACACCATCAAAATATTTATTAGCCATACCAATAGTTCTATTAACCAAATTACCAAGTATATTAGCAAGATCTCCGTTAGTTCTATTAATTAAAGCTTCTTCAGAAAAATTACCATCACTACCAAATGGAACCTCTCTTAAAACAAAATATCTAACAGCATCAACACCATAAGCATCAATATACTCTCTAGGATCCTTATAATTACCTAAACTCTTAGATATTTTACCCCCATTAATAACTAACCATCCATGTCCAAATACCTTATCAGGTAACGGTAAATCAAGAGCCATCAACATAATAGGCCAAATAATAGTATGAAATCTAACTATTTCCTTACCAACTATATGTAAGTTAGCAGGCCAATACTTCTTAAATAATGAATCATCTTCACTTAAATATCCTAAAGCTGATATATAATTAGCCAAAGCATCAATCCATACATAAACAACATGTTTAGGATCAAAAGTAACAGGAATTCCCCAATCAAAAGTAGTTCTAGATACACATAAATCTTCAAGTCCAGGCTTAATAAAATTATTAAGCATCTCATTCTTTCTAGATTCAGGTTCAATAAAAGTAGGATGTTCTTCATAAAATTTAACTAATCTATCTTGATATTTAGAAAGTTTAAAGAAATAAGCTTCTTCAGATACCTCATTAACCTCTCTACCACAATCAGGACATTTACCATCTACAAGTTGTGTCTCAGTCCAAAAAGACTCACAAGGAGTACAATATAATCCCTTGTATTCACCCTTATAAATATCCCCTTGATTATATAACTTCTCAAAGATTTTTTGAACACATTCAACATGCTCTGGATCAGTAGTTCTAATAAATTTATCATAACTAATATTTAAACTCTTCCATAAATCTTTAGAATTAACAACAATCTTATCAACATACTCTTGAGGAGTAATACCAGCATCAATAGCCTTCTTTTGTATTTTTAATCCATGTTCATCAGTACCAGTTAAATAAAATACATCATAACCAGTAAGTCTCTTATATCTAGCAATAGCATCCGCTATTATAGTAGTATAACAGTGCCCAATATGAAAATTAGCACTTGGATAATATATAGGTGTAGTAATATAAAATTTTTCTTTGTTCATTATAAATCATCTCCCTTATCATTAGTACTACCAATTCCACCTTCTCTTAAATCAGTAGTATTATCATCATCAGTAATTAAATATGGTATAAATATACCTTGTACAAATCTATCTCCCTTTTTAATCTCAATAACCTCATCCCCTTCATTCTCTAAACATACAAAAATATGACCACCATTACTAGAATTACCATAGTAATCAGCATCAATAATACCAACCTGATTACACATCCGCACATTATACTTAAATCCTAAACTACTTCTAATAAATATACCAAGAAATTCATTATCATTCATCAGCACCTTAATACCAGTAGGAATAACCTTTCTCTCCCCTGGTTTCAAAGTAACAGAAATAACACTATAAAAGTCATAACCAGCACTACTAATAGTACCCCTTTTAGGTAAAACAACATCATCATAATTACCATTAGGTATATCTCTAATAAAAGTATCTCTATCAATAATTTCAAATTTTCTCATAAAAAAACCTCCAATAAAAAAAATAAGATAGTCAAAGGACGAATAATATCCGCGGTACCACCTTATTTTATGTAACATACACTCATTAAGTTATAACGTAACAACCGTCTATACCTATTAGATATAAAAGCTCCAGAACCATTTATAATAACTTTCATTATCTATTTCCACCAACCATAGACTCTCTATAAACTAATATTATTACTCTTTCCTTCATCGCACTACGAAAATATTTTACCACAATAAAAACATAATTACAATAGAAAATCAACTTTTTTTATAATCCATGCTTATATATAATATATATGGTTGATATCTTGTTGTTAGACTACCATAGGCTAACAACAACACTCTAAGACTAAAGACTTAGAGTGAACAAAAAATAAATAATATTAATCAACAAATTGTTTACTAAGTAATTTAGACAAAACAATACACATCTTATCCTCAACATCACTGATAGGAACATCAGTAGAAATAAGAATAACACTACCTATAGCATCACCATTATCAACAATAGAAGAAAAAGTATAATACCCAACCTCTTCCTCATCATTAATAATCTGAAAAGACTTCTTCTGTTTCTCAAAAAAATTATCTCTTCTTTCAATAGATCTCTCAGTAAACTCATTAATTTCCTTATCCAAATACTTCTTCTTTAAAGGACCAGTAGCCGCTATAACCTTATCCCTATCAGTAACAATAATATTATGTTTAATAATCTGATTAAAAGCCTCAACATAATCAATAGAAACATTCTTTAAACTTTCAATCTGAGAATACTTCTTCAAAATAATAGAATCATTTTCCAAATATATCTCTAAACTTTCACCATTCTTAATTCTAAGATTCTTTCTAATCTCTTTTGGAATAACAATTCTTCCCAACTCATCAATCCTTCTAATTATACCAGTAGTTTTCATTTATTTCACCTATACTTTCTCTATTTATTTTGTCAGATAACTAAAGAATTATACAATAAACAAAAAAATTAAAGAAATAATCTTTAATCTTTAATATCTTTAATAATTTTATCTAATAATTCATTAAAATAAAATATAAAATGTTTATCTAATTTTACAATATCTAATATAATATGTATTTTACCATCAATATAAGAAAATCTAAATTGTTTACATATCTCATATGCACTAAAGAATAACAATTCACCATCAACTTTAGAAGAAACATCTTTAGGTAAAACAATCTCAACATAATTTTTATTTTGTTTACTCTCAGTAATATTAAGTTCTTTAGCTTGTTTCTCAAACCACTCTTCATGCATATAAATAACCATATCATCAGTAACTTTACCAAATCTATTGCTAAGTGTCTCTTTAATTTTATTAATATCCTCTATTGAATTAATGCTATTAATCATCTCATGAATCTCAATCTTAATCTCATCATCAGGAACATAATCATCATCAATATGCGTGTCAACTTCAATCAAAGGTTTATTTAACACATCATCATTTTCTTCTATCTTAACACCCTTTAATTTATCAACTTCCTCTTTTAACATCTTAAGATATAAATCAATACCAATACTATCAATAAATCCCGATTGTTCACTACCTAATATATCACCCGCTCCACGTATAGATAAATCCCTCATAGCAATTTTAAATCCACTGCCAAGTTCCGTAAATTCCTTTATCGTATTAAGTCTCTTAACTGCCAAATCATTAAGTTCTTTCTTACCACTATACATCATATAAGCATAACCAATCCTATCACTTCTGCCAATTCTACCTCTGATCTGATATAACTGTGATAAACCAAAATGATCAGCATCAAGAATAATCAAAGTATTAACATTAGGAATATCAATACCAGTCTCTATAATAGTAGTACATAAAAGAATATCAAATTCATGGTTAATAAAATCAATCATAATATTTTCCAAATGATCCTTAGTCATTCTACCATGTGCATATCTAATAGTGGCCTCTGGAACAAGTTTATGTATTTCATCTAACTTATTATCTAATCTATCAATATCATTATATAAAATAAATACCTGTCCATCTCTAGATAACTCCTTATATATTGCATCTTTAATAATATTTTTATTTTCCGGTATAACATAAGTTTGAATAGGTCTTCTCTTCTCAGGAGGAGTCTCAATAAGAGCAAGTCCTCTAATACCAGACATAGACATTTGCAAAGTTCTAGGTATTGGAGTAGCAGACAAAGTAAGAACATCTATAGAACTCTTATATTTCTTAATCTTTTCCTTATGAGCAACACCAAACCTCTGCTCCTCATCAATAACAAGCAACCCCAAATCCTTAAAATCAATCTTCTCATTAAGAATCTTATGAGTACCAAATAAAATATCAATTTTTCCTTCCTTTAACTTTTCAAGTATTTCTCTTTGCTCTTTAACAGAAGTAAATCTATTAAGAAGAGCAATATTAATAGGAAAATCAATAAATCTATTCAAAGCCGCCTTATATTGTTGACTAGACAAAATAGTAGTAGGACATAAATATGCTACTTGTTTACCATCATTAACAGCCTTAAATATTGCCCTAAAAGCAACTTCTGTTTTACCATACCCAACATCTCCACATAAAAGCATATCCATTGGCTTATTTCTTTCCATTTCCTTCTTTATAATCTCGGTAGCTCTAAGTTGATCAGAAGTAGGAACATAACTAAACTTACTTTCAAATAAAATTTGATTTTCATCATCATGTGAAAAAGCATATCCACTAGAAGCCTCTCTCAAAATAGAAACCTTAATAAGATCTGCCGCTATACTCTCTAATTTCTTCTTGACTCTAGCCTTCCTCTTATTCCAAGAATCAGTACCAAGTTTATCTAACTTAAAGAAAGCACCCTCTTTTCCATTAAATTTAGTAATCTTATCAATCTTTTCAACAGGTAAATATAGAATATCATCATCAGCATATAATAACTTAATATAGTCCTTCTTCATTCCATTCTTAACCAAAGTACATATCTCAATATATTTACCAATACCATGATCAATATGAACAATTAAGTCTCCCTTTTCCAAATTATCAATATTACTAATCTTAGTACCAACCTTATATTTACTCTTTACTTTTCTTTTATCTTCGACCTTACCAAACAAATCATTAACAGACATAACAACATAATCATCAAAGATAAAACCACCATAAATATATTTATTAACAAAATTAATCTTATTATTAATAATATTATTCTCATCAGTAAATATAATATCATCAAGTTCCAAATAAGTAACAATCCTCTTAACAACATTTCTATCATCAACACATAATATAACAGTCTTACCACTCTTAATATATCTAATTAAATCTAACTTTAACTTTTCAAAATTACCACAATAATTCTCAATACTATGTGAAACATATTTCTTATTATTAACATCTAAATCTACTAAATTATCTATATCAAGAATATAAATATTATGTTTATTAGAAATATCTTCAATATCCCACATATAATTAGTCTTAATATCATCATCAAGTTCACTATCATATTCTAATATATTCTCTCTAAGTAAAGAATAACTATTAATAATCTGATTATAATCATAATAAAAAATAACACTATCCGAAGCATAATCCCAAAGTCCACTAACAGAATCAGAATAATTAAGTAAATATTTCTGTTTTCTAGTTATATTATCCTCTATTTTACCATCAATTAAAAACTCCGTATAAGGATATATTTTAACACTATCAACAGAAGTATTAGATATCTGATCCTCTAAATCAAAATATTTAATACTATCAATAGTATCTCCCCAAAACTCTATTCTAATAGGATTATCAAACTCAATAGGAAATATATCAATAACATATCCCCTAATAGCCATTTCTCCAGTCCTACTAACAACAGGTTTCTTCTCATAACCTAAATCAAATAATTTATTAATAAAATCATCTCTATCAATATCCATATCTTTATTAATATCAATAATCTTATTCTTATATAACTTAGTATTAGGTAAATATCTAAGTATACCCATCAAATTAGTAACAACAATATATTTACCACTACCAAGTAATTTATTCAAAGTAATAAGTCTATCAATAACAAATTCTGGACTAATATCAGTAACTTCACTAGTAATAAAATCATCCATCGGAAAAAATAAAACTTTATTAGTATAGTTAAGTAATCTATTATAAACATCATTAGCCTCATATAAAGAATTAGTTATAACCAAATTATTTTTCTTATTTTTAATAAAATAATTATAAATGTATAAAGAATTAAGTTCCTTATTTAACCCCGTAACAGCATAATTATCCCTACTATCAATATCAAATAGATTATTAAAAATTCCCATAAATATTCCTCCTTTCCAAGACTAAAAGATACATATTAATGTATCTTATTATAATTCATTCTTTTTATTCATACTATTATAAATTTGTTTCAATCTAGCAATATCACAATTAACAAAATCCTCTAATAAATTATCTACTTTAGCATAAACCGCATCAAGTACTTCCCTTTGTTCTTTACTAAATTTACCAAGTACACAATCAATAGCATCTATCGTTCTATCTTTTCCATATATTCCAATTTTAAATCTAACATAGTCTCTAGTTTGAATAGCCTTAGTAATACTCTTAAGACCATTATGTCCTCCACTAGAACTATTATTAACAACCTTAATTTTACCCAATACCATATCCAAATCATCATGCATTATCAAAATATCTTGACTATTAATATTATAAAAATCAACAATTTTTTTAACAGCATTACCAGATAAATTCATATAAGTCAAAGGTTTAGCCACAATTACCTTTTCCCCATTTATATTAATATCAAATATATCAGCCTCAAATTTTCTTTCAGTTCTAAAAGCACAACCATATTTTTTAGCAAACATATTTGCAAGTTCGTAACCAATATTATGTCTTGTATTTTCATATTCCTTACCAGGATTTCCAAGTCCCACTACTAACTTCATTATTTTCCCTCCTTATGATATTCTTTATATACTTCATTTTTAGGTATTTTTCTATCCTTTGCTACTTTCTTAATTGCAGTCATAACATCCAGTCCAGCTTTAATATACAAGTCAACAGCTTCATTAATAGACAAATTATCATCAATAACCTTTTCATCACATCCACTTACAACAATAACAAATTCCCCTTTTTCAGGAATATTCTTAATAACATCACTAAGTTTTCCCCTATATACAGTTTCAAACTTCTTAGTAATTTCCCTTGAAATACTAATATCTCTATCACCAAATACTTCTAACATCATATTAAGTGTTTTCATAATACGATGTGGTGCTTCATAAAAAATCATAGTATATTCATTATCTTTAAGCATTTCTAATTCATCTCTACGTTTAGAATCCTTACTATTTAAGAAACCATAGAATAAAAAAGGTTGTGGTGATATACCAGATGCAATCAAAGCACATACAAAAGCAGTAGCTCCAGGTAATGCAATAACATTATAATTATTATCACTAATATACTTAACCGTTTTATATCCAGGATCACTTATAATAGGAGTTCCTCTATCAGTAACTAATCCAACAGAGTATCCATTTTTCAAATATTCAAGTACCTTCTCTTTTAAAATATCTTCATTATGTTCATGTAAAGAAATAAGTTTCTTTTTAATACCAAAATTATTAAGTAAATTAAGCGTAACTCTCGTATCCTCAGAAAAAATAACCTCTACTTCTTCTAATACTTTTACAGCTCTATAAGTCATATCATCCAAATTACCAATTGGTGTAGGAATCAAATATAAACTAGGCGTATCATTATAACTATTTTGTATCATGAGTATCATCTCCAAACATATTCTTTATTTCAATATTATAGTTACCATCACTATCATAAACAATCAAAGGATAAATCATCTTTAATCCTTTTTTACCACCTTTTACAAACTCAATAAGCATTAAATCACTATTCCTATTCTCTTTAGGATAAATAAATCTAATTTTCTTAGCCATAAAACCATATTTACTAGCAATATCCAATATTTGAGTTAATCTTTCAGTCCTATGAACCATTGCTAACCTACCATTAGTTTTAAGTACCCTTTTAGATATAATAAATATATCATCTAAATTAAGAAGTTTCTCATGTCTAGCAATAGCCTTCACCGAATTAACATTTTCAAATAAAGAATTATTAGTATCAAAATAAGGAGGATTACAAGTAATAACATCAAAATAATCATCACAAAATAAATTAATAACATTCTTAGCATCATCATTAATAATAGTTATCTGCTTGTCCATCTTATTTTCAATAATAGATTTAACTCCCAAATCAAAAACAGATTTTTGTATCTCAACACCATAAATATTAGCCTTTGTCCTAAAACTAAGAAGCATTGGAATAGGAGCATTACCAGTAGCAATATCTAAAATATTTTTGTCTCTTAAATTAATAGTTACAAAATTAGCAAGTAATAAAGAATCTAAAGAAAATTTAAAATAATCAGTATCTTGATAAATATAAGCATTTTTAAAATTTAAAAGATTATTCTTTACTATCATTAACATCTACCTGTACAATTTCATTATCCACAAATACCTTATATTTACCCGCTAATGGTTCAGAAGAAATAACCTTTCCCTCTTTACCATTTATTTTAACCTTTTTACCAACATCAGGAATATTTTTTCTAACCTCCATATACTGTTCATTTTCATAATTTAAACAACATAAAAGCCTACCACAAACCCCATTAATTTTAGTAGGATTTAAAGCAATACCTTGATTCTTAGCCATATTAATTGAAACAGATTCAAAATTAGTTAAAAAAGAACTACAACATAAAATTCTACCACAAGGACCAATACCACCAATTTCTTTAGCTTTATCTCTAACACCAATCTGTCTAAGTTCAATTCTTGTCTTCAAATTAGAAGCTAAATCTTTAGCTAATTTTCTAAAATCAATCCTCTCATCAGCCAAAAAACGGAAAATTAATTGACTCTTATCAAAATTATAATTAGCATCAATAATAGTCATATTAAGATTTTCTTTAAGAGCTAGTTCTCTGCACTTTTCCAAAGCTTTCTTCTCATCCTGTATATTTCTCAAATGTTGTTGAAAATCTTTTTTAGTAGCTACCCTAACAACTTCAGGATAAGCATCATTCTCTCTTTTAGAATCAACTATTTCAACAATCTTACCAAACTTAAGACCCTTATCAGTATTAACAATAACAGTTAAATTAACCTTTAAATCTAAACCATTAGAATTAAAATAGTAAACTTTAGTATTATTATTAAACTTTACTCCTACTATTTTCATGAATTATCACCACACATATCTATAACCAATTTATCAATCAATAAATTAATATTCAAATTATACTTAATATTATTTAAAGTATCATTTAAAACTTTAATTTTATCACATAACACATCAATATCATTCATATTAGCAATCTTTATAATATTATCTTCGTAATCATTAAAAAATAATATCTTCAAACCACTCTTATATCTAATAACATCATAATAAAAATAAATCATCAAATTAATACCAATAATATTATAGTTTCTATCCTTAAAATTATTATGCCATAATTTCTTAGTATAAATTAAAGTATCTAACTTATAATTCTCAATATACTCAGTAAACTCAATAACATCATTTATAATCTTTTCTTTATTATCATCAGAAATATCATTATATCCATAACTAATAAGTAAATCAGATAAATTACTAATAGTATCATAACTACATTTCTTCTTATTTAATTTAATCACTTGACATCTAGAAATGATTGTAGGAAGAAGCATATTAATATTATCCGTAATCAAAATGGCAATAATATCATCAACAGGTTCTTCCAAAAATTTTAATATAGAATTAGCAGTCTGAACATTCATCTTTTCAGCAGATCTAATAATATAAATTTTCTTATTTCCTTCAAAAGCCTTATTATTAAATTCACTCTGTAAATCAAGTAATTGATCCTTCTTTATCCACATACCATCAGATTTAATAACCTTAACATCAACATAATTACCATCATCAATACGTTTACATATATTTTTAATATTATTATCATCAGTAATATCCATACAAATAATTTCTTTAACAAAAGATAAAACAATATCCATAACATCAGGATTACCATTAGAATCAAAAATATAAGCATGAGAAAGTTTATTATTTTTAATAGCATTATTAACCATATTATAAAAAATAGGTTGTCCATCTTTATATAATTCTAACATAATTCACCTCTCAAAAAATTAAAATTGAAAACAAGCATAATCCAACTACTGCTGGTAAACCAAAAATACCAATTAAAATAATTGTAAACACATTAAAAGCAATAGTAATTCCTAATGGAAAAACAATAATATTATAAGTATAAATCATTAATATTGCAATTATAACTTTCTTAATAATCAAAAATAATTTATTAAACATAACTCACCAATAAATTATATGATAATTATAATACTATATGTCTTTTCTCCCTTCAAGAGCAAACTCTAATGTCATAGCATCAATATAATCAATATCAGTACCCATAGGAATACCCGTAGCAATTCTAGTAATTTTAATATTTTTATTTTCTAATATTTTCTTTATATATTGCATTGTCGTTTCCCCCTCAATTGAAGGTTTAAGAGCCAAAATAATTTCTTCAATATTTTCTTTATCAATTCTAGAAATCAAACAAGAAATATTAACATCATCAGGTCCAATTCCCTCCAAAGGAGAAATAAGTCCACCTAAAACATGATATTTACCATTATAAATATTAATCTTTTCAAATAAAGAAATATCTTTTGCCTTTTCCACAACAAAGACTATCTTACTATTTCTATTAGAATCAGAACAAATATCACAAATATCATTTTCTGTAATATTTCCACATATAGAACAATTAGTTAGTTTATCTCTAACATCAATAATAGAGTCAGAAAAAGATGTCAATTTTTCTTTACTAAAATTTATTAAAGAAAAAGCAAGTCTCTCTGCTGTCTTTTCACCAATACCTGGTAAATCTTTAAAACAATCAATAATATTTTTTATACTATTAGGATACATTTTACATCAAACCATTTAACATATTACTATATTTACCAAGTTTTTCTTTTTTATCTTTTTCCATATTTTCAATAGCATTATTAACTGCTACTAAAATCATATCTTCTAACATTTCTTTATCATCTTGTTCTATACTATCAACATCTATATTAATAGAAATAAGTTTATTATTTCCTCCAACCACAGCTGTCACCAATTGTGATTTACCTTCATAAGTTTTACTTTCTAACTCATTTTGTGTCTTTTCAATATCTCTTTGCATTTTTTTAGCCTGCATCATTATAGCTTGCATATTCATATTTATCGTTCTCCTTTATTATTTATATTCTATAATACTATCTCCTACTAAATCAATCAAATCATCAATAGAAGATTTTTCTCTCTTATTATTAGCATTATTTTCTAGTTCTTTAACATTATATTTAATTCCTTTTTTTAAATCATCAATATATTTATTTTTAATACCTTTCCATCTATCGTTATCAATGGCAACAACATAAACCTTAGTATTAAAAATTTTTTCTAATAATTTTTCAGTAACCTCTAAATTACTATTAATTCTACTCGCTGTAGAAGGATAATTACAAGATAAAATTACATATTTACTTGCTCCAACCACTATATTAGAATCTTTAAGTAATCCTGAAACAACAGAAAACTCTTCATCATCAATATAATCATCTAAACTATTCCATTTTGATTTAAACTCTTCTAATACATTTTTTGAAGCCAAAGCCAAGGAATTATTAACTCTAAGTTCAACTTGAACATCAGAAATAGAACTATCTTTTATTTCCCGGGAAATATTTTCTTTATCTTGGGAAATATTTTCTCTATCTTGGGAAATATTTTCATTTTTTTCTTTAATTATTTCCCGGGAAATAATTTTTTCATTATTTACAGCTACTCTTCCAAATTTCAAATCAGAATATTTAAGAATTGAAATCATAAATATAATTGAACTATGATTAGAAATTTTTATAGAATTTTGTACACCATTAAGGCTTTCTATTAAATCATATAAATCTTTATCATTATATTTATCAGAAACCAATTTGATATAATCATTTTTAGTAGAAATACTTGATAAAATATTAGCATTTTTATACAAAATAACATCTTTAAGAAAAATAAGCATTTCTTCAACAAATTTATTAATATCTTTTCCAGATTCATCTAAATAGTCAACAAACTCTATTAATTTGACCTTATTATTATTCTTAACGTCATCTAATAATGTATAAAGTTCTTCATACGAAACCGAACCATTAACCTTATAAACATCATCAATAGTAATATTATCATTAGAATATGCTACCAATTGATCTAAAAAGTTTATAGCATCCCTCATTCCACCATCAGATAATCTTGCTATTTCATATAATGCATCGTCATCAATAGTAATATCTTCAAGATTAGAAATTTCTCTAAGCCTTTCCACTATTTTTTTATCATCAATCTTAGAAAATCTAAATTTTTGACATCTTGAAGCTATAGTTAATGGTATTTTATGAGGCTCAGTCGTAGCTAAAATAAATATAACATGACTAGGAGGTTCCTCCAAAGTCTTTAAAAGTGCATTAAATGCTTGTGTTGTAAGCATATGAACTTCATCTATTATATAGACCTTATATTTAGAATTACTAGGAACTAAATTAATTTTATCCCTTAATTCTCTGATTTCATCAACACCATTATTCGAAGCAGCATCAATTTCAACAATATCATTACTATTCAAATAATTAAGACAATTATAACATTTCCCACATGGGTTACCATCCACTAAATTTTCACAATTAACTAATCTTGCAATAATTTTAGCAATAGTAGTCTTTCCCGTTCCTCTAGGTCCACAAAAAAGATAAGCATGGGACACTTTTCCAGAAACAATAGCATTCTTAATAACAGTAACAACCTCTTCTTGTCCATAAACACTATTAAAATCAACAGGTCTATATTTTCTATACAAAGCTAAATATCCCATAAAATACCTCCTACATAAACATTATACCACATAAAACAAAGAAAACATCATTTTTTTCTCTTTTTTTTAAAAAAATCAGATAATATTTCAGAGCATTTATCACTTTTAATATAATTCAAAGAAACATATGGCTCTACAGTTGTTTTATTATACATTTGTACGCCTTGCCTGATAGTGCCATAATAAATATTTTTAATTCTGCTCTCCATAATAGCTCCAATACACATCATACAAGGCTCTAAAGTAACATATAAAGAGCAGTCATCTAACCTCCAACTCCCCAATTTTCGACACGCTCTGCTGATAGCCACTAGCTCAGCATGCCTTATAGCATCATTTTTTTCCTCTTTTTCATTGTATCCACAGGCAATAAGCTCATCTCCTCGAAATATAGCACAACCAACAGGTATTTCATCCAAATTATAAGCAATTTTAGCTTGCTCAAAAGCCACTTCTAATTTATCAACATCCATCATAATATCTTCTCCTCTATGTTCCACGTGGAACATAAAAAAATATTATCATAGTAATTATTAAATTTCAAAATATTATATTTTAAATCAAGCAAAACATTCAAAAATTTCATGTTTCACGTGGAACATAGGTTATTTTTTTATAATTCAAAAATTACAAAAAAAATATAAATAGCTTTTTAAAATAAATAAAAATTGTTGATGAATTCATGTTCCACGTGAAACATTAAAATAATCATTTATCTAAAGCAAGTTATTATTAATTTCAAATATACAAAAAATAATAATTAAAACATATAAAAATAAAATACGTAATAATTTAATTTTAAAATTATATAGGAAAAAACTGTTGATAAGCTATGTTTCACGTGGAACATGAGTTATTATTTTATAATTAAATTTGTTATTAATAATCATTAATGAATAAAATACAATAATAAATATATATAATTCAAAAATCACATAACAAATATAAACGACTTTTAAAAATAAATAAAAAATTGTTGATAAATTCATGTTCCACGTGAAACATGAAATTTTTTAATAGATATTTTTAGAAATATGTTTGTTAAATATAAATAATAATTATTTCCAAATATTAATTAAATTTATTTTTAATAATTAATTAATTGTTGATAATCTATGTTCCACGTGAAACATAAAAACAAGCATAATTAAAATATAGAAATATAAATAATCACATCAATTAAAACTATTAAATAATTCAAAATAAAAAATAACCAACCCTATGTTCCGCGTGGAACATGAAGTTAGTTATCTAATTATTATTGCTATGTTTCACGTGAAACATAGCATAATTTTAAATCTAATTTATCAACAGGCATAAAAAAAGATACACACACTAAATAAATGTTAAAGCTGCTGACTTCCGTCCCTGACTTGGTTCCATCATTTAATGTTGTATCAACAAGTATTATATAACAATTCAAAAACATAGTCAATATAAGCAAATAGACATACATTTGTATGTCTATTTGCTTGTAAACTATATATAATAAATAATTTTATAAAATTAATAATTGCTTAATTATAATTAGAATTTAGTAATAAAAATTATTTCCCGGGAAATAAAATATAAAAATGAAGACACCAAGGCTTCATTTTTAACATTAAAGACTACAGACTTTAATGTACACTGAGAGATATAATATAGCTCGAAGTGAAAAAAAAAGAAAGCTATTCACTTTCTTTTTCAATATTTTCACCATTAATATTATCATCACTAACTTCTTCTCTATCAACAATAGAAGTAGAACTAACAATACTATCTTCTTTTAAATTAATAAGTTTAACACCTTGAGTAACTCTACTCATAGTAGAAATCTTATCAACAGCCAATCTAATAATAATACCAGAATCAGTAATAATCATTAAGTCTTTACTATCATCAACAGTCTTAAATGACACAATAGAACCATTCTTTTCAGTAATATTAACAGTCTTAACTCCTTTACCACCACGATTAGTAATTCTATATTCATCAACAGGTGTCTTCTTACCATAACCCTTTTCAGTAATAACAAGTACATACTCATTAGGTTCAACAATCTCCATACCAACAAGTATACCACCATCAAGATTAATACCTCTAACACCAGAAGCACTTCTACCCATAATTCTAACGGCACTTTCATTAAATCTAACCATTCTACCATTAGAAGAAGCCATTAAAATCTCATCATTACCAGTAGTTTTCTTTACAGATACAAGTTCATCATTATCTTTTAAAGTAATAAACTTCTTACCGTTAGTCCTAATACTATCAAATTCAGATATATCAGTCCTTTTAATTAAACCATTCTTAGTAGCAAAAACTAAACATTTGTATTCATCATCATTAGATATTTTCAATAAAGAAGTAACCTTTTCATCTTTATCTAAAGATAACAAATTAATAATAGGTAATCCCTTAGATTGTCTACTATATTCAGGAATTTCATAACCCTTAATTCTATATACTTTACCCATATTAGTAAACATAAGAATATAATCATGACTAGTAGCATTAATCAAATGCTCTACAAAATCCTCTTCATTAGTAGCCATACCTTTAACACCCATACCACCTCTATTTTGAGTTTTATAAGTATCAGCAGGTAATCTCTTAATATAACCCTTATTAGTTAAAGTAATAACAACATTCTCAACAGGAATTAAAGATTCATCTTCAATATAATCAATAGCAGTCATATCAATATGTGTTCTTCTCTCATCAGCATATTTATCTTTAATTTCAAGCATTTCAGTCTTAATAACTTCAAGAATTTTCTCTTCACTAGCTAATATTTCTTCTAATTCCTTAACTAATTTCTCAAGTTCAGCAATCTCTTCTTCAATCTTAGATTTTTCAAGTCCAGTAAGTCTCTTCAATCTCATATCGAGAATAGCTTGAGATTGAACCTCTGATAAAGCAAAATTAGACATAAGTCCAGCTTTAGCCTCATCGTCATCAGCAGACTCTCTAATAATCTTAATAACTCTATCAATATTATCAAGAGCAATCTTTAAACCATCTAAAATATGCAATCTATCCTTATATCTCTTTAAATCAAATTGACATCTACGATAAATAACATGTTTCTGATGATCAATATACTTCTCAATAATCTCTCTTAAACCAAGTGTTCTAGGACTACCATCAACAAGCATTAAAAAATTAATACCATAAGAAGTTTGAAGTTGTGTATGCTTATATAAATTATTCAAAACAACATTAGCATTAGCCTCTTTCTTAACATCAATAACAATCTTAATACCCTCTAAAGCCGATTCATCACTTAAATTAGAAATACCATCAATAACCTTATCTCTAACAAGTTCACCAATTCTTTGAATCAAAGCTTTCTTATTAACTTGATATGGAAGTTCTGTAATAACAATTCTGTGCTTATTATGAGTCTCTTCTACAGTAGCCATACCTCTAATAGTAATAGCTCCTCTACCGCTCTCGTACGCCCTTTTAATACCACTATTACCAAGAATAACACCAGCAGTAGGAAAATCAGGTCCCTTAATATATTGCATAAGTTCAGTAACAGTAATTTCTGGATTATCAATATAAGCAACACATCCATCAATAACTTCACCCAAGTTATGTGGTGGAATATTAGTAGCCATACCAACAGCAATACCCATATTACCATTAACTAATATATTAGGAAATCTGCTAGGTAAAACAACAGGTTCCTTTCTCTGACCATCATAATTTTCCGAAAAATCAACAGTATCCTTATTTAAATCTCTTAAAAGTTCCATCGATATCTTAGCAAGTCTAGCTTCAGTATAACGACTAGCAGCAGCACCATCACCATCAATAGATCCAAAATTACCATGTCCATCAACAAGAGTATGTCGATAAGTAAAATCTTGTGCCATTCTTACCATAGATTCATAAATAGCAGAATCACCATGTGGATGATAATGACCCATAACAGCACCAACAGCATTAGCAGATTTCTGATATTTCTTATCAGGAGTCATACCCTCTTCATATAAAGTGTATAAAATTCTTCTATGAACAGGCTTAAGACCATCTCTAACATCAGGAAGAGCTCTTGCAACAATAACACTCATCGAATAATCAAGGAAAGACTTCCTCATTTCACCAACAATATTAACAGCTACTTTTCTATCTCTTTCATGATTATTATCCTCACCCATATCTTCTATATTTAAATTTTTATCTATATTCTTATCTTCCATCATAAACCTCCTATATATCCAAATTCTCTACAAATAGAGCATTATCTTCAATAAACTTTCTTCTAGGTTCAACTTCTTCACCCATAAGTAACTGGAATGTTTCATCAGCAAGAATAGCATCATCCAAAGTAACTTGTTTTAATATTCTCTTATCAATACCCATTGTTGTTTCTCTAAGTTCTTCTGGATTCATCTCTCCTAAACCTTTCATTCTACCAATTTCATACTTCGTATTAAGAGGTAAAGTAGCTAAATATTCATCTCTTTCTGCTTCATCAAGTACATATTTAATATTTTTACCATGTTTAATTGAATATAAAGGTGGTTGTGCAGCATATATATGTCCATTTTCTACTAATGGCTTAAAATATCTATAAAATAAAGTAAGTAATAATGTTCTAATATGTGCTCCATCAACATCAGCATCAGTCATAATAATTATCTTATAATATCTTAACTTAGATATATCAAATTCTTCACCAATACCAGTGCCTAAAGCCGTAATCATAGTTCTAATCTCTTCATTAGCAAGAATTCTATCTAATCTAGCCTTCTCTACATTAAGTATTTTACCTCTAATAGGAAGAATAGCCTGCGTAATAGGATCTCTTCCCATCTTAGCACTACCAGCAGCAGAATCCCCCTCTACAATAAACATTTCTGATATAGTAGCATCTTTAGAAGAACAATCAGTAAGTTTACCCCAATAATTAGTAATTTCAAGTCCACCTTTTCTTCTAGTTAACTCTCTAGCTCTTCTAGCAGCAACTCTAGCCCTAGCAGCAGTCATTGACTTTTCTATTATAATTTTAGCATCATTAGGATGTTCCATTAAAAATCTCTCAAATGCTTTAGCAAATATACTAGCAGCTACTTTTCTAACTTCACTATTACCAAGTTTAGTCTTAGTTTGTCCCTCAAATTGAGGTTCAGGTACTTTAGCAGATATAATCATTGTTATACCTTCTCTAACATCATCACCGCTAAGAGGCTCATCATTATCTTTAAGTATTTTATTTGCTTTAGCATAATTATTAATAATTCTAGTTAGTGCAAGTTTAACACCATCTTCATGAGTACCACCTTCAGGAGTAATAATATTATTAACAAAAGAGTAAACAGTAGCATTATATCCATCATTATATTGAAGAGCAACTTCTATTGAAATATCATTTTCCATTCCTTCAACATATACAATATCTTCATGGATAGGAGTCTTATTTTTATTTACATAAGCAACAAACTCTTTAATACCACCTTCATAAACAAAAGTATCAGATTCTCCTGTTCTATCATCCATAAGAATAATTCTAAGTCCTTTATTTAAGAAAGCAAGTTCCCTAGTTCTAGTTTTTAATGTTTCGTAATTAAAAGTAGTAGTCTCTTTAAATATTTCATCATCAGGCATAAAAGTTACTGTCGTACCGGTTCTATCTTCACTACATTCTCCTATTACCTTTAAAGGTTCTACAGTATGTCCACCATTAGCAAACTTAATATAGTGAACTTTTCCCTCTTTATAAACAGTTACTTCTACCCATTTACTAAGAGCATTAACTACAGATGCTCCAACACCATGTAATCCACCAGATACTTTGTAGCCACCACCACCAAATTTACCACCAGCATGTAATACTGTATATACCGTCTCAACCGTAGATAATCCTGTCTTAGGATGTACTTCAACAGGTATACCTCTACCATCATCTTTAACAGTAACAGAACCATCTTTATTAACAATTATTTCAATATCATCACAATATCCTGCTAAAGCCTCATCGATAGCATTATCTACTATTTCCCAAACTAAATGGTGTAATCCTTTCTCACTAGTACTACCTATATACATACCAGGTCTTTTTCTTACTGCTTCAAGTCCTTCTAATACTTGAATATCCGAAGCATCATAATGTTCATTACTATTCATTTTTTATCACCTTCCTGCATCAAATTATTTCCCGGGAAATAATTTTACCATTTTCTATTCTATAAACATTAGCTTTATTTCTCACATTTTTATCAATATTTTCAATATCTGTAGTAGTAACTATTGTTTGAATATCATTATCTAAATATTTAATTACCTTATTTCTCTTATCAATATCTAATTCACTAAATATATCATCCAAAAGTAAAATAGGCGTATCAGATAAAACATCAGTAAATAATTTAACTTCTGCTAACTTAAGAGCAAGTACAGCACTCCTTATTTGCCCATTTGAACCATATAAAGATAAATTCTTCCCATTCAAATCAAAATAAAAATCATCTCTATTAGGTCCAATAAAAGTAATCTTATACTGAATTTCTCTTGATAAATTACTTTTAAGTTTATCTTTAAACATATCTTTATCTAAATTACTAACATTAGAAGTATATATCATCTTAAGTCCTTCTAACCCTGTAATAGAACTAAATATACCATCTATATATTTATTAACTAAGTCTACATATTTCCTTCTAAAATTATAAATAACTATTGATAAACCAATATATTTATCATTAAGAATATCTAAATAATTCATATCACTCTCTTTATTAATATTAATAATCTTCAAAAATTCATTTCTTTGGCGTAAAACTAAATTATAATTATTTAAATTTGCTAAATAAATCTTATTAATTTGACTAATTTGAATATTAAAGTATTTTCTTCTACAAGATGGACTATCTTTAAATATTCTAATACTATCACTACTAAAAAGAATAACATTCATCTTAGAAATATAGTCACTTAATTTTTTGATCTCTTTTTTATTTATCTTAACAACCTTACCATTCTCATTAATTAATAGTTCAAGTTCATCATAAGAACCATTATAATCAACAATTCCTTTAATCATTGAATATCTACTATTAAAATTAATAAGATTCTTATCATTAATAGATAAAAAAGACTTCGTAACAGCAAGTACATAAATAGATTCTAGTAAATTAGTTTTTCCCTGAGCATTATCTCCTATTATAATATTTAAATTATTATTAAGTTCTAATAAAATATCATCATAATTACGATAATTTTTTAAATAAATTTTTTGTAATTTCAATATAAAGTTATTTTCTTGCCCATATTTTCACCTTTACTAATCTCATGTACCCCTATACATATATAATTATACCATATTTCAATAAAAATTAAAAGAAAAAAAACATATTTTCTATGTATTTTTTCCTTATTTTTCAACGGTTTTTCTCATAATTCCATTTAGGTATTTTTCTATCTTTATACACTTAGTAATTTGATTATCAATCGTAGTATAAGGTACCTTAATATTCATCTCTTTACCATTATCAAAATATATTTTTGTACCATTACTTTCTTTAACATATCTAGTAATATTATTATAAGCAAGCCATATACATTTCTTAGAACTAGGAGTACATGTAGGAAAGAAAATAATCATATTATAAGAAGATACAATAATAGGAGTCTTAATATAATAATTAAAAATATCAATAACAAATTGCCTCTGAATATTATAAGAATTACCATAAAAATTACACCCATATTTAAGTAATTTAAGACAATCAATACTCAAATAAAAATCCTTATTCTTCTCCACAACATAAGTACCATATCCATTAGAAGTAAAGCACAAAACATCATCAGTAATAATATAATTTCTCATAAAATCCCCCTCTCCACATATAAAAATATGTACCATGTATTAAAGCATATAATCATGTCGAATTTTATCAAAATATGTCGTAAATTATCAAAAATTTTCCTTTTCTTAACATTTCTATCATCAAAATTACTGTTTTATCACAAAAAAAAATAGATAAAAGAATCAAATCTCTTATCTATTAAACAAATATAAATCAAAATTAGCAAGTCTTAATAGGTAAAACAAGTTGTACCAAAGAATCATCTTCATTACTCTTAATAACAATAGGAGAACTATCATTATTCATACATAAAACAATCTTTTCTTTATTAAAACTCTTAATAGCATCTAACATAAACTTAGAACTAAACGAAATCTCAATATTCTTATCATTTTCTACATTAATTTTTTCCTCTACTTTACCAATTTCTGGACTATTTGAAGAAATCATAAGTTCATTACCTTTTAAAGATAACTTAATAGTATTCTTTTCTCTATCAGAAGTAAGTAAACTAGCTCTATCAATCATATTATATAAATCATTAAAAGAACATTCAAGTAATATATTAAAATTCTTAGGAATAATATCACTAGTAGTAGGATAAGTACCAGAAAGTAATCTAGATAAAAATACAATATTACCATATTTAAATAAAACTTTATTACTAAATAAATGTAATTCTAAAGATTCTTCATCATTATCAAGCATTTTAGTAAGTTCTACTAAGTTTTTACCAGGAATAACAATATTAATATCACTTTCATCAACTTTATCAATAGCTACTAATTTTCTAGCAAGTCTATATGAATCAGTAGCAATAACATCTAATTCACCATTATTAATTCTAAAATTAATACCAGTAAGAAGTGGTCTAGTTTCACTTTGTGAAATAGCAAATACTGTTTGATTAATAATATCCTTAAATACCCCATTATTAATAACAATAGGTTCTTTAGTTTCATCTAAATCTAAATTAGGAAATTCATTAGGATTAATACCATTCAAATTAAATTCTGTATTATCTGTACTAACAATCATCTTATATCCATCAATAACTTCAATAGATATATCTGTATTAGGAAGTTTTCTTATTATCTCAACAATATACTTACCTCCTATTACTATACTACCAGTTTCTTCTAAACTTGTTAACTTGTTCTTTGGTATAAAAGATCTAATAGAAACATCAGTATCACTTGCATATAAATATAATCCATCATCCTTTAAATCAAACTTAATACCTGTTAATATAGGAATTAAGTTTTTAGTAGATATTGCTCTTGCTGTATTATTCAAACTTTCTAATAATATTTCTTTCTTTACGACTAATTTCATTTTTATCATCCTCTTTCTTTTATTATTTATTATATTATTATTATTATGCTGTGGATATTGTGGAAAACTCACATATATCCTTGTTTTATATACCTTTACTTATCCACAATACTTGTTGATAACTTTAAACTTATCCACTATCAACAACTATATTCTCTTTTTTAACTCCTCAATTACTGTTTGTAACTGATAATTTGTCTCCAAATCTTTCTCTATTTTTTGATATGCACTTATTATAGTTGAGTGGTCTCTACCTCCAAAGTAAGTTCCCATTTTTGGATACGATTCATTTGTCATTATTCTACACAAGTATATAGCTATTTGCCGCTGATAATTTATATCTTTACTCCTTTTTTTACCTTTTAAATCCTCAATATCTATCTTAAAGTACTCACAGACAATCCTTTGAATTCTATGAATATCATTTTTATATACACTACGCTCACTTATTTTATCTTTTAAAGCTTCAATAGCAATATCCAAAGTAACAACTCCATGGTTCATCATCAGTGCATAAGCAAAAACCCTTGTAATTGCTCCTTCTAACTGTCTAACATCAGAATCATTAATATTAGCGATATATTCAATAACTTCAATTGGAATATCTTCCGCTGCTTCCTGATGTGCTATCTTCCTTTTAATAATATCTACTCTCAGTCCAAAATCAGGTGGAGTAATATTAGCAGTAAGACCCCAATTAAATCTTGTAATAAGCCTATTTTCTAACATCTTCAAATCATCAACAGACCTGTCGGAAGCTATAATAATTTGTTTATTTGAGTCATGTAACTGATTAAAAGTATGAAAAAATTCTTCTTGCCCCTTAGTAGCGGATCCCAAAAATTGAATATCATCAATAATTAAAACGTCAATATTTCTATACTTATTCTTAAAAGAATCAATCTTATCAAAAGTATTCTTCTCATTATTTCTAACTGCTGCTATATAATCATTAACAAATTGTTCACTTGACACATACAAAACCTTTTTATTAGTATTTTGAATAATATAATTACCAATAGCATGCATTAAATGTGTTTTACCAAGTCCACTTTTACCATATAAAAATAAAGGATTATATGCTTTACCAGGTTTTTCCGCCACCGCTCTAGCAGCAGTAAAAGCAAACCTATTCGAGTTACCTACAATAAAACTATCAAAAGTATATTCGCTATTTAGATTAGCGGAAGCACTAGTTTGATGTGGAACTCCCATACTTTCATTAGAAGTACCAATAATAACCTCTTCATTATTATCACTAATTTCATTAATTTCGTTTTCTAAAATAAATTTAAAATTAAAATTTGTTCCTGTAATAGAATTAAAAGTTTCCTCAATATCATCAATATAATTTTCTTCTAAATGTTTTTTATGTAAAGCAAGTGGAACAATAATAGTGGCAGTACCACCATCTAATTTATATAATTTAGTATCTTTAAACCAAGTATCATAAGATAAAGGAGTAATACGTTCTTTAATTTTATCAAGAAATTCATTCCATAAATTATCCGTATTCATATCAAAACCTCCTTAATCAAATCTGCCATTAATCTTATTATATCTCAAAAAAAAATTTTGTCTAGATATTTTTTTTAATTAACAGGTAAAATAACAAGTTATCCACAACTTATCAACAATATAATACCATATAAAATAAGACTTTAAAAGACTTTTCCACAATTTTTGTCAATTTTTGTTGTCAACAGTCAACAGCTTTACTTTTCCACAGCCCTGTGGATATTGTGGATAAATAAAAAAAGCCTTGATTTATAAGGCTTTATTCTAGTTACTTTTCCACTGTATCATCCACTTGTCAAATATTTTAGCATTTGTACTCTGTGGTTCTGGATTAGGAAGTTGCATTTTTACAATAAGTGGAATCTTCATCATCTTGCCAAAGGCAACACAAGTACCAGATTGAAGTGATTTTTGTTTTTCAATAACATCACTACTAATATTAGGAACCATCTTTTCAATATACTCCAAATCACTAGGATGGTTAATTTTAAATATTAAGAAATTACTACACTGTGATAAAACAGTTTCAGATAGTTCAGTAGGTCTTTGTGTAATTAAGTCAAGACATATACCAAATTTTCTACCTTCCTTAGCAATTCTTTCAAATATATTATATCCAAGAATATTAATATCATTATCCTTCTGAACATATCTATGAGCCTCCTCTAGCATAAGATGCATTGGCATACTACCTCTAGTAGGAAGTTTTTTAGCAAAGTTAAAGATAATTCTTGCATATACCTTAACAAGAGCTTTAGCAAATCTATCATCTATATTTTCTAATACAAAATTAATAATTTGTGCTCTCTTATTATTACCAACTAATATTAAATCAGATATAAATTCATTTACAGTAATAAACTTATCACATTCAAAATACTTTCTCATAGAACTATTAGCAATAGTATGTAATTTAACTTTTAAAGCCGTAGCTTCAGCATAAGATTTCTCATTAAGAAGAAGTCCTTCAGATATTAATGTAAAGTTAAGAGCTACTTCTAAATCGTCAATTGTAAAGAAAGTAGGTACATAATCTTCATTCCACTTAGTCTCATTATCTACAAACTTTTTAATATATTCAGTAATAAGAATTCTTTCTACAAATTGTCCCTGACTATCAATTTCAAAACATTTTCTAAAGGTTCTAGTATAACCAACACCAGGTACTTCAACATCTAAGTTAAGTTCAGGTGTATGACAATCAGTTAAAATAGAAAATATTTGGTCTCTAATTCTAGCAGATACTTGATTAGAATACATAACTGATACAATAGCGGATGCAATTAAATGGTTTTTATATCTATTAGATTCCTCATCATTTTTAGCAAATAAAGAAACATAAGCAAGCATCTTTTCAATAATCATAATTTGTGAATAATCAGTTACATCAAGTATATTAGCATAATCATCAACAGAAAGTAACCATAAAGGTAATTTAAGAATATTAACTCCCTTATCAGTATCAGTACTAAACATCTTATAATTAAAATTATAATTATAACTAGAAATACTACTAAAAGCACTATCATATTCATCAGTATTATTAAATATAAAAAGAATACTATTAAAAGGAATATAATTAGGCATAGTAAATAAATTTTGTACTAATCTAGCAACACCATAAGTTTTACCAGAACCAGTATTACCAAAAATAGCACTATGATTGCTCCACATATCATCAATATTAATTTTAATAGGGCTATCGTTATACAAAGGAGAAAGTCCTAGCATCATTGCAGTATTGTCATTATACCCAGTGAGTTCTGCTAATTCATCAGCATTAATAATTCTAATTTTAGAATTAATACTAGGTTTTCTAATAATACCATCATAAAATTTACTTCCATGAAATTCTCCTAAAAAACTAATTTTAGCCTCTCCGTTCATAATTTCTTCTACTTCACCTAATATTTTTTTATTATTTTCTTCGAAAACAACATTTAAGTTAAGTAAATCATCAGTAATAACATTATCAATTTTAACAATAGCATAATTTTTACTAATAGCAATAATTTCTTTAAACATAATCGCCCTTCTTTCTATTCTAAGTAAATTATACCAAATAAATATCAAAAAATAAATAACTTTTTAATAATTTTTTAGAGTAGTTCGCACTTTGTTGCTCACTATTTTTAAAGCCTCAAGTCTTTAAAAAATAATTTTAAGCCAAAATTGTCTTAAAATTAATATTTTTCTTCAAATATTTACAAAATATTAAATATATAGTATAATTTCATTAGTGGTGATTTCTGTGAAAAAAGAAGTAAAACAAAAAAAGAATAAAAAAAATATAAATAAAAATAAAAAAACAAAATATGAAGAAATAAAAAATAAAGTTAAAGATTTTATTTTAAAATATTATTATATATTAATTATATCATTACCTTTTATATTAATCGATATAATAACTAAAATATTGGGATACAAAATACATTTCTATGGAATATTTAGATTAGTACCATGTTTATTTACTCTCACATATATAATCCTAATGGTTGGAATATCCCTATTCTTAGAAAAAAAGAAAGGTAAGATAGTATATACAATCTTTTTTATATTAGCCTTTGCTTTATTTATAACTAACAATATCTACTATTCAATGACTAACACATTCTTTGATTTTAGTTTAATTATGTTAGCAGGAGAAGGCTCAGACTACTTTATGGATGCTATTTTAAATTGTAATATTTGGGTATATATATCAAGTGTAGTAATAATAATATCTTATATATTTGGATTAAAACAATTTAAAGAAAGAAAGAAAACAGACTTAAAAAAAATAATAAAAGTATTTTTCTTATTTTTAATTCTTCATTTAATAACTCCATTATTCTTAGGAAAACCAAATGATGCCTTAACATGGAGTACATGGAGAAATCCAAGAAATATATATATAAATTTCAATGATAACAATAAAAGTATGATGGTATCAGGAATATATGAATATAGTGTTAGAAATTTCTATATAACATTTATTAAAGCTAAAAAAACAGATAATGAAGAAGATATAACTTTTCTTAAAGAAGAATATAATAAAGAAGAAGAAAATTATCAAACAAATTATACTGGAAAATTTAAAGATAAAAATGTAATCTTTCTACAATTAGAGGGAACCGATAACTGGTTAATAACAAAAGAAGATACACCAACTCTATATAATATGATGAATAATTCTATTAACTTTACTAATCATTATTCATATTATAATGGCGGTGGATCAACCTTCAATTCAGAGTTTGCAGTAAATACAGGATTTATAACTCCTCTATCATATACCCAAAATGCTTATTCATTTAATAAAAATTCATTCCCATATTCATTAGCAAAATTATTAAAAAATGAAAATTATAGTGTTAATGCCTTCCATATGAATGATGGAGAATATTATTCAAGAGCAACAAATTATAAAAACTGGGGTTATGATAACTATTATGGTTTAAAAGAACTAGGAACATATAAAGATGATTCCTATACATTAGATAGAGAATTAATATTAAATGAAACATTTAAAGAAAAAATGTTTAGTGAAGAAAAATTTGCCGATTATATAATAACTTACTCAGGACACTTACCATTTACTACAGAAAAAGGTGTATGTAAAAAATTAGTAACTGAAGATATATTAAAAGAACAAGGATTAGAAGAACTTCCATCAGATTATGTTCTACCTACTATGAGTGAAGAAGATTGTGCTAGAAGACAAGCTAAAGAAACAGATTATATGGTTGAACTTCTAATAAATACACTAACTGAGAAGAATTTAATAGACAATACAGTAATAGTAGTATTCACTGATCATTATCTATATACCTTATCAGATCAAACAATATTAGATAAATATAAAGATACAAGTAATAATTTAATAAATCATACTCCATTCTTTATATGGGACAATGGAAATACTAAAAAGAAAGTAACATCTGTAACATCACAATTAAATATATTACCTACTATAATAAATCTATTAGGTTTAGAATATCATCCTAATTACTATATAGGAAAAGATGCTTTAAATGGTAGTTACAATGGCATAGTCTTCTTTAGTGATTATTCATGGTATGATGGAAATGTATATGTTGATGGCGGAGCAGTAACCAATAACAACTACATCGACCAAGTATCGTTAGAAGATAAAAATTATTATATAAACTACATTATAAGAAAAAACGATTTAACATTAAAATATAATTATTTCAAAAAGATATCTACTTCAAAAGATAAAGAAGTATAAAAAAAGCTCACTTTAATTTAGTGAACTTTTTCTTTTACATTAGTATCAATATCATCAATAGTAACTTTACTATCATGTGGTATAGGTTTCCATGTAACTTTCATAAATAATGCTGCATAAGTAGTATATCTACCAATAATATCAAATATTGGCCAAGTAATAGTATATAATACTTTTTTCTTAAAAGTCATCTTTTTAATATTTTTTCTTTCAATAATAAATACATAAACAGCTACCCACATGTTCTGTATATACATACCCATTCGATAGAATAATCTAAGCCAAATAGCAGTAATCATTCCAATAAATAAAGCATTAATACCAGGTTCTACAGAAATCTTAATTGAAAATAAATTTCTAAGACCTTTAGCCAAATAAGTACCGCCACTAAGTAAATCAATATTATTAATACCATTGTTGTAGTAGTAGCAACTTCCCATAATAAGAATAACAATAATCCATTTAGCTAAATTAAATACTGAAAAAGGTGTTAATTGAAGTAAAGTATCATAAGAAGCAAATCTATGTCTAATAGATTCAATAATACTAAGAATAATATCTTTAAAAGATTTATTATTTTTCTTAGTATTTTCTCTCCACTTAGTTTTAATAAATAATTTACCAAAGAAAATATTTAAAAATAAATAAGGACCACTTTCACAGAAGGCAAGTAAATGACCTTTTGACCATCTAAGTCTTTGTCTTAATGCAATCTTTAAGCTAGTAGGTTGTTCATCATAAAACATAGCCTCATCATTATAAGTAATTTGATATCCCTGTGCAACAGCATCTGCTGTAAGTGCTCTATCCTCAGTAAGAGAAGTATACTTCCACCCATCCTTTACTATCTCACTAGCAAATAAGAAACCAGTACCCTGTATATTAGTAGCTAGTCTAAGAACAGACCTAGCTCTATGATTACATCTTATCGATCTAATCCAGTGAATAGCATAAGTAGAAGCAATCCAGTTTTCATCAAAATTCTTCGTATTACGATAAGAAGTAATAATTTTTTCACCAGAATCAAAGGCATCATTCATCTTAGAAATATAATTTCCATTAAGAAGATTATCAGCATCAAAGATAAAGTATCCCTCAAAACTCATTCTACCATAATCTTCACCTATTTTTTCTAATAAATATTGAAGAGCAAATCCTTTAGTTTTATGTTCATTATCAAATCTTTCGTAGCAGATAGCTCCATGCTTTCTAGCAATCTCTGCAGTATTATCAGTACAATTATCCGCTACTACAAAAGTAGTAATAAGTTCTTTTGGATAATCTTGTTTATTAATACTATCAAGTAAGTTACCAATAACATTTTTTTCATTTCTCGCTGCTATCAATATAGCATATTTATGTTTATTTTTAGCAGGTTTAAACTTCCTAGTAAAGAAAACACCAATTAACCAATATAAAGTTTTATAAGCCATCATAATAACAAGAATCTTACCAATAATATTGTATACATTTTTCCAAGCAAGATAAGAATCCCCTATTGAATTAATAATATTTAAAAAATACATCACATACAACCTCACTTCAGAAATATTGTATCATACATTGACATTTAATACAATAAAAAAACTCCCTAATAAAAAATGTTTGAATAATTATGTTAAATATGATATTATATAACCGGTGATAATTATGCATGTAATAGGAGTAATAGCGGAATATAATCCTTTTCACAAAGGACATTTATATCAAATAAATAAAATAAAAGAAAAATATCCCAATAGTCTTTTAGTAGTGGTCACTTCTTCTTCTTTTACACAAAGAGGAAATATCTCACTATTAAATAAATGGGATAAAACAAAAATAGCTTTAGAAAATAATGTTGATTTAGTCGTAGAACTACCATTTGTCTATTCAACTCAGTCTTCTGATCTTTTTGCAGAAGGTGCAATTAGTATTCTAAATGCCTTAAAAATAGATACTCTTGTTTTTGGTACAGAAAGAGATAATATTAGCGACTTAGAACTTCTAGCAGATATTCAAATAAATAATATAGAGTATCAAGACAAAGTAAAAGAATATCTAAGTCAAGGATTAAACTATGCAACATCTACTAATAAAGCCCTTGAAGATTTAACTAGTATAAAAGTAGATACTCCAAATGACCTATTAGCCCTCTCTTATATAAAACAAATAAAAAAACATAATTATTCAATAGAATATTTAAATATAAAAAGAACAACATCATATCACGGTTCAGAAGTATTAGATAACATAACATCAGCATCAAATATCAGAAAACTATATCTATCAGATAATTGTATAGATAACCTAGTACCTTTTGATAAAAAATATCTTTATAAAATAGATATGAATAAGTATTATGACATACTAAAATACAAAATATTAGCAGAAGATACAAGTATCAGTAAATATCAAACAGTAGATGAAGGCATTGAATCAAGAATAATAAAAAGTATTTATATATCAAATAACTATGAAGAATTAATTCAAAATATCAAAACTAAAAGATATACTTATAATAAAATATCTAGAATGCTTCTTCATATACTCGTAGGCTTTACTAAAGAAGAAGCTAATAATATATCTATAGACTACATAAGAATATTAGGTTTTACTAGAAGTGGTCAAGAATATTTAAATAAAATAAAAAAAGAATTATCAATACCTTTAGTTATAGGCTATAAAAAAAATATATCTAAAGTATTAGATATAGAATTAAAGGCTACCAAAATATATGCCTTAGTTACAGATATGTCTCTTATTAAAAGAGAATATCAAATAAAACCAATAATTAAAGAAAATAATGACTAAAAATGTCTTTTATTTTCCCGCTAAATAGAGATTCAATAATCTCTTTTTTTTCATCATTATCCTTAGATAAAAGTAAACTAGATATTAAAGTAACTTTTTCTTTGTTACCATTCTTATATTTATCATATTTTTCTTTTACATTAATATATTTAGTATCTTCATCACTATCGATATCATTAATAGTAAATATATAAGCTTTAAATCTATTATTATTCTTATTATCATAAATATTAAGAATAATATTGTCTCCTAATACTTTATATTGAATATAGACATACTCTTCCTTTTTAATATCAAAATCATAACCAAAAATATCATTTACAAAGTCATTAAGTAACCCTTCATTCATTACATCAATTAAAGATAATCTAAATATTTCGTCATTCATAAAATTCACCACTTTTAAATTACCATATAGATAATAGTAAAGTCAATAAAAAAAATAAAATGTAACCAAATGGGTTACATTTTTAATGTCAAATTATTGTAAAGTTTGGCACTTAGGACAATAATAAGTACCTCTACCACCAACTTTAATCTTTTCAATTTTCGTATTACAAATAGGACAATTATTTTTATCTTTACCATGAACAAATAATTCATTTTGAAATAAACCGTGAACTCCATCAACAGAACTATATGTTCTAATAGTAGTTCCTCCTTTTTCAATAGCGGCCTCTAAAACTTTTTTTGTATATTTAATTATATTTTCAGCTTCTTCTTTAGTAATTAAATTACATTTCTTCAAAGGATTAATTTTAGATAGAAATAAAATTTCATCAGCATATATATTACCAATACCAACGATTATATTTTGATCAAGTAAAACGCTCTTAATAGGTAATTTCTTTTTCTTATATTTATCAAGTAAATATTCACTAGTAAGATTATCATCCCAAGGTTCAAGACCAAGCTTCACTAGTGGTCCTATCTTATCGATATCTTCTTTTTTTATAAGATACATTTTACCAAATTTTCTAGTATCCATATATCTAAGTTCGCTACCATCATCTAAGTCAAAAATAACATGTTCATGTTTATTAATATCATCATTTTTAGTCTTAAAAAAGTATTTACCTTCCATTCTAAGATGTGACAGAAGATAATAATCATCTAAATCAAACAGCAAGAATTTACCTCTTCTTTTAACATCATTAATACTTTGATTAGCAGTCTCTTTAATAAATTTCTCTTTACTAGGATATGCAATAATATTATCCCATAAAACTCTAGTTCTAATTATTTTTTTATTATTTAATCTTAACTTTAAAGATTCTTTAACAGTCTCTACCTCTGGTAATTCTGGCATATATATCACCTCTTTTATTACTTAAATTATTTCCCAAATTATTTCCCGGGAAATAATTTTACTTATTTAGCCTCATACCAATTATTTCCCAACTCAATATCTACATCAAGTGGTACCTTTAAATCAAATACATTAGTCATAGTATTATATACAATCTCTTTAACTTTATCAATTTCATCATCGTATACATTAAATATTAATTCGTCATGTACTTGAAGAAGCATCTTACTCTTAATATTTTCTTTTTCAAATATTTCATCAATTTCAATCATAGCTTTTTTCAAAATATCTGAAGCTGACCCTTGAACAGGAGTATTAAGAGCCATTCTTTCACCCATATTTCTAATCATATAATTAGTACTCTTTAATTCATCGATAACTCTCTTTCTATTCATAATAGTTTTAACATAGCCATTCTTTTTAGCAGTTTCAATTTCTTTATCCATATAGTCTCTAACACCTGGATAAGTATCAAAATATTTATTAATAAATTCTTTAGCCTCTTTAACTGGAATACCTAAGTCTTCAGCTAAGCCATAACTACTAATACCATATAAAATACCAAAGTTAACAGCTTTAGCCTGCCTACGCATATTTTTAGTAACACCTTCTTGTGGTACTTTAAATATATCCATAGCGGTCTTAGTATGAATATCTATACCTTCATTAAAAGCATTTATTAAATCATTAACTCCTGATAAATGAGCAAATACTCTAAGTTCAATCTGTGAGTAGTCAGAAGATAAAATAACACTATTACTTTCTGGAATAAAAGCCTTTCTAATAAGTCTACCATACTCACTTCTCATCGGAATATTTTGTAAGTTAGGTTCAATTGAAGATAACCTACCAGTTCTTGTTAAAGTCTGTGTATAAATAGTATGTATTTTACCATCATCACTAATACAGTTAATCATACCATCAATATAAGTAGAATAAAGTTTAGCAAGTGCTCTATATTCTAAAATACAATTAACAATAGGATAATCCACTAATTTTTTAAGAACATCAGCATCAGTAGTATATCCCCCACTTTTATTTTTCTTTCCATAAGGAAGATTAAGCTTTTCAAATAAAATTTCACCAAGTTGTTTAGGAGAATTAATATTAAATTCACATCCAGCATAATTATAAATATCCTTAGTAATAAGTTCTAATTTAATTTTAATTTCTTCTCCCATTTCTTTTAAAATATTTTTATCAACTCTAATACCTTCAATTTCCATCTTAGCAAGTACCTTTGCTAGAGGCATTTCAATATTTTCAAATAGATAAATAGTATCTTCTTCTTTCATCTTATTATATAGTTCTTTCTTTGAAGTATAAATAAATTTAGCTTTAAGAATAGCTCTCTTACTAGCTTCTTCATCACTTACTACTTCTTTCTTATCATAAATAGGAATATTAAAATTCATATTATTAGCAAGATAAGCAATATCATCTTTAGTTTCGTAGTTAAGTAAATAAGCACTAATCATAGTATCAAAAACAATCTTAGGTACTTTAATACCATATCTATTAAATATTACAATTAACTTCTTATAATCATAAGTAAATAAATTAAATTCAGTATTTAAAACATTATAATTATTTTTTAATATATCAAAAGGAATATAGTAGGCTAAATTATTATTATATAAAGAAATACCAAGTAATTCAGCATCATGATAATTACCAATAGTGGTATCTAACCAGATAGCGGTCTCTTCATTAATTTTAACTTCATTAATATCAGTAATAACTTTAAAGTTATCTATACTATTATGTTCTTCTTTCTTTTTATCTTCTTCAATTACATCATCCAATTTCTTAAGAAGAGAATAAAAACCTAAATCCTTATAAATATTAGTAAGTTCTTCAATATTACAATTTTTATATTTTAAATCATCAAAACTAACATCAAGAGGAACTTCTCTATATATCGTAACTAAATCTTTACTATAATAAGCATCATCTTTACCTTCAATAAGTTTAGTTTGTGTAGCACCTTTAATATTATTAATATTAGCATAAATATTTTCAATAGTAGTATATTCACTAACTAATTTAATAGCTCCTTTTTCTCCAATACCACGAACACCAGGAATGTTATCTGAAGCATCTCCCATTAAAGCCTTTAAATCTATCATATGAATAGGTTCAAAACCATATGTTTCATTAAAAGTTTTTCTATCCATCATAATATAATCTTTAGTTTTAAGTAATTTAACCGTTGTCTCATCACTAATTAACTGAAGTAAATCTTTATCACTACTTACAATTAAAGCCTCATATTCTGGATCTTTCTCACACCACATAGATACAGTACCAATAATATCATCCGCTTCATAACCGGCACATTCTAAATATTTAATTCCCATTGCTGCAAGTATTTTCTTAGCAATTGGAAATTGTACCTTTAAGTCATCAGGAGTTTCTTTTCTTCCATCTTTATATCTTTCATATTTTTCATGTCTAAAAGTCTTACCTATATCAAAAGCAACCATCATGTATTCTGGTTTTTCATCATTAACAATTTTATTAATCATATTAACAAAACCATATACTCCATTCGTAGGAAATCCATCTTTATTTCTCATTATATTACCTGTATAAAGAGTAGCATAATAGCTTCTAAATAAAAGATTATTACCATCTACTAAAACTATTTTTTTCATAACATCACCAAGTCTTTCTATATATAATTATACTAAAAAAAAGCCTTAAAATAAAGTCTTTCTATGTTATTTTATTTATATAAATTATTTCCCAGGAAATAATTTATTAGTTCGAATCTACGTTTCTCACTATCATTAAAGCCTAATGTCTTTAATGAAAAATATGAAGCCTATAAAAATAGTCTTCATATTTAACAATATTTTTAATTTAGGTATTATTTTATATAATATTTATTCATTAAAATAACAAAATACACTTTAAATAAAGACTACAGGCTTTATTTAACAGTGAGAGATTACAAGCTCGAACTGAAAAAAATATTTCCCAAATTATTTCCCGGGAAATATTTTCTAAAATAAACTAAGTTGACTAGTCTCAGGCATACCTTCAAATATACCCATCGTTCTCATCTTATCAATTAAAGTTTGAGATACCTTACATCTAGTCTGAAAATCTTCAATACTAATAAATGGAGCTCTTGCAGCCTCTTTTTCAATATTCTTAGCAACAACATCACCAAGACCATCAATAGCTCTAAATGGAGGAATAATAGTCTTATCATCTTCTACTGTAAAGATAGAACCCTTACTTTTATATAAATTATAAGGAGCAACCTTAATACCTCTTGCAGCCATCTCTAAAGCAACCTTTAAAGATTCAGATATACCATTCTCTTTATTAGAAGCATCAAATCCCTTATTCTCAATTTCAATAATAGCATTCTTAATACTATCATATCCTCTAATCATAGCCTCAATATTAAAATCAGTAGCCTTAGTAGTATACCAACTAGCATAGAAGTATACAGGCATATGTACCTTATACCAAGCAATTCTAAAAGCACTAATAACATAAGCAGCAGCATGTGCTTTAGGGAACATGTACTTAATCTTATGACAACTATCAATAAACCAAGATTCAATACCAGCCTTTTCCATAGTCTCTTTATGCTTAGCCCAAGTTTCTGGATCTTTACTAGCCTTACCCTTACGTACAAATTCCATTATTTTAAATGCCTTAATAGGTTCAACACCATGATACATCAGATAAACCATTATATCATCACGACATCCAATAACATCTTTAAAAGGAACAATATTATTTTTAATAAGTTCTTGCGCATTACCAAGCCATACATCAGTACCATGAGATAATCCAGATATCTTAATAAGTTCCGCAAAAGTAGTAGGTTTAGTTTCCGCTACCATAGAAATAGTAAATGGAGTACCAAATTCTGGAATACCAAGAGTACCAGTATCACACATAATCTGTTCATTAGTAACACCAAGTACTTTAGTAGAAGTAAATATACTCATAGTATCCTTATCATCAAGAGGAACCTTAAGAATATCCGTACCAGATAATTCTTGAATTAATCTAAGTTGCGTAGGATCAGAATGCCCTAATATATCAAGTTTAAGTAAATCTTGGTCAATAGCATGATAATCAAAGTGTGTCGTTCTCCACGCACTAGTAGGATCTTCAGCAGGAAATTGGAAAGGTGTAAAGTCAGATACATCCATATAATCAGGAACAACAACAATACCACCAGGATGCTGACCAGTTGTTCTCTTAACACCAGTACACCCCATCGCCAGTCTCTCAATTTCACAAGATCTCTTATTCATAATACCCTTATCTTCAAAGTATCCCTTAACAAAACCAAAGGCTGTTTTTTCCGCAACAGTACCAATCGTACCAGCCCGATAAACATTATCAACACCAAATAAAACTTTAGTATATTCATGAGCAGATGCTTGATTCAAATCCGAAAAGTTAAGATCAATATCAGGAACCTTATCAGCATTAAACCCAAGGAAAGTAGCAAATGGCATATCTTGTCCATCTTTATACATATGCTCACCACAATTAGGACAAATCTTATCAGGCAAATCAAATCCACTAGAATAAGTAGCACCTAAATCATTACCGTTATCATCTTTAAAAATACTATTTTTACATTTAAGGCATCTATAATGAGCAGGAAGAGGATTAACCTCAGTAATACCCATCATCGTAGCTACAAATGAAGAACCAACACTACCTCTTGAACCAACCAAGAATCCTTCATCATTAGAGTGTTTAACAAGTCTTTGAGCAATCAAGTAAATAGGATCAAATCCCCCACCAATAACACCACCTAGAGACTTTTTAATTTTTTTATCTAGTGCCTTATCAGTCATTTCACCATCTTCTTCACTCCAATGTTTTTTAACATAATCACTAACAAGCATCTTAACCTCATCAAATCCATTAACTAAAGTATTATGTAAATTTTCAAATAACTTAGAATCAAGTTCATCATCACTAATATTAGGATTATCTTCACTAATAATTTCTTTCCAGCATTTGTAGACAATATCACCATATAATTCCTTAGATATTCTCTCTTCAATATTATGAGGCAAATCATCACCATACCATTCTTTAGCCCTATCAAATACTAAATCAGTAACCACTCTAGGACAATCCAAATAAGACTTACCATCATCACTCTTAACTCTAGGTGAAAAAGGAATACCACCAGTATCAATAATAACCTCAATCTCATCTACCATATCAAGAACCTTATTAGTATTAGTAACAACAATATCATAAGCAAGTTCTTCTCCTAGAAAAGCAAAATCATTAAGCATTTCCTCAGTAGTTCTAAAGTGCTGTGAAGGAATACTCTTAATACTACTCTTAGCAAGAGGATGTCTACCACCACCAGGAACCTTCTGATTAACAATAATTTCTCTATATATCTTATCTTCCCTGCTAAAATGATGAACATCCCCAGTAGCCACGATAAGCTTACCAGCCTCACGAGTAGCATTAATAATCTTCTTAATATGTTCCTTAATTTCATTAACATCTTTAAAATCACTAGTCTGAATCAAATGGTCATATACTTCCGGAGGCTGTACTTCAACATAATCATAGAAATTAATAATATTAGTAAGTTCTTCTCCCTCTTTACTTCTCCCCTCAATAAAAACTTCACTTTCGTAGCAGCCACTACCAATAATAAGACCTTCTCTAAGTTCATTAAGTTTACTTCTAAGAATTCTTGGGGTCTTATATAAATAAGTAGTATTAGCAAGAGAAATAATCTTAAATAGATTCTTAAGTCCTGTCTTATTAAGAGCAATAGCATTAAAATGATAAGTTCTACCAAATTTATATATTTCATCTTTTGGAATAAGTTTCTCTAAATCACTTATCTTCTCAAAGTTCTGTGTAAATAATTTACCAAGCATCTTGTAGAAGACTAAAGCAGTACCTTCAGCATCATAATCAGCTCTATGATGGGCGTCTTCATCCCAAGGAACATTATATCTTTTAACTAATGCAGATAAACTATGCCTAGAATACCCAGTATCTAACGCTCTAGATAACTCCAAAGTATCAATAACAGTACTATTAAATTCACCAAGATTATATTTTTTCATAGCACTAGAAATAAACGAAATATCAAACTTAGCATTATGAGCAACCATTGGATTATCTCCTGCCCATTCTAAGAATCTCTTTGTAACATTCTCTTCATTGTCTTTACCTTTTACCATATCATCAGTAATACAAGTAAGTTCTGTAATCTTATCAGGAATATGTCTTCCTGGATCAATTAATTCATCAAATCTATCAATAATAGCACCATCTTTAATTTTAACAGCACCTATTTCAATCATTTGATCAGCCCCACCAGCATTAAAACCAGTAGTCTCTGTATCAAAAACAACATAAGTAAGATCCTTAAGAATTCTATCATCAGGTCTAACAACAATATTAACAGTATCATCAACAACAGTAAGTTCAGTACCATATAATCCCTTAAAATGTTTACTAGGATCTTCTATCTTTTTATTATAACTTTTAATAATATCATAAGCAATAGGAAAAGCTTGACAACCACTATGATCGGTAATAGCAACTCCTCTGTAACCCATATCAATACACTTACTAACAAGTTCACAAGTATGTTTATTTAAATCAACATTAGTAATACCATCCATCTGACTCATCATTGTATGAGCATGAAGTTCAACTCTCTTAACAGGAGCATTATCTACTACCTTTTCTTTTTCAGGACTCTCTGTCTTATCAACATCTTTATATCTAGTAGTAAAAGTAAGTTCGTTAGAATACTTATCCATAGCTACTTTACCATAAAAGTTATACCAAGAACCAACCTTAAGTAAATCTTTAATTCTAGCATATTCATCATTATCTTTAGTAAACATCTTAACATAAATACTATCACTATTATCAGTAACCTTAAGAGTAATAATCTTATATCCACTCTTAGATTCAAACATATCCATACCAAATATCATCCCATTAATAGTAATATTATCTACTTCATACATTAAATCCTTAATAGGAGTAATACTAGTATCTCTCTTTGGTCTAAAGTATTTTTTTTCTTCTACTTTATCAGGAACACTTTCCTTTATAGGAGACACCATACTAGGTATATTAACTATTTTATCTTTTTCAATTTGATTAAGAATATCATTCTCTTTATTCTCACATAGATTTAAAACAAAATTACCATTAAATCCATATCTATTAAGCATTTCATTCAAATATTCTTTCTTTTCAGTCATATAAGCAAGCTCTGCTTTATTATAAACATCAAATATATAATTATCATTATCAATATTTAACTTTCTATCAATAAAAGTCTTATATTTAATACTCTCATCACTAAATAAATCTATTAATCTATCAAAATAATCTTCTAAATATTCATTACTATTATTATTCGTAGTAATAACAACATTAATATCTTTAATAGTATTAAAAGTATTCATTATTTTATTACATAATTCATCATATATATATACAGGTAAAACTTTATCATTACTAATAATAAACTCCCATAAATTATTTTTCTCATACACTATAATCTTATCAATACTAGCATTCTCTAAATAATCTTTGTTCATGCCTATTTGATTAAGCAATCTTTCCATTTTATCCTGCATAATATCACCTAAACTTCCTAAATAATATTATACTAAAAAAAAGAAGTAAATTAAACATATTTACATTCTTTTTACAAACTTTTTTTACTTCAGAGCCTGTAGTCTCTTTCGTGTTATAGAAAGCCTAGGTCTTTCTATAATAATTTAGAGCCTTTCTAAAAAAGTCTCTAAATTAACCTATTTATAAATTATCAACAGATATTGTTGATACATAAAAAATCACCCATTTAACTATGAGTGATTTTCTTCTTCTAAATAATCTTTTATACCATTAGCGGATAAAGTAGCACATTTAATTCTTGATGGTTGACGACTAGTATCATCAAAAGCAAGTAATTCTTTAAGTACATCTTTATCATATTCTTCTTCATTAATCATCTTTAAATAATTATCAATTATATAAATACCTTCTTCTTTCGTTTTACCTACTAGCATATTAGCTAAAATATTAGTAGAAGATATACTAATAACACAAGCTTCACCTTCAAAAGAAATATCTCTAATAATATTATCTTCTATCTTTAAATAAATATCTAAATTATCAATGCAACTAACATTTCTTGTATTAATCTTAACATAATCTTCATTACTAGTATGTTTCATATTAGGATTCTGATAATTATCTAAAATAATACTTCTTTTTAAATCTCTATCCATTATAATATTTCCTTCCATATATTACTACTATTCTTAAGTACATTAATAAGTAAATCAATTTCTTCCTTATTATTATAGAAACTTAAACTAATTCTAACAGTATTACTAATATTAAATACATTATCAAGAATTTTAGCACAATGATTACCTGCTCTAACACATATATTATATTTATCTAAGTAAATAGCAGCATCTTGAGCAAATACTCCTTTAATATTAAATGCTACAATATTAGTATCAACATCTTTATTATATACTTCAATAAAGTCTAGTTTATTAAGTTCATTAATTAAGTATCTTCTAAGATCTTTTTCATATTTATTAATTTTATCCATACCTATATTATTTAAATACTTGATAGCAGCACTAAGACCTAATACTCCCTCTATATTAGGAGTACCTCCTTCTAGTCTAGTAGGAATTTCTCTAAGTTCAACATAACCATCTTTAGTAAATATGGCATTCATACCACCACCATAGTTCATAGGAGTAATCTTATCAAGTAAATCAAATTTAGCATATAAAACTCCAACTCCAGTAGGTCCATACATCTTATGCCCTGAAAAAGCCATAAAATCTATATCATCTTTTTGAACATCAATCTTCTTATGAGGAATACCCTGAGCAGCATCTACTACTACTAAAATATTATTATCGTGAGCTATCTTACTAATTTCTTTAATAGGTCTTTCATCTCCTACAACATTAGTAACATAAGCAAGTGATACAACTTTAGTCTTATTAGTAATACTCTTTTTAAAATTATCAATAGTAACTTCATGATTTTCATTTAAAGGAATATATTTAACTTTGATACCAATTTCTTTTTGTAAAATAAACCACGGAAGAATATTTGAAGCATGTTCACTAAGTGTAATTAATACTTCATCATCTTTCTTAAGATAATTCTTAAAAAAGCCTGTAACTATCATATTCATTCCATTAGTAGTACCACTAGTAAAAACGATTTCTGAGTTTTCTTTAGCATTTATAAAATTTTTAATTTCTTCTCTTGTACTTTCATATAAATTATCAACAATAGCACTAGTTTTATAGTCTCCTCTATGTGCATTAGCAGTATATTCATCATAGTATTTACAAATAGCATCTCTAACACATTTAGGTTTTAAAGTAGTAGCACCATTATCAAAGTAAACAATATTATTAGAAAGCATTGCAAAATCATCTCTATGCATTTATTCACCTCCAATCGAATCTAAAATATTAAGTATTCTTTCCATATTTTCCATATCAGGATTAATATTAGAAAGTATCATACCTTTAATAATTAATTTAACAGAATCATTATATGATATACCTCTACTCATCAAATAGAATAAATCTTCTTCATTAATACTACCAATAGTAGAACTATGAATAGCGGTAACATCTTCTTCACTAATAAACATATTAGGATTAACTCTATTATCAGAATCACCTAAAGTAACAATCTTTGTACTTTGATTTAAGTAGCAGTCCTTAATACCATTATCAACATAACTATTAATATCAAAGTAATTAGAACTATTTTCTTTAGCTACAATTCTATTAAATACATCACTACTAGTATTATTATCTAAATGATAAACATTAATTTTATAAAAATTATCATTATTACTAATACTAGAAAAATTATATTTAATATTAGCTCCTCTTTTATTTAAACTAATATTAACTACTTCATTACATTTATTATTATAATAAAATTTACTTATTATTAAAGAAGAAGCCATATCTAAATTATACTTAATATTAAAATTAATATCATTATTATTAGAATATTCAAATAAATGAATACATTTATTATTATTAACGTTAATACATAAACTTACATTATTACAATCTATATAATCAATAAAATAATTACCATTATTATTAAAATTAATACTATTATCATTAATTTCTACATCATCACTAACAAATGGAATAATTTTATTGTTTACTACTTTTATTTTATTCATTATTAACCTCTTTAGTTATAACATTTTCCTTATTTAAATATTTATTGTATCCATTTTTTTCAATATCATTAGCAAGAGAATAGTCTCCTGTTTCAAGAATCTTACCTTTACTCATAACATGAACAAAATCAGGTTTTAAATATTCTAATATTTTAGGATGATGTGTAATAATTAAAATAGATGTATTAGGATTTTCTTCTTTATATTTTTTAATATTTTCTCCTACTATTCTTAAACTATCAACATCAAGACCAGAGTCTAATTCATCTAAAATAATAAACTTAGGAGTCAATAATTTAATTTGAAGTACTTCATTTTTCTTTTTTTCACCACCAGAAAAACCAACATTAAGACTTCTATGAATTAAATCTTTATTCATAGAAAGTTCTTCTGCACCTTTTTCACATTTTAATATAAAGTCATATAAACCAATCCTTTTATTATTAACACTTCCGATAGCAGTTCTTAAAAAGTCTTGATTACTTACTCCTTCAATTTCCATAGGATACTGCATAGCAAGAAAAATACCTTTTTTAGCTCTTTCATCAGTAGATAGTACCATTAAATTATCTCCATTAAAAGTCATTTCACCATTAAGAACTTTATAATTAGGATCACCCATAATTACTCTTGATAAAGTTGATTTACCAACGCCATTAGGACCCATAATAGTATGTATTTCACCATCGTTAATAATTAAATTAAAATCCTTTAAAATAATCTTGTTATCAGTAGCTACTTCTAAGTTATTAATTTTAAGCATAATAATCCCTCATTTCACATATAATTATATCATATTTTTAAAAAATAAGGTAAATAAAAAGCATAAACTTAACATTTATGCTTTAATCTAGTAAATAATCTTTAATTCTTTTTCCACGTGAAGGATGTTTTAACTTTCTTAATGCTTTACCTTCAATTTGTCTAACACGTTCTCTTGTTACTCCAAACTTTTTACCGACATCTTCAAGAGTCATTGGATTTTTGCCACCAAGACCATATCTAAGTTTTATTACTTCTTGTTCACGTGGGTTCAAACTTTCAAGTATTTTATTAATGTCATCTCCAAGAGAGCTATTAAATACAATGCTTTCTGTTGATTCTGCTCTATCAGGAATAAAATCTCTAAAACTAGTATCCTCATCTTCTTTAACAGGAATATCATAAGATGTTGGTTCAACTGATACCATAATAGCATCTTCTATTTTTTCTGGAGTAGTATTAAGAATTTCTGCAATTTCCTCATTAGAAGGCTCCCTATTATACTTTTGCATAAAATCACGTTTAACAGCAAAAATTCTATTTATTAATTCAAGTAAATGGACTGGTATTCTAATAGCTCTTGCTTGATCTGCCATAGCTCTTGTAATAGATTGTCTAATCCACCAAGTAGCATAAGTAGAAAACTTATATCCCTTAGTGTAGTCAAATTTAGCAACCGTTTTCATGAGACCTATGTTACCTTCACTAACTCTATCTTCAATTGGAAAAGAAAAGTTTCTGTATTTTTTTGCTATCGAAACAACAAGTCTTAAGTTGCAATTATATATATATTCTCTATTATTACAATACATTAAAGCATATTCAATTTGCTTATCAAATAGATCATAATCATATCCTTTATTTGTAAGATTAATACCAAGTTTATTTTCAATTGTCTTTTTATCTGGAAGAATAATATTTTCTTTCTTTTTACCATTTATTTCTTCCCATATTTTAATATATTTTTGTATTAAAATTTTATCATCAGTACCTAAATATTTACTAAGTTTAGCTAATCTTTTTTTATCATTAATATTTTTTATAGAAGCTATCATAGTGGGAGCATCAACAAAATCTAAGTTATTATTTTCATTAAAAGAAAATATACTAAATTTTTCTTTTAAGTCACTTAATAATTTAAAGATTCTTTTTTCTTCGTTTCTACTTAGTAGAGGATATTGTCCAATATCCTTTAAATATAATTGAAAAGCATCATTATATTGAACGTCAAAATCTTCATTTTTATCATCTATACTTAAACCATTATCATCAATAATATTATAGAAAAATTCATATTTTTTCTTCAAATAACTAGGATTCTTGGTTTGTAATAATAATTCAGTAAAATAGTTTTCAATATTTTCATATCCATATTTATCAATTAATAAAAAACAATCATCATTACTCAAATCCATATTTTCTAAATCAGCTGAAATAAAATAAGGATAATATAAATTAAGCAATTTTTCTTTTTCTACTTCATCAGCAGCATTATATAGTTCATTAAATACTTCTTTTACTCTATCAATACCAAAATTATTAACAAGTATATTATAAGAATTTAGGTCAAACAATTTAAAACTTTTAATTTTTTCAACAATAATCTTATTACTACTATTCATAAAATAAACCTCCTCTTTAATTGAGTAAATATTTTAACACATAAACAAAAAAAGTCAAACACTGATTAATTGCATAATTAATCATTTTGTTTGTACTTTTTTGTTAAATTATCTAACTCATTAATTAACTTATCAGCAGTTTCCCAATCTTTAAGTTTAGCTCCAGAAGCATACTTATGACCACCACCACCATATTTAGCAGCAGTATCATTAACATATGGCCCAACAGATCTAATATTTGCCCTAATTAAGTTGCTTTTAATATCCTCAGATAGGAATATCCATACAGTAATTTCATTAACAAATTTTAAATCATTAATCATATTACCAGCAGCGGCACTATCAACACCATATTCTTTCATAAGCTTATCAGTTATTTTAATATATGCAACACCATTATCTGTTAAAGTAAGATTTTGATAAATATATCCTTCAAATCTAACTTCATTAATTGGCCTTTGATACAAGTAGCCATATAATCCAGTAAAATCAATATTAGTTTGTTCAAGTAATTTACTAACTAATTTAAATGTTTTAGGAGACGTATAGTCATGTAAGAATCTATCAGTGTCACCAACAATTCCTAAATAAAGTTTTTCACCAACACTTTTACTTAAATTAATTTTATTAGCAAAAGCAAATTCAAGAATTAATTGGCAAGTACTACATGCATTATCATCAATAACTTCAATATTAGCATACTTATCAATTATTGGATGATGATCAATTTTAATAACATATTCAAAATTATTAATATTTGCTCCATCAATTCTTTTAATATCTGGAGTATCTAGGACAATACACATTGCTTTACTAGTATTTAGATTATCAATCTTATCTTGACTTCCAAAAAACTTAAATCTACTAGCAGGATTACCAACTGTATAAACTTTTTTATCTGGAAAAAGTTCTAGAATAATATTTTTTAAAGCAAATTGAGAACCAAGAGCATCAGGATCTGCACCAATGTGTCTCGCAATTACAATAGTATCATATTTTTTTATTTGTTTAAATATTTGTTTATAAATATTCATAATATTATCCTATTAATCTATATGTGTCTCTAGCTATCATTAACTCTTCATCAGTAGGAACTATATAACATGGAATTTTAGAACCTTCTTTTGTAATTAATCTAAATTCTCCACGAATATCATTAGCTTCTTCATCTAGTGTAATACCAAGAGGAGCTAATTTATCAATAATTTGTTTTCTAGTCATAATAGAATTTTCTCCGATACCACCAGCAAAACAAATAGCATCAACATCTTGTAATTCACACCACAATTTAGCAATATATCCAACAACTCTATTAACAAATAGTTTTTGTGCTAGAATACATCTTTCATTACCTGCTTTAATTCCGTCCTCAACATCTCTTGAATCACTACTTACACCAGAAACGCCAAGTAAACCACTTTCTTTATTTAGTATATTTACAACTTCATCAAGACTTTTACCAGTTTCTCTCATGATATAAGGAATTAAAAATGCATCTATATCGCCACATCTAGTTCCCATAACAAGTCCTGAATTAGTGGAAAAGCCTAAACTAGTATCAAAACATTTACCATCTTTAATAGCAAAAATACTACTACCATTACCTAAGTGACAAGTAATTAAATTAATATCTTCCTTACCTAATTCTTTTTTCATAGTTTCAGTTAGATATTCATGACTTATACCATGAAAACCATATTTTCTAGCTCCATATTTCTTAGTCCATTCATAAGGAATAGCATAAGTATAAGATTCTTCTGGCATAGATTGTGGAAAACCAGTATCAAATACAGCTACGTTAGGAGCCTCAGGAATATATTCTTGAAACGCTTCAATTCCCATTAAATTAGCGGGATTATGAAGTGGCGCAAGATGAAATAATTCACGAATAGTATCAGTAACATGCTTATTTATAATAGTACTATCTGCATATTTATCTCCACCATGAACTACTCTATGACCTACACCTTTAATTTCACTTAAATCTTTAACTATATTATAGTTAATTAATTCTTCTGTTAAAATTTTAACAGCATCTTCATGACTTTTTAAAGGTACCTCTTTCTTTATTTTTTCTCCATTAATTTTGATAGTATAAAAACTACCATCAATTCCAATTCTTTCAAATACTCCGCTGATAAGAACTTTTTCACTTGGCATATCAAAACCAGTGAATTTTAAAGAAGAACTACCAGCATTAATTGATAATATAATCATTAAAACACCTCTTTCCTTTTAGTATTATATCAAATTTTTTTCTATTTAGAAAGAAAAATCGTTAATAAATGTAAAAAAGATAGATTTTATATCATTTCTAATAGTTATAAAAATCTATCTTTTAAAGTAATAACTAACAATCATTTAATCCATATCATTCATAAGTACTGGAAGAATCTGTTTTTTTCTTGAAACAATACCTTTTAAAAATTCACCTTGTTTAATATTTTTAATACTAAATGATGATTCAAGTACATCTTTTGCTCTGTCACTAAATAATACATAAGTACCATTTTCTAATATATTAGTAATAAATAAACATACAAACAAATAATTATTACTTTCACAAACAGTATTAAGAAGTTTAACATATTCATCTTTTTCATTCATTACTTCATCAATATCCATAGTAATAACTTGACCAAGTCCAATCTTAGAATTATCAATTGTATAAGTTTTATAATCCTTATATAGAACTTGTTCTCTAGTCATACCCTCTAGTGAAGAACCAGCTTTAATCATTTTACTACCATATACTTTATAATCAACTTTAGCTAGTTTACCAAGTTCACTTACAGCTTCTTTATCAATATCTGTAGTAGTAGGACTAGTAAGAATCAAAGTATCAGACAAAATACCAGATAACATAAGACCAGCCATAGATTTAGGAATAGCAATTCTATTTTCTTTATACAATTTATAAATAATTGTATTAGTACTACCAACAGGCATATTTCTAAAACTAATAGGCATATTAGTACCAATAGTACCAATATTATGATGATCAATAATTTCTAAGATATTAGCTTCCTCAAGTCCGATAGCGGATTGTTCATAAGAATTATGATCAACTAAAATAACATTCTTTTTATTTCTAAATCCAACATCAGAAAATCTTATAATACCATTACATTTTCCTCTTTTATTAAGTACAGGATAGTAACTATATCTAGTTTTGTTAGCTAATTTAATAAAATCATTAACGTCATCATTTTCATTAACACATAAGATTTTCTCAGTATTAAGAATAGAAGTAACATTATTACATAAATTAAAAATCTTAGTAGTTTCCAAAGTATTATAACTAGTATAAATAATATTAACTTTATTTTTTTTAGCAATTTTTAAATGTTCTTCTTTCATTTTTCCATTACCAATAACCACAATAAGTTTAACTCCAGAATTAACAGCGTATTCTATAATACTATGTCTATCACCAACAATTAAAATATTGTTTTTATTTAAAGTAATTTCTTCCATAAAGGTAGTACTTTTATAAGATGCAACAAGTAGTTCACCTTCAATATCATCATCAAATCTAAGTATCTCAGTACCTTTGATAACTTCACAAATATTATCATAAGTAGCATCAACATAACTATAATTAAAAGCAAACTGATCTTTAGCAATATCTTTCATACTAAGAATACCAATCATATTTTTATCTTTATCAACAACAGGTATTTTACTAATACCAACTTTATTCATTCTAAAATAAGCTTCATATATAGAATCTTTCTCTTTAACAGTATAATTTTTAGTATATTTTAAATCTCTAAGTTTAATATTAACATCATTTAGAAAGATAGGCTCTGGCACATTAAAATAGTTAAGAGCAAATTTAGATTCTAAATTAATAGAACTAAGTACTGCTGGAATGGTATTCATTCCTAATTTATTTTTTAAATAAGATAGTGTAATAGCAGCAGTAACACTATCAGTATCGGGATTTCTATGCCCAAATATATAAACTTTTTCCATTATTAATCACCTCTAATAAATTTCTTTGTTTTTCATTTTATATTCATTAAATAACTCTAAGCATTCATCATGATCAAGTTCTAAAAGTTCCAAAGTATTCGTATCTTTATTTTTTAAATACCGATAAATAAAGTCATCTCTAAAGCCAATGTCTTCAGCATCTTTTAAATTAGTACCATAATAAACTTTCTTAATATTCGCCCATATAATAGCGGACAAACACATAGGGCAAGGATAACCAGTAGCATATAAAATACAATTAGATAAGTCGTGAGTACCAAGTATTTTTCCTGCTTCTCTAATAGCCATAACTTCCGCATGAGCAGTTGCATCATGTAACTCTAATACTCTATTTGAAGCCACACTAATAATATTACCTTCACTATCAGTAATAACAGCTCCAAAAGGACCACCTTTATTTTCATTCATAGTTCTTCTTGCTTCTTCAATACCAAAATTCATAATATCTTTCATTATTATTCCTCATTTCTATGTTTAGTATGTAAGTATTTTAAAGAAATATCACTACCAACTTCTCCAAAAAAATTATCATATATATCTTTTATATCTGGATTCATTGAAGCACATCTAATTTTCATTCTTTTATCACTTTTATATAAAGCATTCATTCTTTTATTTTTTAAGTTTTTATTTAAAGGAAACACTCTAGGTTGACCTCCACCAGAGATACAACCACCTTCACAAGCCATAACTTCAATAAAGTCATAATAAACTTCTTTATTTTTAATTTTTTCAATTACTTTTCTAGCATCTCCAGTACCATTGATTATAGCTACATTAATATGAGTACCATTAATTTTAACTACTGCCTCTTTAACATTTGAAGTTCCTCTAATAGACTTAAAATTAAGAAGCCTACCTTTAGGGTATCTTTTATAAAGAATGTGATATACCTCTCTTAAAGTAGCTTCCATAACTCCTCCAGAAGTACCAAAGATAATACCTCCACTACTTCCTTTACCGAGTAAACTATTATAACTACTATTTTTTAATCTTGCAAGGTTTATTTTTTCTTTTTTTAAATATTTAGCTAGTTCTCTAGTAGTAATAGCAAGATCAATATCATTATATCTAAGTATTTCCATCTTTTTACTAGTACAAGGAACTATTACAATACTAATAATATCTTCTCTCTTAAGATTATTAATTTTACAAAAATAATTATTAATAACAGAACCCATCATTGATATAGGACTTTTACAAGTAGATAAGTTATCTAAATATTCAGGATAAAACATTTCACAAAATTTTACCCATGAAGGACAGCAACTAGTAAACATTGGTAAATTTTTACTTGTTTTAATTCTATTAACTAGTTCACTTGCTTCTTCCATAACAGTAAGATCTGCTCCAAAAGTAGTATCAAAAACATAATCAGCACCAATAGTTCTAAGAGCAGTAATCATTTTACCTTCTACATTAGTACCTAGTTTCATACCAAACTCTTCTCCTAAACTTACTCTAACAGCAGGAGCAGTTTGCATTACAATAACTTTATTACTATGTAAATATTCTTCTAATTTATCAGTTTCATCTTTTTCTGATAAACATTTATTTGGACAAACTAAAGTACAACTACCACAATTTATACAAGGATAATCATCTTTACTAAATCCATATACTCCAACATTAAATTTGCAAATATTTTTACATATACTGCATTCATCACACTTATTTTTATCAAATGTAATTGAAGGATTATCTAAAGAAATATTTACTCTTTTATCACTAATATCTTTCATACTACCAACATCCTTATAATCTTATATAAACCATTATATCATTAAAATAGTATTTTTAAAACATAAAATTATTTTCTTTTTTATGTTCACTGTAAGCCATAAATGTCTTACTAGTGGTATAAGAAGTCAAAGTCTTCTTATACTGTATCATCCATACCTAATTTATATAAGCCATAACTATATACAAAAAATCTATCAACAATACCTGTTGATAGACTAAATTCTAAATAGTAGTTCCAAAGTCGTTATTAACATAACTACTACCATATAATAAAAATATAATAGCGATAAAGATAATGACAATAATTGAAAAACAAAAATATGATCTAGCAAAATTTCTAAGGTTAATATTCTTAGTACCACCAAACGAAAATACTAGTAGTAGAATAAAACCTATAAAAGGAATAGAAAACAAAATTTCATATCCAAAATATCCCCACATAGATATAGGTTTATATTCATAAGGTAAATTCTTATCGTTCATATACATTTCCTCCTATAACAAAATAATAACATATAAAATATAAATATTCAATAAAAAATCTATCAACAATATCTGTTGATAGATAACTTATTTAATAATAGATTTTATTAACCGAATAAATTCTTCCTCTGATATTCCAGTAGTTTCAATATCAAAGTTAATATTATTGTAACTAAATATAGCATAATAATTTTTATTTTCACCCATAATCTTAATATTATTGCCATTGATTATAGAATTTTTCATTTCATCAGTATCAATACTAAAACATCTAAGTCTCTTAATAGTGTCTGTTAAAATAAATATATCTATATATTTATTATTACCACCACTATAAATAATATTATATCCATATAATTTATCATATTTACTAGTATCATCGTTGAATAAATAGCATTTAATTATTCCATTTATATTATAGTCATTTGGTACTACAATATCTTTAAGTAATGGATATATTTTATATAAATCATCAGTAGTTATCTCTTCACTTCTTCCATCAATATCTAACTTTGCATTATCAAAATTGTTATCAATATTATTAACAATAATAACATCATTATTTTTAACATTACTATCTAATACATTATTTGTAATACTCTTTTTATTTAAAAGAAATACACCAGTCATAGTTATAACTATAGCCATAGGTACTAGACTATATTTAAATATTTTATTCATTTTATTACCTCCTTCCATTTTCTTTCTAATAGAAGTATAATTATTATTTATATCAAAATCATTTGTTATAACTTTATTTAATTTATCTTCATTATTCATTTTAATCACACTCCTTAAAATATAAGCATAATTCATTTAATGTTCTATAAATAAGATTTTTAATATAAGATTCTTTAGTATTAAGTAATTTGCTAATTTCTTTAATAGTCATTTCTTCTTTGTAATATAAATAAAATACTTTTGGAATATCTTGATTCTTTTTCTTTTTAATAAAATTCCATATTGATTTCCATTCTTCATTCTTAATAAGAAAACTTTCAATATCAAATGAAGAATCTATTTTATCTATAATTTCTAAGTCATTATTATTTTTATCAAATAAAGAAATATCTCTTATTCTCATAACTAAAGAATAATACTTCTTAATTTTATTAATAGCAATTCCAATTAAATAACTATTAATATTAGTATTATCAATATTTTTCTTATTCATAATCTTCCATAATTCTAAATAAACATCTTGAATAATATCATTTACATCATTAATATTATGACATTTAATAATAATATATCTAAGAATATTAGAATAAGTTTCTTTATAAAATTCATTAAACTTATCTAGGTTTGCTTGACTAGTCATATTATCACCTACACTATAATTATCCCATATATAAATAAAAAAGTTTCAAAAAAAGATACACTTTAATGTAAAATGCATTTTTTTATTTATTTTTCCAATCATTCATATACATTGGAATATTTCTTTCTGCATTATTTTCTGCAATATCTAGAAATAAGTTTACTAAGTTATTTAATCCTTTAATTTCCTTTTCATCTAAATAGTTTTTAGCAATAATTATATCTGATTTAAGTATCTTACCATCAGGAGATTTTTCCCAAGTAGTAAGTCCCATATTCTTTTTTTGGGCATCTGCTCTATCATATACAATTTTTGCTGCTGTTTTTCCAGTTATAGCAAAGTGGAATTTATTTTGAATAGTTTTATAAAAGTTAAGTGCAGTCTCACTATTCCTATCATAATCAATAGAACACTCTGAAAATATATCAGTTATTTTTTGATAAAACATTCTTTCACTTGTTCTAATTAATTTAATTCTCTCTAGTAATCTATTAAAATATTCTTGGTCAGATTTCCTTGCTTTCATAAATCTATCATCATTTAAAGCAAAACCTTGAATCATATAATCTTTAATTATTTTATTAGCCCAAGTTCTAAACTTAATTGCTTTCTTAGAATTAACTCTAAATCCAATAGAAATAATCATATCCAAATTATAGTACTTTGTATTATAACTCTGTTTACCATCATTACCCACATGTGCAATTTTTGCACATGTGCTATTTTCATTTAACTCATTATCTTTATAGATATTGTTAATATGCCTAACAATACCACTTCTATCAATGCTAAAGAGTTCTGCTAGTGCCTCTATATTTAACCAAACATTTTCATCTTGCAGAAGAACTTCAATCTTTGTATTTCCTTCTTCATCATTATAAAAAATTATATTTTTCTCATTTCCAATTACTTTCTTATTCATTTTAATTTTCCCCCTCTCGTTATTATTTTAAAAGGTGCCAGCACATTATTTCATGGTGGCACCTTTATTTTGCTATATCTATTTAATATATTAATGATAAGATATAAATTTTTATCTTACTTTCCACAACAGTTCTTATATTTCTTACCACTTCCGCAAGGTAAAATATTAAAACAAGCAAGTAATTTTTTCCTTTTAAATTGGTATTTTTTATTTTAATTTAATAATTTTTTATTCAGATATTGTAAGTTTTTTTCACCCAACTTATCTAAATACTTATCTAAAAATATTTTATTTTTTTATGACAATTCCATCTAAGTTACATACATAACATTCTGGTAACTTTGATTTGATATAATTAAGTGCATCTTCATCATTTTCAATTTTTCTACCAACTAATACACCTTCAATTAATCTTGGTGTAATTCCAAACATTATTGCTGATTCTCTATCAGTGGTTGCAGCATTAAAATCTCCTTCAAGCATTTCTGGTAAAAAATATTTTGAACAGAAATATTTCATTATTTCTTCAGTTCTATATTCAGGATTCCATACATCTTGTTTTGATACTTCTTTTGCATAGTCACTTTCCATATTTAGAATAAAAGCTATTTGATTTTTATCTGAAAATAAACTTGGTACAAATCTTACTTCTTTTGTTTGCTCAGCACTCCATTGCCATACATCTGGTTCATTGTTTAACTCAATAAATCTTTCTTCTATTTTTCCATAAGGAACTAATTCGTAGTAATCGGTTAAACCTCTTTCTCTATCTCCAACTCTATATTTAACTGTTACCCCACTATATAATTGTATGTAATTTTTTAAATACATATCTTTCTTTATGTTCCACATACCAACACTATTTAATATTTTTACTGTTGGTCTATCATTAAAATCTCCACCAATAAAACCATTTTCACAAACATAATCAAATATTTTAAAATTATTATATGAATCGGGTGATCCACCTAATCCATGAATAAATGAACCTTTTTTTAAGAATACACTATCACCCACTTTATATTTGTTCTTTTTAACGTCAATGTTTTCTTGATAATATAATTTTACATTTTTTAACAATAATTCTCTAGCTTGACCAGCAAATTTTTCATTAATAAATTGTTCATATTCTTGTCTGATTTTCATAGTTAATTCCTCCTTAAATTTATTTCTATATTATTTCTAATTAAATCTTTAATTTCTCTATCTGTTAATTTAATACTATTAACACACAATTGTGTTGCTATACCATGAGTATAGAATCTTACTTCACGGTATACTCTTTTTGCTTCTTCTAAAGTTATATTATATTGTTTTACCATTGCTTCAATTGTTTCAAAGTTTCTATCAGTATTTAATACTTCTTCTACTGTTCTAGAACCAGCAAGATCAGCCATAAATAATGAAAAGAATGCATTTGGTTCTTTCTTAGCATAAAAAGCATATGCATAACTTATTGTGTATAAATAATCTTTTATATCTACATATTTATATATAAAAGAAGAATAGTCCTTTCTTAAATAAAATTTAAGATCTTCTTTATACATATCAAAGTTTTCATAGTTTTTAAATATTGGCCCAGTTGAACAACCTATATATTTAGCAAGTTCTCTAGCTGTTAGTTTTGAGTAACCATGCTCTTTTATAAAATCAACACTTTTTTCTAATATATCTTCTTTAGAATATTTAATTGTTCTCGCCATAAATATCACCTCACAAATGTATAAAATAACATTTGTTATTTATTAGTATACACTATATTTTCAATTTGTCAATATAAAAAATAACATTTGTTATTTAATTTTGCAGCTTTTATACCAAAAAACTTATCTAAAACTTATCTAAACGCCTTTTTTGAAGTAAAATTACCTAAATATTGTAATCATAGAAAAACCCGCAACTCATTATTTTATGCGGGTTTGTTGGCTTATTTTCCACAGCAGTTCTTATATTTCTTACCAGATCCACATGTAGTGGATGCTCCCATATTATCTGTATTATTTATACTTATAGTATTATGAGTATTTCTTTATTTATCGAACTAGGTAACATCTATATTATTCATATTTATGATATTATCTGTACTATAAGTATTTCTCTAACGTGGACTTCTTGTGGACATTGTCCACATCCGTTCATCTGATATGATTATATCAATTTTTGCCTTTTTATCCAATCTGCAATTTATTTATTTTCAATTTGCTTTGTTTCACTTAATAGTCTATCAAAATCT